>Ga0308164_10001371_pt1 | contig 29003 bp, 22 predicted proteins | sample PhyTR2_FD_201031 | JGI IMG/M metagenome (GOLD analysis project Ga0308164, IMG submission 201031) | Phyllosphere microbial communities from UC Gill Tract Community Farm, Albany, California, United States - DLSLT.R2 | ecosystem: Host-associated > Plants > Phyllosphere > Unclassified | place: USA... | reverse complement strand
GTGATACGGCCCGTAATTGTTCGAGCAGTTGGTGATCAGCACGGGCAGGCCAAAGGTGTGGCCCCAGGCGCTGACGAGATGATCCGACCCCGCCTTCGACGCCGAATAGGGCGAACGCGGATCGTAGGGCGTCTCTTCGGTGAACAGCCCGGTGTCGCCGAGCGAGCCATAGACCTCGTCGGTCGAGATGTGGTGGAAACGGAATGCCGCCTTGGCGTCGTCGCCCAGCGACAGCCAATAGGCGCGCGCTTCGCTCAGCATCGTGAAGGTGCCGACGACGTTGGTCTGGACGAACGCGCCGGGGCCGTCGATCGAGCGATCGACATGGCTCTCGGCCGCGAGATGCGTGATCACGTCGGGCTTGAACTCGGCGATCGCCGCGCGGACCGCGTCTGCATCGCAGATGTCGCCCTGGACGAAGTGATAGCGGTTCGAGCTCGCGACGCGCTCGACGGTCGTCAGCGTACCGGCATAAGTCAGCTTGTCGAAGTTGAGCACTTCGTGATCGGTGTTTTCCATCAGGTGACGGACGAGGGCCGAACCGATGAAGCCGGCCCCGCCGGTGACGAAGATACGCATGGGTCTGTCCTTCAGGCGAGCGGCGCGAGCGGGCGGCCGTCATAGGGAAAGGGGCTGTTGAAATCCGCGAGCAGTGGCTGCACCGCATCCTTGGCCGACAGTTCAGGGATGGTGCCGGCGGGCATTGGCCAGTCGATGCCAATTGCGGGGTCATTCCACCGGATCCCGCCATCACTGTCGGGCGCGTAGGTATCCGAGCACTTGTACGTGACTTCGCAATTGCCCTCGAGCGTCACGAAGCCGTGCGCAAAGCCGATCGGGATAAATAGCTGATGGCCGTTCTCGGCAGACAGCTCGGCACCGACCCATTGGCCGTAGGTCGGTGAGCCCTTACGAATATCGACCGCGACGTCGAAGATTGCACCTCGCACGCACCGCACCAGCTTGTCCTGACCGCACGGCGGTGTCTGGAAATGCAGCCCGCGCAGAGTGAACGCCGGCACCGATAGCGAGTGATTGTCTTGCACGAAGCGACAAGTGATGCCGGCTGCCGCGAATGCAGGCACTGAATACACTTCGGTAAACCAGCCACGCGCGTCTCCGTGACGGCGAGGGGTTATGAGCTGCACGGGATTATTCATGGCGGCGTCATAGAGTTTGCCAAACTTCAGTGCAATCGAGAGCAGTTCCGCTTGAGAGGCCGTCAGCAGGTGAGTGAGAGGCGTTCGGCGTGCCCCGGTTGCAACCTTGCGCAAGACAGCGGTGATGCGCATGCCCAGCCCATCACAAGTGGCCGATAGACTGCGTGCTGGAAGCCTTTCCGGCATTCGTCGAGGCGCTGCGGCAGCTTCGAACCCCGTGTCTGCCGTTGCCGGGAACCCGGAATTACCGTCGCCGACCGCCTGGCGCGATCTTGACCTGATCGTTCGCCACCTTGAACGGGGCGTTGGCGTTGGCGCGCGGATCATAGTTTTCGTCGATCCGGTTGCGAACGCGAGACTGGACCCGGTTCTGAATCCGGCTGTCGATCCGCGCCATCGGCGCGATCCCTATCGCCTCCGCAGCCGCCGCACGTGTCTGGCGCTGCCCGACGCGGCCCGCGGGCGTTTCGGGCACCACCGCCTGCGGGATGACGACGTCATCTGGGGCGTCGCGTCGGGCGGTCGCGCCCGAGGTCACGCCGGGCGTGGCCTGAGCATGCACCACCGCCGGCAGCGCCAGCCCGAATGCCGTCACTACACGCAGAAGCGCCGCTCGAAACCGAGGATGCAGGTCCGGACGTGTAATCGCGCATATCATAGCGGCTGCAATACCACGGATTCGATCTGGCCGGATACGCCCGATACCGCGCTCGATGGCCGGACCATTAATCGCAGTACCTGTGCGGGACAGGAACCGTTCAAAGTGAAGCTACCGTCGAACCGGCCACCGTCTTGCGACGAGTTGGCCAATGCGACACGCCCCAACTCCCGCCCGTCCGTGCACACCAGCAACCAGTAGGGCGCGGATTCAGGCGCCTGATCGATGCCGATGCTGCGCCCCATCAGCCGGTAGCGGCCGGCGGGCAACAACTGCAATTGCTCCAGCACTATACCGCCGACGGTCGACGGCGCAGCGAACTCGAAGATGCCATTCTTTCCGTTACGCTGGATCGACGCGGTGATACCCGCATCGGTCATGCGCGGCGTCCAATCGAACGCCGTGGGGGCATTGAGCTGTTCGGTGAATTCAGCGTCGCGCGAACGACGGCGGTCCACGCCTTGGCGAAGCGTCTGATAATAGCCCCAGGCATCCCCGAACGCGTTGGCAGCCACGAGCGTGTTGACGACGCCTGCCTGTTCGGTGGCGCCGACGGGGATGCCGCGGGTACTCAGAAGGCGGAAGAAGCCCGCCGTGCGCTTGGAATCAGGCGCCGAATTGCTCATGTAGCGGATGAACTCCTCGCTCCAGACCGGACGCTTTGCGAGGGTCGACGACAGCGCGTTGGCGATCGCGGGGTCGGCAATCCCGCCTGCGAGCAATGGAAACAGAAGATCGAATGTCTTGGGCGCCGTGCGCAGCGCGATGTCGTAATTCCGGACGGCCGATACGACGTTGCCGTGTTGCGCGGCGTCCTCGATCAGCCACATCCGCGTCGAGAGTTCGCGGCGCGAGATCGTGTTCGAATGCAAAAAGAGCCGCCGCGCTTCGCCGGTCTTGCCGCGGAGCTGCGCATCGAGCGCGAGTACCGCGACCGCCGACACCGCAAGCGGTTCGCGGACAAGCGCCACCCGTGCGATACGTGCTGCCGCTTCGTGGTCCGCAAGCTCCGCCTTCGCGGTCAATAGGCCTTGCGCGAACAGCGCGTCGATCCGCCCATCGGCGGGCGACAGCGCGTACCCGCTTTCCGGCGCGGTCTTGCTGATCGCATACGCGAACGAATGCAGGACCGAAGCGGCACCGAAAGCCAACGCAACCGCCGCCAGTCCACCCCGCAGTGCCCAGGCGTGGGGTCGTTTCGACGATCGGGATCGGGCAGCTGCGTGTGCCATCACCTGTCCTTAGTTTGTCTTCTCGCGACCATAGCCATAGCCATATTCATAGCCATAACCGTAATGCGCTTTGCGAGCTTCGAACTTGGTGAGAATGCCGCCCAAAATATTGGCGTTCGCAGCTGCGAGTCGCGCCAAAGCCGTCTTGACGAGAGTTGAGCGGATCCCGTGCGATTCAACGGCGTAGAGAACGCCCTCGACCTGGGCTGCGATCAGCGGTGCGTCGGCGAGACCCATGACTGGCGGCGTATCGATCACGACATGATCGTAGCTTTGCAGCAGTCGGTCGAGGAGGATCTTCAGCCTGTCGCTCGACAGCAATTCCGCGGCGTTAGGGGGAATCGGCCCCGCGGACATGCCCGTGAAGCCCAGATCTCTCATCTCGAACGTGAGCTGTGAGATGTCGTCCTGTCCTGCCAGGAAGTTACTTAGGCCACGTTCGTGGCCCACGCCACCCAGATGATGAACAGACGGTGACCGCATATCGCCATCAATGAGAATGACCTTCTTCTTTGCGCGTGCCAGCATCGTTGCGATCGCAAGCGATGTCGTCGATTTACCCTCGGCCGGCCGCGTCGAGGTAACGGCCAGTGAACGCGGCATGCCGTGCGGGGTAGTGAAGCCCAGGTTCGTCTGGATCGCCAGATAGGCATCAACGATCTCGGACTTCCGGTCGAGCAAGGCATCCTTTGGCTCAATGCCGACGATCTTGGGGACCGAGCCCAGCAACGGCAGCCCAAGTCGCCGCTCAACTTCGCTCGGATCAGCGATCGCTTCATCCATCTGTTCGAGCGCGAAGGCAAGCGCCGCACCGATGGCTACGCCAACCAGCAAGGATACGAGCAGGTTGACGAACAAACGGGGGCTCGATGGCTTCTCAGGGATATCCGCCGCATCGACCACAGCAATGTTATTCGTGCCAACACCGCCTGCGACGCCGATCTCCTTGAAGCGCTGGAGTAGGCCGTCGTACAGCGCCCGATTGGTGTCTACTTCCTGCTGATAGATGTTGTACTGAATGCTGCGTCTACGCAGATTCAGATAATCGCCCTTCAACTGATCGACGCGCGTTCGCAGCATGTCCTCGCGCTCTTTGGCTTGGCTATACTCGGCTTGAATTGAGCCGGATACACGGCTCTCCTCGCGCGCGATGGCACGATCGAGCTGCATGATCTGGGATTGGACCGCCTTGGCCGCCGGATAGCCGGGCTCGAACTGTACCATCAGGCGCTGATAATCGGCAGCCGCCTCGGCGCGGCGCTGGCGCAACGCATTTATCGCCTGATTGCGCAGCGCTTCGGTTGACTGCCCATTGCCGCCCTCGTTGCGCAACCGCGACTCGGCTTCGATGCGCGCGGTCGTGGCTTGCGACAGCGCCGTGTTGATCGACGCGAGATCATCGGCAACAATTGAGCGCTCCTTAGTGGAGTTCTCGCCGCTGCCTTGGCTTGGTAGATTGATGATGCGTTGCCGCTCGGCATAGGTCACGAGCTGCCGCTGGGAGTCGTTGAGACGTTCTTTGACCTGCGCCAGCTCGCGCTGCAACAGGTTTCGACCATAGGATGTCGCCTGGACTTTGCGCTCCAGGTTGGTCTGGATGAAATTCTCGGCCCAAACGTTGGCGACCCGCGCGGAGAACTCGGCGTCGGGACTGATCACGTTGATCTTGGCAAGCCGCGACAGGCGGGTCGGGTCGACGCTGACATTGTCGAGCAACACCTTGCCCGCCATCCGCTGCCTGGCGGCGCGGCCGGCAGCGACGTACTTGCCGTTGACCTGCTGGAAGGCGGGGTCGCTTTGGTTGACGCCGAACCGCTCGAAAAAGACCTTGTCGTCGATCAGCCGCAGCTGCGTTGCGACCCGCTCCGCCAGCGTGCGTGACCGCAACAGGCCATATTGGGTCTGGTAGAATTCCTGGTCGGCGAGGCTCGTTTCGCGCTCGACGCCTTGGATGTTGGTGACCTGGTTCGCTTCGCGCGCGATTTCGATGGTTGCCGTCGCGGTGTACTTGGGCGTCATCAACAGCGTGATGATCAGTCCCAGGATGACCGTTGCCACGATCGATCCCAGGATCACATACCGCCAGCGCACGGCAATCCGCATATATTGACGAATGATCGGCAATGTCTCGCCGCCGCCCGAGAGCGTATTCGCACCAGCGGACAAGGGCGGCGTCGCGCCGTTCAGGGAGGGCGCAGCGGGGCTTACAGAATTCATCGACATCAGCCTTAATTCAGCACGGCTATCAGCGGCGACGCTAGGAGCGGCGATAGCGATACCAGATCACGGAAACGTCGACGCTGCGGCGAATCTCCGACAATGATGACGTCGTTGGCGTACACCAGCGGATCGTCGTACGCGCCACGGCGAATCTCGGCGACGTCGTACAGGCCGGCCATGCGCTTGCCATCGACCGTACGCAGGATGACGACATCTTCCTGGCGCGCGAATTCGGACATGCCCTTGGCCGACGCGATCACGCGCATCAGCGTCATCTGGTTGGTCACCGGATACAGCCCGGGCTCGACGACTTGGCCGTCGATGGTCACGACCTGACTGACCGAACTCTTGATGTTGATCGTCACTTCCGGGTTGCGGACATGCCGCGCCTTGAGCGCCGCGTCGATCACCTGCGCAAGTTCCTGCGCGGTCTTTCCACGCGCGTCGATCGTTCCCGCCAACGGCATGGCAATACGACCGCCGGCATCGACCTGCATCTCGCGGCTCAGATCGGGGATGCCGAAGACATCGACCTCTATCGTGTCGAGCGGGCCAATCAAGGCGGGGCGATCCGCCGCCGTCAGGTCCCCGCGCCCCGGTGCAGGCAGCGCGACGCTGCCTTCGACAACGGAGAGACTGCCACTCGACCGTGGAGGCTCCGGACGCGCGCAGCCAGTGAGCGCGAGCGAGACGCATAGAATTAGGATCGGGAGACGCATACGCGAGAAATGTCCGCGAAAAAGGAGAACTTTGCGCCCTATAGGTGTCGATACTGCGCTGGTAAAGCTGCGAGGGCGGTGTCCGACCTTCCTCGCGCCAGCCAAATGGCTGCAATGACAATTATAGCCATCATGGTCGGTGTTCGCGCGGGGTAGTCGATCGCGCTGCCGACGAACACGAGCAACAGGATCGCCGACCCCAGTCGCGCAAGCATCGCCGGTTCGCCGGGGCCATCCCGCCATGCCCTGGCAGTTGCCGTCAGCCACCAGCCGAATGCGGCAAGAAGCAACGCCAGGGCGGGCAATCCGCCGTCGAGCACGATACCAAGAAAGTCGTTATGCGCCTGATTGAAATAAGTCGGCTTGAGGAGCGCGAGCGGCTCATGGATCCGGAACACCTGATCAAACCCGCCGAACCCGGATCCCAGCGGCAGATACAGCTCGATCATCGCCAGGATGGTCGGCATCGCGCGTTGGCGTAGATCCTCATCCGCGTTGTGGAGGATCAGGCGCTGGATCGACACGGCGCGATCGGCCGCCACACTGAGCAGGATCAAGCCGACGAAGGTGGCGAGCAGGGCGGCGAGCAGCGCGGGAAACACCCATTTGGGCGCCCGCTTCAGCCTGCGCTTCAGACGGCCACCAACTAGGGCGATGCCGATGATGAGCGCGAGCGCCCCGAGCAAAATGCCGCTGCGCGATCCGGTCGCAAGGATCATCAATACGAACAGCAGGATAAGGCCGATCGCAACGGGCCCTCTCCACTTGAGCGATTCGCTGTTCTGAAACGCCCATACGGGGGCTAGAAGGCATCCCATTGCCGTCAACAGCGCGAAATGGTTGCGGTTGGCAAAGATTGCGCTGACCAGACCGGGCGTTTCGTTGATCAGTGGGTTGTTAATCCGTGCACCCGAGAATTGGAACAGGCCAAGGACTACGGCCGACGTCACCATTACTAGCAGGATCGCCGGCAACCATCTGCGCGCCCTTTCATCCAGTTGAACGAGCAACAGCAACATTGCTGCGGGCACGACGAGCGATGCCAGCGCATTGTAGGTCGCGCCCGGCGTCATCGTCCAGGGGCGCCAGGGGAGCGAGGACTCTCCCGGGATCAGCATCACGGCACGGCCCGGCAAGGCCTGCCACCACGATGGGGGAAGCGGGATCAACTGGAGCATGGGCAACAGGATCGTCGCAAGCAGGAGGATGAGCACGGGGCGCACAGGGCCGACCGCAGGACGGGATCCAACCAGCGCTGTAATCGCGATGGCTAACCACGCGCCACCCCGCACCACCACCTGCCCCAGCGCGTCTTCGCGCGAGGCGCCGCCCGAGAGCCACAGAAGACTGAGGAGGGCAACGACCAAAATCAATGGCAGACCGGACCGTAGATCGGGGTGCCTCATAGAACGTGCAAACGGCATCCGCGCTCGGTAATCGATTGCCGACGGCAAGGAAAGCGTCGCATCGCACGGTGCGGGGAAACTGCCTTATGGACGCTTCCTGCCCGAGATGAGTGGACGGCGCTCGCCAGACTTGCCGGCCAACGCATTGACCGGCTTGCATTCCCGATGCTCCTGTCAGCGCTATCCCGCCTTTCGCGCAAACCGCTCATTGTTCACGAGAAGCAGCGCGCCGATGATGGCGAATGTTGGGTACATACTACTCCAAACGAGAATGCTGATCAGGAACGACGTATACACGAATCCGCAGAAGATGACATAATAGGCGACGCTCCACGATGCCATTCTCGTGGTGATGAGTCGCAAAAACATAGAATTACTGAAAAATCCTACCAAGTACATGAAGACGAAAGAACCAGCGAAGCTAAAGTCGGTAATGAGACCTCGAAATATCGTGTAGATGTTGGTCTGCAGGTACCAGCTATACTGGAAATACTCGTCGTAATATCCTTGCGGTGCCTCCTTGGTTGAGCCAAGCGCCTTGAAGATCGACATGAACGTGAAAAACCCGCCTGTCAGCTCGTCCCTTGCATAAAAGAGCTCTGAGTCGGCGCCGACATACCAGCTGAACCAATCCGAGAACGCGTAAATATGGGCGGACGAGTAGCTGACGAAATTGCGGTAAAGGCTGGACGAGAGGTCCAGCCTTGCGGAATCTTCGTAAAGCCCGCGCGACAGAAACGAGATCGTGACGAACGGCAATAGGGCCAACAGGCCCAGCAGGGCACGCGACAGTGTTTTGGCATCGAGCAGGCGGTTATCGCCGGCTCGCATCCGGCGCACCAAGATGCCGCCATAGAACAACGCGATACACAGGAAGATCGTACCCTTGGCTCCTGCGATCGCCATGAGTGCCAGCGAGGGCATCATCGCCATCAACAAGATGCGCGCCTTGCTCCAAAACGTGCGATATCCCGGAAAGATCAGGCCACCCAGGACCACGGTTACATACGTCGAAATATTCGATATCTGCGCAAAGACATTCTCGACGGTTGACTGGTTGTATCGGTCGACGATGAGGGCGCTCGAGGTTTCGAAAAAGTTCGAGAATAGCGAGGATATTGTAACACCCTGAATAGACAGGTTTATTGCCAGAGATACCAGCGAACTAACGGCAAAAATATAGAAAAAGATGCGCAAGAATGCATTGTCGAACGACGAATTGCCCAGATCGACCGCATATTTGATATCGCGCCATTTGGTGCCGAAAACCGGCACGGAAAAGACGATGCTCATCACCAAGATATACAAGATCGCCAGCGGGTTGACCGGGGCCGACAGGACGACGACCATAGGTATGAAGGTCAGAAGGAACCAGCCCACGCACCAGATTCCCGCGGGAGTCAGCCACGTCCCCGAAACCCTCCTAACAACATAGGCGACGTAAAAGATACCGCTGCTCAGGAGCAGGCTTGCGAGCTTGAGAGTTAGGTCCATCACGTTTCGCTTGGAAAGGGTTGGCCGCCAGCAGGCGATGGGGGGCAGGGCTAGGCTGCGCAACGCCTATCGCGTGGCGGTCCATTCGTAAATGAGCAAGGGTTATTGCCGCGGCGGAGTGCGCCGTTCGACCGTTTCCAAACGCGCGGCACTGCCCAGTGCGAGCAGTCCGGACGTAATCCCCTGCGAGCGGATCGGCGCGAGCACGAGAGAGCGGACAAACGCGTTGATATAAATGGTCTTCACCGATTTGCCGGCCCCCGCCGCCTGCACCGAACCGCCGCCCAGCGTCAGCGACGCAATAGGCTGCAACGTGCCGGTATGCTCTACCGCGTCGCCTGCCGCGATCGACATAGTTGCCGAAGGTGAAAGCGCCGTCCATCGATTGCGGACAATTGTCAGGCGCCCGATCCCGGCGTGCGCCGTCGTGCGAACGAAGCTACCAAACGTGAGCCCCTCGCCCTGATTGTCGGCTACGACGATCGAGTCGTGCCGCACTTGACCGTTGGCGCCGCCGGTCACGACCACGAACGCGCTCGTGACGGTGTGCCCTGTCTTACGTATCGTATTTCGCGAGACCCGGACCTTTCGCTGCGCGAACTCGGACGCGATCTGGACGGCGGCCTTGAAATTGAGCGCTGGCACCGAGGCGATGCTCGAATCGTCGAAGATAAACTTGTTGTCGGAGATATCGGTGTTTTCGATCGACTTGGCAGCCTGGCGATCGTTAAAGAAATCGATACCGTAAAATTGTGTACGAAACACGTTGCGTCTTATCGTCGTGCCGGTCGTAACGTTCGAATAGTTATTGGCGACCCAGATGCCGCGCATCATGTTGGTGAATGTGCAGTCGCTGATGATCTGCCGGGACCCATGGACTTCATAGGCGGTGTTCACCCCTGTCGGCCCGAAAGGCGCGACGTTGGCAAAGCTGCAGGCCTTCGTCTGGACCCCTTCGGCATAGGCGAAGACTGACGAATGATCGTCAGTATCCATGCCGTTGTCCAGAAAACGACACCGCTCGAGCACCCAGTCCTGACCGAGGCTCGCGTTGGGATCATCATTCTGGCCCATCACGATGCAGGAAACGCCGTTGGAGTCGCGAAACACCGAGTCCATTATCCGCGCGCGGTCGACCCGCGCCGCCGCCTGCCCACGCCCGCCCGACACGAAGATATGTGCTTGGGGAAAACGATTATAGACGCCTTTCGCCCGCGCCGGGCTGATCGGGTTGTTCCGACCATTCATGTCCAACACAAGGCCCTTCAATTCGATGTCGGCGATCGGCCCGCTGGCGGCAAACATCGCCATGGCACGCGGCGTCCGGTCACTCGAATAGCCAGGCGTCATGCGGAGCAGGACATCCGGCGCACCGTGCAAGCGCATCCCCGACACCATCCGCACGGCGGCTAGGCACGGAAAGGAATCCGCATGATCGAGCCTATGCCGCGGGGCTAGGTGATAGAGACCGGACGGAAGCCACAAAGCGGCACCGGCTGCGACCGCAGCAGCAACCGCGCGCTCCAAATCGGGGCCGCAATCGAAGTCGCTGCGCCCCGCGGCGATCCGCGAATGCTCATCGGCTGGTAGGAAATCCAAGATCGACACGGGCTTTTGTGGCGCGCTCCTGCACGCGGCAGGGGCAAACATCGCCGTGCAAGCGCCGGCTATTACAAGATCACGTCGGCCTATCAGCAAGTCGGTTCTCTTCTGCCAAAACTGTGACGCCCTATGCGTCCGACACGACACGTCGTGCCGGACGTTGATCGGCGGATTCGACCCATTCCGCCCAATCTTCTGCCAGCGCATCGCGGGCAAAGCTGTGCTGCGCCAAGTGGAACGCATTGTCGCCCATCCGCCGAGTCATAGCACGGTCGTCTGCAAACCGCACCAGAGCGTCGGCAAAAGCATCGGCATTCGCTGGCGGCACCGCGATCCCGCAGTCGTGCGTCTCGATCAGTTCGGCAAGCCACCCGGGATAATTGTTCAGCACCGGCACGCCCGCCGCGATATAATCGAAGAACTTGTTGGGCGACGTGCCGTAGTAGAAGGCAGGGACGTTGGCGAGAATCTGCAAGCCGACATCGGCGCGCTTGAACAGCCCAACCAGTTCGGTCTTACGAACGGTATCCAAGAACAAGATATTGTGCAGACCTTCGCGATCCGCGCGCTCGACCAGCGCCGCCTTGCGCATGCCGCTGCCGATAAGCACGATGCGGATGTCGTCGCGGCCGCGGCGCCGGAGCACCGCAGCCGTGTCCAATACGCTGTCCAGACCATTGGCGATGCCGTGTGCACCGGCAAAGATCGCCAGCAGATCGGTGTCGCGGATACCCTGCGGCTGCCAGGGTTCGGCAGCGGACGAAAAGATGTCGAGATCGCAACCATTGGGCACGAGCGCGATCCGGTCGCGCGGAACGCCGCGGTGCATGATGCCCTCGACAATCCCGGGCGACAGGCCGATCAGCCGGTGCGCGCTGCGATAGCTCGCCCATTCGAGTAGGCCCATCGCCCACAGCACGACCGGGTTGCGGATCACCCCCATTGCGCGTGGCAGTTCCGGCCAGAGATCCCGGACCTCGAACACAAAGGGCTTCCGCCGGAGCCAGCGCCCCAGAATACCGGGCAACCCTACCGTCAGCGGTGTGGTGGTGGCGAAAAGCACGTCATAGGGTTCGGTGAACACGAGCCGGCTCGTGCGCAGCATGAACGCCAAAAACGTGCCGGTCCGCTTCAGAAACCCGTCCTTGTTGGAATAGGCTAGATCGACTTCGATGACGTCGATCCCGTCGACGCGCCCCCGCCGGTGGCCGCGCGTGAACGGCCCGGACAGACCCGACTGGCCATCGACGCCACGCCCGCACAGCATCGTCACGCTATGGCCGCGCTCGACCATGCGTCGCGCCATTTGATAGGAGCGGATACCCCCGCTCCCCTTTGGGGTCGCGAAATGCTGATGAATGTACAAGAGCCTCATGACGTCCAACGATACTCGCTTCTGATGCGTCCAGGTTGTTTGATGACCACTTCCAGAACCGGAAGCGGCGTTCGTTCGAGATAGCGACGCGATTCCCAGCCCTGCGTCAGTTCGAAGGCGGCGATCGGCACATCGGCGCTCACTTCGAGCCGATGATGCCCATCGGTGACGACGCTGCCCTCGATGCGCCAGTCGCCAGGCGCCAAGCGCCAGCGCAATCGCGCGTCTCGGTTAAAGCCAGCGACCGTGTCGATCACCGTCAGATGCTTGTCGAGCCGTATCTCGCGCTCGTGCCGCCACCCCGCTCGGCTCCTGTAGCTGGCGGCAAACCCCTCGTCAGTCGGTCCGCTCGTATCGGTCGCCAGCCAATCACCGAGGAGAAAGCGCGATACGCGCGGCATTTGCGGCTGATCGTCGAACGCAATCGTATTGTGCGATCGCACGCCGCCGAAATAGTCCAGCCATTCCGCCTCGGTATTGTAGCTGAACGAGCCGCCGTCGCGAAGCAGGTTGTGCCCGCCCAGCCACAGGTCGACGTGCAGGGCATCGGCCTGACTCGGCCGGAACCGGAACCGCGGATAGCGCAGCAACGCCATCGCGTCGCCCTTCCGGAGGACCGCATACCCCCCGTCGTCGAGGACCACCCGCTCGGGCAGCGCCGCAAGCGTTGCGGGAAGAGGAACACCCAGCCACGCCAAAGCGTCGTCCCAAGGCCCTTCCGCAAAGGCACGCCGGTCTTCGAAGAGCGCGCTCGCCAACTGCACCGACGGGCGGTGATCGCGATACGCGACATCGGTCAGCGGCAACAGGTTCGCCCCGTCATTGGCCCCGAGATTGGGCGCATCGCCGTTGACCGGATCCACCATCACGCGCAGCCATGCGGCTGCGGCACGGGCGCGCTCGCGCCAGAGTGTGCTGAACGGCGGCAGCGCGGCACGGCGACGCCAGGTTTCCGCGAGCGACAGCGTATCGAGCGCGACGCGGTGATAATTGAGCGAATATTGGCTGAAGCTGCCATCGGGCGCGAACAGCCGTTCGACACAGCGCTCGAGCAGCGCGCGCCCTTGCCGCACGAGGGCCGGGCCGCCGGGTACCCCGGCGATCGTGAACCAGGCGCCCACGACGAACAGTGCTGCCGCTTCGGACGTCGCGTGATTGTTGTCCTGCGCGCGCGCATAGGACAGCGTTGGCAGGATACGCCGAACATGCGCGTCGATCAGCGTCTGTAGCGCGGGGGGCACCGAGCCGGCGCCGTCCAGCATCAGCGCCGCGGCGGACAGATGCAGCACGCGTATCGAGGCTTCCTGCGCGCATTTCCAGTTGGGGCCGCGATAGGCCGGATTGGCCTTGGCCCAGCCTTCGATCCAGTGGTTGAGACGGTTGATCGCCTCGGAGTCGCCCGCGACGGCCTGTTGCGCGAACGCCATCGCCCAGTCGAACCGGGACAACTCCCAAATCCGCTTGATGTCGCCGCCCGAAAAGTCGCCGATGCGCCACCAAGGCAACAATCCTTCGGGAGACGGGTCGCGCCCGTCGGGTTCGGCGAGCAGGTCGCGCGTCCACGCCGGTGGCTCGCGACCTATCGCCACGGGATAGGCGCCGAACAACATCGCGGTGTCTCGCCACGTGGCGGGGGCAGATCGACCGCTGCGGAGCGCTGCCGGCGCGGAGAAGAACGGCCCCGCCTCCGGAAGGGCAGCCTTCACGCGCTGGACCGGGTGAAGACCCGATTTCAAGCCGAGCCGATAGGCCAGAACGCGCAACCCGTTCAGCGCACCGATCGCCTTTAGCGTCCGCAATCGGGTGGCATTACCGCTCATTGCCGTCGCAGGATCGTCGCAACCTCGATCGATGCACGCGCGACCTCGAAGATCTCATCGACGGGGATCGTGGGCTGCCCGGTCTTCACCGCCGTGAGGAACGCCGCCGCGCAGGCAGCCTGCCCCTTGTCCTGACGCAGGAGCTTCTGCTTGCTGAAGCCCGGCCAGCCAAAGCCCGTCATCCGCCGGAAATTGTCGATCTGGAGAACACGCCCTGCCGTGAAGACCTCAATCCGCTCCTTCGGGAACGCGGCCGAGCCATTCGCCAGATACAGGATCGTGCCGAACGAGCCGTCTTCGAAGCCCAGCGTGATCGACGCCTTGTCTTCGACGATCTCGACCTGCGGCGTATCGCCCATCCGCCGCGCTGCCACGTCCACGATCCGCGACCCGGCAAGGAACCGCATCAGATCGATGAAGTGGCAGGCCTCGCCGATGATCCGGCCGCCTCCGACCGCATTGTCCTGCGTCCAGTGACGCGCGGGGATGGCGCCGGCGTTCATGACCATGACGAAGCTCTTGGGCTCCGCCACCTGATTGAGCAGCGCCTTCATCTTCACCACGTGCGGCGCGAAGCGGCGATTGAAGCCTACCATGAGCTGCGGCGCACGGCCCCGCGCCTGAGCTGCCCCATAGGCGTCCTCGACCGCCACTACCTGCTCGAGATCGATCGCCAGCGGCTTTTCGACAAAGACGTGCTTGCCGTTGTCGAGCGCCTCGACCACCAGCCCTGCATGGCTGTCATGTCGCGTGGCGATGACTGCCGTGTCGATCGTCGGATCTTTCAAGACTGCGGTCGTGTCGGTACTTGCCACTGCGAACTGGTCGCGGCGCGCCGAAATCGATCCGCTCAGCCCGCCCGAGGTCACGACGGTATGGAGTTGCGCGTCGGCCGCCTTGAGTGCGGGGATCAGCACACGCGACGCATAGTTTCCCGCGCCGATCACGGCGACCGTCGGGCGATCCGTAGTGAAATTCGCGGTCGTGCCATAGTGCGTGGCGCTCGTCTGCCGCTCCTGCACGGGCGAGTTGTACTCGAGAACGAACCCGAGACCCGAACCGTCGCTCGTGAGGGCGGCGTACGCGGTTTCCGCGTCTTCGAACGCGAAACGCCGCGTCACCAGGGCTTCGGACCTGAGCTCGCCGCTCTCCAACAGGTCGAGTATGGCCTCGAAGTTGCGCTGCTCGGTCCACCGCACGAACGCGAGGGGATAATCGCGTCCATCATCTTCGTACGCAGGGTCGTAGCGCCCCGGACCGTACGAGCAGGATACCTGGAAGGTCAGTTCCTTTTCGTAGAAATCGGCGCGGTTGAGCTCGAGCCCGACGACGCCGACAAGAATGATACGCCCGCGCTTGCGGCACATATGTGCAGCCTGGGTGACGGGATCGTTCGATTTGGTCGAGGCGGTGATGATGACGCCATCAACCCCGCGGCCGCGGCTGAACCCAAGGCCGGCTGCAATCGGATCCTCGCCTTTCGCCGGATTGCAGGTCTCTGCACCAAACTCGCGCGCGAGCGCGAGCTTGCTTTCATCGAAATCGATCGCCAGCACGCGACAGCCTTGTGCGCGCAGCAACTGGATGGTCAGCAACCCGATCAGCCCCGCGCCGGTGACGACGAAGCTCTCGCCAAGCGTCGGTTCGGCGAGACGAATGCCCTGCAGGCCGATGCTGGCGACGACCGTGAAAGCCGCGGCCTCGTCCGATACGCCGTCCGGGATTTTCGCGCACAGGTTCATGGGAACACGAACGATGTCGGCATGCGGGCCATTTGATACGACGCGGTCTCCCGGCTTGAAGCCGGTAACCCCCTGCCCGACCTCGATGACCTCGCCGACGTTGCAATAGCCAAGCGGCAGAGGCTGACCCAGCTTCGATCGGACCGCGTCCACCGTAGCGAACAACCCGTCGGTCCGCACCTTACCCAGCACGTCCATGACGCGGTCCGGCTGTTGGCGGGCCTTGGCGAGCAACGATGCCTTGCCGAAGCCGACCAGCATGCGTTCGGTACCCGCTGATATCAGGCTGCGCGTCGTCTTGATCAAGAGCGTGCCACGCCCGATGCGCGGGCTCGGCGCCTCGACGATCGCAGTGACGCCGCTATCGAGTTGCTGAACTATCTGTTTCATTAGTTTCGCTTTTTCTGGCCCAGCGCGCGGACAGGCTACCGGCGCCGGGGAAGGTCAGGAGCCCACGACGAGTTGCTGGAGCGCGGCGCGCTCCGCATGAGTGGGATAGTTGATGAGGACCGCGCGGTACTGCCCTCTGAACACGAAGAGGCTGCCCGCCGCCAGGCCGATCGTGCCGAGCCGCTGCACAGCATCCTGGAGATGGGCGAGCGAGCCAGCGCCGCCGAGCAGGGTCAGCGGCAACCGCGTGGCGTCGCGAATCTGGCTGGCGATCGTGAGATCGTAGCCGTTCATCATGCCGTCGTGATCGATCATGTTCAGAACGATCTCCCCGGCCCCCAGTTCTTCCATCTGACGGGCAAACTGGACCGGCGAAATCTTGGCTTCGACTTTACCGTTACGGGTGAACGCGCGATAGCTGCCAAGCAGCTTCTTCTTCACATCCAGAACGACGACAACGCTCTGGTTACCCACCTGCGCCGCGATCTCACCGACGAGCTGCGGCCGCGCGATCGCGGCGGCGCTCAGCGACACCTTCTCCACGCCTAGGCTCATGATCCGCTTAGCCTGCTCGACCGTCGAAATGCCACCGCCGTAGCATAACGGCATGCGGCATTCGGCGGCTAGGTTTTCGATCATCGCGTAATCGGGCTCGCGACCCTGCGTCGTCGCGTCGATGTCGACAACGATCAATTCGTCGACCTCTTTCTCATTGAAGATGCGCACCGCATTGACGGGGTCGCCGACATATTTGTCGTCCCCGAAACGGCGCGTCTTAACCAGTCCCCCATCGCGGACGAGCAGGCAGGGAATGACACGGGCGCGTGGCATCGCTCAGTTCTCCGCGAAATTGGTCAACAGGCGGATGCCGTTGTGATGGCTCTTCTCCGGATGGAACTGCACGCCGTGGATGTTGCCGCGACGCACCGCGCAATCGAACGGCGTCGCATAGTCGGCGACCGCGATCACATCCGCCGGGTCGTTGCAGATGAAATGATAGGAATGGAGGAAGTAGAAACCGATATTCTCGTCCACGCCGTCGAGCAGAGGTTCGTCGGCCCGCGGCTGGATCGTGCTCCACCCCATATGCGGCAGCAAGCCGCGCGGCGCCTCCTCAGGAAAACTGATCTTCGCGACATGGGCGTCGATCCAGCCAAGCCCCTGCTGATCGCCTTCCTCACTCGACCGCGCGAGCATCTGCATCCCCACGCACACGCCGAGTACCGGCTTCCCCTTCCCGATCACCGCGTCTTCCAGCGCCTCGAACAGGCCGGACTCGCGCAACCGCACCATCGCATGGTCGAACGCGCCGACGCCGGGCAGGATGATGCGATCGGCCGATGCCAGCGCTGCACGATCCTTGGCGATAACGAACGGGATGTTCAGTCCCTTGTAGATGTTGGCGAAAGCCTTGATGTTGCCAAGGCCATAGTCGAGAATCGCGATCACCGCTTGACCGCCTTCTCCGCGCCGATCGCCTGCAACACCTTCGCCCCCAGATTGAACATCCAGCGCTGGTTCTTGTAGTCGGCGTAGCCCTTCTTCGGCATCGTGAAATAGCCGCGAAGCTCTTCGCTCGTGATCCCCAGCTTGCGCGCGATATAGTCGAATTCGTGGCCGATCGTTTCCGGATCATAGGCCGGATGACTAAGAGCCTCGATTGCGTCTTCGCGGCGCATCTGGCCGGTCAGGATCAGGCTCGAGAACTGGACGCGACGCGTATCGTAGCCAAACCGTTCCGGGAGCCAATACCCCTCGTAGAACCGCGTAAATCGCGATTCGAAATGCTTCTGCGGGTAGGGCCGCCAGCCGTACAGTTCCGAAAGCGTATCACGCGCCATTTCCTTCGTGTACGGCATCCAGTCGAGTGGCTTCACGACTTGAACGCTGCGGACATACCGGAGATAGATTTTGTGGCGCAGCACGCTGCTGAACGGGTAGGTGCGCATCGGCACGGTTCCGAACTGCTGCTGAATATCCTTCAACTGGCGCATGTCGGTGCCGTAGTACAGCCACTCGAGCGGGTTGCGGACGCACTCCGTCGCGATATTGCCGCCGTTGACGATATACTTGATCTTGTGCTTGTCAGCGAAGTTGTACAGCGTGGCAACGAACGCGTGGTCTTGCGGAATGTCGATATGCGGCACGCCGGACTTGAAAAATGCGAGCTGAAAGTCGCGCATCTCGTTCCAGTTGATAACCTCGGTGTAGAGATCGAGCCCTAGGCCGTCCACCAGCGACTGGATGTTGCTGACCGCGATGTCGGTGTTCCAGCCGCCATCGACGTGAAACACCAATGGGCGCAGGCCAAAATCCTTGACCGCTTTGTGCAGTAGGAACGAGCTGTCGAGCCCCCCGCTCATGCCGAGGATGCAGTCGAAGTCGCGCCCCTTGCCGTCCTCCTTGATCTTCTCAACCACCTTGGCGAACATCTGCTCGCCGGTGGCATTGGGGTGCCAGTTCGGTTCGACATGTTCCTTGAAGCCGCGGCAATGATCGCAAACGCCGTTATCATCAAACGTGATGTTCGAATCCGACGTGTCCATCACGCAGTTGGTGCAAATCTGGTATTCTCTCATCACTCGCCGCTTCTGGATATGTGTCTATAATCCTGACGGTGCCAGGGCTTGATGTAGCGGCGATAGACGCGATGGGCGTCGCGTGCCAGCCTCCACATTTTGCGGGCAGGCACATTCTCGATCGCGCCGTTGCAGTGATGACGGATCCGTATCCGTGGATCGTAATAGGTCATGAGCCCGCGCTCGGACAATTGCCGGCTCAGGAAGAACTCCTCGCCCATCATGAAGGTGGGTGCCCACAGCCGTTCGAAGTCCCGGAAGAAGGCGGGCGTCAGCACATAGCATGAGCCATGGCCCTGATAGATATACTGCGCGGTATCGTGGCCCTCCTCATCGTGTCGATCGGTAACCTTTTGCGTACGGCGCGCGACCGCGCGGATCAGCTTGGCCAGATGGTAGTTGGCGTAATAGAGATCGTAAACGACCTCGCGCATACGGCTGATGCCCGAAACCACGTGCGGGTTCTGCGGCATGCCGTCCAGCGTTTCGACATAGGGGGATATCACGGGGCACTCGGGACAGCTTGCCACAACTTCGGCCAGGCATTCGCCGAAATCCTCGGGGAATTCGAGGTCGTTATTACCGACGACCATGGTCGTCACGGTCGGATCCACGGCGCGCATCCGATCAATGCCGCTGTTCAGTCCGGAAAAGTAGCCGATATTGTCCGGATTGAGCACCAGTTCGACGTTAGGATGCTCGAGCGCCAGCGCCTTGAGCAGCGCGACGTCCTTGGGCTGCGAGCTATTGTCCACCACGATGATATGCGCAGGGGGATGCCGCCCCGCGTTGAGCGTACGCACCGCTTCGCGCGTGAAGTGCGCGTTGTTATAATTGGTGCAGACATAGGCATAGTGCATGCGCAAACTTCCTAGCAGGCCGGGCCGCCGCGCCGGGCCGATGATATCACGGTACGCGCCCCTGCGCGCCGAAGGCCGGTTCCGCGTCATTGCTATGGCGATAGCGCGCGAGAACGAGGCAAAAAAGAAGCAGCTCCGCCAGAACAAAACACAAGGCAGCGCCGATCGGCCCGAACAGCAAGGACAGCACGAAGCAGAGTGCGACGCTGATCAGGCCGACCACCAGTATCGCGACGAAAAAATACCGTCGATGGTTCAATGCATTCAGCCCGGCCGAGCCATACATGAAATTGGCGAGACCCAGGAGCATGGCGGGTGCCATGATCATCGCCATCTGCTTCACCTGCGGAAGCGTTTCGAACTGGGCGAGCTTCGGGAATGCCACCGCGCCTACCGCATAAGCGCCCGGAAATGCGACGATCAGGACCAGAACCGCTACGATCTGTGGCCAGGTATACCGCGCGATGAGCCGGGCGACGGCGGGGCTCGGCTCGGTAGTGCTCGACAGCGCGCGCAGCACCTTGGGAAAGAACAGCTGGCTAAGCGGGCGGGTGCATGCCTGGAGCATTTTGATCGTCTTTTCGATCAACGCATAAGTGGAAATACCAGCGGCCGGCACGCCCACGATGCCGAGGATCACGACGTTCATCTCTCTGTAGAACGACACGGCAAGGTTTCCCGCGAAGATCTCCTTGCCTTGACGCAGATCCATCAGGATGGCGCTAAGCCCGACCCAGCGCAGCGATATGCCAAACGTCCGCGTGATATAGGCGGTCGACAGAATGCCGCCCAGTACAAACGGTCCCCCGATCGCAAGCGGTATGAGCGCGGCATCGTTGGGCCCGTGAACACAGGTAAACACGACGCCCACTGTCACCACACGTGAGAGCAGCGTGATCACGGCGGGAGCAAGATTGTCCTCGATCGCTTGGTAGAACCAGTAGGAATGAAAGACTTGACCGAGCGGTACTAGGAGCCATAGCGCCAACAGAAGAATACCTTGGCCGCCCGCCAACCAATATGCGAGCAGCAGCAGCGGCGAGACAGCGGCGAACAACAGCAGTCGCGCCGATAGGATCGTGCTCAACGTTTCGCTCAGCGCTTCGCTCCGCGCGTCCTCGCTCGCGCGCGCCACCCGCGCGACGCCGTCGATATCGAAGCTGAACAAGACTGCGGCGAGCACCAAAGCGGAGATTGCCTCGGCGATCGCCACGTGCGCATATGCCGTGACGCCGATTACCGACAGCGCGTAGGGAACGATGAGCAGCGGGACGAAGGCGTTGCTACCTTGAATGCCCGTCAAGGCAACGAGGTTGCGTACCCCCGGCCGCTTCAGGAGCGTGCGCACGCGGTCTGCCGATCCGCACCGTCCCACAACCCGCGCGTGTCGATGAGCCGTGCGTCGGGGGACAGATAGGCATGCGCGTCGCGAAACGCCGCGTGATCGACCAGCAACAGCACGATGTCGGCGGACCGCAAGGCGGCTTCGGCATTCATCAACTGCACGCGTCCGGCGAGCGAGTCCGGCAGTGCGTCGATATGCGGCTCGACCGCCAGCACCGTCAGCCCGCTCGTCTGGGACAACCGCTCGCAGATGGCCAGCGCGGGGCTTTCGCGCAGGTCGTCGATGTTCGGCTTGAACGCGAGCCCGAGGCACGCGACGCGGACCGGGGCGCCCTCCCCCTTGCGCGCGGCGACATCCGTCATCGCCGAGACGACCTGTTCCAGCACCCATTCGGGCTTGCGGTCGTTCACCTCGCGTGCGGTGCGGATCAGCCGCGCCTCCTCCGGCGCGGACGACACGATGAACCATGGATCGACTGCGATGCAGTGGCCGCCGACGCCGGGGCCGGGCTGCAGGATGTTGACCCGGGGATGGCGGTTCGCGAGCTTGATCAACTCCCAGACGTTGATCTGGAGGCGGTCGCAGATTAGCGACAGCTCGTTGGCGAACGCGATGTTCACGTCGCGGAACGCGTTTTCGGTAAGCTTGCACATCTCCGCCGTGCGTGCGTCGGTGAGAATGCAGTCTCCCTCGACGAAGACAGCGTAGATCGCGCGGGCAGCCTGCGAGCAGGCCGTCGTCATGCCGCCGATGACACGATCGTTCTGCACGAGTTCGGTCAGGACGTTGCCAGGCAGCACGCGCTCGGGACAATAGGCGATCGCGATGTCCGCCGCCGACGCTTCACCCGGTTTCGGCATAACGAGATCAGGGCGGGCGTCGGCGAGCCATGCGGCGACCTTCTCGGTCGCGCCGACGGGCGACGTCGATTCCAGAATGACTGTGTCGCCGCGCTTGAGAACCGGCGCGATCGCCTCGCACGCACTGCGCACGTAGCGGAGATCGGGCGTACGATCGCTCAGGAACGGGGTCGGAACGGCAATCAGGAACGCGTCCGCAGGTTCGGGGGTCGTCGTAGCGCGCAGCCGGCCGCTGGATACGACGTCGGCGACCATATCACCCAGCCCCGGCTCGACTATATGGATGCGGCCATCATTGATCGTATCGACGGCATGGCGATTGATATCGACGCCGATGACCGTGCAGCCGGCATTCGCCAACACGGCGGCCGTGGGAAGACCGATATAACCGAGGCCGATAACAGAGAGAGTTGCAGTCTTCATCACGCATCACGTCCTTCGTTGAGCGCACGTCCCTGCGACCAGGCCACCAGCCCATCGACGATCCGGCCGCTGGCGGCCCCGTCGCCATAGGGATTGTGCGCGAAGCTCATGCGAGCATATTCGTCTTCGTCGGTCAGCAACTGGGCGATCGCCGCGACGATGGCGTCGACGTCAGTGCCGACCAGCTTGACCGTTCCCGCTTCGACCGCCTCCGGGCGCTCGGTTGTGTCGCGCATGACCAGCACGGGCTTGCCCAGCGAGGGTGCTTCTTCCTGCACCCCGCCCGAATCCGTCAACAACAGATGCGCGCGATCCATCAGATACACGAACGGCAGATAGTCCTGCGGTGGGATAAGGCGAACGTTCGCGATCCCCGCGAGCAGCCGGTTGACTGGCTCCTGCACGCTGGGATTCAGATGAACGGGGTAGATGATATCGACGTCCGGGAACTGCGCCGCGACTTTCGCCAGTGCTTCGCATATCCGCTCGAATCCGCCGCCGAAACTCTCGCGCCGATGACCGGTCACCAGGATCATCCGGCGCCCTTCCGGCAATGCGGGCAGGTCGGCCGCGATTGTGGCCCGAAGCTCCGCATTGTCGCGGAGCTGGCCGACGACCTGCAGGAGCGCGTCGATCACGGTATTCCCGGTTACGACGATCGCCTGGCCGGCGACGCCTTCGGCGCGCAGATTGGCAGCGGACGATTCGGTCGGAGCAAAATGCAACGCCGCCAGCGCGCCGGTCAGCTTGCGATTCCCTTCCTCAGGCCAGGGCGAATAGAGATTGTGGGTGCGAAGCCCAGCCTCGACATGACCGACGGGTATCTGATGGTAATACGCAGCCAGCGTCGTCGAAAAGGTCGTCGCGGTATCGCCGTGGACGAGCACGATGTCCGGCGTGAACGATTTGAAAACGTCGCGCATGCCCAGCAGAACCGCACTGGTCACGTCGCTCAGATCCTGTTGCGGACGCATGATGGCCAGGTCATGCGCCACGTCCAGGTTGAACAGATGCAGCACCTGATCGAGCATCTGACGATGCTGGCCCGTCACGCAGATCCTGCAGTCGAAACGAGGATCGTTGGCAAGCAGGAGCGCCAAGGGCGCCATTTTGATTGCCTCCGGGCGCGTCCCGAAGACCAGCATTACGTTAATCGCCATCGCCGAAGCTGTAGCCCCTATCCCCGGAAAGGCCCGCGCCCTGCCACAAAGCAGGCTGACCGGCTACCCCGCGTGGCATGTTTCCGAACGGATAAGGCCGACGCGATCCAAGCACAGCTCGCTTGTTTCGGCGTGACATGGAAGGTAACGGCACTCAGTAAAGGCCGTTCACGCCGTTCATCGGCGCGGTCGCGCTCGTCTTCCATGCGGCTGTGGCTTTGGAGTGATCGGTGCGGCGGGCCGGAGGGATTTCCGTCTATCATGGTTAACTCGATCGTTACTCCGCTCCTCGCGTTGCCGCGGATGTCGAAGCGATTCATCTCCATCGTCATCGATACCGCGTTGTGCACTCTCGCGGTGTGGCTCGCTTACTATCTTCGCCTGGGGCATTTCGTTTCGCTGGCCGGCAGACCGACGGTCGCAGTCGTCGCTTCGGTCTGCCTGGCCATTCCGCTGTTCGTCGTATTCGGGCTGTACCGTGCGGTCCTGCGATATGCCGGGCAAGAGATCGTCGGGGCGACGGCCGCCGCCTGTGCGAGTTACGGCGTCGTCTATGCGGCGATATTCTCGATGTACGGCTTCGAGAATATTCCCCGCACCGTCGGGATCATTCAGCCGCTGCTGCTCTTCGCGCTGGTATTCTTGTCGCGCACAGGTGCGATCTACTGGCTGGGAGGCGCCTATCGCAAGCTGAGCCGCCCCGCGCCATCGGACCGCACGCTGATCTACGGCGCCGGGATGTCAGGCCAACAACTCGCCGCCGCCATCACCGATGCGGGAAGCATGAAGGTCATGGGCTTTCTTGACGACAACCGCTCGCTGCACGGTCGCACCGTCGGCGGGGTGCGGGTCTATGACCCGAGCACGCTCGACACGCTGCTCTCACGGTTTGACATTCATCACGTCCTGCTGGCGATCCCCTCTGCCTCGCGCAAGCGTCGCAACGATATCATCGCGCGCCTTCGCGAGGCGCAGGTCGAGGTGCGCACGCTGCCCGGCGTGCTCGACCTCGCCAGCGGCACCGTAAAGATCGATGATCTGCGCCCCCTGTCTGTCGACGACCTGCTGAACCGCGTGCCCGTTCCCCCCGAAGCCGAACGACTTGCGGTAAAGGTGTCTTCCCGCGTGGTGATGGTGACTGGGGCCGGCGGATCGATCGGGAGCGAACTCACCCGGCAGGTGATGTCGCTCCACCCCCACCGCCTGCTGCTTATCGAGACGAGCGAATATGCGCTCTATTCGATTCATCGTGAATTGGAGAAGCTGAACGTAGCGGGATGTGAGCTGGTGCCGCTGCTCGGATCGGTGACCGACGCCAAGCGGATGGAGCAGATCATCGGGACGTGGCGCCCCCAGCAGATTTATCATGCGGCGGCCTTCAAACACGTACCGCTTGTTGAACACAACATTCTCGAAGGCGTGCGCAACAATGCGCTGGGAACGCTGGTGGTTGCGCAACTCGCGATCGCGTACGGCATCGACAATTTCGTCCTCGTCAGTACCGACAAGGCGGTGCGCCCGTCGAACACGATGGGTGCCTCCAAGCGACTTGCCGAGATGGTTCTGCAGGGCCTGGCATCGACTGGCCCGCGAACATGCTTTTCGATGGTCCGCTTCGGCAACGTTCTGGGTTCCAGCGGATCGGTCGTGCCGCTGTTCCGCGAACAGATCCGCAACGGCGGGCCGGTGACGATCACGCACATGGCGATGACCCGCTATTTCATGACCATCCCTGAGGCGGCGCAGCTCGTCATGCAGGCCGGCGCGATGGCGCAGGGCGGCGAACTGTTCGTGCTCGACATGGGCGAACCCGTCCGCATCCTCGACCTCGCCCGCAACATGATCGAGCTGTCCGGACTGACGGTGCAGGAAAAGGGCAGCCATAGCGGCGACATCGAGATCAGGGCGGTGGGGCTGCGACCGGGGGAGAAGCTCTACGAAGAGCTGTTGATCGGCAACGATCCACGACCTACCGAACACCCCCGGATCATGATGGCGACCGAGAAATTTACACCTTGGCCCGAGCTGCAGCAAAGCCTGGATAGTATGGATCGCTACATCGCGGCGCACGACGTCGTATCGATCCGGCGGCTGCTGATGCAGCTGGTCGAAGAGTTTGCGCCGACTGACGGGCTGATGGACTGGACACACCTCGCTGCAGATCTGCGGCATGGGAAGGAATGACATGACGAGCGTCAAGAGTATCTGGCCGAGCTTCAGCGACGAAGAAGCCGACGCCGTGGCGGCGGTGATCCGGTCCAACCGGGTCAATTACTGGACGGGAGACATCGGCCGCGCGTTCGAGCGCGAGTTCGCCGGTTGGGTGGGAACCGATCATGCCATCGCGCTCGCCAACGGCACGCTCGCGCTCGATGTCGCGCTCAAGGCGCTCGGCATCGGCCCCGGCGACGAGGTGATCGTCACGCCGCGCACCTTCATCGCCTCGATCTCCTGCGTCGTAAATGCTGGCGCGATCCCGGTGTTCGCCGACGTCGATCTCGACAGCGGCAATATCAGCGCCGCGACGATCGCCGCGTGCATCACCGACCGTACACGCGCGGTGATTCCGGTGCATCTCGCCGGTTGGCCTTGCGACATGGATGCGATCATGCAGCTGGCGGATCGCCATGGCCTGTCGGTGATCGAGGATTGCGCGCAGGCGCACGGCGCCAAAATCGGCGAGCGCAGCGTGGGCAGCATCGGCCATGTCGGTGCCTGGTCGTTCTGCCAGGACAAGATCATGACGACCGGCGGCGAGGGCGGCATGGTCACGACCAACGACCCCGCGACCTGGTCGACGATGTGGTCGTTTAAGGACCATGGCAAGAGTTGGGAGGCCGTGTACGAGCGCGCGCACCCGCCGGGCTTTCGCTGGGTACATGAAAGCTTCGGTACCAACTGGCGCATGCTCGAGGTGCAGTCCGTCATCGGCCGCATCCAGTTGGGCCGTATGGCGTCGTGGACCGACCGGCGGACGGACATCGCCTGCCGCTTCGCCGAAGCCCTCGCGCCGTTCGGATCGGCGGTTCGCGCGCCGCTGCCCGGTCCGGGCTTCCGCCATGCCTTTTATCGCTTCTATGCCTATGTCCGGCCAGAGGGGCTTGCGACCGGCTGGTCGCGCGACCGCATCATCGAGGCGCTGGTCGCAGAGGGCGTTCAGGTGCTGCAAGGCACGTGCCCCGAGGTCTATCGTGAGAAGGCATTTGACGGCACGACATTCCGGCCGGCCGAGCGCTTACCCGTCGCGCGCGAATTGGGCGAGACGAGCCTTATGTTCCTGACGCACCCCACGCTGACGGATGCCGAGCTAGATCGCGCCGTTGCCGCGATCCGCTCGGTCTTCACACAGGCCATGGGCTGACCGTCGTCAGCCCGTACGGTCGGCGCGGCTCAACGCGGCTGCATCGGCCGCGCCGGGTTGCCGATTACGGTGTCGCCGGGGGCGACATCCTTGGTCACTACGGCGCCCATGCCGACCACCGCCCCACGCCCGATCCGAAGCGGCTTCTCCGGCGTCCCCTGCTTTAGAATTGCACCGGTACCGATATAGGCGTGGTCATCAATATGAACGTTGCCATTGCATTTCACGCCTGGCGCGAACGTGACGTAATCGCCGATCACGCAATCATGGGCTACATAGGAATAGATATTGGCGTGGAAGTGGCACCCGATGCGGACGCTGGACGTCACGTGGGAAAAGCCGCACAGGATACTGCCTTCGCCAATCTCAACATCGTCTAGCGTGACGACGTTCGATGCCTTCACATCAAGAATCTCGATGCCGGCGTCCGCGCAGCGGGCGGCCAGTTTCTCGCGGATCGAAGAATTCGCTATGGCGATTACGACCTGCTTGCGTGGCTCCGGCCGCGATAGAAAGGCATCGAACGATAGTGCGTGGGCCATATCGGTGTCGCCATCGTCTACATAGACAAACTCTACGCCGTCATCTCCATATTGCATTCGAATGAGAGGCATGACTTCCCGACCGAATCCGCTCGCCCCATAGACTGCAATACAACGCATCACGTTATTCTCCCTTACGAGTACCCAGGAACGGGGGCATTGTTGCCTCCCCTTCTGCCGAAATGCCTTCTTTCAAGAGAACTTTTCGAACAGTCAGCCATAGAATGCGCACGTCGAGCATTAAGGTGCGATGGTCGACATACCAGACGTCGAGCGCGAACCTGTCTTCCCAGCTAAGGCTGTTCCGTCCGTTGACCTGCGCCCACCCAGTCAGCCCAGGGCGGACATCATGGCGACGCGCTTGAGCAGCGGTATAGAGCGGCAGATACTGCATTAGCAGGGGCCGTGGACCGACCAAGCTCATCTCGCCACGCAACACGTTGAACAGTTCGGGCAATTCGTCGAGACTAGTTGAGCGCAAAGCGTGGCCAAACGCGGTCATTCGCTCGGAATCGGGTAGCGGATTGCCCCGCGCGTCGACGGCATCGAGCATCGTGCGAAACTTGACCATCCGGAAAGGCTTGCCATGCCGCCCTGGGCGAACCTGCGAAAATACGACTGGCCTACCCAGCTTGATTCTCACTAGGATTGCTATGCCGATAATGAATGGACAAAGCATAATTAGCATCGTCACGGCAACGATTATGTCGAGAGCACGCTTCACAGTGGGGAAATCCATTTTTTCACCGCAGCCGGCACGCCGGTGCGAATGCGGTGACCGCGTGCACCAGTGTACGCAGGAGCACAAGCAGAAACTGTAGATTGTTCGTAAACCTTTGAGAGACAATAGATGGTCGAACACGATTTGTTCAACTTATCAGGCGGAGGCTGTGTTGTACATGTACGGCAGCAAGTCTAAATTATAATTCCAAAGTAATTATATATTAAGGAAAATGATAAGAGAAATAATCTTACGATTATAACATAGAAATATAATAACTCAGTAAAAGTATCATCTTGGAAACGCTGAAGCGAAGGGAACGTTTTTTTTTGCATAGTCAAGAGGTGGGCTGCCGCTGCCGCCGAGCCAAAGACCTTTATGATCGGGGCGACTTAGATCGTGTCCCACCGCGTGGGTTAGCTTCGGCAGCGTACCCGTTTTTATCACTGGTTAGGACGGGGTTGACCACGCCGCCATGGACGAAAACTTGACAAGGGGATCACCGCTCAATTGGGAAACGCTTTCCAGTGCCATGTAGCGGCCCCGCTGGGCGGCCCGCTCGAGCAGCAAGACGCCGACGAGACGAGATGGCATCCTTATTGGGGAGGATGTCGACGAAGCCGGTGCGGCTTGACCACGCTGTTCAAGGGCTCGAGCGGGTTGGTCGAGTGCAGCTTGATGCGATGCTGTGGTGGAAACGACTTGTAGGTCAGCACGTCCTTCTCGGCGGTATCCATTTGCCACAGATCGAGATGGCTGCCGTCGCCATGAAAACCGACGCGCTACCCTTATGTCCGATAAGTGTCATTCCCGGACATAAGAGTAGCGTGTCGGAATCGAGCGTGGCACACGCTTTTATATGGCCGCTTCCCATACTTTTGGACCGATCCCGTTCGATCCGGATCTCACACCGTCGCGAACGGCGCTCGTCTCCGTGGACTCGGATGAACCGATGTTGCCCGCGGTCCTGCATGAAAAGATCGAGCGAGCGGCCGCGTATGCCAAAGCGGCCCGCGCCGGTGCGACGCGGCGCGCTTATGATTCCGATTGGGCAATCTTCACTGGCTGGTGCACGCAGCACGGCCTGGCATCGCTGCCGGCAACGCCGGACATCGTTGCGGTCTTTGCGAGCGACCAGGCAACTGCGGGGCTCAACCCGTCGACGATCAACCGGCGGGTGGCGGCGATCGGGCATCATCATCGCGCTGGCGGGTACCCGGCACCGACCGCGATGCCGACCTCGGGGCGTCTGGTTGAAGTGCTCGCCGGCATTCGCGCGGAACATGGCGGTGCCAAACGGCAGAAGCGTCCGGCAGACGCGGCCGCGCTGCGCA
>Ga0308164_10001369_pt1 | contig 29045 bp, 25 predicted proteins | sample PhyTR2_FD_201031 | JGI IMG/M metagenome (GOLD analysis project Ga0308164, IMG submission 201031) | Phyllosphere microbial communities from UC Gill Tract Community Farm, Albany, California, United States - DLSLT.R2 | ecosystem: Host-associated > Plants > Phyllosphere > Unclassified | place: USA... | reverse complement strand
GAAAGATCCGCCAGTCCGATTCATACGCCCGCCGCGTCGCCGGCGCGCGCGCCGCGGCGACATAGGCGCGTGCTGCCTCGATCTCGTCGTCGAGCAGCAACGGGATCAACGGCGTCGACGCAGTCCGCGTCAGCGCGGTGTCATCACGGTCGTTGGGGTCGTCAGTCATGCGGCGATGCTCCAGCGGTTCGGACGGCCCGAATTTCGATCATGACCGCAATCCGATCGGGCGATCCTGTGATCCACCAAGAATCGCATGGCAATTCCGTCGCGCCGACGCGATGATTCTTTATTCCGAGAATGTCATTTATCGGAATAAAGTGGCATTGCTCGATTAGAACCCATGCAACCATCGTACCCGGCATATGTCGCTTCATGGTTGCCGGCGTTTGCCGATGAAAGACGCTATCTGACCGAACCTGTTCGGACTCTTTTGCAGAACGAAGGCCATGCCCTGTAATTAACGCGACTTGTCGTTACGCAGGTTGCCGGTAAGGAACCAATTTTTGACGGTACAGATAAGGGTGTCGAAGATGACCGCAGACAAGCGCGTAATAGTGGTCGGGCTCGGCTATGTCGGGTTACCGCTCGCTGTCGCGCTGGCCAAGTCGTTCGAGACCTGGGGACTCGATGTCGATATCAGTCGCATCGCCGAACTCGAGCGCCAGCATGATCGCACCGGTGAGATCGACGCCAAGCGCCTTGACGCATCAAGCCTGCGCCTGACGACCGATCCTGCGGCATGCCCGGATGCCGATTTCTACATCGTCACCGTACCGACGCCGGTAGATGCCGACAACCGGCCCGATCTCGGCATCGTGATGGCCGCGACGCGCACCGTTGGAAGCATGCTGAAAGCTGGGCGAAGCTCGATCGTCGTTTATGAAAGCACCGTCTACCCTGGCGTCACCGAAGACATGTGTGGGCCAGAACTCGAACGCGTAAGCGGCCTTGTCTGCGGCAAGGACTTTTTTCTCGGCTATTCGCCCGAACGGATTAATCCGGGCGATCGAGAGCATACGGTCGACCGGATTACCAAGGTGATCTCCGGCCAGACGCCCGAGGTACTCGAGGATATCGCCGATCTATATAATAAGGTGACGACGGGCGGCGTGTTCCGTGCCGCCTCGATCAAGGCGGCCGAAGCAGCCAAGGTGATCGAGAACGCGCAGCGCGACATCAACATCGCGTTCGTCAACGAGATCACGCAGATTTTCGCGAAAATGGACTTGTCGGTATGGGACGTACTGGCCGCGGCAGGCACCAAGTGGAATTTCCTGAATTTCGAACCCGGCCTCGTCGGCGGGCACTGTATCGGTGTCGACCCGTATTATCTTGCGCATCGCGCGACCGAGCTCGGCTGCGATCCACGCATCATCCTGGCCGGCCGCGACATGAACGATGGCATGGCCGCGTGGGTGGCAAAGGATGTGCACGACTGGCACCAGCGTTCGGGCGGGACAGGCTCCGGCAAGGTCCTGATGCTCGGTCTCGCGTTCAAGCAGGACGTGCCAGACCTGCGCAACTCCAAGGTCGCAGATCTGATCGCTGCGTTTCAGGGCCTCGGGCATCAGGTCGACGTCCATGATCCGCTGGTCTCCGCACGCGAGGCACTGCACGAATATGGACTTGATATCGTTTCGGTCCCCAATACTGCCGATTACGATCTGATCGTCTTGGCAGTCCCGCACCGGGAATTGGTCCAGGATTTTGCACGGTTCACAGGGCTGCTCGTACCGGGCGGCGGGATCGTCGATCTGAAGAACGCGCTTGCCGGGTTGGGACAGGCCCTCACCGGAATGAAACTATGGACGATGTAGCGATCGCGCCTACATGCACGCGGGACGGCCATCGTACGGCCGCCCGTATTTGCGTTCGAGGTTTGCGTGTTTTCTAAGCTGCTCCGCCGCATGTCGGCCACTGTCTCGTCGTCACGTAGCTTTGTCGGTCCCAAGGGCAAGCGCCTCTACGCGATCGGCGACGTCCATGGCCGCCTCGATCTCGTTGATGAACTTCTCGGTCGCATCGAGAACGACATCACCGACCGTCCCATCGAGACCGCGGCGGTCGTCTTCCTTGGCGATCTTATCGACCGCGGCCCCGATTCCGCAGGTGTCGTCGAGCGGCTACAGAGCCTGCGTCATTTCCCTGCAAAGACCCTGTTCCTGCTCGGCAACCACGAGGAGTTTCTCCTGCGCGCGCTAACGGGAGAGCCGGGCGTCGCGCATGACTGGCTCGGGTTTGGCGGCGATGCCTGTGCGGAAAGCTACGGTATCGCACCGTCTACCCTGCACGCGATGGATGAACAGCGGATCGCCGAGGTATTGCGTGCCGCGATCCCGGCTGCGCATGTCGAGTTCCTCAAGACCTTCGGGGACACCTTCGCGTTCGGCGACTATCTCCTCGTTCATGCCGGCATCCGGCCGGGTGTACCGATCGAAGAGCAGCAGCCTCGCGATCTCCGTTGGATCCGCCAGCCGTTCCTGTCCGATGCACATGATCATGGCTGCATGGTGATCCATGGCCACACTATTAGCGACGGTGTTGATCGCCGGTCCAATCGCATAGGCATCGATACTGGCGCCTATCGAACCGGCACCCTCACAGCTGCAGTAGTCGAAGGGGAAGAGGTCCACTTCTTAGCGACGGGCTAATATGTTCAATAATTACAGCAGTCCAATAATGCAGGTGCAGGTCATATCCGCGATGAAATATCGTATTTCCTGTTATTCATTATGTATATATTTAAATTATAAAATTTATGTGCCCACTAATACTTTAGAAAAAGCTCGAGGTCCGATTTACGAACCCGCCTTCGTTTCGCAGTCCTTCTGCTTTAGCCCTTCTGCTGGAATGATAATTAGCGCCTACATACAAGCGGCAAACTATAGCCGAACCACAGCCGCCGGAAAGAACGAGCGCACTTACCCCACTAGAGGGCACAGGATCGCTTGCAGCCATGCAGGGAATTGTAGATAGAGTGCGGTGAATCGAGTGAATGATTTTGGTTTGCAGGGCGATGGGCATGATAAAATTTGGATCGGTAAGCCGAATTAGCGCTATCGGTCTGGCTTTCCTGCTAACTGCGTGCGCATCATCGCGTGGCGGTAGTATATCTTATGATTCAAGCAGCTTTGGTCAGCCCGATGCACCAAAGGTTGCAGCGATCGATGATACCTACAAGCTAGCACCGCTCGATACGGTGAGCGTCTTAGTTTTTCAAGTTACCGACCTAAGTCGTGATTATGAGATTGATCAGAGCGGACGCATCACCATGCCGTTGCTAGGTCGGGTAGATGCTGTTGGGCTAAGCACCAACCAGCTGGGAGCCTTGATTGGAAACCGGCTAAATGAGAAATATTTGCGCAACCCAAGTGTTACCGTTGCACTGAAGGCATCAGCTAGCCGCGTTGTCACGGTCGATGGGTCAGTGCGTCAACCTGGCATATACCCTGCTACCGGACCGCTGTCGCTCGTTCAAGTGGTTGCACTTGCTCGGGGCACCGACGAATTAGCCAACCCACGCCGTGTTGCGATCTTCCGAACCATCGGCGGCCAGCGCATGGCGGCAGCGTTTGATCTAACAAGCATTCGCCGTGGCGAGATGAAGGACCCCGACATTTATCCAGGTGATATGGTTGTCGTAGATGGCTCAGGCGTTAAACAGACTCAACGCGCCTTGCTGCAGAGCCTTCCGCTCGCTTCCATATTTTTCCGTTTCTGACGCTACGTTTTAGGACTTTTGTTTAATGACAAACTCCGGGGCCATGGGTTCCACGAACTTGGCCGTTCAACCGGACCGGCGCAGCGATTTAGCCCTACTGTCACAGGAGAGCGGTTACGGCGCTTATGGAAACGCAGGGAGCGAGGGGACACTGTCGCTATCGCTGCTTTGGCGCATCGCGGTCGAATGGCGCTGGCTGATCTTGGCCGCAGTCGGTACTGGCATTGCCGCTGCTGTGCTCATCACGCTTCTGACGCCAGTCAAATACCGCGCGGTTGCAACACTTGAACTCAACCCACCTACGGTAGAGATCATGACGGATGCAGACAGTAAAGGCGGTCAGAGCGGGGGGCGCGGCGACTCAAGCTTCGTAGGTACACAACTGGCACTGCTCGCCAGTCGCGCGCTAGCCGAACGCGTTGCGCAAAATCTGAACCTTGCAGCCGACCCGACAATCGTTGGAGAAGGTATCGATCGTACCGCCAACGTCCGTACGGCAACGGGTTTTGTAAAAAGTGGAACACAGGTCCGTCTGCAGCCGCAGAGCATGATCGTTAGTGTGTCATTTGTCGCAGGAAATCCACAGACTGCTGCAAAGATCGTCAACGGGATCACTGATGCTTATATCGCAACAAATCTCGAACGACGGTACCAATCTTCGTCCTATGCACGTAAGTTTTTGCAACGTCAGATTGCCAGCACGCGGCGCGATCTTGAACGATCCGAGCGTCAGCTGACTGCTTATGCCCAAGCGCAGCGACTGATCAGCACCGGTGATACTCAAGGCGGCGGTGATACTAATTCACTAACAGGAAGCTCCCTTGTCTCACTGAATGGTGCCCTCGCAGCGACACAGGCGCGACGCATCGCAGCTGAGCAGCGCTATCGCGAAGCTGTGCTTGGCGGTGCGACTACTGAAGGAAGTACCAATACTGCATCGTTGCGAGCACAGATCGCTGGTCTAGATGCAGAGTATCAGCAAAAGTTGCAGGCTTTCCGTCCTGACTACCCTGAAATGGTAGCACTGAAAGCACGTATCGACGCGTTGCGCGCGTCCGTAGTTAACGAGACTCGAACTTCCAATACCGACCGCCTCGGATCGCTCCGTCAGGAATTCCAAGCGATTCGCGCTGAAGAAAACCGGCTTCGTGCCCAAGTTTCAGGACTGAGTAGTTCGGTACTTGACCAACGTGGTCGCCTTATCCAGTATAATATCTTACGGCGCGACGTCGACACGAACCGCACGCTCTACGATGCGCTTCTTCAGCGCTACAAGGAAATTGGAGTTGCAGGTGGCATCGGCACCACGGTTGCGTCTATCGTTGATAAGGGTTTAGCTCCCAGAGCGGCTTTTTCACCGGATCTATATCTGAACCTCATAATTGGCTTCGTGCTAGGTTTAATTATCGGCGTGCTTGCTGCAATTATACTCGAATTTGTCAATGATACAATCAAGTCTCCGGAGGATATCCGGGATAAGTTGCGGTTACCGTTCCTTGGGGGTGTACCCAACGCAAAGAGTGGTAGGGTTATAGAGGAACTGAGCGACACGCTATCGCCTATTGCCGAAGCATATTTGTCTACCGCATCGGCAATGCAGTTCGTTACCGAAGGGGGAGCGCCCAAAACACTACTGGTTACCAGCACGCGGCCAGCGGAGGGGAAGTCCACGTCGGCTTGGGCATTCGCGCACAGCTTTACGCGACTTGGCAAGTCGGTACTACTAATCGATGCCGACATGCGTCGTCCGGCTTTCGTCACCGGTCGCGAGAATATTGGCCTATCTCATATCTTGACTACTTCTGCTCCCCTAAGTGAGCATATCCTTCTCACTGACGTTGAAAGATTGTGGGTGATGCCGTCGGGTACCATTCCGCCAAGCCCTCCCGAGCTGCTTGCCTCGGCGCGCTTCGCAGCGTTACTTGCCGACGCCTCGGCGACGTTCGACGTCGTCGTCATCGATGGTCCGCCGATACTTGGTCTTGCAGACTCACCGCTCCTGTCGTCAATCGCTCAGGCGACACTTATGGTTATTGAGGCGGGACGGACACGTACCCGCGCTGCAATTGAGGCGCAGAACCGATTACGCACTGCTGGCGCGTATATGATCGGTGCGATCTTGACCCGTTACCAGCCACAAGTCTCATATGGCTATGGCTATGGCTATGGCTATGGCCAGAACAAAGATCAGTATCGCTATGTTGCGGACAGCAACGACAAAAAACGTCGAATTTTGCTGACGGTACACGATGAACCGTAAGGGCAGGCGCGCAAGTTTAGGCAATGCTCGTGGCCTGATCTCCCTAATCACTTTGGTCCTTGCTGGCGTGGCGGTAGGCTGGCTTTCGTTCAAATCGGCGTTGGTTGGCGCACTGCCCGCCAATGACCCAGGCGTCGTGCGGTTCGCCTCGAATCATCCCGATGTAGTGTTTAGCCGGGCGACTAGCTTGCTTATTGCCCAGCGCGGCGTTCTCGAACCTGGCATGTTAGATGCTGTGCGGCGCGCTGCAATGGCTGCGCCACTCGACGCGCGGGGCTATTTGATTCTCGGGCACCAGCAGCTGCTTGACGCTATGCCACAGCGTGCGCTGGCAACACTAGAGGCCGGACAACGGCTTGACCCTAGGCATCGACTTATTAATCTGCTGCTTCTTGACCGCTATCTGCGCACCGCCCGCTACGCCGATGCTGCGACGCAATTTTCCGTTCTTGCACGGCTTATGGGCGGAGCTCAACCAGCGATCGCTACCGCGATGGCGCAGATGATCGTAACTCCCGAAACGCGTAATGCCGTCCGCCGTACATTGCGCACCGACCCAAGGCTTGAACGCGCGGTGCTTGTGTCGCTCGCTGGATCCAATACCCCACCAGCCACAGTCTTCGAACTTGCAAGCCCCGTTGCGCGTGCCGAAGCTCGCCAAACAAATAGTTGGGGGCCTGTTCTTGTCAGCCGACTAATCGATCAGGCTCGCTATGCAACCGCACGCTCGGTATGGCAAAAGATTTACGGTATCTCGGCCTCCCAAGCGGCACTCCCTATAATCAACCCGGGCTTCCGCAAAGTCCCGGCTACGCCCCCGTTTGACTGGATACTTACTGCGAGCGGTCTTGGCGCGGCAGACCTGAGAAATGGCAGGATGAGTGTCGAGTATTATGGTCGCGATAGCGGGGATTTGGCAACTCAGCTACTCGTTTTGCGCCCCGGAAATTACCGCTACGCTTTTTCTGTTGATCCTGGCAAGACGGACGCAACGTCCCGGCTATTTTGGTCGCTCACCTGCGGATCCTCCAAGAATCCTAAAGGACTGCGGATGAACGTGGCCATCGTACCTACAGCCAAGCCACAGCGTATTGTAGCCGATCTTATTATACCGTCTGATTGCCCTGTGCAAACTTTGACGTTGCGTGGTGAGGCGGACGATTTTCCTGCGCCACTTTCCGTTGAACTTAGCGACTTGGATCTACGACCAACATCGAGATCTTCATCGGAACCTACGTCATGATACGCCATTCAGTCGTTCCCACCTATCTGTTTGCTTGCCTGTTGCTGGGTGGAGCCAGCGCTGCGGGGTTTATTGCTAATCTCATTCTTCAAATCAGCGCGCTCCCGCTGATCGGCTGGGCACTATGGCAAATGCTGCAGAAGCGCCCGTCCACGGCGATCCGTGCGCCACTTGGCCTGCTCGCGCTGCTTATTGCGGTAGCACTTGTGCAACTGGTGCCGTTGCCACCGGCATTATGGACGATGTTGCCAGGACGTAGTCCGGTGATCGAAGGCTATCGGTTGCTTGGACTTGCTATACCGTGGCTGCCGCTGACGTTGGCACCGGCCGCTGCAATCGCGAGTCTCCTATGGCTTTTACCTGCCTTTGCAACGCTGCTAGCGATTATCGTGCTGGGAGCGTTTCGCGCGCGCGGCATCGCTATGGCTATCATTGCCGTAACCATCGCTTCGGTAGCGTTGGGCGCCCTACAAATCATTGGGAGTAATAGCGCCTATCTTTACCAAATCACCAACTATGGCGCAGCTGTCGGTTTTTTTGCCAATGCCAATCACAACGCTACGTTGTTGCTGGTGTGCGTTCCATTTCTCGCCGCGCTGCAGACGACGCTGCTCAACCGCAACCCCTCCCCGCGTAGCGCCTCCGCGATCCGACTGATCATTGCCGCGGCGTATATGGTTGTCCTAGTCGGGCTACTTATTAATGCATCGCTTGCTGGCATCGGGCTTTGTGTTCCGGTTGTGCTTGCGACATGGTTGACATTCGGGCTGCACGGCACCGCAGTACGTCGGGGGGTGACGATCGCTGCGGCTGTGATGTCAGTTGCCACCCTAGTCATCATTACCGTTGGCCCTTTCGGTAACAATTTGTTTGGTGAACAACGCGAACATGTCGAACTGACGCGGCAGACGTCCTTCGCCCTAACTTGGCGCGCAGCTTATGACTATTTCCCATTTGGTTCGGGTATTGGTAGTTTCCAATCTATCTATCACACGCAAGAATCACTATCGAGCGTCGGAACGACGTACATGAACCATGCGCATAACGACTGGCTAGAACTGCTGCTGGAAACCGGCGTCGTAGGTATTGCGCTAGCCATACTGTTTCTCGCTTGGTGGGGTATACGTTTCCGTGCTATACTGAGAGCGGACGAACGCGACCCCTTCGCGTTGGCTGCAAGCATCGCTACGGCAACAATTCTGCTCCATAGCTTAGTTGACTACCCCTTACGCACAGCCGCACTCTCAGCAGTGTTCGCAGCCTGCGTAGGTTTAATGTCTGGAGTTCGTCCCTATGTTCACAGAGGCCAAACAAGGTCTATGGCACGTCACTTTAAAATTTAATTGCAGCTTTGCCTAACGCGCTGTTGATGGCAGCAATATAGCGCGCTTCGACCACGGCGACGCTGAACTCTTGCTCGGCAATTTCGCGGCTTCGCTGTCCCATCGCGGCATACGTAACAGGATCAAGATCCAACATTGCAAGCATAGCCTCTGCAAGCGAACGTGCGTCCCGCGCGTGACACAGAAATGCATTCTCGCCGGCACGCGCAATCTCTGTACAACCAGGCACATCAGTTGCAACCAGTGGCTTACCCATTGCCGCAGCTTCGAGCAGCGATCGCGGCATCCCTTCGCGATACGACGGCAGCACGACCGCCGAGGCCGCCGCCAGATACGGTCGCACGTCGCCCGCCTCGCCAAGATAGTCGAGCGTGCCGTCCCGCACCCAGCTTTCGACCGTTGCGCGATTGACCGCCGTTCGGTTCGCCACATCAAGGAAACCAAGCAGATGAAAGCGCACGTCGGGCCTTGTTTTGCGAACGATCCGCGCTGCCTCGGCGAACTCGACTACCCCTTTGTCGCGTAACAACCGAGCGACCATTAGAAAAGAGAAAGGCACCGCTTCTCCCACGGGGTCCACCGGTGAAAAGTCAGTGAGATTGATGCCCGATCCCGGCAGCAGCGCGGTATGCTCACTACGTACGCAGCGCTGCGCAATAAACAGATCGCGGTCATAGCGATTTTGAAAAAATACCGTTGATGAGCGAGCTAGCGCAATCCGATACAGCCTACCCACAATCCGAGTTAGCGTTCCTACCTTGATGAATGCAGTTCCCAATCCCGAAATATTGTTGATCACCGGAATTCTTAATGCGTGCGCCGCAATCGACCCATAAATGTTCGGCTTGATCGTCCAGCCCAGAAAAACAGATGGGCGTAGTTGCCTTAAAATTTGCCAATAGCGGACTGTTAGCTTCATATCGTTGAATGGCGACTGCCCCTTGCTGTCAATAGGCAATACGATATGGCGAACTCCAAGCGCCGTTAATGCCGGACCGTAGCCATCGTCGGGCGAGACAGCAACCACCTCATACCCATCACGCTGCAAACGCCTTATTAAGTCGACGCGAAAGTTTACAATGTTCCAACTGGTGTTTATCGAAAAAACAATTGTTTTTTTTAGATTTTTCATGAAGAAACCAATTAATTAAAGTTATATGATATTCCTAATTTGCAACGCAACAATACTTACAAATAAATAATGTTGTTTTGAATCGTTTGTATATCACACTTTCATAGTTAATAACTTATTTAGTACTGCTACATTATAAATTTATTGTGGCAATAGATTTTTTTGGGACTTTCTCTGTGAGTCAAGTTTGACATCTTTAGATGACGACATTTCTTGGAAGTCTATGCCGTGTTAGCCTTAGGCTCAACGCCTATTCGTTCAGTTGTGTGGCGGCCATACTTTTGTACGAGGATCCGCAACCTGCCCACCCAACCTGCGACTATGCAGCCCTAAAAAATTCCTATATGATAACAGGCGTCAGCTAAAACACCGTTCCAGGCAACTCGGAGCGCTTGGATACGGATCAGCAAGAAAATGATGCGTATCCTGTACGTTACGTGGGATTCGCCTGATGTTAACTATCTCGAATCGCTATTCGTTCCTATTCTTTCTGGACTTGAGAAGCACGGTTTCGTCTTTGATGTGCTGCAATTCAGTTGGGGCTCCAAAGAGGTAAGCAATCGCGCTAAAACGGCATGCGAGCAGGCAGGCATAGGTTATCGCCGTGTACCGGTGTTACGGCGTTTCGGGCCGATCGGGCCGATGATGACCGCGATTATGGGCGGAGCAGTAATTACACGTGAAATGCGAGTGCGCGGTAGCGACGCTTTGCTAGTACGAGGTATCATGCCAAGCTTGGCCGCACTGCGGCTGGTACGGAAGAAAGGCATTTCGCTGGCACTCGACATGGATGGGCTGCAACTGGACGAGCGTATTGACTTCGCTGGCCGAAGTCCCCTGTCCCTGCAGCACCGGCTGCTTCGCGATGTGGAATATCGCGTGTTGCATCAGGCACGTACGGTCATGGTTCGAACAAAAGCAGCTGCACAGGTTGCAGCGGCGCGCGCGGGCGCGGGCTTTGATGCCCAACGTCTGTTTATCGTCGGAAATGGACGTGACGGCGCGATTTTTAAGCCGGTGTCAGAGCCCGATCGGCGGGAGATACGATCGGAGCTCGGTTTCGACCTTGATGCACCGTTATTAGTATATGCTGGCTCCTACGGGCCACAATATCGCTTCGACCGGATGTTCGACCTGTTCGATGCAGTGCGCAAATTGGCACCGCAAGCCGGACTGCTGTTACTGACGACTGCGCTAGAGGCGGTAACGGCACGGATAGCTGCAGACCGGCCGGAATATAAAGATAAATGCCAGGTACGACGCGTCGCGCCCCGCGAAATTCCCCGTCACTTGGCTGCCGGTGATGTCGGACTAGCGTTCCGCGACCCGACCTTCGCCACCCAAGCAGTGCAGCCGATCAAGTTGGGCGAATATCTGCTTTGCGGCCTAATCGTTGCCGGTACGCCGGACGTAGGGGGTGTGGATGATGCGATCGCTGATGGCGCGTTCTTCCCTGTCGACGATAGCCCCGCGGGCGTTACCGAAACGGCGGTACGTATCATTGCGGCTTTGCCGCTACGTGCGCGCTATGCCGACGCGGCACGACATGCTGGCCTAGGCCAATTCTCGCTCGACAGTACAATTGCAGGTTATGCAGAGGCTCTTGCGCTGTCAGGTGGGCAAAACAAGATGGGGGAAATACAGACGTGAACCAAGTTAAAGTACAGGCCACATTTATTCGACCGCGCCGTATTTGCCATGTACTGACGACCTTGGGCTTCGGGGGTGTGGAAACGCGCATGCGGGTGCTGGCGCGTGCCTTCAAGGGGCGAGAGCGCGCCATCACCTTTGTCGCGCTCAATGGTGGGGGCGCGGCCGAAGTCGAACTGCGCGCGCTTGGTTTCGACGTGCTGTGCCTCGGTGCAAAGCCATCGGTCTATTCTGTCGGCACGCTGATTAATTTGACCGCGACGTTACGCCGGTTGCGGCCCGACGTGGTCCATGCACACGGCGCTGAAGCTAATTTCCACGCGCTGATTGCTGGACGGCTGGCCGGCGTGCCGGTACGCATAGGCGAGGAAATCGGCGTGCCCGCGCATAGCGCAGTTGGCCGCTTTGTGTTCAAACAGGCTTATGCTTCGGCCTCACGCATCGTTGCCATTTCGAACGTCGTAAAGCTGGCAATCGAGCGGATGGGCGAGGCGCAAGGCAACAAGATCGTCGTGGTCGAAAACCCCGTGCGCTCGATAGCCCCCGAGCCGGTCGCGGATCGCCCGACCGGTCGCTTGCGGTTGGGCTATATCGGCCGGCTGGTCGAGTGGAAGGAAGTGTCCAACGTGCTGCACGCGCTGGCCACGCTGCGCGATCGCGGCACGCACTACGAATTCTGGGTCGTCGGTGCGGGCGTGGAGCGTCAGGCGCTGGAGCAACTGACCGAGCAACTGGGCCTCGCCGAATTCGTGCGCTTCTTTGGCTTCAAGGACCGCCCCGAAGATTATGTCGCCGCATGCGACCTGTTCATCCTGCCCTCCAACGATAAGGAAGGCTTTTGCATGGCGCTGGTCGAGGCGATGGCCGCCGGCACGCCCGCCGTTTCGACCGCGGTCGGCATCGCGCCCGAAGTGATCGAGGACGGCAAGAACGGCTGGCTTGTCCCGCCGCAGGACATTCCCGCGCTCACCGCAGCGCTCGACCGCGTCGCCCAGCTTGACCGTGAGGAGATCGCGCGTGTCGGCGTTGCCGCCCGCAGTGCCGTGCTGGCGCGCAATTCGCCCGAAAGCTACGTCGCTAGGCTCGACCGGCTCTACGCGGAGGCGCTCGCCGCATGACGCGGATCCGCGTCATGCATTGCTTGGAGACGGTGTCGTCGGGCGGGGTGGAGCAGCGCCGCCTGTCGCTGGCGCGGCTGCTCGACCCCGCCCGCTACGAGCAACGGCTGCTCTGCACCACGGCGCGCGAGTCGATGGCCGACCAGTTCCGCGCCGCCGGTTGCGAGGTGATACCGCTCGGCCGGATGCGTCACATCGCGCAGTTTGATACCTACCGCCACGCCACGCGCCTGATGCGCGACTTCGCGCCGGATATCGCGCATGGCGCGGTGTTCGGCGGCGTCGCGGTGGCGGCGATCGCCGGGCGGATGGCCGGCGTGCGCACGATCATCGGCGAGGAAACCTCTGATCCGACCAATCGCCGGCCGCGCGGCCACCTGCTCTATCGCACGCTGACCACGATGACGCACCGGATGGTCGCGATCTCCCCGTCGGTCGAAGCCTACCTGACCGATCGCATTCGCATCCCCCGATCTAAAGTAACACTGATTCCCAACGGCGTGCGCGATCCCGGTCCGAGCGACCCGGCCGAGCGCGCGGCCATGCGTCGATCGCTCGGCTTGATGCAGCACGATTTCGTCCTCGTCACCACCGGCCGGCTGCATGACGGCCACAAGCGCGTCAGCGATATCCTGCGGGCCGTCGCGCAACTGCGCCCCGCCATCCCGGCCAAGCTGATTGTCGTCGGCGACGGGCCAGATCGACAGCAGTTGGAAGCGCTGGCACAAGACCTTGGGGTCGCAGAGGCGGTTCATTTCGTCGGCTACCAAGCGCAACCGCGGCTGTTCCTTGATCTCGCCGATGTGTTCGTCCTCGCTTCGTCACGCGAAGGATTTGGACTGGTGCTGGTCGAGGCGATGTTCGCCGGGTTGCCGGTCGTCGCCACCGCGGTGGGCGGCATCCCAAACGTTATCGAGGACGGCACGACCGGCATCCTCGTGCCGCCGGTAGCGCCGACAGGGATCGCCAAGGCGATAGGCCGACTCCACAACGATGGGGCGTTGCGGCAGGAGTTGGCGGTAGCGGGAAAGGCTGCCGCGCTGCAGCAGTTTACCGCCGAACGGTATGTCGCGAACGTCGACGCGCTATACACGCAGATGTTGGCGCGGCTCATCTGAGGCAGACTTGCCTCGCATTGTCGTTATAGAACTTACGTTTAATTACCGTAGCGGATGCTGCCTTGCGTGGAGAGAGTGCTCTCCATATTGGTGGCTGCCTTTACCCCATGCCGAGGATAACAAGTGCCGATAGCTGCAATGAAAGACTTGGCCAAAAAAGTCCTTCCAACACCGATCTTCAAGTTCGCCAAGGAACTGGCTGGGAAAAAGCCGATCGTGCCGCTCATGCCTGAAGTACCATCCTTCGGCCCGCATTCCAGCTTCGGTACGACGCTGACTGAGGCTATCCCAGTAAGCACGGTCGCGCCGTTCCATAATTCGATCGGCGACATATCGACCGGCCAAGTAACGCAAAACTTCCTCGCTGCAGCTGGTATTCCGTCTTACTCAACCTCGTTTTGGGACACAGATCATAAAACGATCGTGATCGGCGGGGGGGAAATTATCGGATTTCCTTCCCGGGGCGCATGGAGCAAGTTGAAGCCGCTTTTTCTGCCGCGCGGCAACCATATCCTCAACGCGATAGGATTTGATATCGGCACAGGGAACGAAACCGATCTCGGTGTCCTCCGAGAATATAAATATGTCAGCGTGCGAGACAATCTGATCGCCGAACAGTTCGGCAAATATAGCCCTAATTTAGCTGTCGTGCCTTGTCCGGCGACCCTGCAATACGGCATTCCGTTGACACTTATCAAAGCGCTGCCTCGCTTCGAATTCTTGCGGCCGCTGGAGGAAAACAATTACATCATCGTTCATCGCCATCCTAAGATGGAACCCGTGGCGAAGAGATTGCGCCAACTGGGCCATCGCTTGGTAATCGTGGACATGCAGGCGCACGCCAAGCACCCCTGGCGCAGTTCCAGCGATTTGATCGTACCAACCGGTCTGCATTCCCCCGAATTGATCCAAGGTCTCGTAAATTCGGCGTTCGCTGTGGTCACGGTCAGTCTGCATCTGGCGATTTTCTCGATCGGTGCCAACAAACCTTTCGCTGCGGTAGCTGATGAAACGGCACAATCCGCCAAAGTCAGGCGTTATCTAACGCGCGCAGGGATCGACGCTGTCTTGGCCGACAAACAGGCCGACCTACTATCCTTGGCATTGGAAAATCGTTCGAACATCTCGTCGGCATCTGTACGGGAAAAGGCCAAAACTCTCCAGCATCTGCAGCATGTTGCAAAAGCGGCTAGGTCTGATTGAGTCAGACGTCCATACTAAAGGTCTAGAAATGACCTGATCAAATCTTTTTGCCAATCGCTCACGTTGCTGCCGGCGATCGAACTCAGATCACGTAACGTGTTGATTGAGGACGACAGAATCTAAGCGTAGCTTTGCGCTTTATTGGGAGGCGCTTTACGAGCGCTTGCATGATCCTGATACTTGTAGTCGGCACTACCGGAGGCAAGCGGATTGATGGTCGTTGCCCCCACGGCAGGAATGCCGAACGAGTCGGCAACGATCAAGCCGTGGAGGCTACTGGAGACGACGAGCTCCGCGGTAGCGATATCCTTGATGACCGACAGGCAGTCGCCATCCGGGGCGATCAGTTTTCATCCGCGCGGCAGTTCCAATTGCGAAGCGACTGCCATGTCCTTGTAATTGGTGATCAAGACAACGGAGCATTCGACGGCGGGCCGCGCGTCGAGCAACAGGCTGGAAAGGATACCGGGATCGCCAAGCGCGCCAGCGAAGTCCCGCCCCCCGCGGCGGTTAGATCGCCGCGAACGGCGTAGTACTGCATCTTCTTGCCCAGCTTAACGACGACCCCGCCATAAGCACACCTGAGCCCCACACGTGGAGAAGCCGTAATCGCCCGACAACCTGATCGACGAAGCGCTTCCGGCGCCGCGAGACGCGAATGAGTCCAGCACGCTGCCGACGCAGATCATTTCTGCATCGCGCAGCGATCAATCGTGGCCAAGAAGGCTATCTTCGCAACAGATCCTTCATCGCGCTCGCCATTCCCGATGACCGTCCGTAGCGACCGTTCGCCAGGAAGCGCAGGACGGGCAGGATGCGGCGATGACGTGGCAGCGAGCAGAACGCCGTGCGCGCCTTGAGATCGACGGCGGCCGTATTGATCGCCAGCAACTTGGCGGGTACATCGATCCCGTGCACAATCGCGGAATTGGCACGCTCCTTGATACGGGTGCCATAGGCTTCCTGCACTACAGCCCTGAGCATCCATCCGGCACGGGCATCGCGCAGGCCATATTTGCGCGCGATGCTCCATCGGCTCGCGCCCTGTGGGCTGCTCATCTCCCAATCGGAGACGTTCTCGCCGTGCCGGCGATAATATTGTAGCGGCACCGGCAGCAGCGCGCGGACCTCCAGGCGATTGGCGAGACTGCCGATCCATACATCATGCGCGACGTCGACATCGGGAAAAGGTAGGCAGAAATCGCGCCATTCGCGGGTGAAGGCCGTGCAACAGCCAGTAATGAACGTGCTCTCCAATATGCCAACCGAGCGGATATTCTGCAGCTTCGTCCGACCCGACGGGGTCAACTCGCCATCGGTGATCATCTGGTCGTTGATGACATAGTGCGTACGCGCGCCGCCTTGCGCGAACACCGCCAGCACGGCGGCGATCTTATCGTCGAACCACAGATCATCCTGGTCTGACAGGAAGATGATGTCGCCGCTGCACGCCCCCAGTGCAGACTGGAAGTTGCGGCTGACGCCCGGCGCGGCGGGATTGCGGCGGATCACCACATCGAACGGCACCGTCGCGGCAAAGCGCTCGACGATCGCGATCGTGTCGTCGCTGGAGCCGTCGTCGCTGACCACCAGTTCATCGGGTAGGCGGATCTGCGACGCGAAGCTGGCGAGCTGCTCGGGTAGATAGCAGGCGCCGTTATAGGTCGCCATCGCGATCGAGACCCTGAGTGATACCGTCGTCATGCCGCCTCCACCACTTCGGCATAGCTGCCTTGCTGCGCGATCACGCCGTTCGCCAGTCGATAGATTCGGTCGCAGCCGCGCAACGTGGACAGGCGATGCGCGATGATCAGGATGGTTAGATCGTCGCTCAGCCCCTCGATCGCCTTCATCACTGAGGCCTCGGTGGCATCGTCGAGCGCGCTGGTCGCCTCGTCGAACACCAGCACGCTGGCTTGCTTGTACAGCGCCCGGGCGATGCCAAGCCTTTGGCGCTGGCCGCCCGACAGACGAACGCCGCGCTCGCCGATCTCAGTGGCGTATCTTTCCGGTAGTGATTCGATAAAGTCGGCAATGTCGGCCTTGACCGCAGCCGCCTTGGCCCTCTTCAGGTCCGCCTCGCCATCCGCCATGCCGAACGCGATGTTCTCAAGGATCGACGTGTCCGATAGATAGATCGATTGCGGCACGTGAGCGACCTGCGCTTGCCAGCCGCGCCGTGCCTCCCCGTCGAGCAATATGCCATCGATCATGATGCGCCCTTCGGTCGGGCTGAGCAGGCCCATCGCCAGATCCATGATCGTGCTCTTGCCGCTGCCGGTCTTGCCGATGAAGCCGATCCGCGCGCCTTTGCGGATTGTTAGGTCAACGCCGCGCAGCACCTGCGGGGCATCGGCCGCAAAGCGGAAGCCGACGCCCTCGAAGGTCAGCGCCTGGCGGAACGGGATCGGCGGCGTGGTGCTACGCCGCTCGCGCCGCGCGCTGGGATCGGCCGGCAGCATGCCGAGCACGTCGATCAGCGTCTGCCGCTGGCCGACGAGCTGAACATAGCCGGCATACATTTGTTGAAGCAGCGGCAGCAGCCGTTGCGCGCCGATCGCCAGCACGCCGAGCACCGGTAGTGCCTCGGCTAGCCCGCCCCGGCCGTAGCTGAGCGCGACCGCCAGTCCGGCGATCAGCATCATGCCCGCCGCCTCGACCACGAAGCGCGGCGCGGCGGCGTTGAACGCGATATGCGCCTGTGCATCGCGCAATCGCGTATCAACGCGCGAAAATTTGCTTAGATAAATGTCTTGTGCATGATCCAGGATCACGTCACGGATCGCGCCCACGCCTTCCTGAACGGTCTTTATCCGCAATGTGGCGGATTGCGCAACGACACGGCTACTGCGCCACATCTGCCGCTTGGTCACCACCGCGACACAAACATAGATTAGCCCGAAACCGACCGCGGCCCCGAACGCGACGCCGGGCGAGACCAACATCAGCCCGACAAGCACGAACAGCGCAATAACCGTTGCCGTAATGCCCTGAATCACCGGCATCAGCATGTTCGTGACGACGTTCTGCACTTTCTGGATCGCCGAAACGATCTCGCTGGAATTGTGCGCGATATGGTAGCTGTAGGGCTTGTATAGCAGTTCGCGATAGACCGCGGTGCCGATATCATAGCCGAGACGGAAAACGAACTTCTGGCTGTACCACATGAGCGTAAGGCGGATCAGCGCGGCAATTGCCGCGATCGATACAAACCCTACCGCGGCCGGGATCAACAAGTCCTGCCCGCGCGACAGGCCCAGCATTGGCAGCGCCGCGGCCAAGCGCGGGAAGCGGTCGATGCCGTTAGGGTCGGCGATCAGTGCGAGGAATGGCAACACCGCGCCGATCGTCGCGACCTCGGCTACCGCGCCGACCAACATAAACGCGAGTAGCACCCACGCCTGCCCTCGCCGCCGTGGCGACAGGTGTCGGTAAAGCTGGAACAGCGGTTTGCTATGCGGGACAGACATATCGTTGGGCACACTGCTTGATGAGGACATAATCGAGTTCGTTTCGGTAGAAAAGGCGAATATAGCAGTCCGTCAACACGCAATTAATCCAGCTATACAAGTCGAACAACTGACATGCTTTTTGGCAATATCCTAGCTGTTAGTCAAATTCCGGACATACGGAGCGCCAAATATCAAATCTAAATAATAAGCGGCAGCGAGACGAAGCAGGTTGTAGGCTCTCTTGTTGCCACAGTTCATACTATTCCCTTTGCTCGACAGCATAAAGCTGGCCAATAAATCTTGGCGCATAAGTATTCAACGAATAGTCTTGTTCAATCCTACTACGACCTGCTGCGCCGTAAGCAGTTCGCAAGGGTGAATTATCCAGTAATTCAATAAGAGCATTGCGCCATTCCTCTAGAGTATCGGCAAGCATACCGTTGACGCCAGGCCGTGCCAAATCGGCATTAACTCCGACGGGCGAAGCGACCACTGGCAACCCGCAAGCCATGTACTGAATAAGCTTGTAGCCGCACTTTCCCTGACTCCATGGGTCATTAGTCAATGGCATAATACCGATATGCATCCGCTGCACTTCAGCAATTTCAGTTGATTCCGACCATTCGACCATCTCAAAGGCCGGGTAATCAGCTGCCGCTGCTCCCGCGCCGACGATGCGAACGCGCGCGCGCCCCTGAGTTACCAGCGATTCTAGCATGGGCACGAGCGGCTTTACATATTGCCACGTGGAAAAGCTGCCGATCCATCCGATTACCGGCGGCTTGCCGTCCTCGACAGGAGGTAAAGGGCGATAGCTGCCAGTGTCGACCACCGTAGGGATTACTACGCTGTTCGAACAAAAACGTGCAGCATACTCGCATAGATAAGCATTGCCACAACTAACAGCGCTTGCCTTTCGGAGTAGTGGCTCGAACCGTCGCCCTAACAATCGTTGAACAAACCCATGACGACTCAAATTATAATTATGAAAAATTGCATCATCAAAGTCATAGATGATCGGCACGCCCGTCCGCGCAATTATAGCCTCGAACCAGCCTGGCGTATAAGGAAATAATTCCTTATGAATCCAAACTACATCATACTTCCTAACACTCATTAACAACATAAGTCGTTTAAAGTATGACCCAACAAGTGGTATGACGTTCCAAAATGCGCCAGCTCGGTTTATATAGTCATCATCAATCAGAGGAAACCAGTCGACGTATACACCTTCCGCATTAAGATAGGGTATATACTGCAACAGTCGTTGGCGAGTACTTGCCGCTCGCCCACCATATTTCATAAAAGCAATCATTTTCATGATCTTGGCACCTCGTTAGCGAGAGCCCTAGCCCTCCTCCGATCGATAGCGACCATCATGGTATAGCTCGCCATCAGGAGTTCAGGAAAAATGCTTGATACGGTACCCAGGCGCCCGCATGCGAAGCATAGGATAGCCATACAAACTGAACTGCCGCCGAATAACCGCACACACTTAATAACAACTGCGCGTTTAAATTACGATTATTGCCAAATATGTATGGTATCCGCGGCAAAACGGCCAGCTGTATTGGAATCAAGAACAATGCGAGGCGATCGATGGCAGTACTGAAGCTAGCGACGAGAACCAAGATAAATGTTAAAATTGATACGATCGCGAAGACGCTCCATACATCGCTTTGATAACTATTGAATCCCAATCGGCGCCGCAATACCAAAGCCAATATTGCAGGCAATATATTCATAGCAACTCGCACAACAGCACCTGAAGATTCATAGTTTGCAGTCACATAATTGTTAATAAGATGATCTGTGGATTTGTTCAATAGTAAGTAGAACAAAACAACAAAAGCTATCGCGCCAAATATAGCATAAAGAAGATTACGGCGAAATAGAGGGGCTAGCACTAAAGGTAGCGCAAGCAGCGCAGTTCGATGAAAAAAGGTTGCGGCGAAAACGTATAAGATCAGCTTCCAAGTCTTTCGCCCATCCGCGTCAGCAAGACCCGCAAGGATTAGGCCTATCGCCACAGCCTGTCGGGTATATCCCATACCAACAACAATTACGAGATACGGAACCGCCACTAAAAAGCACAGTGCCGGGTTAGGTTGACGCATGCAGAAACGCGCTATCCCGAACGCCATGATCAGCGCACAGCCAAGATTAGAAAGCCATATTCCAGCATCCAACCGCCCGGCAAGAAATACTAACGACGTATAACCTGCTTCAAACCGGCCAATTGACTGCGAGAACGCAAGCAGTTGCACCTCATTGTAATTGCCTAAATAGGCCCTCCAATCGCCTCCCACCTCATAGCGAAGCCCCATAATTAAGGCCGTCGCAACTACGAGGAAAACAATGCCCGCAGGCGTACGGACGTGCGCGTGAAACGCCCCTGCCGTAGCGCGAGGCGTCCGATTGTACGCGAATGACGCGAGCATCCACGCAAGAAATAGGAGCCAATAGGGAAGCAGGGGAAATCTCAATCTAGATAGGTCGTCCTACTTAGAATGACGCCGGGGCCATGGCAATGCGTAGGCAACGGCAATGGTGCTTGCGGACTGCACGCGTTTTTCCCTACCCTGTAACGACCTCAGGAGTGATCAAATGCGCGTTCTCGTGACCGGTGCCGCCGGATTTATCGGTTTCAATGTCATTCGCTACCTGCTTGCACGGGGCGACGCTGTACTCGGCATCGACAACATCAACGATTATTACAATCCGGAATTAAAACGCGACCGCTTGGCCCAGCTTGTAAAAATGGGAAAGGATTTCACCTTTATCCAAGTCGATTTTTCTGATCATGTTGCGCTAGACGCAGCCCTCGACAGTCGGAGTTTCGATCGGATCGTTCATCTCGGCGCCCAAGCTGGCGTACGCTATTCAATCGAAAACCCGCGCGCCTATTTGCAAGCGAACCTTGCCGGTCATCTTAATATGATCGAGATCGGCCGGCATCGGCAGGTCGAACACCTTGTTTATGCCTCGTCCTCCTCGGTCTATGGCGGCAATGAGACGCTGCCATTCCGCGTCGAGGATCGGGTCGACCAACCGTTGTCGCTCTACGCCGCCACAAAGAAGGCAGACGAACTGATGAGCGAGACTTACGCGCACCTTTATCGGCTCCCGCAGACGGGCCTCCGCTTCTTCACCGTCTACGGCCCCTGGGGGCGACCCGACATGGCGATGTGGCTGTTTACTAAAGCGATCTTCGAAGGCCGTCCGATTGACGTGTTCGGCGAAGGCAACATGCGCCGCGATTTCACCTACATCGATGATATCGTCGCTGGCATCGTCGCCTGCCTTGACAGTCCGCCGGTCGACGATGGCGCGCCTAAGGCAGGCGGCAGCGTGTCGCCGCACCGACTCTACAACATCGGCAATAGCCGATCAGAGGATCTTGGCGAGATGATTACGCTGATCGAACAAGCCTGCGGCCGCTCCGCCGAGCGACGTCTGTTGCCGATGCAGCCCGGCGACGTACGCGATACTTTTGCTGACATAAGTGCGATCCAGAATGACCTGGGGTTCGAACCACGCACTACCATTGCCGAAGGCGTGCCGCGGTTCGTACAATGGTATCGACAGTATCACGGGCTCTGAGCACAGGCGGCTTACCGTAAACCACTTAGCATTGTCGCTCTATCTCAACCGATCCGGTTGTGACCCGGTGACAAACGGTGGGAACTTGTTGCAAGCATCGGAGTTACGACTCCAACTCCCGATCGATAAAAAAACACGTATCGCTCGTGGTGCGTGATGGACAACCTGATCCGCATAATCTACGATGCAATTAATCATAGTGTTTCCTGATCCTAAAGGGGATGAAGGCGTGAAACTAAAAGCTCTTTATACGGCGATGACGGCGTTCTCGCTTGTGGCAGCGCCGACGATCGCTGCAGCCGCACCGGTTGCTACTCCGCTGACCCAGCCAGCAGCCGAATCAGTTGATGGTGACAATGCTCTCACAGGCGGTAGCTTTATCGTTGCAGGCCTTGCAGTGGTTGCAATCGGTTTCGGCATATTTTTTGCCGTTGACAAGGACGATAAGCCCAACAGCCCGTAAGTCGTCTCGGATTTTCGAAGATTGGCTCGGATGGTTTGCCCTCCGAGCCTTTTTTTGTCTGCCGCTCTTTCGTTTCGAACGATCGGTTGATCGCTATGCCTGACAGCCCGTTTGCGATCGGCTTGCTGGTACGTATCGCGATAGCGACGATAGGTACGATCGCGACGCCGTCTCAGATTGTGAGCCAAGTCGTATCTGCCCCGCCTATGCTGACGGCACTGCCAGGTCGCGAAGAGGATGCCCGCGTCGCGGCCGTCGCGTTCCGCGTCGCTATCGCGGGTCGCGTCCGATGCCCTGTTACCGAACCAGTACTTGGTCTCATGCTGCAGCATCTGTCGCAGTTCGAAACAAGCGATCGTCCCAGACTGGTGACCGACCAGGCGCTTGATCGGGGGCCTAGCGTAACCGTCGTCGTGCCTGCCGGCCCCGCATCCATCGCCGGCCTTATCCCAGGCGACGTGTTACTCGCTATCGACGGTCGCGCGCTGCCGCCCGAAGGCGCGCTGTCCGCGCGATTTGATGCGCGCATCGCGCATGCGCGTGCCGATGCAATCGACGATTTACTGGCAGCCAACAGCGTCCCGTTTATAGCAACACGACTTCGGGGCGGCATCGTATCCGCGGTGCGCGTTATCCCCCTTCCTGCCTGTCATTCACGCGTCTATCTTGCCCGATCTGGCCAACGGAACGCCTATGCCGACGGCCGCCACGTCTTTCTCACCACCGGCTTACTCGCGAGAATACGGAACGACCACGAACTGGCTTTCGTAATTGCACACGAGATGGCACATAATATTCTTCGCCACGCAACCATCATACGCGGGGGCATGGTCCGGCGTGGGTTGAAACAAAGGTTGGGACGCAGTGGCCAGATCGTGCGCGAGACAGAGCGCGAAGCCGATGCATTGGGCGGCGAATTGATGCTCGATGCGGGGTTCGATCCCGTCGAGGGCGCCTACATCCTTAGGCGCCTCGGCAAGGGCAGTCTTGGCATCACACTGTTTGCCGCGCACGATTCCGCGAGTAGTCGCATCACTGCCATGCGCATGCTTGCCGAGGCGCGTCGGACGCCGTGACGCAACGAGATTTTTACCGGGTGCTGGGCATTGAACGCGATGCGTCGCCTACTGATATCCGTGCAGCCTTCGTACGACTGGCTAAATATTATCATCCAGATCACGTCGATGGCACCGGCAACCTGCCGCAGAGACTGCACGACGTGCAGCGGGCCTATCGATGCCTAGCGGATCCCGATGCACGCGTGCGTCACGACAGAGCGATCGCGGAAGCCGAGCGCGCCCACTTCGTACGACAGCACGGAATACAACGACGTCTCTGTCGATACGATCGGCGCTACCCTCGCTCGGAACCCCGCCCCTCTCATCGGGGACGCTGGCGTGCCCTACTCTTGGTAGCAATTGGGACAGCAATTATTGTGCATGTATCGTATGGACTGATGGCGTAACTATTTCGCGCCAAAGCCCGTTAACATGATTCCAACCGTGCGCAGGGCAATTAGTAGGTCAAGCCAAGACGAAAAGAACTTGATATAGTAGAAATCGTAGTGGAGCTTGACGTGAACATCGTCAAGCCCGGCGACATGACCTTGGTTGACCTGTGCCCATCCGGTTATTCCTGGCCGCACGATGTGACGATAGACATAGAAGGGTAACTCTTTTTCGTACCAAGTCGAAAGCGGTATTGCTTCAGGCCGAGGCCCAATCCAGCTCATCTCGCCACGCAAAATATTGATAATCTGCGGCAGTTCGTCAATTCGCGAACGGCGCAAGAAACGACCGATTTTGGTGACTCGGTCGTCCCCGCCTCGCGTAATCGCATCGATACGCGCAGCCTCGTCCCCTGCGTCAACGGTTCGCTGTAGCATTGTTCGAAACTTTAGCATCTCGAACGGCACGCCCCGATACCCCATCCGTCGTTGCCGAAACAAGATTGGCCCGGGAGAGCTCACGCGAACTAATAATGCTATGAGGATAAGGGGTAGTAGCAGCACCGGCAAAAGGACGATGCTCGCGACGATGTCGATCGTCCGCTTCACTCCACGATATCCCATCGCTGGCAACAGCGACCCGAAGCTGTTTTCTGACAAATGCTCGATTTGCACGCGTCCCGTAAGAGACTCGCGCAACTGCTTAGTATGGTAGACCGGGATGCCTGATATTGCAGCCTGCGCCAGCATCCGTTCCCATTCGGGGGAGTGTTGAGAACGCAAGTCAGCAACAACCGATGCGTGCGGATCGTTCGGTACAACAGGCTCACTTAACCGCACCCAATCTATCTGGGGTGTATCTCCAACAATACTCGTTTTTCCAGTAGGTACATAATACATACGCTGTGGCGCCGCACGCTGATTGAAGTATCCAAGTAAAAAAGTTACGGTCACTGAGGAAACATAGCCAACAAGCAGCATAGAACCACTATAGTCCGCACGCGATATTAAGAGCGCTGCCGCAGCGATACCAAACGTCGTTGAAAATGCTGGCAATATGAAACCAAATGCACGTGCACCTGGATAAATCGTCACCCGTCGAAAAACAAGTAATGCTGCCACCGCAGCAACGAGCGAAGTCAGTTGCGTATCTACGGTACCTGCACGATCTAGCGACAACGTCCCGAATGTAATTAGTGGTGCGACCAGTGGTATTAGATACGCGGCAGATGCCACCAGAAAAAGCGGTTTTAGCAATCGAACGTCTGTGTGGTTCGCTCGCGCCGACCGCCCGTGATCACCCGTTACTAGCAAGACCCACCTCGATACCAGAGCTCAAGGCCCGAATTTCATGTTCTGAAGGAAGCGGCGAGCCATTCGCAGAGCCGTGGGGCATTGCAGTACGTCCTCAAAATGCCCCCGACAAGCTACAGAAGCTTACAACTCATAACGGTTTTAAAAGGTAAAGCGACCTGCCCCTTGCCGCAACGTAGAATCAAATCTGTTCGTATCAGCTTTGGGTATCGCAAACTCCTGCCCCGACCGCCGCCTTTTGACATTTCATGGTCGAGTGAAACGGATTATTTTCAACACCCGACCGCGATATAGACAAAGCCTTCGACCTCAACCTGCTCACGGCGATAGACGTTGCGGAGGTCGACCATCACTGGCTCGCCTGTCACGCGCTTCAACCGTGCAAAATCAAGTGCCCGATACGCGTCCCACTCCGTCACAATCACGACCGCATCGGCACCCTCGGCCGCGTCATAGGCATCGGTGCAATAGATCAGGTCGGGCATCATCGCGCGCGCCGCGGCCATGCCTTCGGGATCGTGCGTGCGGACCGATACGCCGGCATTGGCAAGCGCCGTCGCGATCGCCAAGCTGGGGGCGTCGCGCATATCGTCGGTATTCGGCTTGAACGTCAGGCCGAGCATGGCGACGGTCTTGCCGCGCGGGTTGTCGCCCAGTGCATGCAGGACTTTCCGACCCATCGCGCGCTTGCGGCTATCGTTTACCTTCACGACGGCTTCGACGATATGCACCGATGTCTGGTAATCCTCGGCGGTCTTCAGCAGCGCCAGCGTGTCCTTGGGGAAGCAAGAGCCGCCATACCCAGGCCCGGCATTTAGGAATTTCCTGCCGATCCGGTTATCGAGACCGATCCCGCGCGACAGGTCCTGCACGTCGGCACCGACCGCTTCGCACAGATCCGCGATCTCGTTGATGAAGGTGATCTTGGTCGCGAGGAACGCATTGGCCGCGTATTTGATCAGCTCGGACGTGCGTCGACCGGTGAACAGGATGGGCGATTCGTTGAGATACAGCGGCCGGTACACATCGCGCATGACCTGCTTTGCACGTTCGTCCTCGGTGCCGATGACGATCCGGTCGGGACGCTTGAAGTCGCCGATCGCGGCGCCCTCGCGGAGGAACTCGGGGTTCGAGACGACCGTGACGTGGACGTCCGCGCGCTTCTCGCGGAAAATCGCCTCGACGCGGTCGCCGGTGCCGACGGGGACGGTCGACTTGGTCACGACTACGGTCGGTTCGGTGACCGCCGCAGCAATTTCCTCGGTCGCGGCGAACACGTAGCTGAGATCGGCATGGCCATCGCCGCGTCGCGACGGCGTGCCGACGGCGATGAAGATCGCCTCCGCGCCCGCGACCGCGCTGCCGAGATCGGTGGTGAACGTCAGCCGGCCGGCGGCGACGTTCGACGCCACAAGCTGATCGAGGCCCGGCTCGTAGATCGGCATACGACCTGCGAGCAACGCGTCGATCTTCGCCGGATCCTTGTCGACGCAGATTACGTCGTGGCCGAAATCCGAAAAGCAGGCGCCGGATACCAAGCCGACATAGCCAGAGCCGATCATCGTGATACGCATGGAAGTTCCTCGTGAAAGCGCAATCCTATCAATTAAGCTGCGCGTTTACCGTACTATAAGTGCTTTTTGGAAGATCCGCCGGTTTCTCATCCAACTTGAGGGTGAGTTTGCGGCGTTCATTCGGCCACCTTTGCGGCCGCTGCAGCAGCATATTTGACCGGCGTCATCCAGCCAAGCGACGTGTGAGGACGCCTCTCGTTATAGGCCCGTTGCCAGGCCTCGATCTTGGCTCAGGCGTCCGCGATAAAGAGGAACCAGTGCGCGTTTAGGCACTCGTCGCGAAGGCGGCCGTTGAATGACTCGACGAAGGCATTGTCGGTCGGTTTGCCTGGTCGGCTGAAGTCCAGCGTCACGCCGTTCTCGTACGCCCCGCAGTCGGGCGCCTTCGAGATGAACTCCGGACCATTGTCCGCGCGAATGGTCTTGAGCACGCCGCGGATAGACGAGATCCGTGCCATCGCGGCGGCGACCTGTTCGCCCTTGATCCCCTGGTCGACGTCAATCGCCAGCGCTTCGCGGGTGAAGGCGTCAACCACGGTCAGCGCTCTTAACCGCCGGCCGTCGAACAAGGCATCGGAGACGAAATCCATCGACCACATCTCGTTCGCCGCCAGTGCCGCAGGTTGGTGCTCGCGGTTGGCAGCGCTGACGTTGCGCCTTGGCCTCTTGAGCCGAAGGCTCAGTCCATCATTCCGATATAGCCGATAGACGCGTTTGTGGTTCACGACCCATCCTTCCCGTCGCAGCCGGATGTAGATCCGGAAATAGCCATAGCGCGTCCGCGTCGCCGCCAGATCACGGATGCGCATCACCCGCGATGTCTGGTCCGGCTTGTGCGAGATGTAGCGCACCGACGACCGCTCGACGCCCAGCGCCGAGCAACTGCGCCGTTCGCTCACGGCATGGGAGGCCTGGACGTACGCGACGAGTTCGTGTCGTCGTCCAGGCATCAGAGCTTTTTTGACAGAACGTCCTGCAGGATGTGTTTGTTCAGACTCAGGTCGGCAACCAGCTGTTTTAACTGCCGGTTCTCATCCTCGAACTGCTTCAGGCGCCTCAGCTCGCCGACGCCGAGACCGCCGTACACCTTCTTCCAACGGTAAAACGCCTGCTCTGAAATCCCCATCCGCCGGATGACTTCGGCCACCGGTGTACCGGTTTCCGCCTGCTTCAGCGCAAAGGCAATCTGCTCGTCTGTGTACCTAGATTTCTTCATTTCCAGCTCCTTGCCCGAAGGCTTCTCAAGGCCGAAAAACTCTCGCTCAAAATGGACTAAAAAACAGGGGGATGTCAAAACTCCCTGTGGAGAAGCTAGCCGAGTATCGGTCCGAAGCGTATAGCAGCGGCTCTCATGATCGGTTGCGAGGTTTTATGCTTGACCGGCGAGCCTTCGTTTACGGCGCGATCGCGCTTAATTTTAGCGGTACTGCCGCCATGGCTATCACCTCGCCGCGACCGCCCGTGCATCCTGTCCTCACTCCAGAGATGTTCGGAGCGAAGGGAGATGGCCGCGCGGACGATAGTGCGGCGTTCGCTGCCTTGTCCGACGCTATCAACCAAGCTGGTGGCGGTACGGTTCTCCTAAAAAAACAAACCTACATCGTTGGAGTTCAGCGCATTGGCGCCAAAGGTGTTTTCGAACGTGCGAGATTGCTGGAATTTATCGGCTGCTCGCGTCCGCTTGTAATTCTTGGGAATGGTGCTCGCCTTAGGTGCGCCGATGGGCAGAGATATGGAACATTCGACAGGGACGGTAGTCCTGTGACCATTCCGAAGCGCGGCGACCGAACTGGGACTTCTGCGCTGACGCCGTATCGGCAGATGATCATGGTTTCGCGTTGCGGTGGATCGATCGAGATACGAGACTTGGAACTTGACGGTAATCTCGATGCACACGTCGTCGGTGGGCGAAAAGGCGATGTCGGATGGCAGATCCCGTCGATCGGCCTTGTTCTGCAGGAGAACACTGGAAGCGAAACAGTCGTCAACGTCTTGTCACACCGCCATGCACTCGACGGCGTCTATATTGACGGACCGAGGAAGGCGATGCCGATAGTTCGTCGGCAGTTCGATCGGCTGCGGGCAGACATGAACGGTCGGCAGGGAATGAGCATAGTTGGGGGACAAGACTATGAGTTCAGTCGTTCGTCTTTCACCCGTAGCGGCCGCGGCAAAATAAGCAGCGCTCCCGCCGCAGGTCTTGATATTGAAGCGGAGCGGGGCAAGGCCGTCCGCAATCTTAAGTTCGTCGATTGCCGTTTCGAAGACAACCGCGGCTGCGGTATGGTGGCCGACAGTGGCGATAGCGCCAACGTCAAATTTACGGCATGCAAATTCGTAGGAACCACGAACTGGTCGGCTTGGCCGCGCAAACCGGGCTTCACGTTCGAACGGTGTACTT
>Ga0308164_10001367_pt1 | contig 29068 bp, 23 predicted proteins | sample PhyTR2_FD_201031 | JGI IMG/M metagenome (GOLD analysis project Ga0308164, IMG submission 201031) | Phyllosphere microbial communities from UC Gill Tract Community Farm, Albany, California, United States - DLSLT.R2 | ecosystem: Host-associated > Plants > Phyllosphere > Unclassified | place: USA... | reverse complement strand
CTCATCTTGAACCCGCACCGGCTGAATCGGGAGACGCGTTTTTCCCGCCTCCTGTCGCTCGGCCTGGCGCTCCTCATCCTGGTCGCCAACCAGATCACGCTCGTGCTGCTGATCAAGTTGCTGGTCGACGGCACGCACGACGGCCCTCCGCTGCTGCTCTCGGCGCTACAGGTCTGGCTGACGAACGTGATCGCCTTCGCGCTCGTGTTCTGGGAGCTGGACCGCGGCGGCCCCGTTGCCCGCACCCGGCTCGCGCGCGACCAGCTGCAGCCGGCGGACTTCCGTTTCCCCCAGGACGAGGACGACGACGCCATCACCGAGGTGCGGGCCCGCTCGAGCGCCGTGGCCGACTGGGTGCCGACGTTCGTCGACTACCTCTACTTCTCGCTGTCGAACTCGATGGCGTTCTCGCCCACCGACACCATGCCGCTATCGCACCGCGCGAAGCTGCTCATGGGGCTCGAGGCGTTCGCCGGGTTCATCATCCTGGCGCTCGTCATCGCGCGCGCAGTCAGCCTGATCGGCTGAGAACGGACCTAGGCCGGCTGGTGCAGTTCTTCGAGGGCTGCGCGGTAGGCGGCCAGCGAACGGGCCTCTCCGGGAGCGGTGATGAAGCTGGCGCGGATGATTCCCTGCGTGTCGATGATGAAGGTCGCCCGATTGGAGAGCCCCTTCACGTCGAGGAACACGCCGTACTCCTTGGCGACCTGACCGTGCGGCCAGAAGTCGGCCAGCAGGTTGAAGTCGTAACCCTCTTGTTCGGCCCAAGCGCGCAGCGTGTGCTTCGAGTCGACCGAGATGCCGATGAGCTCGACGCCTTCGGTGCGGAACATGGCGATGTTGTCGCGCAGGGCGCACAGCTCGCCCGTGCAGATGCCCGAGAACGCGAGCGGGAAGAAGACCAGAACGACGGGACGCTTGCCCCGGAACTCGCTCAGACGGATCAGTTCGCCGTATTGGTTGGCGAGCTCGAAGTCCGGAGCCTGTGTGTCGTTCTCCAAAGCCATGAGTGAAACGTGTCCTTTCAGGCCGCGTGAGCCTGGCATCGATGCGGCAGGGTTGTGCGCGCCTAACGTAGGCCGATCGTACTCTTCACCTCGCGCGTGTCAAACGAAGGTTGAACAGAACCTGAACGCGACTCGGATGCGGGGGCTCGCGGCATCCTCGCGTGAAGGTGTGCGCGTGGTCACCGAAACCGCCCGAAGTGGCTAGGCTGGAGTGTGGTGCCCGATGGCCACAACACGGCTATCCACTCCTGTGCGCACCGCCCATCAGGCACGATCTGCCGCGTAGAGAAAGGTCGACGGTGACTGTAAACAACCAGGACCCGTATTCGGTCAGCGACAACGACATCGATCCCGAAGAAACTTCGGAATGGAACGAATCGCTCGAACAACTCGTTGAGGTCCACGGCCGCGGGCGTGCCCGCGAGATCATGCTCAGCTTGCTGAAGCGGTCGCGCGAACTGCACCTCGGTGTGCCCATGGTTCCGACCACGGACTACATCAACACCATCGCTTCCGAGAACGAACCCGAGTTCCCCGGCAACGAAGAACTCGAGCGCCGCTACCGCGCATGGATCCGCTGGAACGCCGCCATCACGGTGCACCGGGCACAGCGGCCCGGCATCGGTGTGGGCGGCCACATCTCGACGTACGCGTCATCCGCCGCTCTCTACGAGGTCGGCTTCAACCACTTCTTCCGTGGGCAAGACCACGCGGGCGGCGGCGACCAGATCTTCATCCAGGGTCACGCCTCCCCCGGCACCTACGCACGCGCCTTCCTCGAGGGCCGCCTCACGACCGACCAGCTCGACGGGTTCCGTCAAGAGAAGTCGCACGCCCCCAACGGCCTGTCGTCCTACCCGCACCCGCGCCTCATGCCCGAGTTCTGGCAGTTCCCGACCGTGTCGATGGGTCTCGGCCCGATCAACGCCATCTACCAGGCGCAGGCGAACCGCTACCTCACCAACCGCGGCATCAAGGATGCATCCGACCAGCAGGTCTGGGCCTTCCTCGGCGACGGCGAGATGGACGAGGTCGAGTCCCGCGGCCAGCTGCAGGTCGCGGCCAACGAGGGCCTCGACAACCTGAACTTCGTCATCAACTGCAACCTGCAGCGACTCGACGGGCCGGTGCGCGGCAACGGCAAGATCATCCAGGAGCTCGAGAGCTTCTTCCGCGGTGCCGGCTGGAACGTCATCAAGGTCATCTGGGGTCGCGAGTGGGACTCGCTGCTCGAGAACGACACCGAGGGCGCGTTGCTCAACCTCATGAACAGCACCCCCGACGGCGACTTCCAGACCTACAAGGCCGAATCGGGCGCCTACATCCGCGAGAACTTCTTCGGCCGCGACGAGCGCGCCGCGAAGCTCGTCGAGGACTACTCCGACGACGACATCTGGAACCTGAAGCGCGGTGGCCACGACTACCGCAAGGTCTACGCCGCATTCAAGGCCGCCTCCGAGCACAAGGGCCAGCCGACCGTCATCCTGGCGCACACCGTGAAGGGCTACGGCCTCGGCCCGCACTTCGAGGGTCGCAACGCGACGCACCAGATGAAGAAGATGACGCTCGACAACCTCAAGACGTTCCGCGACGCGATGCACATCCCCATCACCGACGCGCAGCTCGAAGAGAACCCGTACCAGCCGCCGTACTTCAAGCCCTCCGACGACGACGAGGCGATCCAGTACCTGCACGACCGCCGCAAGGCCCTCGGCGGATACGTTCCCGAGCGTCGCTCGACGTACACCGACATCACGCTGCCCGACGACTCCGCCTACGCCATCGCCAAGAAGGGCTCCGGCACGCAAGAGATCGCCACCACCATGGCGTTCGTGCGCACGCTGAAAGACCTGATGCGCGACAAGCAGTTCGGCAACCGCGTCGTGCCGATCATCCCCGACGAGGCCCGCACGTTCGGTATCGACGCGTTCTTCCCGACGTCGAAGATCTACAACCCGAACGGCCAGCACTACACGTCGGTCGACCGCGAACTGCTGCTCGCCTACAAGGAGAGCCCGCAGGGACAGCTCGTGCACGTGGGCATCAACGAGGCCGGAGCATCCGCGGCCTTCACGGCGCTCGGCACGACCTACTCGACGCAGGGCGAGCCGCTCATCCCGGTCTACGTCTTCTACTCGATGTTCGGCTTCCAGCGCACCGGCGACGCCCTCTGGGCGGCCGGCGACCAGATGGCCCGCGGGTTCATCATGGGCGCAACGGCCGGTCGCACGACGCTCACGGGCGAGGGCCTGCAGCACGCCGACGGCCACTCGCCGTTGCTCGCCGCGACCAACCCCGCCGTCGTCACCTACGACCCCGCCTACGGCTACGAGATCGGCCACATCCTGCGCGCCGGCCTCGACCGCATGTACGGCGGCCACCACGAAGACCCCAACGTGATGTACTACATCACCCTCTACAACGAGCCCATCGTGCAGCCGAAAGAGCCCGAGAACCTCGATGTCGAAGGCCTGTTGAAGGGCATCTACAAGCTCAACGAGTCCGCACACGACGGCATCAAGACGCAGATACTCGCGTCCGGTGTCGCCCTGCCGTGGGCCCTCGAAGCCCAGGAGCTGCTCGCCAACGACTGGGGCGTCTCGGCGGACGTCTGGAGCGTCACCAGCTGGAACGAGCTGCGCCGCGAAGGCCTCGCCGCCGACGAGCACAACTTCCTCAACCCGCACGAGGACGAGCGCATCCCGTTCGTCACGCAGAAGCTGCAGGGCACCGAGGGGCCGGTCGTCGCGGTGAGCGACTACTCGCACGCCGTGCCCGACCAGATCCGCCAGTTCGTGCCGAACGACTTCGCCACCCTGGGTGCCGACAACTTCGGCTTCTCGGACACGCGCGCCGCAGCCCGTCGATTCTTCAAGATCGACGGACCGTCGGTGGTCGTGCGCACGCTCGAGCTGCTCGCCAAGCAGGGCAAGGTCGACCGTTCGCTCGCGTCGCAGGCCATCGAGAAGTACCGTCTGCACGACGTGAACGCGGGCACCTCCGGCAACGCCGGCGGCGAGAGCTAAGCTCAGCCACCCACCGTGCCACGAACGAAAGAGGAGACGCTCGCCTGGCTGCGCCGCATCAGCGGCGAGCTGGCGACCGTCACATTGAAACGGCTCGAAGACACGCTGCCCTGGTATGTAGAGATGCCGCCGGGGCGGCGGTCGGCGGTCGGACTGGTCGCCCAGGCGGGCATCTCCTCGTTCATCTCGTGGTACGAAGACCCCCAGAGCACCCCGTGGATCGCCGCCGACGTGTTCGGTGCCGCCCCGCGCGAGCTGCTGCGATCGGTGAGCCTGCAACAGACGTTGCAGCTCATCCGCGTCGTCGTCGAGGTCGTCGAGGAGCGCGTCGCCGACAAGGGTGAACACCTGCGCGAAGGCATCCTGCTCTATTCGCGCGAGATCGCCTTCGCCTCGGCCGATGTCTATGCGCGAGCGGCCGAGGCGCGCGGGCTCTGGGATGCGCGCCTCGAAGCCCTCGTGGTCGACTCCATCCTGTCCGGCGAAGCCGACGACGAGCTGCCATCGCGCATCGCCGCCCTCGGCTGGCATGGGCACGGAGAAGTCGCCGTGCTCGTCGGCACGACTCCCCCGCAGCTCGACGTCGACCAGCTGCGTCGCACGGCCCGGCATCTGTCGGCCGACGTGCTGATCGGTGTTCAGGGCAGCCGCCTCGTGCTCGTCATCGGGCGCGCCGAGGTGCGCGAGACCGACGACGAGAACGGCGGCTCGACACAGCCCCTCAGCTTCATGGAGATCGCCCGGCAGCTCGAGACCGGATTCGGCGCGGGACACCTGGTGCTCGGGCATCCGGTGCCGACGCTCGTCGAAGCTTCTCGCAGCGCGCGGGCGGCCCTCGCCGGTTTCGCCGTCGCGCGCTCGTGGCGTCACGCCCCGCGGCCCGTGCAGGCCGACGAGCTGTTGCCCGAACGCGCCCTGGCCGGTGACCCGCTGGCCCGCGCCACCCTGATCGAGAAGGTCTACCGGCCGCTGCACGCGCACTCGGCCGAACTCGTCAACACGCTGTGGTGCTATCTCGACAACGGGCGCTCGCTCGAGGCCACGGCGCGCGAGCTTTTCGTGCACCCCAACACCGTGCGCTATCGCCTGAAACGCGTCTCGGATGTCATCGGCTGGGACGCCACGGGCGCGCGCGAGTCCCTCATCCTGCAGTCCGCGCTCATCCTTGGGTCGATCGCCGAACCCGAGCAGACCAAGCGCCGCCGCTGAGCCATCCGGCCCGTTTTGCCGAAACCGACAAAGGGTTTGGCGATAGTTGTGCCGTGTTCAACACCCGAAACGCTCGACCTGTTGGCAGACTAAGAGCGTGATCGTCATTGTCTGCCCGGGTCAGGGCTCCCAAACTCCCGGTTTCCTCACTCCCTGGTTGCAGGATGTCGAGGCCCGCGACCTGCTCGCCGGCTACTCCGAGGCGGCCGGTGTCGACCTCGAGAAGCACGGCACCGTGTCCGATGCGGACACCATTCGCGACACGGCCGTCGCCCAGCCGCTCATCGTGGCGGCCGGCCTGCTCACGCTGCACGCCCTGCGCCGCGCCGGGGCGCTCGACAAGATCGGCGGCATCGCCGGTCACTCCGTCGGCGAGATCACCGCGGCGGTCGGCGCCGGCATCCTTACCGATGACGCCGCCATGCGCTTCGTCGCCGCGCGGGCCCGTTACATGGCCGAGGCCGCTGGCCAGGCATCCACCGGTATGAGCGCCGTTCTGGGTGGCGACGAGGCCGCGCTCCTCGAACGCCTCGCCGAGCTGGGCCTCGAGCCCGCCAACTTCAACGGCGGCGGCCAGATTGTCGTCGCCGGTGCCACCGACGCCCTCGCCGCCCTCGCGGCAGAACCGCTGCGCGGCACCCGGGTCATCCCGCTGCAGGTCGCCGGCGCCTTCCACACGCGTTACATGCTCGCGGCGCGGGATGCCCTCGCCGCCGACGCCGCAGCACTCACGCCCGCCGACCCCACGCTCACGCTCTGGTCGAACCACGACGGAGCTGTCGTCACCTCGGGAGCCGAGTTCGTCTCGTCCCTCGTGGCCCAGGTCTCGTCACCCGTGCGCTGGGACCGCTGCATGGAGTCCTTCCAGGCTGCAGGCCTCGACGGCCTCGTCGAACTCGCGCCCGCCGGTGCGCTCACGGGGCTCGCCAAACGCGGACTCAAGGGTGTAGCGTCCGTTGCGATCAAGACCCCGGACGACCTCCAGGCCGCCCTCGACCTCGTTTCCTGATTTCCCCCTCACCGGATGCCGCAGCCCGCGACGACGGTGACATTGCCCGGTCGATTCTCGAATCGGCCCGAACGACGCTTGGATTCTCCCCTATGACTTCCCTTCCCGCCCTGCAGCAGTCCACCGGACCGCAGTTCACGCGCATCTACGCCCTGGGTGCCGCCCGCGGCGACCTCGTCGTGCCGAACGAAGACATCATCGGCCCCATCAACTCCTCGGACGAGTGGATCCGCCAGCGCACGGGCGTCATCACGCGCCGCCGCGCCTCCGAGAACATCACGGCCGTCGACCTGGCCGAAGAGGCCTCGCGCGAGGCGATCGAGAAGTCGGGCGTCGACCCCCAGAAGATCGGCGCCGTGCTCGTCTCCACCGTGAGCAACACCGTTCAGACCCCCTCGATGGCCGCGCTGCTCGCCGATCGCGTGGGCGCCAACCCCGCCGCCGCCTACGACATCTCGGCCGCGTGCGCCGGCTACACCTACGGCATCGCGCAGGCCGACGCCCTCATCCGCGCGGGCCTCGCCGAATACGTACTCGTCGTGGGCGCCGAGAAGCTCAGCGACATCATCGACCCGACCGACCGCACCATCTCGTTCCTCCTGGGCGACGGCGCCGGCGCGGCCGTCGTCGGCCCGAGCGACACCGCGGGCATCTCGGCCTCGGTGTGGGGCTCGGATGGTTCGAAGTGGGACGCCGTCGGCATGTCCGGCACGCTGAAGGACTACCGCACGAACGGCGCCGAGTGGCCGACGCTCCGCCAGGAGGGCCCGACCGTGTTCCGCTGGGCCGTGTGGGAGATGGCGAAGGTCGCACAGGAGGCGCTCGACAAGGCGGGTGTGACGAGCGACCAGCTGGCCGCATTCATCCCCCACCAGGCGAACATGCGCATCGTCGACGAGTTCGCGAAGCAGCTCAAATTGCCCGACACCGTCGTCATCGCGCGCGATATCGAAACCACGGGAAACACCTCGGCCGCCTCCATCCCTCTCGCCGCCCACCGCCTGCTCGCCGAGAACCCCGAACTCTCGGGCGGACTCGCGCTGCAGATCGGCTTCGGCGCGGGCCTCGTTTTCGGCGCCCAAGTGGTCGTTCTGCCGTAAATACCATCCGTCCTCACCTAAACTGGGTGACGGTCAATCGACACCCCCAAGGAGATAAAAATGGCATTGTCCAACGAAGAAGTACTTGCCGGCCTGGCCGAGCTCATCAACGACGAGACTGGCATCGCGACCGACACGGTCGAGCTGGACAAGTCGTTCACCGACGACCTCGACATCGACTCCATCTCGATGATGACGATCGTCGTCAACGCCGAAGAGAAGTTCGACGTCAAGATCCCCGACGAAGAGGTCAAGAACCTCAAGACCGTCGGCGACGCCGTCACCTTCATCGTTCAGGCTCAGGGCTAATTCGGCGCGGCTTTCGGGCCACGCCTACCAGCTTCTCCGCGACGGGGGCCACGGTTCCAGGACTCGTTCCTGGGCCACGCCCCCGTCGCGAGCCAGATCGCACCGTACTTTCAGAGAGTTTGTCGAATGACCCCCAAACGTATTGTTGTGACCGGCCTCGGAGGCACCTCGCCGCTCGGAGGCACCGCCGACGAATCGTGGCGTAACCTGCTCGCCGGCCAGTCCGGAGCATCGACCCTCCAGCAGGAATGGGCCTCGAAGTACGAGTTGCCCGTGCAGTTCGCTGCCCAGGCCCGCGTGCCCGCCTCAGAGGTGCTCGAGCGCGTCGAGACCAAGCGTCTCGACCCCTCCAGCCAGTTCGCGCTCATCGCCGGGCGTGAGGCCTGGAAGAGCGCTGGCGCCCCCGAGGTCGAGCCCGAGCGTCTCGGTGTCGACTGGGCCACCGGCATCGGCGGCGTGTGGACGCTCCTCGACGCGTGGGATGCGCTGCGCGAACGTGGCCCCCGCCGCGTCATGCCCATGACCGTCCCCATGCTCATGCCCAACGCCCCGGCCGCCGCCGTGGGCATGGACCTCGGCGCCCGCGCCGGTGCCCGCACCGTCGTCTCGGCGTGCGCCTCCAGCACCGAGTCCATCGCCAATGCCTACGAGCACCTGCAGCAGGGCCACGCCGACATCATCGTCGCCGGCGGTTCCGAGGCGGCCATCAACCCGCTTCCGCTCGCGGCCTTCGCATCGATGCAGGCGCTGTCGAAGCGCGGCGACGACCCCGCGACGGCATCCCGCCCCTACGACGTCACGCGCGACGGTTTCGTGCTCGGAGAGGGCGCAGCCGCCCTCGTGCTCGAGACCCTCGAACACGCCGAGGCCCGCGGCGCGACCATCTACGCCGAACTCGTCGGCGGAGCGGTCACGAGCGACGCCTATCACATCACCGCGCCCGACCCCGAGGGCTCCGCCGCCGCGCGCGCCATGCTTGAGGTCGTGCAGAACGCCGGCGCCTCGCTGACGGATGTCGTGCACGTCAACGCGCACGCCACGTCGACGCCCGTCGGGGACATCGCCGAATACAACGCCCTGCGCCGCGTCTTCGGTGACCACCTCGATAACATCGCCGTGAGCGCCACCAAGGCCTCCACCGGCCACCTCCTCGGCGGCGCTGGCGCGATCGAGGCGCTCTTCACCGTGATGGCGCTGCACGAGCGCATCATGCCGCCCACGATCAACCTCACCGAACAAGACCCCGAGATCCACCTCGACGTGGTGACCTCGCCGCGCAAGCTGCCCGATGGCGACCTGCTCGCGATCAGCAACTCGTTCGGCTTCGGCGGCCACAACTCGGTGATCGGCTTCCGCAGCTTCAACTAGTCGACGCGCTCGACAACAGGTAGTCAGACAGAAGGCCCCGGCGGTATTCCGCCAGGGCCTTCTGTTCATCTGTGGGGGCTTGCGTCGGCGGATGCGCTCCGCTCGCGTGACCCGGGAGACCGGGCGGTCAGCCCACGTGGTGCAGCCAGACGACGGGCGCCGCCTGGTCTCCCGCATAGCGGAAGGCCTCGAGTTCGTCGTCCCACGGCTGGCCGAGGGCGCCGCTCAGTTCTTGCTGCAAGAGGTGCGCGTTTGCGCCCGCGGTCGACATGGCCGCGCGGATGCGGTCTTCGGGGATGACGATGCTGCCGCCGGCATCCGTCTGGGCGAAGAAGATGCCGAGATCGGGCGTGTGCAGCCAGCGACCGCCGTCGGAGCCGGGGCTCGCGTCTTCGGCGATCTCGTAGCGCAGGTGCTCCCAGCCACGCAGGGTGGAGGCTAGTGCCGCGCCGGTGCCCTGTGGGCCCTCCCACACGAACTCGGCGCGCTTGGCACCCCGCAGCACGGGTTGCTCGGCCCAGTCGAAGTTGACCGCACGACCGAGAGCGCGACCTGCGGCCCATTCGACATGGGGGCAGAGCGCGCGGGGAGACGAGTGGATGAACACCACTCCTCTGGTTGACGTCGCCTGCATCTCATCCTCCGTTCACTGCGGTGCGTCTTCCCCTACGACCGCTCGGATGATTCGAGATGCTGCTTCTGAAGTTGTAGTCCCGATTATCACCCACGGTCAGGGCAAAAACAACCGACATTCCGGAACGGCGGCCGATACCCAGGCTGGCGGCATCCCTATACTGAGCAGAGGTTTCCGATCGGGGGCCCGAGCCGAGGAGTGCAGCATGTCGGTACGAGCCGGACTTCTCGCTATCTTGAGCCTCGGGCCCGGCTACGGCCTGCAGGTGCGGGACGAGTTCCTCGACCGCGCACCGCACCGCACGAGCGTCAATGTGGGGCAGATCTACAGCACGCTCGACCGCCTGATGACGGCAGGTCTCGTGCGCAATTGCGGCATGACCGACGACGGGCTCCCCCTGTACGGCTTGACGGATGCCGGCGACGACGCGGTTGCCGAGTGGGTGCGGGTCGCCGAGGCGAACGCGGGCGACCGGATCGACGATCTGCTCGACCAGGTGTTGATCGTGTCGTCGCTGCCGGGGGTGGACGTCGCACCGGTCGTAGCGGGTTATCGCACGCAATTGCTGCCCGATGAGCTCGGCCCCGAGGACGACGGCAGCGCGAACGTGCAGCGCCGGGCGGCCGAGGCCGTGAGGCGCAGCATCCGCGGGGCGCTCGTGGCGTGGCTGGACGAGTTCGAGCACACGATCGAGGCGAGTGGAGCGGCATCCCGACCCCAACGCGATGTGCGGCCGAGTCGAGGTCGGCGCCCGGGGTCGACCCTCGCATGAACGTATCGACGGATGGCGCGGCACTCGTGCTCGATGCCGACACGCTCGGCCTGCAGCGCCGTGAGGTCGACACGACCCTGGGGAGAGTCGTCGTCCATACCCGAGCCGGGGTCGCCAGCGCGGGGTCGCCTCTCATTCTCTTGCACGGCGCCGCAGGATCCTGGAGCACCTGGACGCCGCTCATCGCCGAGTGGGACCGCCGGGGCGATATGGCCGGCCGGGCGCTCGTGCTCGTGGATTTTCCCGGCTGGGGCGATTCGCCGTTCCCCGACGATGAGGACGCCTACACGATCGAGGCTCTCGGGCAGACCGTGCTCGAAGCTGCCGATGCCGCGCTCGAGACTGCCGATACCGCGGCCGACGCGCAGAGAGGTGCCACGCGCTACCGGTTGGTCGGGCATTCGCTGGGCGGATTCGTCGCGTTGCACCTCGCCGCCGCTGCACCCGAACGCGTGAGCCGCGTCGACCTCGTGTCGGCGGTGAGCTTCGCGGTCATCGACAGCGGCGCTCATCCGGTGCGCGCGTTCCGGCGTCTGCCGGGATTCACGGGTTTATTGCAGGGCATGCGTTTTCTCGGCATCCTGCCCGGCCGGGGTGCGCCGCTCGTGCGCTTTCTGACCCGCCTCGGCTTGCTCCCGCTGCTCGTGTCGCCCCTGTTCGACCGGCGGCGACCCGTTCATCCGAGCGTCGTCGCGGCCCTCGGCGAGGAGCTCCGGCCGCGCGCATTCGTGGCGGGCACACGGCGCGCCGCACGGTATCCGGCCGCCGAGCGGTGGCGCCGCATCACGTGCCCCGTGCACCTGGTGTCGGGAGAGCGCGACGTCTTCGTGGCGCGTGACGATCCTGCTGCACTTGCCCGCACCGTGCCCACATTGCGGCGCACCCGCTTGGCACGCACGGGTCATTTCGCCCACATCGAGAACCTCGACGGCACGCTCGAGGCGTGGGGTTCCGACACACGGGCCGGCTGATCGGATGATCGACTCCCCCGCACGTTGCCATCCGTTCAACGCCCGTCTACCTGTGCTCCGTAGCCTGGCGGTACCCGAACCAGCCTCACGACACCATCGGAGCCCGGCGTGACCGAAACGCTCGATACCCCCGCCGATAGCGACCCCGCACGTTTGCTCGAACGAGGCGCTCAGGCATCCGCCCCCCGCACGCTGATCGACGTTTTGCGCGAGACGACGGCGCGGCATCCCGACGCCTCGGCTCTCGAAGACGCCCGAGGCGCCCTCAGCTATCGCGAGCTCATGGCCAACGTCGTGCGCGTGGCCGCGCGCCTCGTCGAGGACGGCGTGGGCCGCGGTGACCGCGTGGGGGTGCGACTCGCTTCGGGCTCGCGCGAGCTGTACATCGCCATCCTCGCGGTCATGGCCGCCGGCGCCGCCTACGTGCCCGTGGATGTCGACGACCCCGACGAACGAGCCGACCTCGTGTTCCGTGAGGCCCGGGTGCGAGGCACTCTCACGGCCGACGGCTGGCTCGAGGGCCCCGACGGGGCCACGCGCACGCGCATCTTCGACGGCACCGTGCCCCACGCCAGCACCCACTCGCAGCCCATGCTCACACCCCCGACGCCCGACGACGACGCCTGGATCATCTTCACGTCGGGGTCGACGGGCACACCCAAGGGCGTTGCCGTATCGCACCGCTCGGCCGCGGCATTCGTCGACGCCGAGGCGCGCCTCTTCCTCGCCGACGAGCCCATCGGCCCCGACGACCGCGTGCTCGCGGCCCTGTCGGTGGCCTTCGACGCGTCCTGCGAGGAGATGTGGCTCGCCTGGCGCAACGGCGCGTGTCTCGTGCCCGCACCCCGTTCGCTCGTGCGCACGGGCTCCGACCTCGGCCCCTGGCTGACGACCCACGGCATCTCGATCGTGTCGACGGTGCCGACGCTCGCGAGCCTGTGGCCGGACGATTCGCTCGAGAATATCCGCCTGCTGATCTTCGGCGGCGAGGTGTGCCCGCCCGAGCTCGTCGCGCGTGTCGCCGTGCCGGGACGTGAGGTCTGGAACACCTATGGCCCGACCGAGGCGACCGTCGTGGCGTGCGCGGCCCTGTTGCACGCGGGGGAACCCGTGCGCATCGGCCTGCCCCTCGACGGGTGGGACCTCGCGGTCATCGGCGACGACGGAATGCCCGTGCGCGGCGACGAGGTGGGCGAACTGGTCATCGGGGGCGTCGGCTTGGCCCGCTATCTCGACCCGCAGAAGGACGCCGAGAAGTACGCCACTCTGCCGTCCCTCGGGTGGGAGCGGGCCTATCGATCGGGCGACCGCGTGCGTTTCGACGGCGAGGGTCTCGTGTTCGCGGGGCGCGTCGACGATCAGGTGAAGATCGGCGGCCGCCGCATCGAGCTGGGCGAGATCGAGGCGGCCCTGCAGAAGCTGCCCGGTGTCTCGGCCGCGGCCGTCGCCGTGCAGAAGACCGAGGCGGGGAACACCGTGCTCGTCGGCTATCTCGCGGTGGCCGACCCGCAGGTCTTCGATCACGCGGGTGCGACGCGCGCGCTCCGCGACGAGTTGCCGGCCGCCCTGGTGCCCGTGCTCGCACCGCTCGACACCTTGCCGACGCGCACGTCGGGCAAGGTCGACCGTGGCGCACTGCCGTGGCCGCTTCCCGCGGCGGAAGCCCTGCCCGGTGGCGCTCGCGGCGACGATCAGGGCGATGTTTCTCCTGCTGAGGTCCTCTTCCGCAGCGTGGCGGCCGATTGGCAGGCCGTGCTCGGCATTCCGGTGTCGGATGCCGACGCGAACTTCTTCGATCTCGGCGGCGGGTCGCTCTCGGCCGCTCAATTAGTGGGCCGCCTGCGCGCCCACGTGCCCGAGTACACGGTGGCCGATCTCTACGACCACCCGAGGCTCGGAGCCCTATGCGACGACCTGCTCGAGCGCCGCGCGGACGCAGCGGCAGAGGCGGCAGCGCACGCAGACGCCGGCGGCCGCGCACGCAGCTCCGACCACATCGTCCCGCCCGTGCCGCGCTCGATGCAGGTCTTTCAGACACTCGCCGGCCTCGCGCTGCATCTCGTGGGCGGCATCCGCTGGACCGCCATCGCCCTCGGCATCGCGACCCTGCTGCACGCGGTCGACGACCTGTCGAACGATACGTACTTCGACGCGCTCCCCGCGGCCCCGCTCTGGTTCGTCGTGCCCGCCCTGCTGGTCTTCGCGACCCCCATCGGTCGGATGCTGCTGTCGGTCGTCGTCGCGCGCGTGCTGCTTCGCGGGGTGCGGCCGGGCGACCACCCGCGCGGCGGCTCGGTGCACCGACGGCTCTGGTTCGCCGAGCAGATGCAGACGTCGATCGGCGCCGTGTCCCTCGCCGGCGCGCCCTGGATCGTCTACTACGCTCGCGCGCTCGGTGCCAAGATCGCCCCCGACGTCGACCTGCACACCGTTCCGCCCGTGACGGGCATGCTCACGATCGGCCGCGGCGCATCCATCGAACCCGAGGTCGACCTGTCGGGCTACTGGATCGACGGCGATGTGGTCCGGCTCGGCTCCATCCGCATCGGCGCCGAGTCGTCGGTGGGAGCGCGCAGCACGCTCGCGCCGGGGACGCGTCTCGGTCGAGGCGCCGAGGTCATCGCCGGTTCGGCGGTCTTCGGGCGTGTTCCCGCCGGCCAGCAGTGGGCGGGTTCACCGGCCGTGCGCGTCGGACGTTCGCGCGCCTGGTGGCCGGGTGTCCGTCCGCCCAAGCGCACACGCTGGGTGGCGGCATTCGGGGCGTCGTCGGTGGCTCTCGCCGGCATCCCCGTGCTCTCGTTCGCGCTGGGCGTGGCGGTCCTGGCGTGGTCCATCACCGACGCTCCAGATCTCGCCGCCGTGCTCCTTCGCGCGCTGGCCGGCATCGTGCCCGCCACCCTGGCCGCGGGGCTCCTGCTCGCGGGCCTCGTGGTGATCTGCGTGCGCCTCCTCAGCATCGGTGTGACGGCGGGCGTGCATCCCGTGCGCAGCCGCGTGGGTTGGCAGGTCTGGTCGACCGAACGGCTGCTCGACCTTGCGCGCTCATTCCTCTTCCCGCTCTACTCCAGCCTCTTCACGCCGGTGTGGCTGCGCCTGCTCGGGGCGGATGTCGGGCGCAACGTCGAGGCATCCACCGTGTTGCTCGTGCCCTCGATGACCACGGTGCGCGACGGGGCTTTCCTCGCCGACGACACGCTCGTCGCCTCCTACGAGCTGGGCGGCGGATGGTTGCGCATCTCCCCCGTCGTCATCGGCAAACGAGCCTTCCTCGGCAACTCGGGGATGGCCGGATCGGGCCGCAACGTTCCGAAGGGCGCGCTCGTGGCCGTGTTGTCGGCCGCGCCCCGCAAGTCGAAGCCCGGCACATCGTGGCTCGGCTCCCCGCCCGTGCAATTGCGCCGCTCGGCCGAAACGGGTGACCAGAGCCGCACCTACGAACCCCCGGCCCGACTGCGAGTGGCGCGAACCGTGTGGGAGCTGCTGCGCGTCGTGCCCGTCATCGTGAGCGCGCTGCTCGGCCTGCTCGTGATCGTCGCACTGCTCGTGGCCGCCGATGCCGGTGGCGTGGGGCTCGCGAACCTGGCGTCGCCGTTCGTGCTCACCGTGGCTGCAGCACTGGCGGCGGTCGTCACCTCGGCGGCCAAATGGGTGCTCGTCGGCCGGATCCGTGAGTCGGAGCATCCGCTCTGGTCGTCGTTCGTCTGGCGCACCGAGGTGGCCGACACGTTCGTCGAGATGACGGCGGCGCCCTGGTTTGCCCGCCTCGCGTCGGGAACGCCCGCCCTCGTGTGGTGGTTGCGCAGCCTGGGCTCGCACATCGGCCGCGGCGTGTGGTGCGAAAGCTACTGGTTGCCCGAAGCCGATCTCGTGACGCTCGGCGACGGCAGCACCGTGAACCGTGGCTGCGTTGTGCAAACACACCTCTTTCATGATCGAATCATGTCTATGGATTCGGTCACCCTCGCGGCCGGCTCGACACTCGGGCCGCACAGCGTCATACTTCCCGCCGCCACGATCGGTTCCCACGCCACGGTCGGGCCCGCGTCGCTCGTCATGCGCGGCGAAACCGTGCCCGCCTCGAGCCGCTGGTCGGGCAACCCCATCGGCCCGTGGCGTGACGTGACGACCGCCGACTATCGCGTCGTCGCCCCGTGACGGGCGCCCCGGCGGCACGCAACGCTGATCCCTACATTCCTGCCCTCGGCAACGATGGCTATCGCAGCCTGCACTACGACCTCGAGCTCGATTATCGGGTGGCGACGAATCGACTCACGGCGACCGCGACCATCACGGCGATCGCGGATGGCGTGGACGCCGCGAGTTCCGGCACCGAAAACCCGCCCCTCGAGCGCATCGAGTTCGACCTCGCAGGCCTCAGCGTCTCGTCGGTCTCGGTCGACGGCGTGCGCACGCCCAAGGTGCGCCAGGTGCGCAACAAGGTCGTCATCCATCCGCGCGAACCCATCGCCCCCGGCGCGACCTTCGAGGTGCGCATCGCCTATGCGGGCGCCCCGAAGCCCCGTCGCAGCCGCTGGGGTCTCGTCGGCTGGGAAGAGTTGCAGGACGGCGTGATCGTCGCGTCGCAGCCATCCGGGGCGTCGTCGTGGTACCCGTGCAACGACCTGCCGAGCGACAAGGCGAGCTACCGCATCCAGGTCACGTGCGAGCGGGACTATGCGGTCGTCTGCAGCGGCGTTCTCGAGGAAAGCTCGACGACGGGCGGCCGAACGCGCTGGGTGTACCAGCAGGACGAGCCCACGTCGACCTATCTGACGGCCGTGCACATCGGGCGCTACCGTCGCGAACGCATGACCGTCAGCCCCACGGCCTCCCCCGTGACCATCCATGCGGCCTTCCCGCCCGCCCTCAGCGCCCGGGTGCACCGCGACTTCCGCGACCTCCCCGCCATGATGGATGTCTTCAGCCAACGTTTCGGCCCCTACCCGTTCCCCGAATACACCGTCGTCGTGACCGAGGACGAACTCGAGATCCCGCTCGAAGCCCAGGGCCTCGCGTCGTTCGGATCCAACCACGCCGACGGCCACGGCGGCTCCGAGCGGCTGATCGCCCACGAGCTGGCGCACCAGTGGTTCGGCAACTCGGTGGGCCTCAGATCGTGGCGGCACATCTGGTTGAACGAGGGTTTCGCCTGTTACGCCGAGTGGATCTGGGCCGAGGCGTCGGGCGGGCCGACCGCGGATGCCTCGGCGCGCGCACATCACGGGCGTCTGTCGGCCTCGCCCCAGGATCTCATCATCGGTGACCCGGGAGCCGACGACCTCTTCGACGACCGCGTCTATAAGCGAGGCGCACTCACCGTGCATGCCCTGCGCCTGATGCTCGGCGACGAGGGCTTCTTCGCGCTCGTGACGGCCTGGACGGCGCGTTACCGGCACGCGACGGCCGAGACCTCCGACTTCGTGGGCATGGCGACAGAAGCCGCCGGGCGCCCGCTGGATGACTTCTTCCGCGCGTGGCTCGAACGGCCAGAGTTGCCGCGGCTGCCGACCGCTCGCGGCTGAGCCTGCCTCTAGCCGAGCTCGGCGACCCGCGCGACGGCCCCGACAAGACCGGGGGCGAGAGCCAGGTCCGTGCCGCGGTAGACGATGTCGGGATCATCCCGCACGATTGCGCGCCAGCGCGGCGAACCGGTCGTCGGGTCGACGCTGTAGTCATCGTCACCGCGATCGTGATCGTGATCGTGATCGTGATCGTCTGCGTCGGCATCTGCGTCGGTGTCGGTGTCGTCCGTGACGAAGTACACGTCGCGGGGGTCGACACGCAGGCCGCGCCCATCCGCTTTGAGAACGGCTTCTACTCTCACCCAGCGCTGCAGCACGTCGCGTTCGTCGCCGGCGTCCACTCCGAGCACGGCCGCCACATCGCGCACCCGCTGAAGGACATCGCCCGACCCGACTCCGTGGCGCGCGTTGAACAACACCTCGATGTCGACACCGAGTCGAGCGTCGTCCGAGACGGCCACCACGATGACGTCCTCCGATGTTGACAGAGACACAGAGGGAACGGAGGGAACGGGGGCCGACGGCCCGAGCTTTAGCGGCGCCCGCCCGGTCGACGGCGTCGGCGCCATTATCTGATTCCACTCCGCGTCCGTCTCGGCATCTCCGCGCAGAGCAAGCGTCAGAGCCCCGTGCGGCCCGCCACACGAGGGGCAGCGCGCATCCACAACGAAGCGGAGGTCGCTCTCTCCGAGGAATTCTGCGACGGCGCTTTGCACGAGAGCCCGCGAGCGTAGGAAACGCGTCCGCTCGCGATCATCTCGCCGCTGACCGTCGTAGCGCGAGCCCTGCTCATGCGCACTCTGCTCGCCCCCACTCTGCTCGCGCGGACTCTGCCCACCTGGACTCTGGGCAGCTGAACTCTTCGCAACTGAACTCTGCGCACCTGGACTCTGCCCACCCAGAGCATCCCACCGCTCTCGCTGCGTCTCGCCGAGGATCACGCACTGCGCGGGACGATCTGAGAACAGATCGTCCGAAGTAGGGCGGGCGGGACTCGAACCCGCGCATAGTCGTGTTATGAGCACGATGCCTTAACCAGCTTGGCTACCGCCCCAGGCTTGCAGCGCCGCATTCATCCTAGCGACAAGCGTCGGCGCTAGCGCTCGGACGGTGCCGACGTGGCAACCTCGGGCTCGTCGCTGTCGTCGGCGGCGTAGGCGGTCGTGACGGCCTCGCCGCGGTACAGGCTCTCGAAGGTCGAGAGCGTGCGCTGGATGTCGTGCGCCTCGATCAAGCGCAGCGATTCGCGTTTCATAGCCACCAGCTCCTCTTCCGGCATCGTGAAGATGTCGGTGAGGCGGGCGGCCAGCTCGTCGGAGTCGCCGGGCTCGAACAGGTAACCGTTCTCGCCGTCGTGCACGAGGTGAGGCAGGGCCATGGCGTTGGCGGCCACCACGGGCAGCCCGGATGCCATCGCCTCCATGGTGACGATCGACTGCAGTTCGGCGATCGACGGCATGGCGAGGACCGTGGAGCGCGTGTAGGCGGCTCGCAACTCGACGTCGTCGACGTAGCCGGTGAAGGTGACGCGATCGCCGAGGTCGAGCTGTTGCACGAGGTTCTCGAGGTTCTTGCGCTGGTCGCCGCCGCCGACGATCTCGAGCGTGGCGTCGAGAGCGGGGTCGAGCTTCGAGACGGCCTTGATCAGCACGTCGATCTGCTTCTCACCCGTCACGCGGCCGACGAAGACGATGCGGTTCGCGGTGCGGGGCGTGAAGTCGGGCGTGTACATGTGCGCGTCGATGCCGCAGGAAATGGCTCGCACGCCCGTCAGGCCGGTGTACTTCTCGAGGAAGTCGGCGGCCTTCTGCGTGGGCGTCGTGACGGCTTCGGCCCGGCTGAGGGTTTTCTTAGCGGTCTTCCACGCCCAGGAGATGAGCCGGTTCTGCAGGCGCTTCGGGATGAGCGTGAACTCGAGCATGTTCTCGGGCATGAGGTGGTTCGTGGCGACGATGCGGATGCCGCGCTTCTCAGCCTCGTAGGACAGGCCGAAACCGGTCACGAGGTGCGACTGCGAGTGCACGACATCCGGTTTCACCTCGTCGAGGATGCGGGCGCTGTGGCGTTTGATGTCCCACGGCAGCGCGAAGCGCAACCAGTCGTGCGGGTACCAGCGCCAGCTGCGCAGGCGGTGGGCGGTCATGAGCTCGCCCTCGTGACGCTCGGTCCAGGTGCCGTGACGACGCGACGCGGCGGGTGCGACGATGTGCACCTCGTGGCCGCGGGCGACCATTCCGGCGGCCAGACGCTCGGCGAAACGCGCAGCGCCGTTGACGTCGGGGGCGAAGGTGTCGGCGCCGATCAGAATGCGCAGCGGGCGCTTCTGTTGGGGGCCGGTGGCCGGGGCGGACGCGCTCGGATCGACGGGATCAGACAAGGCGGGTGTTTCCTTCGCTCGTGGTCGGCAGGGCTTCGGCCGGGGCCGGAGTGGTGCTTCTCGCGGATGTGCTCCGTCAGTCTAACCAACGGCTCTGCGCGCGCCCGGGAGCGCCGCGCTTACTTCGTGATGCCCGGATGGTGCCGCGCCAGTTGGAAGACGCCCCACACGGCGATGGCTCCCGCGATGACGAATCCGATGGCCGCCCAGAGCGGCGCCTGCGAGGCCTCGCCCAACACGATGATGCCGATTCCGACGGCCACCATGGGGTCGATGACCGTGAGGCCCGCGACGACCAGGTCGGGCGGGCCCGACGAGTAGGCGTTCTGCACGAAGTAGGCGCCGAGGGCAGTGGCCACGAGCAGGCCGATCACGCACAGCACCGTGAGCCACTCGAAGTTGCCGTTCTGGATTCGGTTGATGATGACCTTGGCGAGCGTGGCCACGAAACCGTAGATGATGCCCGCGCACAGGATGTAGTAGATCGCCTTGAAGCGTTTGCGCAACGTGCCGAAGGAGACACCGGCGGCGATGAGCACGACGAGCAGGATCCACAGGATGGTGATGAGCTCGCTGTCGGTGATGGGCTTCTCGACCGCGAAGCTGGCGGCCAGGGCCACGAAGAGGCCGACACCCGCCACACACGCGATCACGGCCTGCACCGATTTGCGGTTGAGCCGCACCTTGGAGATGCGCGCGTTGAGGATGGTGGTGATGACGAGCGCCACGGCGCCGAGCGGCTGCACCACGATGAGCGGTGCGAAATTCAGGGCCGTCAGCTGCAGCACGATGGCGAGGCCCAACATGAGCGTTCCGAGCACCCAGGAGGGCCGCTTGATGAGCGCGCCGAGCTGCGCGCCCGAGAGACCCGAGTTGGCGTCGTTCGAACTCGCCTCGACCTTGGCGACGCCGCGGTGCTGGTATTGCGCGCCGAACGACAGGAACACGGCACCGATGAGGGCCAGCGGGATGCCGATGAGCGCCCGCGGGTCTGGCACCAACGAGGCGGTGAGGTCGGCGATGTCAGCCATGTCGTCGATCAGTGGAATCACGTAATGACTGTACCCGTAGGTCGGCCCGGATAGGCTCAACGAATGACCATCCTCCCCATTCGAATCACCGGAGATCCGGTGTTGCACTCCCCTGCCAGCCCCGTCACCGTGTTCGACGACACGCTGCGCACGCTGGTCTCCGACATGTTCCAGACGATGGATGCGGCGCCCGGCGTGGGTCTCGCCGCGCCGCAGGTGGGCGTCGGCCTGCGCCTCTTCGTCTACAGCTACGACACCGACGAGGGCGAGCCGTGGCGCGGCGTAGCCATCAATCCCGAGTTGTGGATCACGCCGCTACCTGCCGGCGCGCCCGAGGACGAACTCGATTCCGAGGGGTGCCTGTCGGTGCCGGGCGAGCGTTTTCCGCTCGTGCGTTCGGAACGCGCCATCCTGCGCGCCGTCGATCTCGACGAGAAGCCTTTCGAGCTGGAGGTCGACGGCTGGCGGGCCCGAATTTTGCAGCACGAATTCGATCACCTCAACGGCGTGTTGTATGCCGACCGCCTCGTGGCGCCCTATTACAAGACCGTGCAGAAGGCCATCAAGAAGGCCGGCTGGGGTGTCGACGGCATCAGCTGGATGCCGGGGGTCGACGACCTCGACGCGTAAGGGATGTCGGTGCGCAGGTCCTGCGCGCCGCTCCCTGCGCTTCGGGTGCCCAGGCGCTCAGGCGCCCAGGCCTCGGGGGCCTCGGGGGCCTCGGTTTCGGGCACAAAAAAGGCCGCGGGGGTGGAGCCCACGCGGCCTTTCGCTCCCCGAGTTGGACTCGAACCAACAACCTATCGGTTAACAGCCGATTGCTCTGCCAATTGAGCTATCGAGGAATACGATCTGGTGCATTTCTGCATCAGCGCGTAGCAACTCTACCAAAGGATTTCGTTCCGCAAAATCGAGGGGCGGAGTGGCGGCTATTCGGGCGTGTCGGCGGCCGCGACATCGGACTGCTCGATGCTGTTCAGGCGCGCCAGGAACGGGTGTCGTCCTTCGGCGAGCAGGTCGTCGACGTCGCCGAAGCCCACGATGCGCCCGCGGTCGAGGGCGAGCACGCGCGTGGAGACTTTTCGGTGCAGGGTCAGGTCATTCGAGATGACGACGGCCGCGAAGTCGCGCCCGGTGCGCAGCGTGTCGAGCAGGCTGACGATGGCGGGGCGCACGGTGACGTCGATGCCGGCCGTCGGCTCGTCGGCGATGAGAAGCTTGGGCCCGAGGATCAGCGAACGCGCGATGGCGACCCGCTGCCGTTGACCGCCCGACAGCTCGAACGGGAACTTCTCGAGCACCGCGAGCGGGAGTTGGACAGCTTCGAGCATGGCGGCCACGCGCGTGCCGAGCGCTTTTCGGTTGTAGCGACGGTCACGCGACAGCACGGGTTCGGCGATGATTTCTGCGGCCGTATAGTCGGGCGTGAGCGTGGCGCTGGCGTCTTGCGCGAGGTAGGCGACCGAGAATTGCACCTGGTTGCGGGCGCGTCGCCGGATGCCGCGCAGCTGTTCGCCGAGCACGGTGACCCCGCCGCCCGTGATGTCGGGCATGCCGGGGCCGAACTGGGCCGAGAGCACGCGCGCGAGCGTCGATTTGCCCGATCCGGATTCGCCGACGATTCCTACGATCTCGCCCATGCCCACGCGAAAGCTCACGCCGTTGACCGCGCTGTAAGGAAGGGAACCGTGGTGGCCCGGGTATTCGGCGGTCAGATCGTCGACGACGATGGCGGACGAAGGCGGGGCGGACCGGTCGGTGCTCGTCATGCGTCCATCCTGCCCCATGCAGCGTGGACGAACGGTCAGGATGTCTCTTTGAGCGCGCGGCGCTCGGCCTCGAGGTCGAGCAGCTGTCGTTGCACGGCGCGGTAGGCCTCGCGGTCGGTGGGATCGGTGCGCTGCAATTTTCCGAGCATCTCGTGCGATTGCCGCAGCAGGTCTCGTTCCACGAGAGCCGAGGCGATCTCACGCACGTACGCGCTGAGGTCGCGCTCGGAACGCTCGGGCACGGGTGCAACCGCGAGCTGTTGGATGAGTGACGCGAGGGGCACGGGAACGGCGTCGATCACGCGCGGGAACCACGCCTCGGTGCCGAAACTGTCGAGCGTCGTGGCGATGGCATCGCGGATGACCGCGAGCGACGGGTTCACGAACCCGGTGTGCACGGCGCGCGCCACCAGCTCGTGACCGGCCAGGTCGGGGAACTGCAGGATGGCCATGAGCGCGTCGCGTTCGAGCCGCGTGGCCTGGTCAGGCGGAAGGTCGGCGAGAGACAACGGCCGCTCCTCGCGCAACGACGTCACCGCTCCCCCATCCCGAGCATCGAGGATGCCGGGGCTGTCCCCATCGGGGCCGTCGGGCGCCCAGCCGCCCCCGTCGTCGTACTCGTCGTCGGGCTCGGGCGGGTATTCATCGGGCGCGACGCTGCGAAGCGAACCGTCAGACGCCCCTGCGTTCTGCTGCGAGCCGTATTGCCCGGCACCGTAACTCGGCGAACCACCCTGGGCGGCGCCGTTCTGAGCCGGCGCCGCGTCGGGGCGCATGGGTGCCTGCGTCGATGCCTGTGTCGATGCTGGTGGCCCCGCCTGCGCGGCGGGCACATACGCCGCCGTACCGTTCGGCGTCATGCCGAGCGTGATGACTCCCCCGGGGTTGCTCGTGATGGCGCGCGACGCGGCGGGACGCGATGCCCCGCGGGAGCCAGACCCGCCGTTGCCACTACCGCCGCGCGAGGAACCCCGCACGGCCGTCTGCACCTCGTCCAGCTCGAGCCCCAGCTGCCGGGCAAGTACGCGCTCGTAGCCCGGACGGATCGACGCGTCGCGGATGTCGGCCACGATGGGTGCCGACGCGCGCAGTGCACTCACGCGACCCTCGACGGTCTCGAGGTCGTACTGCGACAGCACCTGACGGATGACGAACTCGAACATGGGCTCTTTGGAGTCGACCATGCGCTGCACGGCCGCGTCGCCCTGAGCAAGGCGCAGATCGCACGGGTCGAGCCCGTCGGGTGCCACGGCGACATACGTCTGCGCGGCGAAGCGGCGCTCCTCGGTGAAGGCGCGCATGGCGGCCTTCTGGCCGGCGGCGTCGGGGTCGAACGTGAAGATGACTTCACCCGTGGCGCTGTCGTCTCCGAGCACACGGCGCAGCACCTTGATGTGATCGACGCCGAACGACGTCCCACAGGTGGCTACGGCCGTCGTGACGCCCGCCAGGTGGCAGGCCATGACGTCGGTGTAGCCCTCGACCACGACGACGCGTTTCGAGCGCGAGACATCCCGCTTGGCGAGGTCGAGCCCGTAGAGCACCTGGGCCTTGTGATAGACCGCGGTCTCGGGGGTGTTCAGGTATTTGGGGCCCTTGTCGTCGTCGAGCAGCTTGCGCGCCCCGAAGCCGATCGTCTGCCCGGTGACGTCGCGGATGGGCCAGACGAGGCGCCCCCGGAAGCGGTCGTAGACGCCCCGGTCGCCTGAGGAGACGAGGCCAGCGGCACTCAACTCGTCGGTGGTGAACCCGCGGGACTTCAGGGCGTTGGTGAGGGCATCCCAGCTCTTGGGGGCGAAGCCCACGCCGAAACGGGTGGCGGCCGCCTGGTCGAAGCCGCGTTCGCCGAGGAACCGGCGGCCCACATCGGCCCCGGGCGTCATGAGCTGTTCGCGGAAGAACTCTTCGGCGGCGAGGTTGGCGGCCAGCAGACGGGAGCGCGCGCCGTGCTCGCTGCGCGCCTGCCCGCCGTCTTCGAACGTGAGCTGGAAGCCGACTCGACCGGCCAGGCGCTCGACCGCGTCGGTGAAGGTGACGTGGTCCATCTTCTGCAAGAACGAGATGACATCGCCCGACTCGCCGCAGCCGAAGCAGTGATAGAAACCGACCTGAGGGCGCACGTGGAAGCTGGGGCTGCGCTCGTCGTGGAAGGGGCACAGGCCCTTCATCGAGCCCACGCCGGCGGACTTCAGCGAGACGTATTCGCCCACCACATCGGCGATATTGGTGCGCGCCTTGACCTCGTCGATGTCGCTTTGACGAATGAGTCCGGCCATGTGTTCATCCTACGTTGCGGGGCCGACATCCGAACCCGCGCGAGGGCCGCCCGATAGCCCCTCGTCGGCTCACACCCCCGGCAAGCGTGAGCACTCATCGGCATGCGGGCGGGCGCTATTCGTTGTGGCCGCGCGGGCAATCCCGCAGCGTGCGTTCCGAGCTGCTCGTCGGTCTGGGTTCGTGTGCCCTATTCGGCGTGCGCGGTCGGGCGTTCGAGCCAGCTGAGCGCCGACTGGTCGGTGAGGCTCGCGACCTGGTCGACGACGACGCGTTTGCGCGCGGCATCCGTGTCGGCACGCCGCCAGTCGTCGGCGAAACCCACGTCGAGCGAGCGCTCACCCTCGGCGTAGAGGCGGTCGGCGAGCGTGGTCAGGACATCGCGCTGCTGGCGATAGATCGGCTGCCGCGCATCACTCGACATGACGAAGGCTGCGACGACACCCTTCAACACCGCGATCTCGGCCATGATGGCGTTGGGCACGACGACATCGGCGTTGAAGCGGATGAGCGCATCGCTCGCCGCAGCCTCCCGTGTCGCGGCCGTGGCCTGCCCCGCGAATCGGCCGATCATCTGGCTGGTGAAGTTCTTGAGCTTGGCGAGGTCTCGCCGCGACGCATCCCAGCTGCTGACCCACAGATCGGATGCCGCGAGCCGCTCGAACGCCGACGCGAGGTCGTCGAGGCTGAATTCGTCACCGGCCCAGGCCTGCACGGCCCTGATAAGCGAATCGTGCCCGGCGCGGGCGCTCAGGAATGCGGGATCGATGTACTCGTTCACGATGGCGTCTTCGAAGTCGTGCACCGAGTAGGCGATGTCGTCGCTCAGGTCCATGACCTGGGCTTCGATGCAGCGCTGGCGGGCGATGGGAGCCCCCGAGCGCAACCACTCGAAGGCGGGGGTGTCGTCGTCGAAGAAGCCGTATTTGGCGCGCCCACCCGGGTCGGGAACGCTCTCGGCCGCGGGCCACGGATATTTGCAGCTCGCGTCGAGGCTCGCGCGCGTGAGGTTGAGGCCGTAGCTCTGGCCGTCGGGGCCGTAGACCTTGGGTTCGAGGCGCGTGAGCAACCGCAGCGTCTGCGCGTTGCCCTCGAAGCCACCGATGTCGGCGGCCCACTCGTTGAGGGCCCGTTCGCCGTTGTGGCCGAAGGGCGGGTGACCCAGGTCGTGCGCGAGGCAGGCCGTGTCGACCACATCGGGGTCGAGGCCGAGGCTGTTCGCGAGCTCGCGGCCCACCTGGGCGACCTCGAGCGAGTGCGTCAGGCGGTTGCGGGCGAAGTCGAGGCCCGCCGTGGGGCTGAGGACCTGCGTTTTGGCGGCGAGGCGCCGGAGCGCGCTCGAGTGCAGCAACCGCGCGCGGTCGCGGGCGAAGTCGCTGCGGCGCGACGAGTGGTGCTCGGGCAGCCAGCGCTCTTCATCGTGCGGGGTGTAGCCATCCCGCTGTTCGGCGCGCTGGACGCCCTGGGGCTCAGCCACCGCTGGTGCTCAATTCGGCCTCGTTCAGGTCGCTCTGCTCGCGGGTGGCGAGCGTGCGGCTCTCGAGCCACCCCTCGGGCAGGGCCGGACGTTTGGGCGTGCCCGCGCGGCCGCGCTGACCCTCGGCCGCTTCGCCGGGGTAGGGCAGGTCGCCGTCGAGCGTGCCGAGCAGGTCGTCCATCTGCTGCAGGGATTCGACCGTGGCGAGGCGCGCGCGCAGGTCGCCGCCCACCGGGTAGCCCTTGAAGTACCACGCGACATGCTTGCGGATGTCGCGGCACCCCCGCTCTTCGCTGTCGAAGAACTCGGCCAGCAGCACGGCGTGGCGTCGGAATGTGGCCGCCACCTCGCCGAGGCTCGGCTGGTGCGTGGTGTTCTCGCCGCGGAACGCCGCCGCCAGGTCGCTGAAGATCCACGGGCGACCGAGGCATCCGCGGCCGACGACCACGCCGTCGCAGCCCGTCTCTTCGACCATGCGCACGGCGTCGGCACCCGACCAGATGTCGCCGTTGCCGAGAACGGGCACGTCGGTGATGGTTTCTTTCAGCGTGCGGATCGCGCTCCAGTCGGCGTGCCCCGAATAGAACTCGGATGCGGTGCGCGCGTGCAGCGCGATGCTCGCCACGCCGGCCCCCTGGGCGGCTTTCGCGGCCTCGAGGTAGGTCAGGTGGTCGGGGTCGATGCCCTTGCGCATCTTGATCGTGAGCGGCACAGAACCGGCCGCCTTCACGGCGCCCTCGACGATGTCGCGGAACAGGTCTTGTTTCCACGGGAGCGCCGCGCCGCCGCCCTTGCGGGTGACCTTGGGCACGGGGCATCCGAAATTGAGGTCGATGTGGTCGGCCCGGTCTTCGGCGACCAGGATGGTGACGGCCTCTGACACGGTCTTGGGGTCGACTCCGTAGAGCTGGATGCTGCGGGGCGTCTCGGACTCGTGGTGCTGGATGAGACGCATGGTCTCGGGCGTGCGCTCGACGAGGGCGCGCGACGTGATCATCTCGCTGACGTAGAGACCGGCGCCGAATTCGCGGCACAGACGGCGGAAGGCCGTGTTGGTGATGCCCGCCATGGGCGCCAGCACGACCGGCGCCTCGAGCGAGAGGTTGCCGATGGTGAGGGCCGGGGCGGCGCTCTGGGGGTGGCTTATCGTGGATACGGCAGACATAACTACTCAATTCTCCCAGATCGGGGCGCAGGGCATGGACGACGGGTCGAACTTCGGCGATATCGAGGGAACGGATCGCGTGCGGGCGCACGCCGCGCAGCTGGGATTGCACGTCGAGATCGTTGAGCGGCCCGAGGCGTCGAGTCTCGACGAGGCCGCGTTACTCCTCGGGATCACGCCCGGCGAGATCGTGAAGACCCTCGTGGTGAAGCGCCACGACGGCTCGTTCCTCTTCGCCCTCGTGCCGGGCGGCCGCAAGATCTCATGGGCGAAGCTGCGCGCCGTGGTGGGCGTGAACAAGCTGTCGCTGCCCGACAAGGAGCTCGCGCTCGAGGCCACCGGGTATGAACGCGGAACGATCACCCCGCTGGGTAGCCGCACGGCGCTCCCGGTCTATGCCGACAGCACCATCGGGCAGGGCCGTATCGCGCTCGGGGCGGGCGCGCACGGCCATAGCCTCTTCGTCGACTCCGAGGCATTCCTGACCGCGCTCGGCGCACACGTTGGCGATATCACCGACCCCGAATAGCGGACCGCCGCAACCACCCGCCCCGGCGCTAATGGCTTGCACCCGCGCGCGAATCGGTCCCCCGATCAGACGGGGTCATCAGGCGATCAGCTCGCGGCCACCCGACGAACGCGCGAGCGACTAGTGAGGGGCCGAGTCGCTGCCCGTACCCGGAAGAACACACGAATCGCCTTCGCAGAACCCAACATCGGTCGCACCCAGCACCGTCAGAGGCGCCCGGGACACACCGGCTGCATTCGGCGTCGCGGATGCGAGCGGCACCCGCGCGGCGGTCACGACGGGCTGAACGTCGGAAACCGCCTGCGACGCCGCGCCCGCTGCATCCGTGGTCACGCGCCGGCCTTGTCGTCCGTTGCGGCACCCTCGGCACCCTCGGCACGGTTCTCCGTGGCAAGCTCCGCAGCGGCGGCCATCCGCACCTGCAGCACTTGCTCGAGCACATCGGCGAACGTGTCGGCCTCTTGCGCTCCCGAGATGCCGTAGGCGCCGTCGAGCACGAAGAAGGGCACGCCCTGAATGCCGTATTGGCCCGCGATGGCCTGGTCTTCGCGCACACGCGGGGTCATCTCGCCCGAACGCAGCGTCGCCTCGGTCGCGACCGGGTCGAGTCCGACCTCGGCACCGTAGGCAACAAGGTCTTCGATGCGGCCGACGTGGCCGCCCTCGATGAAGTAGGCCTTGAACAGGCGCTCCATGAGTTCGAGCTGCACGCCGTGGTCTTTCGCGATATGCAGCAGCTCGTGCGCCTTGACGGTGTTGGTGTGATGCAGCTTGCCGAAGTCGTAGTCGAGACCGACGGATGCCGCGATATCGGTCACGCGCGCCAGCATCTCCTGCACCTGCTCGCGCGGCATGCCCTTGTGGCGGGACAGGAAGTCCAGCTCGTCGCCCTCGAAGTCCACGGGGGTGTCGGGCGCCAGCTCGAAGGAGTGGTACTCGATGGCCACGGCGCGATCGTCGCCCGCGGCCAGGTACTTCTGCATGCCGGCCTCGAACTTGCGCTTGCCGATGTAGCACCAGGGGCACGCGATATCGGACCAGATGTCGACCGAGATCGTGCCGACGGCTTGGGCCACCGAGTGGACGGCGTCGGTCGTGGTGGTCTCGGGCTGCGATGTCGTTTCAGTCACGACACTTCTCAACGGCCGGGGGCTCGCCCGCATTCCCGAGAACTGCCTCACGCCTGGGGAGTGTCGACCGCTCCCCCGAAACGACGGTCGCGCCCGATGTAGAGCCCGATCGCCTCCCACAGGTCGGTACGGCTGAAATCGGGCCACAGCCGGTCGAGGAACACCATCTCGGCGTAGGCGCTCTGCCACAGCAGGAAGTTGCTCGTGCGCTGCTCGCCCGACGAGCGAACGAACAAGTCGACGTCGGGCATCTCGGGCGTGTAGAGCGCCTTCTGAATGGTCTTCTCGCTGATGCCAGAGGGTTTCAGGCGCCCGGCTTGCACGTCGGCGGCGATCTTGGCCACGGCATCCGCGATCTCGGTGCGACCGCCGTAGTTGACGCACATGGT
>Ga0308164_10001363_pt1 | contig 29149 bp, 27 predicted proteins | sample PhyTR2_FD_201031 | JGI IMG/M metagenome (GOLD analysis project Ga0308164, IMG submission 201031) | Phyllosphere microbial communities from UC Gill Tract Community Farm, Albany, California, United States - DLSLT.R2 | ecosystem: Host-associated > Plants > Phyllosphere > Unclassified | place: USA... | reverse complement strand
GCCCCGTGCAAGGCGTACCAACAGGCGTTCTCCGCGTAAAGGCGGGGTGGCGGGGCGCACGGCAAACAGGATCCGGTTGTTGCCGGCGATCTCCCGGAACCAGATCACGCGCCCATCGAAGGCATGCTGCAACCGTTGTAAGAAAGACACATAGTCGGGGTCGTAGGTGAAAATATTGGCCACCAGCACACCGCCGGGACGCAGCGCACGGCGGCAGGCTGTGTAGAACGCGCGGCTGGCCAGCGCCGGCGGCAAGCCACCCCGGTCGAAGCCATCCACCAGCAGCACATCGGCGTCGCCCGGCGTGCGCGCCAGGTAGTCGGCCGCGTCGCAATGCAGCACCCGCAGGCGTTCATCGTCCGGTGGCACGCAGAACAGGCCGCGTAGCGCGATCACGTCGGCGCGGATCTCGAGCACCGTGATGCGGGCCTGGGGAAAGTGGCGGTAGCAGAACTTGGCGAGCGAGCCGCCGCCCAGGCCCACCATCACGATGTGGCGCGGGCGCGGCGCGAACAGCGCAAAGCACATCATGGCGCGGGTGTAATCGAGGACGAGGGCGTCGGGCCGCGCCAGCAGCATCTCGCTTTGCACATCGCCAGGTGTGAATGCGAGGGTGCGGCGCTTGCCGTCGCTCACGACCAGGGGCGCAGCGGCGGCAGGGAGTTCAGGAAGATGTTGGGGCGCGGGCATCTGGCAAGTATATGCCGCCGCGCCCCGCCGGATTATGCAGCGCTGCCCATCAGCGGGACGACGCCGAACACCAGCGCTGCCGCCAGCATGACCAGTGCCGCTGAGATCGACCAGATCAGCGTGAAGCGCTGGTGGTCGCCAAACTCCACCTTGCACATGCCGACCAGCAGATAGGTCGAGGCGACCAGTGGGCTGAGCAGGTGAACCGGCTGGCCGATCACCGAGGCGCGGCCGATTTCTGCCGCCGTGATGCCGTACACTTCGGCCGCCTTGGCCAGCACCGGCACGATGCCGAAGTAGAACGCGTCGTTCGAGATGAAGAATGTGAACGGGATGCTGAGCAGGCCCGTGACGACCGCCAGGTACGGCCCCATCCAGTCGGGCACGCCCGCGATGACGGACAGCGCAATCGCATCGACCATCTTGGTGCCTTGCAGGATGCCGACGAAGATGCCGGCAGCGAAGATCAGCGACACCACCGGCAGTACGTTCGCTGCATGGTGCGCAATGCGCTCCTTCTGCTCTTCGAGGCCCGGGTAGTTGATCATGATTGCGACGGCGAAGAAGATCATGAACAGCACGGGCAGGGGCAGCACGCCCATGATCAGGAACACCATCAACAGGGTCGTCATCGCGAAGTTGATCCAGATCAGCCGTGGGCGCTTGATCGCGGCATTCGAGACGTCATTGTCGTCGCTACCGCCACCATTGCCACCACCGGTGGCCAGCACCGGCTCCGTCGCAGGCGTCATCGTCGATTCGACACGACCGCCCGCCAGCTGGTGCACATTGCCATCGCGCGCCGAGGCAGCGGCGCTCGGGCTCCAGTGACCGGTGGTGCCGTTCATTTCGGCGGCCACGGCCGGCTGCAGCACGGCGACATTCTGCGCCGCCTGGGCAGCTTTTTCCGCTTTTTCAGCCTGCGTCGGCAGCGTCATGATGCCCAGGCGCTTGCGCTCCTTCATGCCCAGCACGCAGGCCACGAACACGACCCAGATGCAGGTGACGGCCATCGGCAGGATCATCGGCACGAAGATGTCGCTGACGTCCACGCCGAGGGCAGTGGCGGCGCGCGCCGTCGGGCCGCCCCACGGCAGGATGTTGAAGACGCCGCCCGCCAGCATGATCACGCAGGCGAGCACCAGACGGCTCATGCCGAGCCGCACGTACAGCGGCAGCATGGCGGCAACGGTGATCATGTAGGTCGTGGCGCCATCGCCGTCGAGCGAGATGAACATCGCCAGCACGGCGGTGCCCACCACGATCTTGAACGGGTCACCGCCGACGAGCTTCAGGATGAGGCGCACGACCGGATCGAACAGGCCCGAATCGATCATGATGCCGAAGTACAGGATGGCGAACATCAGCATGACGCCGGTCGGGGCCAGGTTGCGGATCCCGTCGAGCATCATCGGGCCGAGTTGTGGCCCGAAGCCGCCGATCACGCCGAACCCGATGGGCACCACGATCAGGGCCACGAGCGCCGGCAGGCGCTTGGTCATGATCAGGTACATGAACACGACGACCATGGAATACGCCAGGATGGTCAACATCATCATCATTCTCCTTGCCGGTGCGCTTGCCGCACGCGGTGTGTGGGCCGCTGGGGCCCGGGGTGTTGGTGCAGGTGGCGCGTGGGGTTGTGGTGCAGGGCTGCTTCATGCAGACCGATGCACGGTCGATCGCGCGCCGTGTTTGTCAGGCGCGGTTCAAGGGCGGGAAAGCGCGGCCAGGGCGGCGTGCGCGGGGGCAGGGAAGTGCATGGTGTCTCCGATCGTTGTCGTTGGTGTGCTGCTGTTTGCACCAACTATAGGCGTGCGTGCCTTTCAATTGGCTTTCAGTGCACTTGACGCTTCAACGATCGCCGCCGCGGGGAATATCACGCGCACGCTCAGGCCATGGCCAGCGCCGGACTGGCCCAGCGTGATGCCGGCGCCGTGCAGGTTGGCGATATCGCGCACGATGGCCAGTCCCAGCCCGGTGCCACCCGGATTGGCTTCGAGCGTCGCCTGGGCGCGGTAGAACGGCATGAACACTTTATCGACATCGCCTGCTGCGATGCCGGGCCCGCTGTCGCTGACGGCGAGCGTGACACCGTCGCCTTCGCGCCGGACCTGCAGCAGCACGCTGCCGCCGGCGGGCGTATAGCGGATCGCATTGTCGACCAGGTTCGACACCAGTTCGTGCAGCAGCAACCCCTGGCCCGGGACCGTGGTGAGGTCGTCGGCATCGGCTTCGAGCGCCAGGTCGATCCCTTTCTGTACCGCCGGCAGCGCCAGTTCCAGCCCGACCTGGCGTGCCACCTCTGCCAGCGAGACGGGCGTATCTGGCGTGCTGCCGCTGCCATGCTCGATGCGCGCGAGCGTCAGCAGGCGGTTGGCCAGGTGGATCGCCCCGTCGGTGGTGCCGGCAATCGAGCTGACAATCGACCGCATTGCGGCCGGATCGTTTTCGCGCAGGGCCAGTTCGGCCTGGGTCTTGAGGACCGCCAGCGGGGTGCGTAACTGGTGCGAGGCGTCCGCGATGAAGCGGCGCTGGCTGGCGATCAGGTCCTGCGTGCGCGCCATCGCGCCGTTCATGGCCGCCACCAGCGGCCGCACTTCCTTGTGCACGAGCGCCGGGTCGATGTTCGACAGGTCGGACAGCGCGCGCGTTTCGACCTCGTTCTTCAGGCGCATCAGGGGCCGCAGCACCAGGCGCACGGCAAACCACACCATCGCTGCCACGGCCAGCACCAGCAGCGCCTGGCGCAGCAGGGTGCTGATCAGGATGTCGCGCGACAGGGCCTGGCGCGCGTCGAGCGTCTCGCCCACCTGGATCAGCGCGATGCCGCGCATCGAATCGTCGTAGACCGGTTGCAGCAGCGCCGCGATGCGCACCCGCTCGCCGTTGTAGGTGGCGTGGTAGAACCGCACCAGCGCCGGATACAGGTCGGTGCGCGGCACGTTCTTCGGCACCGGCGGCAGGTCGTCGTAGCCCGATACTGTCTCGCCGTGCAGGCCCGTGACCTTGTAATAGATGCGGCCCAGCGTGTCGGTCTCAAAACTGTCGAGTGCCACGTAGGGCACGTTGGCGACGACCTTGCCGCCCTGGACCGAGACCCGCTCGGCCAGCGCGCGCGTGGACGAGAGCAGCGAGCGGTCGTAGGCGACATCGGCCGCCTCGAGGGCGTCGCGGTACAGCGAGACCGCATTGAGCGCGACGAGCAGCACCAGCGGCAGGATCAGCCAGCGCAGCAGCTGTCCGCGCAGGCTGCCCAGTGCCCGGCCAGCGGTGATCTGGAGCAGGGAGGCGCGCAGGGTCATCGCGTGCGGCGGCTCAATCGGGCCGCTCTTGCATCAGGTAGCCGATGCCCCGCAACGTGACGATCATCGCGCGGGCATCCGGAAACTTGTCGAGCTTCTTGCGGATGCGGTGGATATACAGCTCGATGGCGTCGAGGTTGACGTCGTCGGCCAGCGCGAACACTTCGTCGAACAGCTTTTCTTTCGACAGCGCGCGGCCCGGGCGCGCGATCAGCGCTTCAAGTACAGCGTGCTCGCGTGGCGTCAGTGCGAGCGCTTCGCCGCAAATGGTAAACATGCGCGATACCGTGTCGAAGCGCAGCCCCCCGCATTCGTGCACCAGTGCTTCGTTGCCGCTGCGGCGGCGCAGCAGCGCTTTGACGCGGGCTTCGAGCTCGGCCAGCTCGAACGGCTTGGGCAGGTAGTCGTCGGCGCCCAGGTTCAGGCCCTGCACGCGATCTTCGAGGCCACCGCGCGCGGTCAGGATCAGCACCGGCGTGCCGCCACGCGCGCCGCCGCGCGCGCGTAGCCGGCGCAGCACGTCCAGGCCGTCCATCTTGGGCAGCGTCAGGTCCAGGATCACCAGGGCGTAGTCCTGGGTGTGGAGCAGGGCGTCGGCATCGGCGCCGGTGGCCGCGCATTCGACGGTCAGCTTGGCGTCGCGCAGGGCCTTGGATACCCAATGGGACAGTTCGACATGGTCTTCAACGAGCAGGATTCTCATCGCGCCAGTGTAAACGCAAAGCGGCTTTTCGGAAAAGCGTCACTGAAAGCGAACTGAAAGGCGCGCGCCCATATAGTCGGCCCACAAGCAGCGACCCAGCTGCAGCAGATCACCATAACAACGTTCGGAGACACATGAAACAATCGGCCCTCGCGCTTGCCGTCCTGGCAGCGCTGTCCCTTTCCGCACCCGTCCTCGCCCAGAGCAACGTCCAGGTCTATGGCCTGATCGACGCCGGCGCGGAATTCGTCAACCATGCCGGCGAAGACGGCGGCAACGCGGTGCGCGTCATCTCGGGCGGCAAGAACACGTCGCGCTGGGGCTTTCGCGGCAGCGAAGACCTGGGTGGCGGCCTGAAAGCCGTCTTCAACCTCGAAGGTGGCATCCTGCTCGATACGGGCGCCAGCGACGGCGCGATCTTCAAGCGCCAGGCCTACGTGGGACTGGAGAACGACCTGGGCCGGATCGTCATCGGCCGTTCGTTCACTACCGTGTATGAACTGGTGATCAAGTTCGATCCGCTGGGCTTTGCGCCGAACTATTCGTGGGCAACGGGCGGCAGCGCCACCAGGCCATCACGCTACGGCATGACGACCCAGTTCGATAACCTGATCAAGTACACGGGGCGTACGGGCGGCTTCACGTACGGCGCTACGGTCGGCCTGGGCGAACGTTCGGGCAGCTCGCGCGAAGGGCGCAAGCTGGCGCTGGGCGGCTCATGGTTCGGCGATGGCCTGGGTGTGATGGCCTCGTGGGAGCGGATCGACGGCACGCCGATCGAGGGCGTCGCCACGAATGGATTGGACGAAACGACGGCGTACCACGTGGCGGTCGACTACCGCAGCGGCCCGTGGCGCTATACGGCCGGCAAGCGCGGCTACAAGCTGGCGCAGGGCCGTACCAACCTGGCCGACCTGCGCGGCGACACTTACTGGGGCGGCATCACGCGCACGATCGACGCGGTCACGCTGACCGGCGCGGTTTATCACATCAACACGAAGAACCTGCCTGCCAACCTGGACGCCGACCCGACGATGTTCGTCGCGCGCGCCATGCTGGCGCTGTCCAAGCGCACGGACCTGTACCTGTCGCTGGCGCACGCGAAGGCGGACAACGGCCAGCTGATTGGCCTCTCGCGCGACGATCCGGGCTTCGGATCGACCCAGAGCGGCATCACCGCGGGCATGCAGCACCGCTTCTAGTTCCGCCACGCGGTATCGTGCGGCGGTATCATGGGCGCCATGAAAACCTCGCACGTTCTCCTGTTGACCATCCTGGCGTTCGGCGGCCTGCCGCACGCCGGCGCTGCCGAATGCCTGATTCCGTCGAAACCCGGTGGTGGCATGGACCTCACCTGCAAGCTGGCGCAAAAAGCCCTGCACGATCAACCGGGCGCGCCTGAACTGACGCTCAGCTACCTGCCCGGGGGCGTGGGCGCCGTGGCCTGGCACTCGGTCGTTTCGCAGCGCCGCAGCGAGCCCGATACGCTCGTCACGTTTTCAGGCGGCTCGGTCCTGAATCTCGCACTGGGCAAATTCGGCAAGGCCGACGTCGACGACGTGCGCTGGGTCGCGGCCTTCGGCGCCGACTACGGCATGGTCGCCGTGCGCGCCGATTCCCCCTACAAGACACTGTCCGACCTGCTGAGTGCGATCAAGCGCAACCCGAAGCAGGTCTTGATAGGCATGTCCGGCACGGTCGGCAGCCAGGACTGGATCAAGATGGCGCTGCTCGCGCGCATGGCTGGCGTGGACCCGCGCAAGCTGCGCTTTGTCGCTCTCGAAGGCGGCGGTGAACAATTCATCGCGATGGGGGCAGGGCATGTGCAGGCGGTGTCGGGCGACACGTCCGAAGCGCTCCTGGCAGCCAGAGCCGGCAATGTGCGCGTGCTGGCAGTGCTGTCCGAAGGGCGTTTGCCGGGCGCGCTGGCCGGCGTGCGCACGGCGCGTGAGCAGGGGTACGACGTGGTCTGGCCGGTGATCCGCGGCGTCTGGATGGGGCCGGATGTGCGCGAGGCGGATTACCGGCGCTGGGTCAAGGCGTTCGATGGGGTCGAGAGCTCGCCTGCGTTTGCGGAAATGCGGGCGCAGGCCGGGTTGTATCCGTTTGCACTGACGGGCGATGCGCTCACGCGGTATGTCAAGCAGTCGGTGGATACCTATCACCGGCAGGCGAGGCAGTTCAAACTGCTGAGGGAGCCGTAGGACGGCGCGTAGCCCGCCTCGACCTGTTTTACATATGCTGAATCATCTACTTGCAGCCTACCTGCTTATCATTTTCCCGGCGTGGAATCTCTGGCGCAGCTTGCGGCCCAAGCGTGGCACGCCGCCGCGTTCACTCATGCGCCAGTACGGTTCGATGAGCGCGCATTCGCTGGCCTTGCTGGGCGTCTTGTGGGCCAGTTCATCGCAGGCCGGGTATACGTTGGAACAGCTCGGCTTCGACATGCCGCTCTCGAGCGCTGGCGCGTGGGGCCTGGGATGTGCAGTCCTGCTGATGTGCGGCTTGTGGGCGATCGGCAGCATGATCGAACGCCGTAAAACACCGCAAGCGCGTGCGGAGGACGAACGCAAGATGCTGGCGTCTTCGTCAATATGGCCGCGTAACCTTGCTGAAGCGTTCGCATTCGCCGCGAGTATGCTGATCGTGACAGGCGGATGGGAAGTGCTTTATCGCGGGTTCTTGCTGCTGGTGCTGTCGCCTGTCATTGGCCTGCCATTGGCGATTGTGGCATCTGCGCTTGCCTACGGTATCGGGCACGGCTATGCAAATCCAAAGCAGCTTGCTGGCTCGATCATCTCAGCGATATTTTTTACCATTGCGTATGCCTGGACACAGAGTCTATGGTGGTTGATTCTCATCCACGTGTTCATACCCTTGAGTACGATTCCGGCAGTGATGCGTGCGCAGCGCCGTCAGCCTGCTCCACAACCCGCCATCACGTCTGTCATCGGTAGCTGAAGGGTTGCTTCTGTCCCGCAGCTGGCGGTATTGACAGTACGTGACTTTTTCATAACGGCAACCTATCATGCTGGCATGAGGTCCTCGTGCGGGTCAGAAACGGCCCCACTTTCAAGGATATCCATTCATCTCAGCCCACTTGTTTATGACTTTGCCACCTGTAATTCCTCCGTCGGTTGTGTGCGAAGACCCCGGCGTGTACCGGACGCTACTGGAATCCACCAAGGCAATTCCATGGCGAATAGACTGGGCGACGATGCGGTTTACCTACATTGGTCCGCAGATCGAAGAACTGCTGGGATGGAGCCAGGCAAGCTGGCTTACCGTGAACGACTGGGCCGAGCGCATCCATGAGGAAGATCGTCAGAATACGGTCGAGTTCTGTGTGGCGCAATCGCAAAAAGGCGTTGACCATGAGGCTGACTACCGCGCCATCACGCGTCATGGCAATCATGTCTGGATCCGGGATGTGGTTCACGTTGTGCGTCACCCTGACGGCAGTGTGGAGTCGCTGGTCGGCTTCATGTTTGACATCTCGGCGCGAAAAGAGGCCGAAGACAAGATCGTTCAATTGCAGCGCGAACTCGAGCGTCTGTCGTACCGCGACAGCCTCACGGGTGTTGCCAACAGACGCATGTTCGACACCCTCTATTCCGTGGAATGGGGAAAAGCGCGCGATAGCGGTCACCCGCTGTCTCTCGTGATCATCGATATCGATCACTTCAAGCAGTACAACGATCACTATGGTCACGTGCAGGGTGACGAGTGCCTGCGACGCGTGGCCCAAGTGTTCGACGGAGCAGCATCCGACCCGGACGACCTGTGCGCCCGTCTCGGTGGCGAGGAATTCGTCCTGCTGTTGCCTGGCACGGACCGGGAGGCGGCGTGGAGCAAGGCTGAGCGCTGCCGTGAGCTGCTGGCGGCACAAGAGATTTTGCACGCCGGCTCCGGCGTCGGCCAGCTGGTGACCGTGAGCATGGGTATCGGTACCATCGTGCCAGGTGCCCAGGATGACGCCAAGGCGTTCCTCGACCGGATTGATCGCCGTCTTTATCAGGCGAAGTCAGCAGGGCGTGACCGGTTCTGCGACAACGAAGCATAGTGTCGACGCGATTGTTGGCCGGCTTCACGAAAGGCGTCGATATTTTAATGAAGCAGCCAGCAAATCGATCGTCCGGAAGCGCTTGGCGTGAGATTGCGTGATATTGCGCTTCCTCAGCCCAGATAAACTCTACATTTTATAAACCTGGGAATAGCAGCCTATGTCCGACATGCAGTTTGCTAACAACTATCGCGATCTGAGCAACTCGACAGGCGTCGATGCAGGGTTCCAGTTCGAATTTTCCTGCGAGCGCTGCAGTGACCGCTGGCGCACGCACTTCAAACCGTACCGCAGCGCCCAGGCCTCGGGTTGGCTGCAAAAAGGGGCAAGCATGTTCGGTGGCCTGCTCGGCAATGCTGGCAGCGTGATCGATAGCATGGCCCAGGCGGGCTGGCATTCGGCACGCGACGAAGCCTTTACTGAGGCGGTAGCCGCTGGCAAGATGCACTTCAACCGGTGCGGAAACTGTCACGACTACGTCTGCAACCAGTGCTTCGACAACGCGAACGGCCTTTGCTTCAACTGCGCACCCAATGTGAAGGTGAAGATCACGCAGGCACGCGCCCAGGGCGAAGTGTCGGCCGCGTCCGAAAAGGCAAACGCCGAGGGTCAGACGCGCGGTGGACGCCTGGACGTCACGCAGAACATGCAGCTGGTGTGTACGCAATGCCGGGCCGAAACCCATGGTGCGAAGTTCTGCCCGGAGTGCGGCCACCGGACTGCCCAGCAGGTTACTTGTCGCGCCTGCGCGACGACGCTGCAGCCAGGCTCGAAGTTTTGTACCGAGTGCGGTGAGCGTCAAGCGTAAGTCTGTACCCAGCCTGTCAGCGCGGCCATGCTTCAACGCCGCGCCGATCATCGCCATGAAGGCTTGCGTTTATATCGCATTAACACCAGGCAATCAGGTCCCCATGCCGTAGACTGCATCTCACACATGCAACCAGGCAACGTCCATGACCGCCATCACCACGTTCTTCAGCCACCAGCCGATGTTTGCGCTGTTTTTCACCATCGCCGCGGGCTACTTGCTAGGGGCGGTCAGCGTGAAAGGCTTGTCGCTCGGTTCCGGCGCGGTGCTGTTCGTTGGCCTCGCGGTCGGCGCGGCTGCACCTGACCTGGTCTTGCCCGGCATGCTCGGCAATCTGGGCCTGCTGCTGTTTCTGTACGGCGTCGGCATTGCCTATGGCGCCCAGTTCTTTCGCGGCTTGACGACGCCCGACGGTATCAAAGCCAATCTGGCGGCGCTGCTGGCCGTCCTCACGGCGTTGGCGCTGGCCGTCGGCGTGGCGTGGCTATTCCCCGTCTTTGCCTTGCCCGAAGCGCTGGGCGCCTTCGCCGGTGCTGGTACCAGCACGGCTGCGCTGCAGGCGGCGCTGGCTGTATTCGGCACGTCGGCTGCGACCGGGTATTCGGTCGCATATCCCGTCGGCGTGGCCGTGCCGATCCTGCTGCTTGGCCTATACAACGCCGTGTTCAAGCCGGCAAGCCCGGCGCCAGCGTCGTCCGCCCTGCATCTCGAAGAAATTGACGTGGCTGAATTTTCCGTGCTGGGCATGACCCTGCTTGAGGCTGCGGCGCGCTTGCCGGCCGGTGTCGCCATCGTTGCGCTGCGGCGTGGCGAGCATAATCTGGTCGCCGACAACGCCATGCGCATCGAGTCGGGCGACCGCCTGCTCGTCGCAGGCAATGACCAGGCAGTGCTGCACGAAGTCGCAACGCGCTTCGGCCCGGCGCATCCGGGCGGCATGCTGCACGACCGCAGCGACCTCGACTACGACCGCTTCTTCGTCTCCGCTGCCAGTATGGCCGGGTTGCCCCTGAGCGCTCTGGCGCTACCGGCCGGACTCAATGCCCGCGTTCTGCACCTGCGGCGTGGGGATGCCGACCTGGTCCTGGCCCCGGGGCGGCTGCTCGAAATGGGCGACCGCATCGGCGTGCTCGCGCCGCGCAGCAGCTTTCCCGCGCTGCGCAAGCTGTTCGGCGACTCGGTGCGCAGCACGGGGGAGGTGAGCTACATCGGGATCGGCGTCGGCGTGACGCTCGGGCTGGCGTTCGGCGCGATCGTCTGGCCGTTGCCGCTGATCGGGCAGTTTTCGTTCGGGTTCGCGGGGCTGCTGCTGGTCGCGCTGGTGCTTGGCTGGCGTCGTCGCAGCGGGATGTTCCAGTGGGCGATGCCGATCCCGGCCAACCTGGTCTTGCGCAATTTTGGCCTGACGCTGTTCCTGGCGGTCGTGGGCATCTCGTCGGGCGCGACGTTTGCCGCGGCGATCGCCAACGATGGTTTGCTGTACCTGCTGCTGGGCAGCGCGATTGCGGCCACGCTCGTCATCGTCACGATGGTCATTGCCCTGTTCGTGTTTCGCCTGCCGTTCGACAGCGTGGTGGGCATCGTGGCCGGTACCACGGGCAATCCGGCCATCCTCGCGTTTGCCAACCGGATCGCGCCGACGGACCGGCCCGATATCGGTTACGCGATGATTTTCCCGTCGATGACAGTGCTCAAGATCCTGCTCGTGCAAGTGATCGGCGTCGTGGGGCGGTGAACTTTTCATGTGTCCGCAATGCGCGCACCGTAAAATAGCGGTTTGATCGATCAAGCACGGATTATTTTTATGGAACCAGCAGAGCAGCGTTATCTCGTCCGCCAGGACAAACGGTCGGACGACGGCAAGAAACCACCCGTCTTCGCGAAGGTCATGCGCAGCAAGGAAGGCAAGTTCGAGGGCGTCTCCTTCATCAAGAACAAGGAGAAGGCGACGATCATGACGATCGCGCAAGCGGACGAAGTCATCGCCTGGGCCACGACCAAGAAAGACAAAGCGGCCGAGTACGAGACCCGAATCATTTGCGTTGGCCAATAAGCCACCCTGTTCGGCTATCCGGACGCACCACACGACCACATCATGCACAGTGAACCACCCGTTTCCCAGCGCCTGCGCGCGCTGGTCCGCTCGATGCCGCGCACCGGCATCACCCTCAGTGAACTGATCCGCAGCGTCGGCAACGACGGTCTCCTGATCCTCGTGGCGCTGCTCACGCTGGTGTTCCTGATCCCGATTTCGATTCCGGGCGTGAGCACCGTGTTCGGCGCCGCGATCCTGCTCATCAGCGTCAGCCGCCTGTTCGGGCGCGATCTGTGGATTCCATCGAAGCTCGAACACCGTGTCATCGGCACGCGCAAGCTGCGCCCGCTGCTGCGCAAGGCGCTGTCGTGGCTCAAGAAACTCGAGCGTGTCAGCAAGCCCAACCGCATCCAGTGGCTGGTGGCCGCCGGTCCGGTCGCTTTCTTCAACAACGCGGCCCTGATCCTGGGTGCGGTGCTGCTGATGATGCCGTTCGGCCTGATCCCGTTCAGCAACACGTTCCCGGCCGTGGCAATCCTGTTCCTCGCCATCGGCTTGCTGCAGCGCGACGGCGTCTGCATCCTGCTGGGTCACATCAGCAATGTCGTGACCATCATCTATTTCAGCGTGCTCATTGGCGGTGGTGGCCTGGCCGTGCGCGAGGTCTTCAACCGCTTCGCCGGCTGAGCGGCAGCGTTGGCTTGTTGCAAGGCATCACTTTCTGATAAGCTGGCCGGCAGCCGCCCGTGCGCCGTCTGCCGGCCCCCAGGCGCGAATCAATCACCCCGCACTCCGGCCCGCCAGCCTGGTGCCGGCACTCCGGAACGCCGAACATGAGTAATGACATGCCTATGCTGGATGCGTCGACGATGGTGCTGGTGCTCGCGCTGGGCAACCTGACCCTGTGCGCGCTGCTGACCTTTTTCAATCACGGTCCTGTAGGCGCCCCTGCGATGACGTTCTGGAGTCTGTCGAAACAGATTCAGGGCGGCGCCTGGCTGCTGCTGGCGCTGGGCGACTCTGGTGTGGTGCCGGCCCCCATCTCGATCCCTGGCGGCTACGCGCTGCTGTTTGCCGGCGTGGCGATCGAAGCGGGCGCCTCGTGGGAAGCAGCGCGCCGGCCGGCCTGGCGCACACCGACGCTGATCCTCGTTGGCGTGGCCGTTCTCGTGTTCTTCCTGTGCTATCTCGTCGACGAAGAGGGCTTGCGCAGCGTGGCCGCATCGCTCCTGCTGGGCGCGTTCTACCTGTCTGGCGCGGTGGCGCTCGCCTGGCGCTGGCGCGATGCGAGCCTGCTGCAGCGCTTCCTGGCGCTGGCCACAGGGGCGCTGGCGCTGGTGGTCGCGGCGCGTGGATTATCTGTGCTGCTGCTGCCACGTGGCTGGGGCTGGCTCTCGAATGACCTGCTGAGCCAATTCTCCAGTGGCGCCCTGTACCTGCTCCTGCTCGGCAATGCCTTTGGCGTGCTGCTCTTGACCCGCGAACGCCTGCAGGACACGCTCGAACGGCTCGAGACGGTCGATCCTCTGACCGACGCGCCCAACCGGCGTGGCTTCTTCCAGCTGCTCGCGCCGTGGCTGGCGCTGGCGCGCCGGCCCGGCCTGCCGACGGCGCTGATCGTGTTCGACCTCGATGGCTTCAAGCGCGTCAATGACAGCTACGGCCATCCGGCCGGCGACGTCGTGCTGCACCAGATGGTCGCGCTGTGCCGGCGCCAGTTGCGCGACAGCGATCAGCTGGGGCGCGTGGTGGGCGTCGAATTTGCCGTCCTGCTCCCGCGCACCAGCCTCGATGAAGCGGTGCTTGTGGCCGAACGCATCCGCGCCGCCATCGACACGACACCGGTCAAGAGCGAGCGGGCGATGATCAAGCTCACGGCCAGTTTTGGCGTGACGACGATCCGGCCCGAAGACAGCACGACCTCGCTGTTCCAGCGCGCCGACGAGGCCATGCAGCGCGCCAAGCGAGCGGGCCGCAATCGCGTGGCGCCTGCCAGCGAAGCGGTCGCCGATATCTAGCGCGCGGGCCCGCTTCGCAGGGTCATGTAACGCGCCCGTCACGGTGGCCGCTTATGCTCATGACCCATGCCGACCTTCGATCACGAATCACCCATCTATGCCGCTGTCGAGCTTGGCTCGGACAGTTTTCGCCTGCACATCGGCCGTTTCGGTGATGGCGGGCTCGAGCTCGTCGCGACCATGTGCGAGAAGGTCGAGCTGTCAGCGTCGTTCGACGAAGACGGCATGCTCGACAGCGCAGCGCTGCGCCGTGCCCTGGCCTGCCTGGGGCAGTTCCGGGGCGCGCTGGACGCCTGGCGGCCGCACGCCGTGCGCGTCGTCGCCACCGCGGCCCTGCGCATGGCGCGCAATGCCGCCTTGTTCTTGCCCGCGGCCGGGCGCGCGCTAGGTCACCCGGTCGACATCATCGCGGGCGACGAAGCGGGACGCCTGGTCTATCTGGGCGTGGCCAATACGCTGGGCGCAGCCGACCCTGCGCCGCGGCTCGTGCTCGACATCGGCAGCATCTCGACGGAGCTCGTGATCGGGGAGGGTGCCACGATCCGGCGCATCGAATCGTTCGCGCTTGGGGCGGTGCGCCAGAGTTTGACCTTTTTCGCGAACGGGCAGATCGACGCGGCGGGCTTCGACGCCGCCGTGCGCTCAAGCCGCAGCCGCTTTGCCGAAGCGGGGTTCGGCGCGCGCGGCTGGGACATGGCGTATGGGGCGTGCGGGACGGTGCGTGCGCTGGCTGGCCACGCGCACCGGGGTAGTAATGTGGACACGCCGCTGACACGGGCCGATCTCGCAGGTTTGCGCGATGCCTTCATCGCCACCCGCCAGGGCATGCATCTGGCCGGCGGGCTGGCGCTGCTGTACGGCCTGATGGAAGAACTGGATATCGCGGCAGTCACGCCGGTGGCCGCCGGCCTGCGCGTGGGCGCGCTGTGGGACCTGCATCAGCGCGCCGACGCATTCGTTGGCAGGCTAGCCGATCCGATGGACGTCGACTGACGCATCGCCTGACGCGTCGGCGGCCGCCGGATCGACGATCAGCGGTGTCACGGGCGTGCTGTCACGTAGCCAGCCGAACAGGATCGCCATCATCAAGGGTCCGACAAAGAGGCCAATGACGCCCAGCGTCGATACCCCGCCCAGCAAGCCGAACAGCACTGCCAGGAATGGCAGGTTGACGCGCTTGCCGATCAGCTTCGGACGGATGAATTTATCGACCAGGAACAGCTCGACCGCGCCCCAGGTGAACAGGCCCAGCGCCTCGGCCGAATTGCCCTGACCGAACAGCAGCAGCGACACCATCGTGAACGACAGCGGCGCGCCGCCCGGGATCAGGGCCAGGTAGCCGGTAATCACGCCCAGCAGCACAGGGGCCGGCGCGCCAGCGATCCAGTAAGCCACGCCCAGCACGATACCTTCCAGGATCGCAATCGAGCCCAGGCCGAGTGCCGTGCCGCGCACCGACAGCGGCAGCACGCGGCGCAGCTTGGCGTACTGGACGGGCGCCAGGCGCTGGCCGGCGCCGTCGATGTAATGCATCACGGCCGCGCCGTGCAGGTACAGCACGAACAGCGTCAGGAGCGTCAGGAACAGGTACAGCGCATTGGCCAGGATGGTCGAGCCCCAGACCCGCGCCGTGTCGGTCAGGTGCGGCATGAAGTCGCCCAGGGTCGTGCGCACGAGGGCGTTCAGGCCGCCTGGCACGGCCAGGTGTTCGAGCCACCAGGTAACGGCCGGTTCGGCCACCAGCGGCAGGCCGGTGAGCCAGGCCGGCACCGGCACGCCGGTCTGGTTGAAGCTGATGAGCAGGCGCTGCAGGCTGGCCAGTTCGCTGCTGAGCGTATGGAACAGCAGGACGGACGGGCCCACGAAGCTGACGATCAGCAGTACGAGCATGAAGGTGGCGCTGGCCAGCGGCGGCCAGCCGCGGTGCAGCATGCGCTGGTGCAGCGGCCACGTGATCACGGCCAGGAGGCCGGCCCACGCGATCGAGCCGAGAAAGTGCTGGAGCAGCAGGGCCAGCGCGGTGGCAAACAGCACCGGCAGGATCCATTGAGTCTTGGTGCGCATACTGGCCTGGGTCGGGTTCATAAATTACTGGGGTGCGCAGGGGCCAGCGAGAAGAAGCTCGCGGCGCCGACAAGTTTACAGCAGAGTCGTCGCCCTGGCAGGATAATTCAGGTGTATCTCCTGCAAAAGAGGAGTTTGCCGAAGCTTTACTTCGGAAAAACAGAAACCTCGCTCTATGAAGCCTGTATTGTCACCCGGATTGGCTTCGGCTGCCGGTGGGATGTCTTTACCCATCCTGCATTCCTGTCCGACAGCATACTGGCAAATCGTTTATATTGTTTGCTTTCTCAACGACGGAGCGGCTCATGCCCCGCACACCTGCCGCCAAATCAGCATCCCGCGCCGCGCCTGCGGCAGCGAAAACCACCCGCGCTGCCAAGCCCGTGAAGGCCGTCGCCAAGACTGCCAAGACTGCCAAAGTCGCCAAGCCCGTCGCGCCATCAGCGGCGCCAGCCAGGCCCGCCGCAAAAACCAGCGTGAAGTCGGTGCTCAAGTCGGCCGCCAGGGCGCTGGCCAGCAGCCCGGCCCGCAAACCGGCTGCGCCACGCGCCGCTGCCAAGCCGCCGGTCGTACCGATCGTTGAACGTGCGCCCGCCGTAGAAGCGCGCCCGGCACTCGTGCGCGACAGCTTCACGATGCCGGAAAACGAGTATGCAGTGCTGCTGGAAGTAAAACAGGCTTGCCTGCGCGCCGGTGTCGACGTCAAGAAAAGCGAGCTGCTGCGCATTGGCGTGGCCCTGCTGGGCCAGCTCGACGTGGCGACCTTGCAAGGCGTGCTGGTGGCGCTGCCGCAGCTCAAGACCGGGCGGCCACCGGCGCAGGAGTGACTTCGGTGCCGTCGCGCGCCGTCAGTGCAGCGCCGCGGCGCTGCTGAGTTCCTTGAGCTCGCGGATCGGGATATTCGATTTTTCGTGCATGCGCAATAGAATCGTCGCGCCGACATTGAGCTTGCGATGGCGGATCTTGCTGATGATCGGAGGCTGCACTTCGAGCACGCGGCACAGCTCCGCGTCATTCTTCAACTGCATGCGCTCGATCAGTGTGTCGAGCAGCTTGTTGGGCACGAAGCTCGACGGCTCCAGCTCGCGCGCTCGTTGCATCGCCTCGAGCAATTCCTGTTTTTTCTGGCGTACGGTCATGTCGATTCTCCCTGATGAATACATGATTCAGGACAGACCGGTTGTTCTGGATAATCCTTGCCTGTTTTGACAGCTGTTTGCGGCAGGTCGTTGCGATATTACTACGATTGCGTCGCGCACGTTTCGGGTCATTTAACTAATTTCGCGGTAACCGAGCGTTTCTTCTCGGAATTTACGCTAATTTCAGACCTGCGTGGGTCAGCAGCAGGACCTTGTCGGCCATGGCGGCCGCGGCGTGGGAGTGGGTGACCATGATGGCGCCGGCGCCATGTGCACGCGTCTCGTCGCGCAGCAATTGCAGGATGCTGCCGGCGGTTTCGGGATCGAGGTTGCCGGTCGGTTCATCGGCCAGCAGCAGGGCCGGGCGGTGTACCAGTGCGCGGGCGATCGCCACGCGCTGCATCTCGCCGCCCGACAGCTGACGCGGGAAATCGCCGCCCCGCCCATGCAGCCCGACCGCATCGAGCATCGCATCGGCGCGCTCGAGCGGTGCCTTGTTCAGCAGCAGCGGCAGGGCAACGTTCTGGCGCAGCGTCAGGTGCGGCAGCACGTGGAAGGCCTGGAAGATGAAGCCCATGCGGGTGCGGCGCAGCCGCGTGGCGGCGTCGTCGTCCAGGTTCGAGATCGGCGTGCCGTCGATGATCACGCGGCCGCCATCGGGCGTGTCCAGGCCCGCGATCAGGTTCAGCAGCGTCGACTTGCCCACGCCCGATTCGCCCATGATGGCGACGAACTCGCCGGCCTTGAACACGTGCGAGAGTTCGGCCAGCACGGTGCGGCCGCCATACGATTTGGTGAGTTGGTCGAGTTCGAGCATCGGGTGAGGTGTCCGCAAGTAAGGGTTAACGCATGAGTATTAACGCATCAATGCGCGGCGCAGCGCATAACTGGCCGCATCGACCAGCGCCACCAGCACCAGCATCGCAATCACGACCGTGGCAGCGCTGGGCATCTGGAACAGCGACAGGTGATACTTGAGCATCTGGCCCAGGCCCCCGGCCCCGACCACACCCAGTACTGCCGCCGCGCGGATATTGTTTTCCCAGCGGTACAGCGTGTACGACAGCATCTGCGGCAGCGCCTGGGGCAGCGTCGCGTACAAAAACGCCGCCAGCGGCCGCGCGCCGTTCGTGCGCAGGCTCTGCTCGGCGTGCGGCTCGATGTTTTCCAGCGCATCGGCAAACAGGCGCCCCAGCACACCGGCCGTGTGCGCGGCCAGCGCCAGCGTGCCGGCCAGCGGCCCCAGGCCCGCCAGCACCAGCAGCACCGCGGCCCATACCAGTTCGGGGATCGAGCGCAGCACATTGAGCACCAGGCGCGTCACGGCGCGCGCTGTGCGGCCCATGCGCCCGGCGCCGGCCAGCGCCAGCGGCATGGCGAGAAGCGCCGCCAGGATGGTGCCGATGGCCGACATGGCCAGGGTTTCCCAGAACGCGAAGAGTGTCTTGGCCAGGAAGGCCGGCGCGGTGTCGGGCGGCGCGAAGCCGGCCAGGAATTCGGACGCCGAATCGATCGCTTCGCGCGTGAAGAATGCGCTCCATTGGAGCGGCAGCGAGGCAAAGCTGGCGACGATCAGTGCCAGCAGGCCGCCGAGAATGAGCCAGGTGCCGGCCTGGCGTGGCGGCGGGGCGGGGATCGCAGTGAGCGGGGTGTTGTCTGCCTTCATCCGATCCTCCGGCGCAGCAGTTTCGAGACCAGGTCGGCGCCGGCCACCAGCAGCACGAACATGATGAGCATGGTCGCCACTTCGCCGCCGGCCATCATCTTGGTCGATTCATCCAGCCGCTGGCCCAGGCCGCCGGCGCCGACGAAGCCCATCACGGCCGAGCCCCGAATCGCGCACTCCCAGCGGTACACGGTGTACGACACCAGTTCGGCGCTGGCATCGGGCAGGGCGCCATACAGCAGGGCCGGCAGGCGCCCGCTGCCATTGGCCAGCAGGACGTCGGTCGCATGCGCGTCGGACGATTCGAGGATTTCGGCATACACCTTGGCCAGCATGCCCGTATACGACAGCGCGATCGCCAGCACCCCGGCCGTCGGGCCCAGGCCCACGATGCGCACGAACAGCAGCGCCCACACCAGCTCCGGCACGGAGCGCAGCACCATCAGGATCCAGCGCAGGACCTGGCGCACGACACCCGCCAGCGGGCGGATGCGGCCCGTGCCCAGGCGCGAGATCGACAGGCGCTCGCTGATGACGAAGGTGGCGGGAATGGCGACGATCAGCGCCAGCGTCAGGCCGGCAGTGGCGATTGCCACTGTCTGCCAGGTTTCGCGCAGCACCATCGCCAGAAAAGCAGGATCGGTTTCGGGCGTCAGGAAATCACGCAGGAAGCCACCGGCCGCGCGCAGGCTTTGCGCGTCGAACAGCAGCCATGGTTTGAATTCGGCTGCGACCAGCAGCGGGTACAGCACCAGGACGAAGACGACGGCGCCCATCAGGCGCGCGCGCCAGGCCGGATCGGGATGCAGCACCGTCTTGCTCGTCATGCCTAGAAACAGGCGCCGACGGCGATTTGGGCAGGCGTGTCGTGTGGCGGGGCCACGTGCGGCTCGACGTGTTCGTTGGCGTACAGGTCGGCGATCATGGTGTCGGTGACCTGCTCGCGCGGCGCGTCGAACACGATGCGCCCGTCGCGCAGGCCCACCAGGCGGCCGAACTGTTCGCGCGCCAGATCCACCTGATGCAGGCTGCACACGAGCGTGGCGTTGCGCTGGGCGGCTTCCTGGCGCAGCGTGGCCAGCGTGTGGCGGGCAAGGGCAGGGTCAAGTGCCGAAATCGGCTCGTCGACCAGCAAGGCTTCGGCATCGGACAGCAGCAGGCGCGCCAGGCCGCAGCGCTGGCGTTCACCGCCGGACAATCGGTCGACGCGCGCATACAGTTTGTCGCCCAGTGAAAAGCGCGACAGCGCAGCGTGCGCCGCATCGGGATCGTGTGGGCGCACGAGCGAGGTCAAGGCCTGCCACAGCGTCCAGTGCGGCAAGCGCGCCGCCAGCACTGCCGTGACGACGCGCTGGCGCGCCGGCAGAGGTGGTGTCTGCGGCGCCAGGAACAGGCGCGCACGCAGCCGGTGGCGCGCGGCGTGCGGCAGGTGCCACGGCTCCTGGCCCAGGATCTCCAGCGTACCTTCGCTCGGTTGATGGGCGCAGGCCAGCGTGGCCAGCAGCGTGGTCTTGCCAGCCCCGGATGGGCCGATCAGGGCGACCTGTTCACCGGCGCCGATCGTGAGGTCGAGCGCGTGCAGGGCAGCCGCGCGGCTGCCCGTCAGGTGGCGCACGGTCACGCCGCGCAGGCGAAAGGTCGCCATCGTGCGATTACTTCAGCAGACCGGCGTTTTTCGCTGCCGCTTCGATCGCGCCGTAGTTGGCGGTCTTGGTCGGCACGAAGCGGGTTGCGCGCTGCAGTTCGAGAATTTCCTTGCCCTGCGGGGTCGAATCGTCCAGCGCCAGGAAAGCGTCGGTGATTTTCTTCTTCAGCGCCGGGTCCATGTCGGTGCGCACGGTCCAGTTGTAGTCGAAGTAGCCAGGGGTCGTGTAGAACACGCGCACCTGCTTCGGATCGACTTTTTTCGCCTCGATCAGTTTTTCCCAGACCGAGATGTTCAGCGCGCCCGCATCGACCTTGCCGCCGGCAACGGCAGCCACGGTGGCGTCATGCGCGCCCGAGAACGCGATGCGCTTCAGGTCGGTGTCCGGATTGATCTTGGCTTGCAGCAGGAACGAGCGCGGCATCAGGTGGCCCGAGGTCGACGATTCCGAGCCGAAGGCCAGCGTCTTGCCCTTCAGGTCTTCCAGCTTGGTGATGGTCGGCACGGTGGTGATGAAGACCGAGCGGAATTTTTCGTCTTCCACGCGCTGCACCAGCGGGGTGACCTGGCCCTTGCTGCGGACATTCGCCTGCACAAAGGTAAAGCCGCCGAACCAGACCATGTCGATCTTGCGGTTGACCAGGCCTTCCACCGACGCAGCGTAGTCGGTCACCGGGGTGAACTCCACCTTGAGACCCGTGGCCTTGGCCAGGTAGTCGCCCAGCGGCTTGAACTTGCGCTGCAGTTCGGTCGGCGATTCGTCGGGAATGGCCGAAACACGCAGCACGCCGTTGCTCTGCGCGTGGGCAGCGCCCGCGATCAGCATCGTGCCGGCAGCAGCGGCGCACAGGGTTTTGAGAACGTTGCGGCGGAAGGACAGGGTCATGGTGGCTCTTGTCTAAAAAGTAATGAAACGAGGCTGACCCGAGGGGCAGCACGCTTGGCGTGAGGCAGACTAGGCGAATCCGGGGAATCCGCTATGATAGCTAAAACAGCAATACACAGAGAAATAAACAAAGAAATACCAGAACTACGCGAAGCAAAACTCACAGGCCATCTCGCATGGTGCGTCGTGGCGGCACGAATGATAAACCCTATGCTGACATCCTGTACACCTGAAGACGTCGCGGCGCCCCGTCACAGCGCGCACGAAGCCGACGAACTGCACACCGGTCTGCAGGCGCCAGCCGCCTGGATCTCCCCCAAATACCTGTATGACGCACTTGGCTCGAAGTTATTCGAAGCGATCTGCGAACTGCCAGAGTATTACCCGACACGCACCGAAGCGTCGATCTTTGAGCGCTATGGCGCCGAAATCGCCCGTTCCGCGGGCACCGGCGCCACCCTGATCGACCTCGGCGCCGGCAACTGCGCCAAGGCAGCGGCGCTGTTCCCGCTGTTGCAGCCAGCGCAGTACGTGGCCATCGACATTTCCACCGACTTCGTGCACGACGCCCTGGCGCGCCTGCGCCAGCGGTTCCCGCAGATCGCGATGGAAGCGCTGGGGATGGATTTCTCATCGAGCTTCGAATTGCCGCCGCAGGTCAATGCCGGCCGGCGCCTGTTCTTTTATCCGGGCTCGTCGATCGGCAACTTCACGCCGGACGAAGCGCAGGGTTTTCTGACGCGTCTGCGCGCGCAGTGCGGCAACGATGGCGGCGTGCTGATTGGCATCGACCTGGCCAAGGATGCCGCCACGCTCGACGCTGCGTACGATGACGCGCTGGGCGTCACCTCGGCCTTCAACCTGAATTTGCTGCGCCACGTGAACCGCCTGATCGACGCCGACTTCGACATCAAGGGCTGGCAGCACCGGGGCGCCTACAACGCGGCCATGGGCCGCATCGAGATGCACCTGGAGGCGCGCAGCGCGCAGACCGTGCACTGGCGCGGTGGCGAGCGCCGCTTCGAAGCGGGCGAACGGATCCACACCGAGAACAGCTACAAATACCAGCAGGCCGACGCGATCGGGCTGCTTGAGCGCTCCGGTTTCGAGGCCACGCGCGTCTGGACCGATCCGCAGCGCTGGTTCGCCGTCATTCACGCTCAGGCGATCGAATCATGAACATGATGCGCGATGACAGCTTGCCACGCGCTTTTGCGCAGGTACGTACCCGTTCGCTGCAGTTAGCCGAAGGCTTGTCTGACGAAGACTGCTGCGCGCAGTCGATGCCGGACGCGAGCCCGATGAAATGGCATCTGGCGCACACGACGTGGTTTTTTGAAACCTTCATCCTCGAGCCGCGCGAAGCCAATTTCGCGCCATTTCATCCGGCGTTCCGGGTGTTCTTCAACTCGTACTACAACGGCGTGGGCAACAAGCATCCGCGCGCCCAGCGCGGGCTCTTGACGCGCCCGGCGATGAGTGTCGTCAGGGACTACCGTGCAAATGTCGACCGCCGTATCGCCGATCTGCTGGCCGGCGGCATCGACGAGACGCTGGCCACGCTGATTGAACTGGGCCTGCAGCATGAACAGCAGCACCAGGAACTGATGCTCACCGACGTCAAGCATTTGCTGGCGCAAAATCCGCTGTACCCGGCGTATGCGACGGACGCCATGGCGCCGTCCGCACCGGCCGAGCCGCTGGCCTGGCTCGATTTCGAAGGCGGCCTGGCCGAAGCTGGCTATGGCGGCAAGGGCTTTTGCTTCGACAACGAATTGCCGCGCCACCGCACCTACGTGGCGCCGTTCGCACTGGCCTCGCGCCTGGTCACCAACAGCGAATACCGCGCGTTCATCGAGGCGGGCGGTTACCGCGATCCGGCACTGTGGCTGGCCGAAGGCTGGGACCGCGTCAACAGTGGCGAGATCACCCAGCCGCTGTACTGGGTAGAAGAGGCCGATGGCTGGCACGAGTTCACGCTGCATGGTCTGCAGCCGCTTGACCCCGAGCTGCCCGTCACGCATGTCTCGATGTACGAGGCCGATGCCTTTGCGCGCTGGTCGGGGGCGCGCCTGCCGACCGAATTCGAGTGGGAATTCGCGGCGCGCCAGGCCTGTCTGGGCAGCGGCCCGGCCCATCACCCGGACGCGGCCAGCGGCGCCGGCCTGCAGCAGATGTTCGGCGCATGCTGGCAGTGGACCAGCAGCAGCTACGCACCGTATCCCGGCTTCGCACCGGCGCCCGGCGCCATCGGTGAATACAACGGCAAGTTCATGATCAACCAGTATGTCTTGCGCGGCTCGTCCTGCGCCACGCCAAGCGGTCACGCCCGGCCCAGCTACCGCAACTTCTTCCCGACAGGCGCGCGCTGGCAATTTTCCGGCATTCGCCTCGCCCGATGAGTCGTCGGCGTGACTGGACGGCGCGCCTGAAAGATCAGCGCGCCAATGTCTATATCCTGAATCATCCGCTCAAGTTCACGCTGCAAGTCCTGAAGGGGTTCCGCGCCAACCAGGGCTTGCTGCTGGCGGGCGCCGTGGCCTATTACGCGCTGCTGTCGATCGTGCCGTTTTTGATGCTGGTGATGGTGGTGCTGTCGCACTTCATCGACCCGGCCGAGTTGCTGGAAACGCTTAGCCGCTACCTGCAACTGCTGGTGCCGGGGCAGTCGGCGCCGATCGTGGCCGAGGTGGCGCACTTCCTGGACGACCGGCAACTCATCACCTGGGTGCTGGCGGTGACGATGCTGTTCTTCAGTTCGCTTGCCTTCACGGTGCTGGAAAACGCGATGAGCGTGATCTTCGTGCACCGCGTGGCGATCCGGCGCCGGCATTACCTGGTGTCGGCCGTGCTGCCGTACTGCTACATCCTGGCGCTGGGCGTGGGCATCATGGTCGTCACGCTGGTGGCGGGCGCGCTGCAGGTCATGGGGCGCGAAAGCGTGTGGCTGTTCAACTATGAGTGGTCGCTGAACGGCGTGTCCGGTGCGCTGCTGTATCTGCTGGGGCTGATCGGCGAGATTCTCGTGCTCACGTCGATCTACCTGGTGATGCCGGTGGGCCGGCTGTCGATATGGCATGCCGCCATCGGTGGCGTGACGGCAGCGCTGCTGTGGGAAGCGGCGCGCCACATTCTGGTCTGGTATTTCTCGACGCTGTCGCAGGTGAACCTGGTGTATGGCTCGATGACGACGGCCATCGTCGTCATGTTTTCGCTCGAGATCGCAGCCACGCTGCTCCTCCTGGGCGCGCAGGTGATCGCGGAGTACGAGCGGGTCGGCCTGGTGCCCGACGATGCGGCGCAAGACCCAATGACAACGGCGCCAGACGCAGCCCGGTAAGTTCCGGGTGCTCCTGGCGCCGTTGGGGGCGCTGTTGTGGACGCTACGGGCAAGCGACTAGCTTATTTGTCGTCCTTCTTGGTGATGAACACGCTGGCAATACAGCTACCGGCGATCAGCACAGCCACGACGGTCAGCGAAGCCTGCACTGGCACGTGGTACCACGGCATGATCAGCATCTTGACACCGATGAAGGTCAGGACCATTGCCAGGCCATACTTTAGCAGGTGGAAGCGGTCAGCCACGTCGACCAGCAGGAAGTACAGCGCACGCAAACCCAGGATCGCAAACATGTTCGACGTGAACACGATGAACGGGTCGGTCGTGATCGCGAAGATGGCCGGGATCGAGTCGACCGCGAACACCAGGTCGGTCACTTCGATCAGGATCAGCACCAGGAACAGCGGGGTGACAAAGCGCACACCGTTGATTCGCACGAAGAACTTTTCGCCGTGGTCGCCTTCGGACACTTTCAGGTGCCTGCGGGCGAACTTCAGGATCGGGTTGTTGACCACGTCCGGTTCTGCATCGACGGCCACCAGCATGCGGATACCCGTGAACAGCAGGAATGCGCCGAACAGGTACAGCACCCAGCTGAATTCGCTCACGACCCACGCACCGGCGCTGATCATGATGGCGCGCATGATGATCGCACCGAGCACACCGTAAATCAGGACGCGGCGCTGGTATTGCTGCGGCACCTGGAATGCGGTAAAGATCAGCAGGAACACGAAGACGTTATCGACCGACAGGGCTTTTTCGATCAGGTAACCGGAGAAGAACTCCAGCGCTTTCTGGTCCGCGATTTCCGAGCCGACGCTGCCTTTCAGATACCACCAGAGGCCGGCATTGAACAGCAGGGCCATGCTGACCCAGACCAGCGACCAGATACCCGCTTCCTTGACGCTGACCTTGTGCGCCTTGTTACCGCCAAAGACGAACAGGTCGAGCGCCAGCATCACCAGCACGAAGCCGACGAAGCCAGCCCACATCATGGGGCTTGCAATTGTTTCCAGACCGTTCATTGGTTGCTCCCTTCATGGCGCAGCTCGTGCAGCCGGTTGTCCTGCGCCCGTGCGCAGGAATGGTGGACAGGATGTGTCATTGGTATGGCACCTATAGTTTGTGGTGAGGACTCGACTATAGGGGAGCGCGAAGCATCGTACAAATCGAATATAATTTCATATAACATCGAATTTAACGATGTATTGAGTCCATGTTATTGGAGAGCACATGTCTGCGCTGAACTACAAGCACCTGCGTTACTTCTGGATGGTGGCCAAGACCGGCAGCATCGCCAAGGCGGCCTCGCAGCTGAACCTGACGCCCCATTCGATTTCAGGGCAATTGTCCGAATTCGCCGATGCATTGGGCGTGGCGCTGTTTCGCAAGTCGGGCCGCAGCCTCGAGCTGACTGACACGGGCCGCCGCATCGTCAGCTACGCCGAGACGATCTTCAGCACCGGCGACGAATTGCTCGAACTGGTGCGCGATAAAAGCTTCGCCACGATGTCCTTCCGTATTGGCTGCGCCGATTCGGTATCGAAGCTCATTGCCTGCCAGCTGGTGGAGCCGGCGTTGAGGCTGAAGGAGCCGGTGCGCCTGATCTGCCGCGAAGGGCGTCTCGACAGCCTGATCGGTGACCTGGCCGTGCACCGGCTCGACCTCGTCATTGCCGACCGGCCGATACCGGGCCATTTCAGCGTACGGGCGTACAACCACCTGCTGGGCCAGAGTCCGATGACGGCGCTGTGCACGCAGGCGCTGGCGGCCACGTTCGACCAGCCGTTTCCGGCCTGCCTGGACAATGCGCCAATGCTGTTGCCGGGAGAAGATTTCGCAATCCACCAGCGCCTGTTGCGCTGGCTGGAGCAGGCCGAGGTTCATCCGCACATCGTCGGCGAATTCGACGACAGCGCGATGATGAATGCGTTCGGCCAGTCAGGGGCAGGGGTGTTCTTCGTGCCGACGGTGATTGCGGCGCAGGTGAGCCAGCAATACCAGGTGGTGGCGCTGGGCCAGATCGATGGGGTGGTGGAGCAGGTGTATGCGATCACCACCGAACGCCGGATGAGTCATCCGGCCACAGTGGCGATCAGTACGCTGGCGCGCGACAAGCTGTTCGTTTGATGCCAGCGGTTACGGCTTGACGCTGATGCCTGGTTCGCCGGCTTCCATGCGGCCGATGATCGCAGCGTCGGCAAAGCCTTCGCGTGCGAACAGCGCCAGCACCTCATCGGCGGCCGCCGGGTCACAGGCCACCAGCAGGCCGCCCGAGGTCTGCGGATCGGTCAGCAGCGCGCGCTGCTCGGGCAGGATCGCCGCGTCGAGCTGCACGTCCTTGCCATACGCTTCCCAGTTGCGGCCCGATGCGCCCGTGAAGTAGCCATCCTGCGCCAGTTGCAGGACGCCCGGCAGCAGCGGAATATTCGGCATGTTCAGCGTGGCATGCAGCTTCGCGCCGCGCGACAGTTCGAGCAGGTGCCCCAGGAGGCCAAAGCCGGTGACGTCAGTCAGCGCGTGCACGTTCGGCATGTCGGCCAGCAGGCGTCCGGGTTTGTTCAGTTTGGTCGTGTTGGCGATCATCGCCGCGTAGCCGTCAGCGCCCAGCTTGTCTTTCTTGAGCGCGGCCGAGAGCACGCCCACGCCCAGCGGTTTGCCGAGAATGAGCACGTCGCCATCGCGGGCATCCGCATTGCGTTTGACTTTCGACGGATGCACAAGGCCCAGCACGACCAGGCCATAGATCGGCTCGACCGAATCGATCGTGTGGCCGCCGGCAATGGGAATGCCCGCTTCGGCGCAAATGGACTCGCCGCCGCGCAGGATCTGGCCGATCGTGTCGAGCGGCAGCTTGTTGATCGGCATGCCGACCAGCGCCAGCGCCATGATCGGCGTGCCGCCCATCGCATACACGTCCGAGATCGCATTGGTGGCGGCGATGCGGCCGAAGTCGAACGGGTCGTCGACGATCGGCATGAAGAAGTCGGTGGTGGCGATCAGGGCCTGTTCATCGTTGAGCTTGTAGACCGCGGCGTCATCGGCCGTCTCGATGCCAACCATCAATTCCTTCGGCACGGGGAAGCCATGCGACGACTTCAGGATCTCGGCCAGCACGCCAGGCGCGATCTTGCAGCCGCAGCCGCCGCCGTGCGAGAAAGAGGTGAGTTTGATGGGTTGGTCGCTGGTGCTCATGGGATGTCCGGTAATCGTTGATCGTCTAGGATTATCCACCATGTGGCGTGGACGTGCCAGGCAGGGTGCCAGTAATGGAAGTGGCGCCCATAAAAAAACGGCTGCCGAAGCAGCCGTTTCTTGATTCACGCAGGGTGATTACTCACCGAACGAACGACGCACGCCGTCCGCCGAACGTGGGTGGGCACCCTTGTAGCCACCTTCGCGACGGGCCGGCTGGCCTTCACGCGGGGCGCTGAAACGGTTGCCGTCACGTGGCGCGCTTGGCGCACGTGGGGCGGCGCCTGGAGCGCGTGCCGGACCGGCTTCACGCGGGCCACGGTCAGCGTAACGGCTTTCCGACGGGGCGCCACGGGCGCCGCTCGGTGCGCGGTCGGCATAGCCTTCACGCGCGCCGGATGGCTTCGAGAAACCGCGCGATGCCGGCTTGGCCGACGGGCTGCGGCCGTCGCCTGGCTTCCAGCCGGCGCGGGCTGGTGCTGCAGCGCGCTTTGGCTCGAAACCTTCGACGACAGCGACCGGGATCGGCTGGCGCGTGAAGCGCTCGATGCGGCGCACGTTCATGCTTTCGGCGTGGTTCACCAGCGAGACGGCGACACCGTTACGGCCAGCGCGACCGGTACGGCCGATGCGGTGGACGTAGTCTTCCGGGAACTTCGGCAGGTCGTAGTTGACGACGTGCGTGATGCTTGGCACGTCGATGCCGCGCGCGGCGACGTCGGTTGCGACCAGCACCTTGATGCTGCCACGACGCATGCTGTCCAGCGTGCGGTTACGGGCGCCCTGGTGCATGTCGCCATGCAGTGCGGCAGCAGCGAAACCGGCGATGTTCAGGCGGTCGGCGATCGTGTCGGCGTCACGCTTGGTGGCGGTGAAGACCACGGCCTGGTCCATCGATTCGTCGCGCAGCAGGTGGTCCAGCAGGCGATTCTTGTGCGACAGGTCGTCGACGAAGTGGACGCGCTGCGAGATGTTTTCGTGACGGTTGGTCGCGCTGGCGATCTGGATCGTCATCGGATCGGTCGTGATACGGCGCGCCATGTTGCCGACGACGCCATCCAGCGTGGCCGAGAACAGCATGGTTTGACGGGCCGACGGGGTCGCGGCAACGATTTTCTCGATGTCGTCGATGAAACCCATGTCCAGCATGCGGTCGGCTTCGTCGAGCACGAGGATTTCGAGCTGCGAGAAGTCGATCTTGCCCGACTCCATGTGGTCGATCAGACGGCCTGGGGTAGCAACCAGGATTTCAGGATTCTTGGCCAGCAGTTGCATCTGTTTCGGGTACGGCATGCCGCCCAGGATCGAGACGCAGCGCAGGCGGCGCATGTGGGCCGTGTACTGTTCGGTCGCAGCCGAGACTTGCAGGGCCAGTTCGCGGGTCGGGGTCAGCACCAGCATCTTTGGCTGGGCAGCCTTGAAACGGACGCGCTCGCCTTTGGCGCGGGCAGCCTGCGCTTCTTGCGCAGCGGTCTTGCCGGCTGGCGTTTCTTCGGCGTTGGCCAGCTTGTTCAGTGCTGGCAGCATGAAGGCGGCAGTCTTGCCCGAACCGGTTTGCGACGAGACCAGCAGGTCGCGGCCGGCGATGGCGG
>Ga0308164_10001361_pt1 | contig 29162 bp, 25 predicted proteins | sample PhyTR2_FD_201031 | JGI IMG/M metagenome (GOLD analysis project Ga0308164, IMG submission 201031) | Phyllosphere microbial communities from UC Gill Tract Community Farm, Albany, California, United States - DLSLT.R2 | ecosystem: Host-associated > Plants > Phyllosphere > Unclassified | place: USA... | reverse complement strand
GCCGCCACGGTGACGATGCAATAACGCCGCGGTTGAACCGCCGCCACGGTGACGATGCAATAACGCCGCGGTTGAACCGCCGCCACGGTGACGATGCAATAACGCCGCGGTTGAACCGCCGCCACGGTGACGATGCAACAACGCCGCGGTTGAACCGCCGCCACGGTGACGATGCAATAACGCCCCGGTTGAACGGCCGTGGTTCGCTGGGGCGCGGGAATGCGGCCATCGAATGACCACCCTCGATTCCAGCGTTGGAACGCGATCGGGGTAGGAGCTGGCTTGCCTGCGAGCTCTTGATCTTCGCGCAGGCGCCATAACCGCCACCCTTCGGGCTACACCACCCCGGCGGATTCCACCCTCCCCCGCTCTGGCGGTATAGTCCGGGCAGACATTTCTTGAGGTTGCACAGATGAAATTCGAAGGCACAGCCGCTTACGTCGCCACCGACGACCTGAAACTGGCGGTCAACGCAGCGATCACCCTGCAGCGCCCACTGTTGGTCAAGGGCGAACCCGGCACCGGCAAGACCATGCTCGCCGAGCAGATGGCCGAGTCCTTCGGCGCGCGCCTGATCACCTGGCACATCAAGTCCACCACCAAGGCCCACCAGGGGCTCTACGAGTACGACGCGGTCAGCCGCCTGCGCGACTCCCAACTGGGCGTGGACAAGGTGCACGACGTGCGCAATTACCTGAAGAAAGGCAAGCTGTGGGAAGCCTTCGACAGCGATGAGCGGGTGATTCTGCTGATCGACGAAATCGACAAGGCCGACATCGAGTTCCCCAACGACCTGCTGCAGGAGCTCGACAAGATGGAGTTCTACGTCTACGAAATCGACGAGACCATCAAGGCCAAGCACCGGCCGATCATCATCATTACCTCCAACAACGAAAAAGAGCTGCCCGACGCCTTCCTGCGCCGCTGTTTCTTCCACTACATCGCCTTCCCCGACCGCGCCACCTTGCAGAAAATCGTCGACGTGCACTACCCGGACATCAAGAAGGAACTGGTGGCCGAGGCGCTGGACGTGTTCTTCGACGTGCGCAAGGTGCCGGGCTTGAAGAAGAAGCCTTCGACCTCGGAACTGGTGGACTGGCTCAAGCTGCTGATGGCCGACCACATTGGCGAAGCGGTGCTGCGCGAACGCGACCCCACCAAGGCCATCCCGCCCCTGGCCGGGGCGCTGGTGAAGAACGAACAGGACGTGCAGTTGCTGGAACGCCTGGCGTTCATGAGCCGGCGCAGCAACCGCTGATGTTCGCGTATTGGTAACGCCCTAATCGCCGCTGTGACGCGCAACCGTTGGAGCGGGCGATGCCCGCGAGCTCTTCAGGCAACCTACCGCCCCCTCGCCGCCTAACGCGCAGCTCGCGCCAACAAGCGCGGGGCGTTGAGCCATACATTTCATCATTCAAAGGGCGACAGCCATGCTGCTCAACCTCTTCAACGAAATGCGCGCGGCCAAGGTGCCGGTGTCGGTGCGCGAGCTGCTTGACCTGATCAATGCCCTGGAACAACGGGTGACCTTCGCCGACATGGACGAGTTCTACTACCTGGCCCGGGCGATTCTGGTCAAGGACGAGCGCCATTTCGACAAATTCGACCGCGCGTTCTCGGCCTATTTCAACGGCCTGCAAGACCTCGACCCGCACCTCGAAGCGCTGATTCCCGAAGACTGGCTGCGCAAGGAGTTCGAGCGCACCCTGAGCGCCGAAGAGCGCGCGCAGATCCAGTCCCTCGGCGGCCTCGACAAACTGATCGAAGCCTTCAAGCAACGCCTTGAGGAACAAAAGGAACGCCACGCCGGCGGCAACAAATGGATCGGCACCGGCGGTACCAGCCCGTTCGGCTCGGGCGGTTTCAACCCGGAAGGCATCCGCGTGGGCGAAGCCGGCAAACGCCAGGGCAAGGCCGTGAAGGTCTGGGACCAGCGCGAGTACAAGAACCTCGACGACCAGGTCGAGCTGGGCACCCGCAACATCAAGATCGCCCTACGCCGCCTGCGCAAATTCGCCCGCCAGGGCGCGGCCGACGAACTGGACATCGACGGCACCATCGACCACACCGCCCGCGACGCCGGCTTGCTGAACATCCAGATGCGCCCCGAACGGCGCAACAGCGTCAAATTGCTGCTGCTGTTCGACATTGGCGGCTCGATGGACGCCCATGTGAAAATCTGCGAAGAACTGTTCTCGGCCTGCAAGACCGAGTTCAAGCACCTGGAGTACTACTACTTCCACAACTTCATCTATGAATCGGTGTGGAAGAACAACCTGCGCCGCACCTCCGAGCGCACCTCCACCCAGGATTTGCTGCACAAGTACGGCGCCGACTACAAGGTGATCTTCGTCAGCGACGCCGCCATGGCGCCCTACGAAATCACCCAGCCGGGCGGCAGCGTCGAGCACTGGAACGAGGAAGCCGGGTATGTGTGGATGCAGCGCTTTCGGGAGAAATTCAAGAAGCTGATCTGGATCAATCCGTATCCCAAGGATACCTGGGGATATACGTCGTCGACGCAGATCATTCGCGAGCTGATCGAGGACCAGATGTATCCGCTGACGCTGCGCGGGCTGGAGGAAGGGATGCGGTTTTTGGCGAAGTGACGGATCGGGTGGCTTTTCAAGAAGATCAAGAGCTCGCAGGCTGCGCCAGCTCCTACGCCGACCGCGTTCACGCCACTGAACCCGGGTTGGAATAGGGGCCGGGTTGGAATAGGCCCCGGGTTGGGATAGGGCCCCGGGTTGGAATAGGGTGCAGGTAGGAGCTGGCGTAGCCTGCGAGCTTGGCGCCTGTGCCAGCGCCGCTGAAGCCGGGGATAACACTCGCCGTTAGCGCCTCAAACCCAAACCGCATCCCACAACGGATAATCCCCCACGCGCTCAACCAGCCCTGCCCGTACCGGGTTAGCAATGACATACCTCGCCGCCGCCTTCAAATCCTCTTCACGCCGTAAACCCCGGTCGTGATAACCACGCTGCCAGACCGGCCCAACTGTCTCGCGCTGCCGATTCAAATCCAGCGCGCTCTTCGACTTGACGTTACGCATCAAGCCGCCAAGCGAACAATCTTGCAACTTTACCAACCAGTGGAAATGATCTGGCATTACCACCCATGCCAGTGACTTGGCTTCACCACTGTCTTCAGCGGCCTTGAACGCGTTGACCAGAGTCCGACCGGTTGCCCAATCAATAAACAGCCGCTCACGGTGGAAGGTCACAGCAGTCAGTAGATATACATGCTGTTTTGCGCTGATACGCCCCCGGCGTAATCTCAATCCATGCATTCCGTTGCCCCTCGTAGGAAAGGCGATTTTGGCGAAGTCGACGATGGGCTGCAGGTTTGAATTGTTAGTTTGAGTGACCGAAGGTCAAGAGCTCGCAGGCTTTCGCCAGCGCCTACGCCGAGCACGGCCAGCCGCAGCCACCGAGTCGCAGTACCTGACCGCTACGGATGAACACGCTCTGTGCAGGAGCTGGCCAGGCGGTGATCCGACAGCCTACGAGGTTGGCGCCGCTTGCCACGCCACCAATCTTGGAACAACAAGCGCGTCACTAACTTCCCCCCGTATCTGCACGTTCCCGCAACCGCCAACGCCCTTTTCCTACACCTTCTATCGCCGGCCAGCCCTGATCCAGCCGCGCCCCAAAATCCACCCTGTCCTGCCCCAACCCACGAGGCAGCGACATGGACGATCCCCTCAGAAACAGGCAGAACCCAGCTCCACTGGAGCTCCAATCCTCTTTCGTTACCGCCATATACGACGGCCCTCTGCTCGACGCCGCCGACCTGTACGGCCGACCCGGCGGCCACCCATTCGGCATCGGCGCGCTATCGCCTTTGGCCCAGATCCCTGTGTTTACCAACGCTCCACCCCCTGAACCGCAAGTCTACGAGCGTGAGGTAGAAAGCGAGCTGCAACGCGCTAAAGACCGCGTGACCCAGGCCGCGCCGCAACTGCGGGCGAAGGCACAGGCCGATATCGAGACCAAGCTGATCCGGACCGTGCAGTTGGTCGATGACACGCCAGTAGGCCGCGTTGCCTCCCGTCTGGTGGTGACCGACGGCCTGATCAAAGAGACTCGCGGCCTGCTGCCACGTTGGCAGCCCGGCACATTGCAGTTCTATGGCCGCGATATTTGGGAAACCACCGCGCAAGATTTCGTCGCCAAGGTACAGGCCGCAGGCCAGTTCGCCCAACACGCGGCGGCACAGCAGGCAGTGCGTCAGTGGCGGCAATCACTGGCCGCCGCCGAACAGACCCAACTGTCACTGCGCCGCATCGAGGTGTTGAACGAACTGCGTGTAAGCGCCATGGCCGAGTTGCAGGCCATTACTGGCCAGGCCCACGGCGAACACCCTGCTGGTTGGCAGCAGCAAATAGATGGCGCGAGGCCGGGCGCAGAGCATCTGCTGGGTGAGCTGCCGGCGTTTCTCAACGCCCAAGTGGCTGGCCAATCGCAGATCAATGGCCTGGGCGATACGGTGCAATACCTCGCGGCGCTGCGAGGGCATATCGAACAGATATTGGCTGGCCTGCCACCGTTGCGCGCATTGCCTTCGGTGGACAGCCAATTTACTCAGCCACCACTGGGCAAGGTTGAAATGGAGACCTTGCTGATTCTCGTCGAGTCCGATCGTGCTCGCGGGGTGACAAATCGGTTCACTAAGGCCCGCGAAGCGGTGCTGCGTAACGAGAGCATTCGCCACCTTGGCGAACTCGCGGTCAAGCTCGAAGCGGTGCGCACCGCCACAGCTAATAGTCACCAGCGCTTGGCCGAGCATCATGCCCAGCAGGCCGCACTGGCCGCAGAGATCGAGCGCCAGGCAGCAGAGCAAGCCGAACGTGAGCAAGAAGCACAGCTAGCCCAGGCACAGGCCGAGGCAGCTGCCGCAGAGCTTGAACAGCGCCTGCAGGAACAAGCCCGCCAGGCCGCCATTGCCGCGGCCAATGCGCGCCTTGAGGCTTGGCGCAAGCTGCCGGGTGCGTTGGCAGTCAACGTTCCGCAGCTTCAAGGCGCTGCGCCTGTCGTTATGGCCGCAGGGGCCGCAATCAGTTTTCCCGCGATCGAAGGCGCATCGCTGGGTGCCGCAGTCAGGGCGGCGATTGCTGCGTTGGGGCGCGTAGCTGGCGGTATTGCTGCCTCCGCGTCGGTACTGCTCTCAGGTTTGGCGGTGGGCTTTATCGCGTTGCTTTGGCCTTCCAGCCTCGCACCTGGCGAGCGGCGTGGGGCGGTGCTGTTGCCGTTCGGCGTGCTGCCAGGTCCTGACGCAGCGGCCATCGACTCGGCAGTGCAAAGCGGCCAGCCCGTAGCGCTGCCATTCGCCGTGACCGTTCGCAGCGAAGCTGAAGGCGTGCGGTTGAATGTGATTGCGGCCAGCGATAGCTACCCGATCCGCGCCCAGGTTATCGATCTGGCGCAAAACCCGGAAACGGGCGCCTATCAGGCGGTGATCGATACGCCGCCTCGGCTGATCAACGTGACGCCAGTGGTGCAGCCTGGGAACCCGTCGACGGAACTGCCAATCGCCGACCCAGAGCCCCCGATACAGCCTGGGCCCGCGCTTCATGTGCAGCAGTTCGGGGATAACGTAACGCCGGGTTACGAAGCGTTGGATGTCGAGATTTATATCCTTCGCTATCCTGCGCATACCGGGTTGCCGACGCTCTATCTGGCGGTTGAGAGGCCGCCGGTCGAGATAGGTGAAGTCGGGAATTACGACGATCTGGCTAAGCGGAGCGTGGGGGATGGTTTGGATATAGACCATATTCCTTCGCGAAAAGCTTTGGAACTGTTCGTTCGTTCCACTGAGCCTGACATCGAGGACGATGATCTCAGGATGATTCTTTCGAAAGGGACCGCTGTTGCTATTCCCAGAGAAATTCACCAGAAGTTTAGCGAGACATATGGTGGGCGTAACAACAAACAAAAAGTTGCGACAGACTCTGCAGATTTAGAGGTAGCTGTCCGCAGTAATTTCGAAGCCCAGCGAATTGCATTGCAGGACTTTGGGATAACGTCCGAACGATTCGGCGAGATCGTCGAAGCTGCCCACGAAAGCAACCGCCAAAAAGGGTTCTACAAATGATAGAGAGCAATTTCGAAAGCATCGTCAATGCGTTGGGGATGCGCGAATCAGAAGTGAGCGGTTCACTTGCGCTGCTGCCCGAGATGAAGGCACCTATCGTGGATGAATCGTTCTATTACATGTACTACCCGGAAGACGGCGTAGAGTTCGGATTTGATGTGGAAAGCTCCAGATTCATCAAGGTGCACGTAAAGTTGAGAGCCTCTCGAGTCGGCGGTAAGCAGTATGTTGGTACGCCTCCTCTAGGCGTCTCCTCGGACTGGGATCGGGATCAAGCAATTGCAACCCTTGGGACGCCTACCCGCTCATGGCCACCAGCCACCCTGCCGGTGATAGGCGCGCGCGGAGGCTCAGATTCATTCGCAATGCCAGATCATCCTGACCTGGAACTGTTCCTTAACTACACCACTGCAGGCGAAGTAAGACAGATCAGCGTCATGCACAAAGACCGCCCAACCTAAGCAAAAACAAAATGCCCTTCGTTCTATCTAGAACGAAGGGCATTGCTGATAACTCACCTTGACGCCTAACGCTTAACGCCAACTCTCATGCTTGCTGATCTTCCCCCGATGCCGCCCCCCGGCAAACGCCCAGTCCAGCAGCACGATAAAACCTTCGATCAGCCAAGCCAGCAGGAACGCGCAAGCAATTCCCCAACCAATCGCCTCAGGGCTCAACAGCACCTGATAGGTATACCCATTGAGCGTCTCGTCACGAATCGCAGGGTCGGCCGCCGTCAGCACATGCCAGGCCTTCTGGTACCAGGGCCCCTGCAACGCCTGCCATTCGGCATCCAGCGCCGCCTGGCGGGTGACCAGGCCGCCGATGCTCTGGGCATCGCTGCGGAATACCGGGTCTTCGCTGCTGCGGTAGTGCTCGACCAGCGCCTGCAGGTTGCCGTTGAAAAACTGGGCCGCCGTGTCGTTGAAGCCCTTGAGGCTGGTTTGCGCCTCCATCAGGTGCGACTCGACCCGGTGGCTGTAGTCGTTGATCAACCCCGGCACCTGCACACCCACCAGCAGGCCGAAGGTAAACAAGATCAACCGCGCGTAGCTTCGCAGCATGGTGCTTTTTCCTATTCAATGGCCGCGGGTTCGGTACTGCCCTGGGCAACGCATTCACCGCCACGCCACAAACGCCAGTCACCGGGGTGGTAGCGGTGCCAGATTTCGTCTTCCGTCAGGGCCTCGGTGGCGATCACGGTGACGACGTCGTTTGGAGTGGTTTCGGCCTGAAAATCGACGATCATGTCTACATCTTTGAGGCGCGCCGGGCCGAAAGGTGCCCGGCGGGTGATGTGCACCAGTTTAGACGTACAAAAGGTGAACAAGGCGTCGCCGTCGCTGAGCAGGCAATTGAATACCCCGCGCGCGCGGTATTCGTTGCAGGCCTGCACCAGCACCGGGAGCATTTCGTCGAGGCTGACCGGCCCGGGGAAGCGCTCGCGGATGCGGTTGAGCAGGTCGCAGAACGACGCCTCGCTGTCGGTATCGCCCACCGGGCGGTAGACACCGGGTGGCGGCGCGAAGTCGGCGAGCTGGCCGTTGTGGGCGAAGCACCAGTTGCGGCCCCACATTTCCCGCACGAAGGGGTGGGTGTTGGCCAGGCACACCCGGCCGACGTTGGCCTGGCGGATATGGCCGATCACCACTTCGCTCTTGATCGGGTAGCGTTGCACCAGCTGCGCCACTTCCGATTCGCTGCTCGCTGTCGGGTCCTGGAACAGGCGCAGGCCGCGGCCTTCATAAAAGCCGATGCCCCAGCCGTCGCGGTGCGGGCCGGTGCGGCCGCCGCGCTGCATCAGGCCGGTGAAGCTGAAGACGATATCGGTAGGAACGTTGGCACTCATGCCCAGCATTTCGCACATGGCGGGGTTCTCCCGGTCGGCGTTACAGGCGCGGTTCTACGCGAAAACGGCTGCTGGCCGGCGGTGCGCCGCGGCGCTCTTCCTCGGCCTGCTCGGCGGCGATCTCGGCCTGGCGGCGTTCGGCGGCGGCGGCCTGCTCGGCCTTGCGGGCCCGCGAGGCTCGCATGATCGGCCAGCGGATCAGCACAAACACCAGGTACAGGCCGAAGGCGAACATGCCGTACATGGCCAGGTCGGAAGCAGCTTGCAATACGTTATTGCCCACTTTCAGGGCAACGTCCATTACCGTGATGGCCAACGCCGGGGCATATTCGTCCTTGATCGGGTCGACGATGCTCGGCGTCGCCAGCAGCACCAGGGCCAGTACCCGCAGTGGTTCGCGAAGGTAGCGCCACATCCAGCGGGTCAGGCGAAACCACACCAGCAGGCAGCCGACGGCGGCGGCGGCGTAGATGCCCCAGGCGATGAAATAGTCGTGCTCGGTCATGGTGTCCGTGGTAAGGCTGGCAAAGAGGCGCTTATGATAACGGCTTTTCGCCGCGTGGGCGCCCCCTTGTAGCAGCAATGCAGCACAGGCACCGTGCGCACCCCGCCGGGCTTCAGGCCCCCGCGCCCAATTTTCATTAAGGAATGTTCATGGACTCGTCCCTGCCACCGCCCCAAGCCCGCCGCGCCGACGGCGCCGATCCCTACGCCTGGCTGCAGGAACGCGACACCGAGGCCGTGCTGGATTACCTCAAGGCCGAAAACGCCTACCAGGAAGCGCAACTGGCCGACCAGAGCGCCCTGCGCGAGCAGCTGTTCCAGGAGATCAAGGGCCGCATCCGCGAGACCGACTTGTCGCTGGCCTCGCCCTGGGGCCCGTACCTCTATTACACCCGCACCACCGCCGGCGACGAATACGCCCGCCACTACCGCTGCCCGCGCCCGGCTGACGACTCGGCAACTGTCGACGAAGCCAATGAGCAACTGCTGCTGGACCCCAACGAACTCGCCAATGGCGGCTTCCTGTCCCTGGGCGCCTTCAGCATCAGCCCCGACCACCAGCGCCTGGCCTACAGCCTGGACACCAACGGCGAAGAAATCTACCGCCTGTACGTCAAGGAGCTGAGCAGCGGCGCGGTCACCGAACTGCCGTTCGAAGATTGCGACGGCAGCATGACCTGGGCCAACGACAGCCAAACGCTGTTCTTCGGCGAACTGGACGATACCCATCGGCCCTTCCGCCTCAACCGCCACACGCTCGGCAACGAAGGCAGCGAGCGGGTGTTCGAGGAAGCCGACGGCCGCTTCTTCCTGCACTGCTACCGCGCCAGCTCGGAACGCCAGCTGATCCTGCTGCTCAACAGCAAGACCACCAGCGAAGCCTGGGTGCTGAACGCCGATACCCCAACCGCGCCCTTCGCCTGCCTGGCGCCGCGGGTGGAAGACCACGAGTACTACCCCGACCACGGCCAGCTCGACGGCCAATGGACCTGGTTCATCCGCAGCAACCAAGCCGGCATCAACTTCGCCCTGTACCAAGTCGCCGACACCGGCAGCGCCCCCACCCGCGAACACTGGCAAACCCTGGTGGCGCATCGCGACGACACGATGCTCGAAGGCGTGACCCTGAACGCCAGCGCCTACTGCCTGAGCCTGCGCGAAGGCGGCCTGCCGATCATCGAAGTGCACCCGCGCGGCCTGGCCGCCTACCGCGTGCAGTTGCCCGACGCCGCCTACAGCCTGTACGTCAGCGACAGCCTGGAATTCGAAGGCGCGCGCATCCGCCTGCGCTACGAAGCCCTCAACCGCCCCGCCCAGGTACGCCAGCTGGCCCTGGCCGACGGCGCCCAGGCGGTACTCAAGGAAACCCCGGTGCTGGGCCCGTTCAACGCCGACGACTACGTCAGCCAGCGCCTCTGGGCCACGGCTGCCGATGGCACGCAGATTCCCATCAGCCTGGTGGTGCGCCGTGACGCGCTCGGCCAGCCAACGCCGCTGTACCTCTATGGCTACGGCGCCTATGGCGAAAGCCTCGACCCGTGGTTCTCCCACGCCCGCCTGAGCCTGCTGGAGCGCGGCGTGGCCTTCGCCATCGCCCACGTGCGCGGCGGCGGCGAGCTGGGTGAAGCCTGGTACCGTGCCGGCAAGGAGGAGCACAAGGCCAATACCTTCAGCGACTTCATCGCCTGCGCCGAGCACCTGATCGCCGCCGGCCTGACCTGCTCCGAGCAACTGGTGATCAGCGGCGGCAGCGCCGGCGGCTTGCTGATAGGCGCGGTGCTCAACCAGCGCCCGGAACTGTTCCAGGCCGCCATCGCCGAGGTTCCGTTCGTCGACGTGCTTAACACCATGCTCGATCCCGAGCTGCCACTCACCGTCACCGAATATGACGAATGGGGCAATCCGCAGGAACCTGAGGTACACGCGCGAATCAAGAGCTACGCTCCTTATGAGAACGTCAGCGCCCAGGCCTACCCGGCCATGCTGGTGATCGCCGGCTACAACGACAGCCGCGTACAATACTGGGAAGCGGCGAAATGGGTGGCCAAGCTGCGCGCGACCAAGACCGACCCCAACCTGTTGCTGTTGAAAACCGAGCTGGGCGCCGGCCATGGCGGCATGAGCGGCCGCTACCAAGGCCTGCGCGATGTGGCGCTGGAATATGCGTTCGTGTTCAAGGTGCTCAAGCTGCTATAACTTTGCAGTAACCGGCCTATCACCCGGCGGCGATTGCGGCGATCGCCCCGGGCACTCCCAACCGAAGACCCGATGCCATGCCTGATCCGACCTACCTGAACAATGAAATACGCGACATGCTGATGGATTGCGGCCTGTTCGTGAAGATTCACCCCAACGACCTCAAAGTAGCCTCGGGCTACTTCACCATCGTCAACATCGCCAGTGGCCAGCCGATTTTCATGGAGGGGGATGCCGGCACCTTCATGTGCATCATCCATTACGGCCAGGTGGTGATCCGCAAGACCGACAGCGAAGGCAAGCAAGTGGAAGTCGCGACCTTGCGCAAAGGCCGCGCCTTCGGCGAGATGGCGGTGCTGGACGGGGAACGTCGGTCGGCCAGTTGCTTCGCCGCGCAGGACTGCCAGTTGATCAACCTGGGCAAGGATTCTTTGGAGAAGATGCTCAACGAGTCGCCCAAGGTGGCGGCGCAGATCATTCGGGAACTGGCGGTATCGATGTCCAAGCGTTTGCGCATGGCGGATGGGCAGCGGGTGTCTTGAGGCGTTGGTGGCGGTTGGTCTTCGGTAGTCATGGTTGGATGTGCGGTGGCTCCAATGGCGCCAAGCTCGCAGGCTGCGCCAGCTCCTACCCTGACCATATTCCAATGCATCGATACGGTAATCCAATCCATCGATACGGTATTTCAATGTATCGATACGGTATTCCAATCCATCGATACGGTATTTCAATGTATCGATACGGTATTCCAATCCATCGATACGGTATTCCAATCCATCGATACGGTATTCCAATGAATCGTTACCGTATTCCAATCCGTGAATGAATGTGATCATTCAGTACTTATGCCAAATCGTTGATACTGCGATCTGCTTGCCCGCTCGACGGCACCAAACGCCATCACCCCCCAGGCGACTTGCTCTTCACCGCCTGCATATTATCCTCCAGCCCCCCACCGTTCTCCCGTGAAGGTGGCGTCGGCACCTTGATCGGTGGCAGCGCCGGCTGGCTGTCGGCCCCGCGCTCGCTGGTCAGTACGGCGGGCGTGGTGACCTGCGGATAGGGGGTCGGCGCGGCGCTGTTGGGCGCATCGGGCACGGGCGATACGGGCGCCTCGGGCGCTTCTACTGCCTGCGCGACGCTCAGGTTGGCCATCGTTAGAAAAGCGACGACAGATAGCGTATGAAACCTCATGGAACACTCCAGCTCTTGGCCGGCTGCTAGCGTACTCCCCGTAATATCAAAATGTCGTCATCGCAACGCGACATTCCCTTCGTTGGAGCGGGCGATGCCGGCGATGGGGCCGCTACTTGCGCCGAAGGAGCTCGCGATGAGCTCGATGGGGCTGTTAATTGCGCCGGAAGAGCTCGCGGGCATCGCCCGCTCCAACGGGAGCGAGTCGGCCGACGGGTCGGGCAGGATCACCATCGAAACGCCTTTCCCGGTCCGCAACCGTGCAGGCAGCGTGGGTGCGATCAGACCTGAATCAGCTGTGCCTTGAGCAAGTCGCGGAAGGTCTGGATCAGCGGCTCGCGGCTGCGGCCGCGGCGCAGGATCAAGGTAAAAGGCGCCTGGTAGCCGAAGGTGGCCGGCGACAGCACCCGCAGGTCGCCCTTGTCGACCCAGGGCTGGGCATAGTGCTCGGGCAAATAGCCGACGTAGGCGCCGGAGAGCACCAGAATCAGCTGGGCCTCCATGCTGTCGACGGTCGCCGCGCTGTGCTTGAAGCCGTGGCGGGCCAGTTCGGCCTGGCTCCAGTAGCCGCGGCCGACCATGCGCTGCTGGGTGATGACCTGGGCCGGGATGCGCCGTTCGCCGAACAAGGGGTGGCGGCTGCTGCAATACAGCCAGTGCTGCTCGCGATACAGCGGCTGGTAGACCAGGCCGCTCATGCGCGTGGAGAACGCACCGATGGCCAGGTCGAGGCGGTTTTCCTGCACGGCCAATTGCAGTTCGTAGGGGCTGAGCACCGACAGGTGCAAGTGCACTGCGGGGTGTTCCTGGCTGTAGGCGCCAATGGCTTCGGCCAGGGGCAGCGCGCGGTCGTTGACCGTGGAGTCGATCACGCCGAGGTTGAGGGTACCGCGCAGCTCGCCCTTGAGCGCCGCCGCGTATTGCTCGAAGCCTTCCATCTCGGCCATCAGCCGCAGGGTTTCCTGATGGAACAGCTCGCCCTTGCTGGTCAGGCTGAAGCCGCCGCGGCCACGGTGGCACAGCACGATGCCCAGCGCCGCTTCCAGCTGGCTCATGTAGGTACTGATGGCCGACGTCGACAGGTTGAGCTCCTGCTGCGCCGTGGCGAAGCCTTGGTGGCGCACCACGCTGACAAAAATGCGCAGCAGTTTGAGGTCGGGCAAGGCGTTGGCCATCACGGCTCCAGCGGTCGGCGTGTTGAAAGAAGCGGTAACAGTTTACTTCATAAAAACCTGAAGTAAGTATTTCAGGGCAGCGATTGTTCGCCGCAGCGGCTATGCCCAGACTCCAGCCAAGCGCGCCTGCTTTCAAACAGGCCAGTAGCAACGGACAGGAGGCTCACGCCGTGGAAAAGATTTATCACCAACCCCTGGGCGGCAATGAAATGCCGCGCTTTGGCGGCATCGCCACCATGATGCGCCTGCCGCACCTGCAAAGCGCCGCCGGCCTGGACGCCGCCTTTGTCGGTATCCCGCTGGACATCGGCACCTCGCTGCGCTCTGGCACCCGCTTTGGCCCCCGAGAGATTCGCGCCCAGTCAGTGATGATCCGCCCGTACAACATGGCCACCGGTGCCGCGCCGTTCGATTCGCTGTCGGTGGCCGATATCGGCGACGTGGCGATCAACACCTTCAACCTGCTGGACGCCGTGCGCATCATCGAGGAAGCCTACGATGAAATCCTCGAGCACAACGTCATCCCGCTGACCCTGGGCGGCGACCACACCGTGACCCTGCCGATCCTGCGGGCGATCCACAAGAAGCACGGCAAGGTCGGGCTGGTGCACATCGACGCCCATGCCGACGTCAACGATCACATGTTCGGCGAGAAAATCGCCCACGGCACCACCTTCCGCCGCGCCGTGGAAGAAGGCCTGCTGGATTGCGACCGCGTGGTGCAGATCGGCCTGCGCGCCCAGGGCTACACCGCCGAGGACTTCAACTGGAGCCGCAAGCAGGGCTTTCGCGTGGTGCAGGCCGAAGAGTGCTGGCACAAGTCGCTGGCGCCGCTGATGGAAGAAGTGCGGGCCAAGGTCGGTGACGGGCCGGTGTACCTGAGCTTCGACATCGACGGCATCGACCCGGCCTGGGCGCCGGGTACCGGGACCCCTGAGATTGGTGGCCTGACCACCATTCAAGGGATCGAGATCATCCGCGGCTGCCAGGGCCTGGACCTGATCGGTTGCGACCTGGTTGAGGTGTCGCCGCCGTATGACACCACCGGGAATACCTCGCTGCTGGGTGCAAATTTGCTGTACGAAATGCTTTGTGTGCTGCCGGGGGTGGTGCACCGCTAAAGATCAAAAGCTCGCAGGCTTCGCCAGCTCCTACACCGATCGCATTGCACCCCGTTAATCGAAGTGTAAACCCGGTGGTGGTAGGAGCTGGCGAAGCCGGCGAGCTTGGCGGCCTGGAGCACGACCAAGAAACACCTAAAAACACCTGAAAACACTTAAAAACACCAAACAATAAATTCCCGCCTCACCCAAAAACACTGCCCCCAATCAACCGCATGGCTCGGAGCCGATCATGACGGACAATAACAACGCGCAGCGCATCAACGAAATTGAAACCAACGGCGTCGAACAGATTCCGGACCACCAACGCACCGCGACCCCGCTGGACCTGTTCCGGCTGATCTTCGGCGGCGCCAATACCTTTTCCACCGCCGTGCTGGGCAGCTTCCCGGTGCTGTTCGGGCTGTCGTTCCAGGCCGGCCTGCTGGCGATTCTGCTGGGCACCTTGGTCGGCGCTGTGATCCTCGCGCCCATGGGCCTGTTCGGGCCTATCAACGGCACCAACAACGCGGTGTCTTCGGGTGCGCATTTTGGCGTGCACGGGCGCATCGTCGGTTCGTTCCTGTCGCTGCTGACCTCCATCGCGTTCTTTTCGCTGTCGGTGTGGAGCTCCGGCGACGCTCTGGTCGGCGGCGCCAAGCGCCTGATCGGCCTGCCGGAAAACGACCTGACCCTGGCCCTGGCCTACGGCCTGTTCGCGGTGCTGGTACTGGCCGTGTGCATCTATGGCTTTCGCTTCATGCTGTGGGTCAACAAGATCGCCGTGTGGACCGCCAGCGCCCTGTTCCTGCTGGGCATCGTCGCCTTCGGCCCGAGCTTCGACGTCAATTTTGCCGGCAGCGTCGGCCACGGCCAGCCCGGCTTCTGGGCCGCCTTCATCGGCTCGGCGCTGGTGGCCATGAGCAACCCGATCTCCTTCGGTGCCTTCCTCGGCGACTGGTCGCGCTACATTCCGCGCACCACTTCCCGCACGCGGATCATGGGCGCCGTGGTGCTGGCCCAGTTGGCGACGTTGCTGCCGTCGATCTTCGGCCTGGCCACCGCGACCCTGGTGGCCGTGCAGGCGCCGGACTACATCACCAACAACAACTACGTAGGTGGCCTGCTGGCGGTGTCGCCAACCTGGTTCTTCCTGCCGGTGTGCCTGCTGGCGGTAATCGGCGGCATGTCCACCGGTACCACCGCGCTGTATGGCACCGGGCTGGACATGTCCAGCGTGTTTCCACGGGTGCTGTCGCGGGTCAAGGCAACCTTGCTGATCGGGCTGATGTCCATCGCCTTCATCTTCATCGGCCGCTTCGCCGCCAACCTGGTGCAGAGCGTGTCGACCTTCGTGGTGCTGATCATCACCTGCACCACGCCGTGGATGGTGATCATGCTGATCGGCCTGCTACAACGCCGCGGCTGGTACTGCCCGCAAGACCTGCAAGTGTTCACCCGCGGTGAAAAGGGTGGCCGCTACTGGTTCCACCACGGCTGGAACTGGCGCAGCATGGGCGCCTGGATTCCCAGTGCGCTGGTGGGCCTGTGCTTCGTCAACCTGCCGGGGCAGTTCGTCGGCCCCCTGGGCGACCTGGCTGGCGGCATCGATATCAGCTTGCCGGTGACCCTGGGCCTGGCAACCGTGGTGTACCTGGTGCTGCTGAAACTGTTCCCCGAGCCCGCTGCGGTGTATGGCTACGGCCACGCCCCGGTTGCAGCGCCGCGGGGCGCTGTACCGCTGAGCTGATGCCGCAGGCGCCAGGGACGGCGCCCGTTGCATATTCCCTTTTATGACCAATCGGTCAATCGCCGATTTTGCACTTCGTCCCCTCCTCCCCCACCTGTGCAAATTAGCCATTGCGGCGCCCCTTCCGTGGTTGTACGATAACTGACAAATTTGGCTTAATCGCCGCACAAGAACAATCATCGCCAGGTAACCCACATGCTATCGCCCCCCTCCCGCCACGCCCGTTAACGCCCCACCGCCACACCGCCACACCGCCACACACAAATTCTGACCCGCACTCAAAAAACAACCGCGTGGGAGATGTACTGTGAAAACCCCGTCTGCAGTTCCCGGCACCGGTAACGGTTCCAACCTGAGCGAAGCGCTCGTCTCGGCCGTGGCCAAGGTCAAGCGGCACGTGCTGCCCTTGTTCGTGATCATGTTCATCGTCAACTACATCGACCGCGTCAACGTCGGCTTCGTGCGCTCGCACATGGAGACGGACCTGGGCATCGGCGCGGCGGCCTATGGCCTGGGCGCCGGGTTGTTCTTCGTCGGTTATGCGATCTTCGAAGTCCCCTCCAACATCCTGCTGCAACGCTTCGGCGCCCGCGCCTGGCTGGCGCGCATCATGCTCACCTGGGGCGTGGTGGCCATGGCCATGGCGTTCGTCAAAGGTGAAACCAGCTTCTACGTGCTGCGCTTTCTGCTGGGCGCCGCCGAGGCGGGCTTCTTCCCGGGCATCATCTACTACTTCACCCAGTGGCTGCCTTCCAGCGAACGCGGCAAGGCCATGGCGATCTTCCTCAGCGGCTCGGCCATCGCCTCGGTGATTTCCGGCCCGGTGACTGGCGCCCTGCTCAACGTCACCGGCCTGGGCCTGCACGGCTGGCAGTGGATGTTCATCATCGAAGGCGGTTTCTCGGTGGTGCTGTGCTTCTTCGTCTACGCCCTGCTGGACTCGCACATCAATGATGCCAAGTACCTCAGCCAGCAAGAAAAAACCGCGCTCATCGACTGCATCGAGGAAGAACAACGCCTCAAGGATGCCGAGTACAAGGTGCGGCCATCGCTGATGCGCCTGCTCGCCGATCGCCAGATCCTGCTGTTCTGCTTCATCTACTTCGCCATCGCCCTGACCATTTACGGCGCCACCTTCTGGCTGCCGAGCATGATCAAGAAGATGGGCAACATGGGCGACTTCGAAGTCGGCCTGTTCAACTCCATCCCGTGGATCATCTCCATCATCGCCATGTACGCCTTCGCGGCGCTGGCGTCGAAGTTCAAGTTTCAGCAAGCGTGGGTCTCGACTTGCCTGGTGATCGCGGCCATCGGCATGTTCATGTCGACCTACGGCAGCCCGGTGTTCGCCTTCGTGGCCATCTGCTTCGCGGCAATCGGCTTCAAGGCCGCGTCGGCGCTGTTCTGGCCCATTCCCCAAGGCTACCTGGATGCTCGCGTGGCGGCGGCGGTGATCGCGCTGATCAACTCGCTGGGCAACCTCGGCGGCTTCGTGGCCCCCACGGTGTTCGGCTTACTCGAAGAGAAGACCGGTTCGATCCAGGGCGGCCTGTACGGCCTGGCAGCCACCTCGCTGGTGGCCGCGATCGTGATCTTCTTTGCCCGTACCAAGCCCAAGGGCGACAAGGCCGGCTCGCAGCCCGCCGGCCCGGCCATCGTTCATTAAGTTCACATAGGGAGCTGCCTCTTGAAAATCAAACGCGTGACCGTCACCCCTATCGCCTTCCGTGACCCGCCCCTGCTCAACGCCAGCGGTATTCACGAACCCTATGCACTGCGCTCGATCATCGAGATCGAGAGCGACAACGGCTACATCGGCCTCGGCGAAAGCTATGGCGACGCCCCGGCCCTGGCCATTCAGGACGCGCTGAAAAGCGAGCTGATCGGCCTCGACCCGTTCAACCTCAACCACCTGCGCGAAGTGGTCAAAAGCGTGGTGGCCAAGCACCGCCCCGCGACCCTGGCTGGCGCCGAACTGGCCCCGGGCTCCCATGCCAGCAAGGCGGTGAGCAATGCCTACTCGGCCTTTGAAGTGGCGTTCCTGGACCTGCAAGCTCGCTCCCTGAACCTGCCGCTGGTGGACCTGCTCGGCGGCCGCTGCCGCGATGAAGTGCCGTTCAGCGCCTACCTGTTCTTCAAGTATGCCCAACACATCGACTCACCCTACGCGCCGGATTCCTGGGGCGAGGCCCTGAGCGAACAGCAGATCGTCGCCCAAGCCAAGCGCATGATCGACGAGAACGGCTTCCAGAGCATCAAGCTCAAGGCCGGCGCGTTGGACCCTGAGCATGAAGTGGCGTGCATCAAGGCGCTGAAAAAGGCCTTCCCGAACTGCCCGCTACGTATCGACCCCAACGGCAACTGGTCGCTGGAAACCGCGATTCGCATGGCCGAATTGCTGGGCGACGACCTGCAATACTACGAAGACCCGACCCCAGGCCTGGACGGCATGGCCGAACTGCACAAGCGCACCGGCCTGCCGCTGGCCACCAATATGGTGGTCACCGACTTCGACGAGTTCCGCCGCAGCGTGGAATTGAACAGCGTGCAGATCGTGCTCGCCGACCACCACTACTGGGGTGGCCTGCGCGATACCGTGGCGCTGGCGAAGATGTGCGACGTGTGGGGCCTGGGCGTGTCGATGCACTCCAACTCGCACCTGGCGATCAGCCTGATGGCCATGGCCCATGTGGCCGCGGCCACGCCGAACCTGGACTACGCCTGCGACACCCATTACCCGTGGCAGGAACCGGACGAGGAAGTGATCAAGGGCGGCAAGCTGAAGATCGTCAACGGCTGCGTGCAGATCAACAAGACCCCAGGCCTGGGCCTGGAGCTGGATTACGATCAGTTGGGCAAGCTGCATGAGCAGTTCTTGAGCTGCGGCATTCGCAGCCGCGATGACGTGCAGCAGATGCGCCGTTACAAGCCGGATTGGAAGCAGGTCAAGCCGCGCTACTGAGGCGCCGGACCGGTATTTGCGAGAGAGATTGTTGAAAGCCCTTTGAGCCCGGTCTGATGACTGGGCTTTTTTTTGGCTGCACCCGCCGCTGGGTGCGTGAACGGGTGCTGCCAAACGCGACGTCCACTGCGGCCAAGCGCTGTTGGCGAGGCCGTGGCTACCGTTTCAAGGGTGCCGTTTCAAGCGCACCGTTTCAGCGGCGCGGCTGGCGACGGTTCTTGTCTTCGGTGGGAATCGGTATAGGTTGCATCGGCGGAGGTACCAGCCCGAGCGCGACAGCGAGGTCATGGAGCCAGTTGTACATGGAATTTTTCATACAGCCCCCCTTCAGGGTGATTCCGAGCGACAGAACAGCTGCGCTTCGGTTTGATAATAGCCCCATGTGATTAGCGATGCTTGTTTAAAAAACACACATATCGCTACATTTCATGTCAGGCAAGGGTTTCCCCCATAAATCGGCCTTTCGGTCAGCTTTCGCTCAGGCAATCTGCGCCTTGGCGGCGAGGGAGTCGAAAGTGTCGGGGTCCAGGGCATCGGCCTGGTCGTCCAGCACCTGGCGCGGGTGGTCGTTGCCCGGAATGCTGCTGTCCAGCAAGCTCAGCAGGCTGGAGCCACGCAAGGTCAGGGTGAAGTTTTCGCCATTGCCGCCTTCGCTGCGCGGGCGTGGCGCGATGAAACCGCGGGCCAGCAGCAGGTTTTCGTAGTCGTTGACGGTGGCCGCGAGGTGCTCGACGCTCGGCGGCGTCTCGCCCAGCATCTGTTGCCCGGCGGCATGCTGCTCGGCGCATGGCTGCGGGGTGAAGCTGTGGCCGGCGCCGTTTTGAACCTCATGGAGCACGCGCTCGATCAGGTCCCAGTCGTAATGAGCCATGGTGGTATGACCTCGGATCCAGGGGAGGAATCGGTGGCTTACCTAGGTGTGACTGTGGGAGATGGGCGGGGGTTCAATGGGGGCTGGCGCTTGGGGATGGCGGGGTGGCTGAGTGCGCCAAGCTCGCAGGCTGGCGCCAGCTCCTACCCCGATCGTATTCCACCCCAAAATTGGCGTTGTGAAAACGATCGGGGTAGGAGCTGCCCGGGCGGCGATCCGCTTGGCTGCGAGCTTGGCGTCGGTGGGTTCGCCAAAGATGTCGGCAGACAGTTGCTCCTACTCGGACCGTATTCGCAATCCGGAATACAGGCGGGCGATCCGATAGGGAAGAACCGGCGCGATCACCATCCCCGACCGCATTCGCACCTCGAATAAAGAATGGGCAATGCGATCCAAGGGTAGGAGCTGGCGAAAGCCTGCGAGCTTGGCGGTGGTTCAGCCGATGGATAAATACCGGCCAGAACGCACTGGCCGGCACCCCACCCGGATTACTCCGCCGCAGCCGCCGGCTTGCGGCGTTTCAGCGGGGCCAGGCCGTCGCCGCTGACCAGCGGGTCGGCCTTGGGACGGTTAACCGTCTTGCGCTTGGTCGGGCCCTTGGCGGCGGTCTTCTTGTCGCCCTTCTTGCCGTCGACCTTTTTCTTCTTCACGCCCACGGCCTTGCCCGAAGCCTTGACCTTCTTCGGCCCGCCGTAAGTGCCCTTCACTTCCTTGATCACCCGGCGCTCGAAGGTCTGTTTCAGGTAACGCTCGATGCTGGACATCAGGTTCCAGTCGCCATGGCAGATCAGCGACACCGCCAGCCCTTCGTTGCCCGCGCGGCCAGTACGGCCGATACGGTGCACGTAATCATCGCCGCTGCGGGGCATGTCGAAGTTGATCACCAGGTCCAGGCCTTCCACGTCGAGGCCGCGGGCGGCGACGTCGGTGGCCACCAGGATTTTCACACCGCCCTGCTTCAGACGGTCGATGGCCAGCTTGCGGTCTTTCTGGTCCTTCTCGCCGTGCAGCACGAAGGTCTTGTATTCCTGGGCCACCAGGCGGCCGTAGATGCGGTCGGCCATGGCGCGGGTGTTGGTGAAGATGATCGCCTTCTGGTACGTCTCGTTGGCCAGCAGCCAGTTGAGAATCTGTTCCTTGTGCACGTTGTGGTCGGCGGTGACGATCTGCTGCTTGGTGCCTTCGGCCAGCTGGCTGACGGTATTGATCAGCAGGTGCTCGGGGTCCTTGAGGACCTTGCCGATCATCTCGCGCAGGCCGGCGCCGCCGGTGGTAGCGGAGAACAGCAGGGTCTGCTGGCGGTTGGCGCACTCGTCGCACAGGCGTTGCACGTCTTCGGCGAAGCCCATGTCGAGCATGCGGTCGGCTTCGTCGAGGATCATCACTTCAACCTTCTTCAGGTCGAGGTTGCCGGCATTCAGTTGCTCCAGCAGGCGGCCCGGGGTACCGATCAGGATGTCCGGCACCTTGCGCAGCATGGCGGCCTGCACCTTGAAGTCTTCACCGCCGGTGATCAGCCCGGCCTTGATGAAGGTGAACTGGGAGAAACGCTCCACTTCCTTCAAGGTCTGCTGGGCCAGCTCGCGGGTCGGCAGCAGGATGATGGCGCGAATGTCGACGCGCACCTGGGCAGGGCCCATCAAGCGGTTGAGCAGCGGCAGCACGAAAGCGGCAGTCTTGCCGCTGCCGGTTTGCGCCGTCACCCGCAGGTCTCGCCCTTGCAACGCGAGCGGAATGGCCGCCACTTGCACAGGCGTAGGCTCGACAAATTTCAGCTCGGCCACGGCTTTGAGCAGGCGTTCGTGCAGGGCGAATTGGGAAAACACGGGTGTTACCTCGGCGAAGTACGTAAATTCAACTGCATAGCGTAACGGTTTCCGCGCCCATAGCCGAATTTCTTTACGCGCAACTCGCACTTTTTCCCTTCGGCTGGCCTGGCCATGCCTTGCGCGGACGCCATCGCGCAACCGCCAGGCACGCCGCTCGTCTGCTTTACCCCTACCGATTGTCGCCTGCCTCGACACATATTCGTACGCGATCCAGACTCAACCCAGAGGGCCAATTTGCGTCAGGCCGGCCCTTGCAGGAAGCAGACGTGCACCGGGTCACTCATCCACCGCACAATCGCAAGGATCCGCCCCAGAATGGATAAGAAGAGCGTCGACACGCCCGCAGTCACCTTGCCCCATACTTCCCACACGCGCCAGCTGGTGCTGCTCATCGGCCTGCTGTTCGTGGCCGCTTTCATCATCGGCCTGGCGGCGCTGGTCAACATTGCCCGCACCCTCAACGACGAAGAACTGCAAAAAAGCTACTTCTATACCCAGAAGGCCCTGGAAACCCGCACCGCCACCTCCGCGGCCCTGCTCAACTCCTTTGCGGTGTGGGACAGCGCCTTCCAGCACCTGGGCGGCGCGGTCGACACGCATTGGGCCTTCGACGAGCACAACCTGGGCGATGCGCTGTTCACCAGCAATGGCTACGAAGGCGTGTTCGTGGTCGACCGCCAGAGCACGAAGTACGCCATGCTCAACGGCCAGCTGAGCAACCAGCCCATTCAGAACGCCCTCGACACGCCACTGGCGAGCTTGATCGACAGCGCCCAGCAAAACGCCTCGCAAACCCGCGTCGCCGACCGTTTCGCGCTGTTCAACGGCTGGCCGGCGCTGGTCTCGGCCGCCGCCATCCAGCCCGACGAAGACGGCACCCGGCAGAACCCCGGCAGCCTGGCGGTGATGATCTTCGTCGACCAGCTCACCCCCACCAAGCTGCTCAAGCTCGGCCAGGGCTATGGGCTGGACGGCCTGAGCATCGAGGGCCCCGGCGCGCAGGGTTCGTCGCGCCCGCACCTGAGCCTCGGCCAGACCGGCTTCATCCTCACTTGGGACCAGCCGCGCCCTGGCAGCCAGCTGCTGTGGTCGGTGGTGCCGCCCTTGCTGGCGGCCGGGGTGGTGCTGTGCCTGCTGCTGGGGTATTTCTTCCGCTTTGCCCTGCGCGCCTCGAACCAGATCGACACCAGCTACCGGGTGCTGAAGGTCAGCAACCAGGCCCTGGAGGCCAGCGAGGAACGCTTTCGCGCGGTGGCCGAGGCGGCCTCGGACTGGATCTGGGAATGCGACGCGCTGGGGCGCATCCTTTACCTTTCGACGCGCTTCGTGGCCGTTACCGGTTACAGCAGCGACGACTGGCTGGGCAAACCCCTGCAGCAACTGCTGCAGTGCGATACCACACCGATCGGCGCCTGGCTGTCGACCCAGCGCGACGGCCACGGCCTGGCTACACACCTGCGCTGTGCCTACCACGACCACAACGGCATGCCGCGCTATTGCCGGGTGTCGGCGCGGCCGATCCTGCACGACGGCAGGCTGGCCGGCTTTCGTGGCACCGCCAGCGACATCACCGATGAAGTGGCCGCCCATGCGCAAATCCAGCACCTGTCCATGCACGATGCCCTCACCGGCCTGCCCAACCGCAATCAACTCGCGCGCCACCTCGAGGCCGCCCTGCAGGACAGCCACCGCGCCGCGCCCGGCCTGACCTTGCTGCTGCTCGACCTGGATGATTTCAAACCGATCAACGACACCCTCGGCCACCCGGTCGGCGATAGCGTACTGCTGGAGATCGCCCGGCGCCTGCGCGACGCCACCCGCGAGCACGACCTGGTGGCGCGCCTGGGCGGCGACGAATTCCTCATGGTGCTCAGCGGCCTGACCAACGACCACGAGATCGACCGGTTCTGCCAGCGGCTGATCGAAAACCTGCGCTTGCCCATCCCTTATGGCGACCAGCAGCTGTTCGTCGGCGCCAGCATGGGTATCGCCCAGAGCCACCTGCAGGGCACCGACTCTACCGAGTTGATCCGCTGCGCCGACATCGCCCTGTACGCCGCCAAGGCCGAGGGCAAGAACACCTGGCGCTATTTCTCGGCGCAGATGAACGAGCAGATCCAGAAGCGCCGGCAACTGGAAAACGAGCTGCGCATGGCGGTCAAGAACCATGAGTTCGTGCTGCACTACCAACCGCGCTATCAAACCAGCGGCATGGCCATCGTCTCGGTCGAGGCGCTGGTGCGCTGGGACCATCCCATCGAAGGCTTGATCGGCCCCGACGCGTTCATTCCACTGGCCGAAGCCACCGACCTGATCGTGCCCCTGGGCCGCTGGGTGTTGCGCGAGGCCTGTGAAACCGCGCGGCAATGGCCGGACGAACTGATGGTCTCGGTCAATCTGTCGCCGGCGCAGTTCAGCCGCAGCGATGTGGTCGCCGATGTGCGCGAGACCTTGATCCAGACCGGCCTCGCCGCCCATCGGCTGGAGTTGGAAATCACCGAGAACGTGATGCTCAACGACATCGACGACGCCCTCGGCACCCTGCTGGCGCTCAAGGAATTGGGGGTGCACTTGAACATGGATGACTTCGGCACCGGCTACTCGTCGCTGGGCTACCTGCGCACCTACCCGTTCGACAGCCTGAAAATCGACAAGCGCTTCATCGCCTCCATGACCTGCGGCGCCAACGACCGCGCCGTGGTGCAGGCGATCATCAACCTGGGCAAGGCCATGGGCCTGAAAGTGACCGCCGAAGGGGTGGAAACCGAACAGCAACTGGCGATCCTCAACGACGATGCTTGCCACGAAGTGCAAGGCTTCTATATGAGCAAACCGATCGACAAGCACGCCTTCGCCCTGCTGCTCAGCCAACACCGTAGCGAGCGCCTGCCCAGCCGTAGCGCGTAAGCCACCGCGCGGGCTAAAACAGGCTTTTACAGCCCGTGCCGCTGTCGCTTAGACTCGTAGCAATTACGGGTGAGCCTTTTGCCCACCTTGATCGCGTTGTTTTCGGGGAATCCGTCGTTCCATGGTGAAATCCGTCGCTGCCGACATCGCCACCATCGGCCGTATCAATGCGGTACCGGCGATCCTCCAGGTCATCTGTGAAACCACCGGTATCCGCTTCGCCGCAGTGGCACGGGTCACCGATACCAGCTGGACTGCCTGCGCGGTGCGCGACGAGCTGGGCTTCGGCCTGGAAGTGGGTGGCGAGCTGCCGCTCAACACCACCCTGTGCGATGAGATCCGCGGCAACCACCAAACCATCATCATCGATAAGGCCAGCGAAGACCCGCTCTACCACGACCATCACACGCCGCGCATCTACCGCTTCGAGAGCTATATCTCGGTGCCGGTGTTCCGCACCGATGGCTCGTTCTTCGGAACCATCTGCGCCCTCGACCCCAACCCGGTGGTGCTCAAGGACTCAGCCATCCAGCCGATGATGGAATCCTTCGCGCGCCTGCTGTCGATCCAGATGGAAAGCGACGACGCCCTGCAGCTGACCGAAGCCGCGCTGGTGCACGAACGGGAAGTGGCGGAGCTGCGCGAGCAGTTCATCGCGGTGCTGGGCCACGACCTGCGCAACCCCTTGTTCGCCATCAATGCCGGCGCCGAAATGCTGCTGCGCCGTGCCGCTGACGAACGCAGCATCAGCATCATCGAACACATCATCACCAGCGGCAATCGTGCTTCGCGGCTGGTGGAGGACGTGCTGGACTTCGCCCGCGGGCGCCTGGGCTCGGGCATGCGCATCGCCCCTGTGGCGCTCGATGATCTGGCTGAAGCCCTCAAGCATGTGGTGTCGGAAGTGCACCGGGTGCACCCGCAGCGCGTGTTCCGCCTGAACATCGGCGACCTCAGCGGCCTGCGCGGCGACCGCGAGCGCATCGCCCAGCTGTGTTCCAACCTGGTGGCCAACGCCATCCACCATGGCGACAGCGACGGCGCGGTGGATATCGAGGCCAAGCTCGAAAACGGCCTGTTCAGCCTGAGCGTGCACAACCAGGGCGAGCCCATCGCCGCAGACGTGCTGGCGCAACTGTTCCAGCCGTTCACCCGCCGCAGCAGCGACGCTCCGCACAGCGGGCTGGGCCTTGGCCTGTACATCGCCGACCAGATTGCCCGCGCCCACGGCGGTTATATGGACGTTGCCTCGACCCGGGAAACCGGCACGCTGTTCAGCTTCAAACTGCCGCTGAACTGACGTCGTCGCCGGGCAGCCAGCCGCCCACTAACGCGACCAAGCGATCCAGGCTCTCATTCCATCCTTGATGAAACCCCATGGCTTCATGGCTGCGGCAATCCTCGGCATTCCAGTGCCGGGCGGTGGCGGTGTAGCGCGTCTTGCCGTGCACGTCCTCGAGCTCGATGACCGCCGTCATGAAGGCTTTGCCGGTCGGCACCCAGCCGGGCAGGAAAGCGTCGGTGAACACTAGGCGCCGCGGCGTCTCGATCTCCAGGAACACGCCCTGGGTGGGGTATTCGCTGCCGTCACCGGCGCGCATCAGGGTGCGGAACAGGCCGCCGGGCCAGAGTTGCATTTCGCATTCGGGAGTACTCATGCCGTGGGGGCCCCACCAGCGTTTGAGCAGCTCGGGGTCGGTCCAGGCGCGGAACACCCGGCCACGGGGTGCGTCGATCAGGCGGGTAATGGACAGCTCAAAGGCAGGGGCAACAGCAGCGGATTGAAGGCTCATCTTGTTATTTCCTTCGTTGGGGCGCCACCTCGACGGCGCTTGCCCATGATGCCGCGTCGGCGTGGGAAGTGCGAACACGAAAAGCTATAACGGCAGCGTCCTTAAGAAGTAATCGGCAAGGGGATGTTATGTCGTTTTCACATCTTTTTGATAAAGGCCACCACAGACTTCCCCGGCGCGCAGGTAGCCACCTGCCATCCAGCCTCGAATAAAAGAACACCGCCGATGATCCGCAAGCTCAGCAGTCGCCTTCCCCCCCTCAGCAGTCAACGCCTGGTCATGCTCTGCACCGCGCTGCTGGTAGCCGTCTACAACCTCGCCACCTGGAAAGCCGTGCATGCCCTGGTGCACTTCACGGGCCTCAAGGGCTTGGCCTTCGACCTGTCGTTCGCCGTGTTCCTGTGGGCGGCCTTCACCCTGCTGCTGACCCTGGTGTCGTTCCGGCCCCTGCTCAAGCCGGTGCTGGTGCTGCTGTTCCTGTTCTCCGCCGCCGCGGCATATTTCATGGACAGCTACGGCATCGCCATCGACACCGAGATGATGCAGAACGTGGTCGAGACCAACCCCGCCGAAGCCACGGCGCTGCTCAGCCCGCGGCTGTTCGCCTACCTGTTGCTGTTGGGCGTGGTACCCGCGGTGCTGGCGGCCTGCTGGCCGGTGGTGTACCGGCGCTGGCTGCCGGGGCTGGTCAACAAGGTGCTGGTGGGCATTGGCTGCCTGGTGCTGGTGGCGGTTTCGGTAGGCAGCTTCTACTCCACCTATGCGCCGATCTTCCGCAAGCAGGACGAGCTGACGCACTTCATCAACCCCACCAACTACGTGTACGCCAGTACCCGCCTGATCAAGCAGCGCTTTGCGATCAAGGAAAACGTGGTGGTGCAGAAGATCGGCGAAGACGCCGTGCTGAACAACGCCGCGCTACAGCGGCCGAAGAAGCAGCTGATGATTTTCGTGGTCGGCGAGACCGCCCGCGCCGACCACTTCTCGCTGAACGGCTACGGCCGCGAGACCAACCCGGAATTGGCCAAACTGGACGTGCTCAATTACACCAAGGTGCATTCCTGCGGCACTTCCACGGCGGTGTCGGTGCCGTGCATGTTCTCGATGTTCCCGCGCAAGGATTACAGCGACAAGAAGGGCAAGACCTACGAAGGCCTGCTGGACGTGCTGCAGCGCGCCGGCGTCAGCGTGCTGTGGCTGGAAAACAACAGTGACTGCAAAGGCACCTGCCTGCGGGTACCGCACCACGACATTGCGAAAGACCAGAAAAGCGCCTTCTGCAACGGCAGCAATTGCCTGGACGAATCCCTGTTGGTGGGCCTGCAGGACTACGTCAATACGCTGAAGGACAACGCCATTATCGTGCTGCACTCCGACGGCAGCCATGGCCCGGAATACTACGACCGCTACCCGGCCGACAAGGAACGCTTTACGCCGGTGTGCCATACCAACCAGCTAGGCAGTTGTACGACCGATCAACTGGTGAACGTCTACGACAACACCATTCTCTATACCGATCACTTCCTGGCCCAGGTGGTGGATTTCCTCAAGCACAATCAGGACAAGTACGACACCTCGATGGTGTACATCTCCGACCATGGCGAGTCCTTGGGCGAGAACGGCATGTACCTGCATGCCGCACCTTACGCCATCGCCCCTGAAGCGCAGATTCACGTGCCCATGGTGATGTGGTTCGGCAACGATACCCTGGCCTCCGAAGGCATCGACCGCGGCTGCCTGGCGGGTAAGCGCGACCAGCCGGACCTGAGCCAGGACTACATGTTCCACTCGGTGCTGGGGTTGTTCGGGGTGCAGACCGGGGTGTATCAGCCGGCGCTGGATATCTTCCACAGCTGCCGGCACTGATCGCTGAAGGAGCCCGGCAGTGGCTGCCGGGCCTGCCTCAGGAGGCGGTGCCGAGAATGAACTCGCGGTAGCCGGAAGTGATCACGAACACCGCGAACCAGACGAAGATGCCCGCCGACGCCAGGTAGGAATACTTCAACAGCCGGGCGCCGAGCAATTTGCCGCCATGGCTGGCGATGGTGCACAGGGCCACGCACCACAGTACCCCGGCACTGAAGAAACCGCCGAGGAACAGCCCGGTACCCACCGGCCCCGATGCCCCCGCCCTGGAGATCAGCACGCCACCGACTGCCGCGAACCAGAGAATCGCGCTGGGCGACGACATCGCCAGGAACACCCCGCGGCCAAACTCCTTGAACGACGACTGCCGCCCCGCCTCCCCCGCTACCGCCAGTTCGTTGCCGCTTGCCATGGCCGAGCGCAACATGCGCACGGCGAACCAGATCAGCATCGCCGAACCGCCCAGCCATAGCACCCAGCGTACGCTTTCGTACTGCAGCAGCACGGTCATGCCGGCCAGCGCCAGGATCGCGTAGGCGAGGTCGCCGAAACAGGTGCCCAGGCCGAGCCAGAAACCGGGCAGAAAACCGCGCTGCATGGCCAGGGTGATCATGGCGATATTGGCGACGCCGATATCCAGGCACAACGACAGGCTCAGCAGAAAGCCACTGGTGAATTCCATTGCTCTATCCATAGCATTCGGGAAAGCCGGCAAGAATAACCGCAATCGCGGGACAACCCTATCCCTGTTGGCTTGAGGGAAATTTAGCGGAACGGCCTGCGTGTTGCCGGCGGCTGCTTCAGCGCCCCCTCTGGCGCCAAGCTCGCAGGCTGGCGCCAGCTCCTACCTCGACCGTATTCCACCTCAAAGTTGGGTTGTGAACACATTGGGTGGAACGGCCTGCGCGTTTCCGGCGGCTGCTTCAGCGCCCCCCTCTGGCGCCAAGCTCGCAGGCTGCCGCCAGCTCCTACCTCGACCGTATTCCACCTCAAAATTGGCGTTGTGAACACATTGGGTGGAACGGCCTGCGCGTTTCCGGCGGCTGCTTCAGCGCCCCCCTCTGGCGCCAAGC
>Ga0308164_10001360_pt1 | contig 29176 bp, 25 predicted proteins | sample PhyTR2_FD_201031 | JGI IMG/M metagenome (GOLD analysis project Ga0308164, IMG submission 201031) | Phyllosphere microbial communities from UC Gill Tract Community Farm, Albany, California, United States - DLSLT.R2 | ecosystem: Host-associated > Plants > Phyllosphere > Unclassified | place: USA... | reverse complement strand
CGGTCCAGATCATGAAGGCGGCGATCGACAATGCCTTCAAGGGCTACGAGCAAGTGACGGCCGCCACGCGCCAGGCGGTGCAGACGGTCGAAGCGCAATTCGAACGCGCCAGCACCATGGTCACGCCGGGCGGTGGCAAGCAGGACAAGCCCGAGTAAGCCCGCCCCCCAACAACCCGGCCCCTCAGGGCGCCGGGTGTTTCATCGGCTGGTCCGCCGGGTCGTCGATCCCCAGCAAGTCTTCCAGCCGCGCCAGCGACACCTCATCCTTGATCACCGAACGCAGCCAGGCATGCAATGGCTGCTCGCCCCAGCGCGCCGCTTTTTCTGCCAGATACGCAACGGGGCTGTGCGGCTCCGTGCGCCGGAAGAAATCGGCGACCTGACGCAGCTGCGCCAGCGCCTGGTCGCGATGCCCGACCGGTCCGTCGATGTGCGCTGGCCGCGCCACGGCGATGGCGCCGCCCTGCCCTGCCGTCGATGACGCAGCGCTTGTCACCGCTACCGGCAAACTGGGTGAGATCAAGTCGATGACGTCGCGTAGCGCCGCGCGGGCCATGCCGTAACTGGGACCGTCGTTGCCCAGTTGTGCATCGACGACGCGTTCGAGTTCGCCAAGGGCCGCGACGCCCGCTTCGCAGTCAACCAGCAGCGCCTGCACGAACGCCGGCTTGCTGCGCGCACGCAACACCTCCAGTTCGGCCACCGCGTCCGGCCCCCGTGCGCGCGCCACTTCCCATGCCTGCAGCGTCAGCGCGCCGCTCTCGTCCAGCGCGACACCCTTGGCCAGCGGCGCCACGCGGCTGGCCAGCCAGGCCAGGATGCCGATGCGCCGCTCGACGCCGTCTTCGTCGGCCTGCGGATGCACGCCGTCCCAGTAGCGCGCGCACAGCGCGGCGACCAGGCCCAAGCCATCGGCCAGTCCGCGCATGCCGCCGGTCCGGGTGCTTGCCTCGGCCAGCCAGACGGCCAGTTGCAAGTCCTTGCTGCGCGTTTCGAGCAGCGCCGCACAGCGTTTGCCGACGAACTTCCAGTCGGCTTCCTTGAGCGCCGTGACCCAGGCGCCCTGCTCCAGCGACGGATCGTCGGCCAGACGCGCGCGGGCGATCTCGTCGACTTCGGGCGCAAAGGCCAGGTCAGCGCCGCACGGATTGTCCGGCGTGATTGGTGTGAGCAACAGGTCGATAGCGAGCATGGTGTCTCCTTGGGGTCAAGTCTGCAATCAAGCCTGCACTGGTTCGATCAGGTATTTGAATTTGCCGGCGCGGGTGGCGCCGACCTTCACGCGCGCGAGGGCGCCGCCTTCCATCATCCGCGCCAGCACGCTGTCGGCGATCTCGGGCAGCAGCGTGCCGCCCAGGATATTGTCGATATTGCGCGCGCCGGAATCGACTTCCGTGCAGCGGCTGAGCACTGCCGCCACCAGGGCGTCGTCGTATTCGAAGCTGGCCTTGTGGTTCTCGAGCACGCGCGCACCGATGCGGGCGAGCTTCAGTCGGATGATATTGGCCAGCACCTCGTCGCCGATCGGGTAGAACGGCACCACGCTCAAGCGGCCCAGGAAAGCGGGCTTGAAATGTTTCATCAGGCTCGGGCGCAGCAGCTCGGCCAATGCGTCGGGCGTGGGCAGGTCGGCCGCCGTCTTGTTCAGGCAGGCGGCCATCAGCTGGCTCGCGCCGACGTTCGAGGTCAGGATGATGATCGTGTTGCGAAAGTCGATGTCGCGGCCTTCGGCATCGTCCATCACGCCCTTGTCGAAGACCTGATAGATCAGCATCGGTACCTCCAGGATTGTTTCTAATCGGAACTGGAAAAACCCCATCTTAGGAGTGCTGCCGTGCGTTCATCAGACGAACATCAAGCGAACCCCACGCAACCAAATCTGCGGCCCGATCTGATGTCGTCAGCGCGGCGCGGCGGCAACGAAGACAGCATTCTCGCCAGGCTCGAACGCGAACCGGCGCGCCGCACTGCGCCCGGCGGCACGGGCGTGCGGGTGGCCTGGTACGGCGGCGCCGTCCTCGTCGCGCTGTTGTTGACGGGCGCCCTGGCCTGGCTGGCGGCGGGGCAGGACAGCCCGCACAGGGTCGTGCCCGCGCACGCAGGGATCGCGGCGCGGGCAATCGTGGCCGACGAACCTGCTGCGCCGCTGGCGGCGGCCGTCATCGTCGACGCTGCGCCAGTGCCATTGCCAGTTTCAGCGCCAGTGGCAGCACCAGCGCCCGCAGCCAGCACGGCGCACGTCTTGCCACCGCCGGTGCCACCGCTGCGCCTGTTGCGACCGGCGGACGGAGGGCGAGCACCCGCCAAACCCACGCGCACGGCTGCTGCGCCCGAACGCAGCGCGACCAAGGCCCCGACTGCGGCGCCGGCCCCGTTCCAGGCGCGCGCCAGCGTACCGCGCCAGGCGGCACGGCCAACGAAACATGCCGGACCGGCGCGTGCGACCGAGCCCCCCGACAGCGATGTCGCCCTGATCTCGGCCGTCATCTATCACGCCAATGGCCACGCCCTGCCCGACCCGGAGATGAACACGGACCGCTGCGCCGGCGACGCCTGTCGTCCGCGGCCAACGCGCTAGCACCGCGCGGGACGATCGCGCCGAAACTGCTGGATTCCCCGTCCGCCCGGGCTTATACTGTACATAAGAACAGTAACGCGGGTGGTCATGATCAGGTTGTTGGAAAACGAGTTTTATTATCTGGACAACTTTCAGCGCGTTCTCGACTGGATCGGCGAACGCTATGCCGACCTGCTCGACGCGCAGGAACACGCGTTCCTCGCCGCCTTCCCTGCCCTGCCGCATGCGGCGCGCGCGCTATTCGTGCGCATGGTCATGCGAAAAGGCACGCTGTTTCGCGCCAGTAAACTCCGCTACGCCGAGATCGGCTGCCCCGTCGAGGCAGCCGGCCACCTGCTGGGCACCGGCTGGATCGAAGCCGATCCCGAACTCTCGCTCGACGAACTGTTCGACCTGCTCTCCAAGCCCGAAGTCGCCCAAGCCTTCCCGCACCTGCGCCAGAAAAGCGCGCGCAAGGGCGACCTGCTCGAGGCCTTGCGGGCCGACTGCGCCGACCCTCGCCGTTTTTCGGGCTGGTATGGCGACTGCCCCGATGTCGCCTGGCGCATCCACGTCAAGCCCCTCTGCGATCGCCTGCGCCTGGTTTTCTTCGGCAACCTGCGCCAGGGCTGGACCGACTTCGTGCTGTCCGACCTGGGCCTGTTCCGCTACGAGCAGGTCGACATCTCGCCAGCCTCGCGCGGTTTCCGCCAGCGGGCCGACATCGACCACTACATCCTGCTGCACGCATGCCGCGAACGCTTCGCTGCCGGCGAAGCCGTCGAGGATGTCGTGCGCGACCTGCCCGAGCATGCGTTCGACAACGACTGGCTGGCCAGCCGACGCGAAAAGCTCGTGTTCCAGATCGGCCAGCACTATGAAAAGCAGAAAGACTGGGATGGCGCGTTTGCCGCCTATGCCCGCTGCCGCTACCCCGGCGCGCGGGGCCGCGCCATCCGCGTCCTTGAAAAACACGAGCGCTTCGACGACGCCTGGGCCCTGCTGACCGAGGCCCAGGCCACCCCCGAGAACGACGCCGAACGCCAGCACCTGGCGCGTATCGCGCCGCGCCTGGCGCGCCGCCTGGGTCACGCGCGCCTGGGCCGGCTGCCGAAAACCGAGGTGCAGCGCATCGACCTGTGCCTGGCGCCGCCGAATGGCGAGCGCTGGGTCGAGGGCGCGGTGCGCGACCATTTGGCGCAAGACGGTGCGCCCGTGTTCTATGTCGAAAACGCGCTGGCCAACACGCTGTTTGGCCTGTTGTGCTGGCGCGCCATCTTCGCCGCCATTCCCGGCGCCTTCTTCCACCCGTTCCACCGCGGGCCGGCCGACCTGTACAGCGCTGATTTTTACGCGCGCCGCCTGGCTGAATTTTCCGCCTGCTTCGATGAACTCGATTCCGGTGCCTACCGCGACACCATCCGCGCGACCTACCGCGACAAGGCCGGCCTGCAGTCGCCCTTCGTGCACTGGGACGGCATCAGCCTCGAGCTGGTCGAACTGGCACTGGACTGCATCCCGGCTGCGCACCTGCGCAAGTGGTGCGAGCGGATCCTGGCCGACGTGCGCGAAAACCGCACGGGCTTTCCCGACCTGATCCAGTTCTTCCCCCTCGAAAACCGCTACACGATGATCGAAGTGAAGGGTCCGGGCGACCGCCTGCAGGACAACCAGCAGCGCTGGATCGAGTACTGCGCCGCGCATGCGATGCCGGTGGCCGTCTGCTACCTGGTCTGGGATCTGGCGCCCGAGATGGCGGCCTGATTTGACCGGCACCACGCAACCTGCCTACACGATCGCCGTGCGCGCGCTGTGCGAGTTCACCGCTAAGGCCGGTGATCTCGACCTGCGCTTCACGCCCTCGCCCAGTGCGCAGGAAGGCATCGCCGGCCACGCCGTCGTCGCCGCACGCCGGGGCGACGGTTACCGCGCCGAATTGCCGCTGTCGGGTGAATGGAATGGCTTGCGCGTACGCGGCCGCGCCGACGGCTACGACGAACACGAAAACCTGATCGAAGAGATCAAAACACACCGCGGCCGCCCCGAGTCCATCCCCGACAACCACCGCCACCTGCACTGGGCGCAGGTGCGCGTGTATGGTCACCTGCTGTGCCAGGAGCGCGGCCTGGACGTGGTCAACCTGGCCCTCGTCTATTACGACATCGGCAGCGGCGTTGAAACAGTGCTGCGCGAGCAGCGCGACAGCGCGTGGCTGCAGACCCATTTCGCGGGCCTGTGCGAACGCTTCTCGAGCTGGGCCGCACAGGAGAGCGCGCACCGCGCCGCGCGCAACGATGCCCTGACCCAGCTGCGTTTCCCGCATGCCGATTTCCGGCCCGGCCAGCGTCACCTGGCCGAGAGTATCTACCGCGCCAACACGAGCGGGCGCTGCCTGCTCGCACAAGCGCCGACAGGCATCGGCAAGACGGTCGGCAGCCTGTTCCCGACCCTCAAAGCGATGCCGCAGCAGGGCATCGACAAGGTGTTTTTCCTGGCCGCGAAGACGCCGGGCCGGCGCCTGGCACTGGATGGCGCGGCCAAACTGTGCGGCGCATCGGGAACAAAAGCGGCAACCCCGCTGCGCGTACTGGAACTGACCGCGCGCGACAAGGCCTGCGAGCATCCGGATAAAGCCTGCCACGGAGACGCCTGCCCGCTGGCGCGCGGCTTCTATGACCGCTTGCCGGCCGCGCGCGCCGCTGCGGCCGAGGTGCTGGTGCTGGACCGGGAAGCACTGCGCACGGTCGCCCTCGAACACGACGTCTGTCCGTACTACCTGGGCAGCGAGATGACGCGCTGGGTCGACATGATCGTCGGCGACTACAACTATTATTTCGACGGCGGCGCGATGCTGTACGCGCTGGCGCAGGCCAACGGCTGGAAAGCCAGCGTGCTGGTCGACGAAGCGCACAACCTGGTCAACCGCGCACGCTCGATGTACAGCGCCGAGATCGACCGCGAGCTGCTGCGCGCCGCGCGCGCCGTCGCGCCACCGGCCGTGAAGAAAGCGCTCGAGCGCGTCGGGCGCGCCTGGACCAATGTCGACAAGGGAGCGCCTGCACCGTACCAGCTGCTCGAGTCGATGCCGGCGAAACTGGTCGATGCGCTGCAGGATGCGTCCAGCACCATCAACGAACACCTGGCGGCGTTCCCAGGTCCGCTCGACCCCGACCTGCAGCGCTTCCATTTCGACGCGCTGCAATTTGCGCGCCTGGCCGAGTCGTTCGGGCCGCACTCTCTGGTGGACTTGTCGCGCGACGCCGACCGCCCTACCTTGCGCGACTCGACGATCTGCATCCGCAACGTGGTGCCGGCGCCATTCCTCGGTCCGCGCTTTGCCGCGTCGCATTCGAGCACGCTGTTCTCGGGCACACTCGGCACCTGGCAATACTGTACCGACACGCTCGGGCTGCCGGCCGACACGGCCTGGGTCGAGGTCGATTCACCGTTCACGGCCAGCCAGCTGGACGTGCATGTCGCCAAAGGCATTTCGACCCGCTACCAGGCGCGCGCCGCGTCGGTGCAACCGATCGCCGAACTGATCGCCCGCCAGTTCCACGAACGCCCCGGCAACTACCTGGCCTTCTTCAGCAGCTTCGACTACATGGACCAGGTGGCGGGCGCGCTGGCGAGGTTGGATCCGGGCGTGACGGCCTGGCGCCAGGAACGCCGCATGAGCGAGACCGCACGCCAGGGCTTCATCGACCGCTTTGCCATTGGTGGCGCGGGCGTGGGCTTTGCGGTACTGGGCGGCGCGTTCGGCGAAGGGGTCGACCTGCCGGGCGAGCGCCTGATCGGCGCGTTTGTCGCCACGCTCGGCCTGCCGCAGGTCAATCCCGTCAACGAGCAACTGCGCGAACGGATGCAGACGCTGTTTGGCGCCGGCTACGACTACACGTACCTTTACCCTGGCATCCAGAAAGTGGTGCAGGCGGCCGGCCGCGTGATCCGCACCGAGCAGGATCGCGGCGTCGTGTGGCTGATCGACGACCGCTTCGCCCAGCCGGGCATCCGCGCGCTGATGCCGGCCTGGTGGGAGCTGGGCGCGCACAATTCGCGCTGAACATCTACGCCAGCAGCTCGCGGATACGCTGATAGCCGCTGCGGCTGATAGGCAGCTTGACGCCGCTTTTCAGCACGGCGCAGTGGTTGTCCTTGCTGACCGGTTCGATGCGCGCGATCGCGCCCAGATTGACGATGTGCGAGCGGTGGATGCGCACGAAGACGGCCGGATCGAGCTGCGCCTCGAGCTCGGCCAGACTGCCAAGCTTGAGGTACTGCCTGCCGTCCGCGCAGACGGCGACGTAATCGTCCTGCGCCTCGATGTAATCCACGCTGGCCGTTGACACCACGTGCACGCGGGCGCCGTCGCGGATCAGGATGCGCTCGAGCGGCGTATGGCGCGCCGCTGCCTCCTTCACCACCGCCTCGATCTGCGCCGGCTGGGGCGTGCGCAGGCGCGCCTGCGCCAGCGCTTCGCCAAGGCGCGCGCGCGAAAACGGCTTGAGCAGATAGTCGATCGCATGCACCTCGAACGCGCGCAGCGCAAACTGATCGTACGCGGTGGCGAAGATGTAGTGCGGCTTGCTGCCGGCCAGTTCGACCACCTCGAAGCCGTCAAGTTTCGGCATCTGGATGTCGAGGAAGACCAGGTCGGGGTCGAGCTCCGCAATGGCCTTGACGGCCTCGAAGCCATTCGCGCATTCGCCGACGATCTCGACGTCCGTGTGCGTCGCCAGGTATTCGCGCAGCACGGCGCGCGCCAGGTGTTCATCGTCCACGATCAGAATCCGCATGCCGTCAGTCTCCCATGTCTGCGGGCAGGATCAGGTCCACCCGAAAAATCGCCCCATCGCGTGCAGCATGCACGCTCGCGTCGATGCCATATACGGCGTGCAGGCGCTGACGCACGTTCGCCAGGCCGACGCCACCGCCCTTGCCGGCCGGCCCACCGTCCGGATCGACGTCGTTCTCGACCCGCAGCTTCAGTTGCGAGCCGGCGCGCACCGCGTGCACGCGCACCACGCCGCCCTGCGGCAGCTGGCCGATGCCGTGCTTGACCGCGTTCTCCACCAGCGGCTGCAGGATCATCGGCGGTAGCAGGCAGCGCGCCGCATCATCCGCCATCTCGCACGCGAATGCCAAACGCGGGCCGAAGCGCACCTGCTCGATCGCCAGAAAGCGCTGCGTCAGTTCGACTTCGTCCGACAGCAGAACCTTGCGGTGCGCCTCGAGTCCCAGCGTGTGGCGAAAGAAGCCGGCCAGTTGCAAGGTCATGTCGCGCGCGGCGTCGGCATCGATGCTGGTGAGCGCGCTGATCGAATTGAGGCTGTTGAATAAAAAGTGCGGGTCGATCTGCGTGCGCAGCATGCGCAGTTCGGCGTCCTGCGCCAGCAGCTTCAATTGGAGTTCGCGCGTTTCCAGCCGGCGTGCGCGTTCGAACTCCAGCGCCAGATAATGCGCGCAGGCCGTCATCCCGTACAGCAGCACGCCGACGCCGAACATCACCGCGGCGACCGGTGGTGAGAGCAGCACGCCGCCCATCGACGGCGCCAGCCAGCGCCAGAATGCCGCCCACGCCACCGCCGCTGCGCACCACAGCAAGGCCGCGCTGGCGGCCGTGACAAAGAACACGACCAGCACCGAGCGCAGCGACTTGCTTGCCAGCGGATAGGCGCGGCACAGGTAGTAGCTCGAAAAGCCGCACACGCTCGCATACACCAGCATCAGCGGCAGCGCGAACAGCAGGCTGGCCGGGATGCCGGCGCCGGTGGCCGCATCGAGCAGGCCCGCGAGCATCAGCCCCAGCATCAGCCAGGCCGCCAGGTACAGCGCGGCGCTGCGCCCGGCCCAGAACATCCGGCCCATCAGTTGCGGATTTCCACACCGCCCATGATCGCGTAGCCGCGAATGACGAGGCGTTTGCTGGCATCGGGTGGCACGGCGGTTTTTTCTTCGAAGCCGCCCAGGATCGGCGTGCCGAGCAGGATCACGGTCCAGTCGGGCGGACACTTGATGGTCACGCCGCCCCAGAACGCGAACACATTGATTACCGCCTCGCCACGGATCGAGGCGCTGCGCATATCAAGTTCACACCCGCCCATGACCGCCGTGATTTCACCGCCGCGAAAATCCTGCGTTGCCACGCGGCGCTCGTAACCGCCCAGGATTGCCGTGATGTCGACGGTCTCGCCGCTGCCCGTATCATCGAGCATTCCGGCGCCTTGATGGGCGGCGACGCTGCCCGGAAGGCCGCGGCTGCGCAGCGCCTTGGCAACCAGGAAGCCGCCCAGGCCAATCAGGATCAGCGGCCACAAGGTGCGCACACTGAAGTTGATGATGTCGAGCCGGTCGAGCATCATCAGGATGCCCACGCCGACCAGCGCAGCGCCGAGCAGCGTACCACCCTGGCTGCGCGTGTCGCACAGCTTGACCGTGCCAACGATCACGAACAGCATCGGCCAGAAGGAAAACGCCCGGTGCATGTCGACCAGACCGAGGTTATCGAGCAGGAACAAGAGGCCCATGCCGATGACCAGCACGCCAAGTACGACCTGGCCCGTCACGCCCCTGGGCAAGCGATCATTTTTCATGGCGGCCCACCTTCTGGTTATTGAGGAAACGACGGGCGATGAAGGGGTCGAGCACCAGCTTGATGCCCCACATCAGGATGAACAGCGGCCAGCTGTTACGGAACGTCAGGCCGAACGCATTCTCGAGCACCGCAAACAGCCACAGGCCGGCAAACACCGTCCACAAGCCATTGCCGAATTCCTTGGGACTCGGGTAGCCGATGGTCTGGCTGATGCCCACAGCAACGAGCAGCAGCGGCGCGTAGTGCCAGTAGTCTTCGGCGTTGATGTAGTACAGGCGATCGAGCAGCACGACGGCGCCGACGACGATGAGCAGCAAGCCCCAGACGATTTGTTTGCGCCAGCGGTAGGATTCTTCGGATTGCATGGTGCGGACCTCCTTGTGATCGAACAGGGATCACGATAACAAGGGTCGGCACGGTGGGGAAAGTAGTTTTCGGCGAATGGCGAATCCATACCGGCGAATGGCGAATGGACGCCCGTGGCAAACATACAGGCGAAAAAAAACCCGCCGTAAAGGCGGGTTCAGTGTACAGCGCAGGTGCTATCAGGCAGCGCTGGCGGCTTCCTGGCGCTTGATCAGGCCTTTTGGCACGTTGCGGTACTTGGCGCGTGCTTCGGCCTGGCGTACGGCTTCACGTGCGATATTGGTGCGCTTGATCTCGATGCGTTCTGCCTTGCCGCGATGTTGGGCGATGTGCTTGCTTCCGATTCTGCTGGTCATAACGGTCTCCTTGGTTGAACTATGCGCCGCGTCCTTGACAGGACGTCGACGCGAAAACGTGTGCGAAGGCTAGTTGCGGGTCGGGGCGATCTTGAGCGCCGTCGGGATCAACATTGCCCAGCCAAGCTGGCGCCGGATCTCTTCGGGCGCCGGTGGCGGCTTTGGATCACGCGAGCGGCGCGCGAGATATTCGCGCACCAGGTGCTTCGCTGGATGCTTGACATCGTACATCGCAACCTCCGCTTCCTTGTTACCCGGTGCAGGCACGACGCCCGCAACGGTCATGAAATTGGTGCCGATCCTCGAGGCGACCGGCTAACCTGTTGAGGTGTCGGATGGCTGCGAATTACTTCGCGCGTTCCTCACTCAGACAGGAGCATCTTAACGGCTGCACCCAACTTTCACCGTTAGATGCCGCACACTTTGGGCGTCAATACGGATGAGCTCAACATACGCATGCAAAAAGAGGGCCGCAGCCCCCTCCTCTTTTGCCGCATGCAGCGATCAGAACTTGTAGCGCAGGTTCAGATAATACTGGCGACCGCTGACGTCGAGCTTTTGCTGCTCTTCTTCGCTGTAGCGATATTGCGCGCGTTTGGCGTTGGTCAGGTTGGTCGCGCTGAACGCGAGCTCCAGGTTGTCGGTGAAGTAGTAGTTAGCCGACAGCGCCAGCGTCGTCACTGCATCGGCGTACGTTGGCGCGGTTGGCATCGCCACGCCGTTGATCACGGTCAGGCCCTGGCTGTTGGCCGTTGGCGCTGGCGCCGTCGTGCTGTTGACGTACTCGCCGCGGTAGTTTGCGACCAGACGCGCCGACAGCTTGCGGTCTTCATAGTACAGACCCAGGTTGCCGGTCCATTCGGATGCGCCCACCATCGGCCGGCCATCGTCGACCTTCGTCTTGGCGCGGCTGATGTTCGACGTGAAGCCGAAGTTGGTCTGGCCGAACGGCTGCTCGTACTGCAGCTCGATGCCGTTGATCTTCGCGCCCTGTTGCGAGGCGGTGTTGATGAAGAAGGACTTGACGGTCTGGTCGCGCGGATCCTGCAGGTCGATCGTCGTACTGCCCACCGCGCCCGTTTTCGGATAGCCGTCGATCGACGAATGGAACACGCTCAGCGCGATGATCGAGCGCGGTGCGAAGTACCACGACCACGACAGGTCGACGTTGTCGGCCGTTTGCGGTTCGAGGTCGGGATTCGGGCCCGTGACGCGGCAGCCATTGGCGTCGCAGCCTGGCGTGCCGAAGCCGCTGCCCAGCAGGTTGTAGTTCTGACGCCCGATCGTGCGGCTCACGCCAAAGCGCGCCAGCATGTCGTTGCCCATGTCGTAGCGCACGTTCAGGCTTGGCAGCCAGTTGTCGAAGGTGCGCTTGGTGGGCGTCTTGTAATACATGATACCGGCCAGTGGATTGAACGGCGTGCCATCAAAGAACGGGGTCGCGTCGCCGGCATCGGTGATCGCGCCCGGATAGGCGGCGCAGGTTACCGGCGGCTGGCCCGGCGCGACGCGCTGGCAGGCGCCAGCGGGAATCGGCGTGGCGATATTGGCTTTCACTTCGGTGCGCGAGAAGCGCACGCCAACATTACCCGACCAGCGATCGCGTTCCAGGTTGGCCATCAGGTAGGCGGCGCTCTGACGTTCCTGCATGTCGATCTCGGAACTCACGCGGCGCTCGAACGCGTCGCTGGTGACCTTGGTATTGGCCGCGATGTAGTCCTTGATCGCTTCCGGCGTGTACGTGAAGCCGGTGTTGTCCCAGCCGGCCGGGCCGTCCAGGCCATCGCCGAAGTCGCCCGGGAACGCTTGCCAGCCGGTGGTTGGCGTCGGCGTATTGGATGTGACGCGGCCCGTGACCGGGTTGAGCGTGATGCCGTTGCGGAAGGCCGGGCCGCGGCGCGCGCTGGTGCGCTTGTGATCCGAGAAGCGCACACCGCTTTCCAGCGACTGGAAGATGCCGCGGTCGACGCGGTATTCGGCGTCGAATTGCGCGCTCCATTCCTTGTCGACGGTGCGCACGCCCGAGGCGGCGCGGTCGACGATGGTGTAGCCGCTGCCGTCCGCGTTCAGGCCGGGCTGGTTGCCGCCGGCGTTCTGGTACTGAACGAACGGGGCGTCATGCAGGCTGCCGAGCGCGTAAGAGATACCAGTGCCGTAGCGGGCCAGCGTCAGGCCCTGATCGAGTTCGGTCGTGCCCACGCCGCGCGTGGTCGACAGCAGCGTCTTGATCGTGAGGTCGTCGTTGACACGGTATTTGGCGTCCAGGTCGAGGAACGAGCTCTCGGCCTTGGCGCCGTCGCGGTAGAAGCCTTCCGAGTTACCGACGTACTGCGGCGTGGTCCCGTTCGGGAACACGATGTCGGCGGCCTTCAGTACCTTGAGCTGATTGCCATACACGGTGGTCTCGTTGACGATGACCGGATTGCGGATCTGCGCAAACACCTGCTGTCCGTTCGAACTGGTGTTGGCGGCGGTGGCGACGGTACTGCCCAGCGGCGCGTTCTTCCCGAGCAGCATCGAGTAGATGGCGCTTGACGTCAGGCGGCCGTGGTTGTCGGCATCCATCGACGAATGAAAGCCCGTGAGCGTCACGTCGAGGTCGCGGTTCGGCTTGAACTGCAGCGACAGCATACCGCCCTTGCGGTCGCGCACGGATTCGACGAACTCCGAGCTCATCGAGCCCGGCAGGCGCACACCGTTCAGGTCTGCTGCCGTGTAGCCGGTGCCGGCGAGCGATGCATCGGTGATGCCTTTCATGGTGCTGGTGTTGATCACGTCCCAGCCGCTGTTGGTGCCGTAGGCGAACCGCGAGACCGAATCGCGTCGCACGTAGCGCTTTTCGGCAAACAGCGCAGCCAGCACGCCGAAGGTGCCGGCCTCGTTCTTCCAGTTGACCGAGCCGTTCATGTCCGGCGCGTAGCGGCCCGGCAGATCGGCATAGCTGGCGCCGACGCTGATCACGCCCGACAGGTTCTCCTTGGCCGACAAGGGTTTACGCGTGGAGACATTGATGGTGCCAGCCAGGCCGCCATCGACGATATTGGCCTGCGATGTCTTGTAGACGACCGCCTGCTGCAGCACGTGCGATGGCATCAGGGACAGGCTGGTCGAGCGCGAGCTCGAGCCCTGATCGGCCACGTACCAGTCGGCGCTGCTGACGGCGTGGCCATTGAAGATGATCAGCGACATGTCCGGGTTGGTGCCGCGCATCGAGACCTTCTCGGCCTCGTCATAGTCGGTCCGTACGGCCACGCCGGCCAGGCGCTGCAGCGAATCGGCCAGGTTTTTGTCAGGCATCTTGCCGACGTCTTCGGCCGTGATGACCTCGACGTTGGCCGACGCATCGCGCTTGACCGCCAGCGACCGGGCCAGCGAGGCGCGAATGCCCGTCACTTCCACGGTCTGCATCGGCACTGCGGCTGGGGTCTCCTGGTCCTGCGCTTGCGCCTGCGCCAGCACTGGCAACGTGGCAAGGCTCCAGACGGCCATCGATACGGCCGCGGCAAGCGGCTTCTGCTTGAACATCATCTCTCTCCTGGGAAGGGTGCGATTCTTGGTAAAGTAAGGCAAATTTTTAAATGCTTGTGCCGAGTATTGATGATGGATTGCCATCATGAATAATCACTTGTGTTCGCTTTCGTATAACTGGGAGGAATGCATGTTTCCGCCGGGTCGCTCAGGTTATGGGTAGATGCGCAGAATTCATTATCCCCAGCGCACGCACCGGATTAGCGTGACACTTTCCCTTCTCCCGAGATGACCGCCATGCGCCTTGCCTGCCTGCTTCTTGCCAGTGCCGTCCTGACCGGCTGCGCCAGCCCCCCTGCCGCCACACCGCCGATTCCAGGTGCGCCGCCGCCACCCACGCCGCTGGCGGCCCTGCTGGACAAGCCGATCTACAAGATGACGCCGTTCGAGACCGGCCAGTACATCCCGCACATGCGGAGCGCGCAGCCCGACCTGCGCAAGCGCATCGCTGCGATCGGCCGCCAGAACATCGGCCAGCCGTACTCACTGAACCTGCTGGGCGAGTTCCCGTTCGAGATCCACGACAGCTTGCCGATGTACAGTCTCGAACAAAGCGATTGCGTCGTCTTTGCGGAACACACGTATGCGATGGCGCTGTCGCAATCGTGGGAAGAGTTCTTCTGGATGCTGCAGCGGATCCGCTACCGCGACGGCGTGATCGGCGTGGCCACGCGCAACCATTACACCGAGCTGGACTGGAACGTGGCCAACCGCTGGCTGGTCACCGACATCAGCGCCGACCTGGCGGGCCCAAACGGCCCCGGCTATGACATGCGCGTCGACCGCGCGCGCTTCCTGCGCACGCGCCACAACACGGTGCGCGACATCCCCGTCGAAACGAGCCGCCAAGCCTACGTGCCGAAAGACGGCGTGGCGGCCATCCTCGACGGGCTGCAGGAAGGCGACTTCGTCAACGTGATCTCGACCCGCAACGGCGAGTACTGGGCCTCGCACGTGGGCCTGGTGGTGCTGGGGCCAAACGGCGAGCGGCACTTCCTGCATTCGTCGGCGCCGAAGGTGCGCGAAGAAACGTTCGCGTCGTACATGGCACGGGTGGCGGGACGCGAAGCGGACAATGCGCGCGCCGGCAAACCCGGCCAGATGCTGGCCGGCTTCAAGTTCCTGCGCCTGAACGAGACCATCACGGTGCCGCCAATGGCGCCGCAGCCGCGGCCGGGCCGGCCGGGCGCGTAATACATTGCTTTGCGTTCCCGGCTTGCCGGGCCGGGAACGTTACCCTCCTCCACTTGAATCTTCATTCAAGAAATAGAGAATTAGAAATTTAATTCCCTGATTCTATTTCTATTTTCCCCAAACCGTTTTAAGCACGCTTGATCGCTGATATCCCTGAGCGCTGTTGAGTGACCTCAATCCCGCCATGCAGCCAGGATTGGATAATCAACTCGCAAATAACCGGCAATCAAATTCATGTTAATTCGATCCCTATATCAGAGTAATCGGCGCGCATTCTTTTGATAGTTTCTTGAATCAATTTCTTGGAGTGCAGCAGCTGGCTTTTCAAGCGAAGAAGTGATTGCCATGGCTGCTCGACATGCCGTACCGCCTGGTGGCCTCTCGCGTACAACACGGTGTCGAAATCAATCGTTTTTTTCTTTCGGTAGGGTTATTTATTTTCGCATTCCTTTATTCGGCTTCTCCCGCACCATTAGTCAGTTGATTCAAATTCAGTCATGCCGGCGTTGATTCAGGCAGAACAGCTGCAATAACACGCTGCTGCACCATCGGCCCAAGAAATTGCCGGTTTTATTCTTACCCGTATCTGCCACTGTCACTGTCGAGGAACCCATGCGAGACGATATCCATTCAGTTCACCTGGAGCAGCTGCTGACCCGGCTGCGTGAGCGCCACGCCGTAATTGGCATCATTGGCCTTGGCTACGTCGGGCTGCCACTCGCGCTGCGCTATGCGGCCGAAGGCTTTCACGTACTGGGGATCGACATCGACGCCGCCAAGGTCGATCAGCTCAACCGGGGCGAGAGCTATATCGCCCATATCAAGGGGCCGACAATCGCTGCGGCGCGCGCCGCCGGGCTGGTCGCCAGCAGCGACTTTTCGCGCGTGGTCGAAGCCGATGCGCTGATCATCTGCGTCCCCACGCCTCTCACCGCCTACCGCGAGCCCGATTTGTCGTACGTGATCGGCACGGTCGAGTCGCTACTGCCCCATATGCGCCCCGGGCAGTTGCTGTCCCTTGAAAGCACCACCTATCCCGGCACCACCGAAGAAGAACTCCGGCCCCGCCTGGAAGCACGCGGCCTGCGCGTCGGCCACGATGTGTTCCTCGTGTTCTCGCCTGAGCGCGAAGACCCCGGCAACCCCGACTTCCACACCCGGACCATCCCCAAGATTTGCGGCGGCTCGACCGACGCCTGCCTGGAAGCCGGCCTGGCCCTGTACCGGCAGGCGATCGACACCGTCGTCCCGGTCAGCTCAACCCGCGCGGCCGAGCTGACCAAACTGCTCGAAAACATTCACCGCGCCGTCAATATCGGCTTGGTCAACGAGATGAAAATCATCGCCGACCGCATGGACATCGACATCCACGAAGTCATCCGGGCCGCGGCCACCAAGCCGTTCGGCTTCACCGCCTATTATCCCGGCCCGGGCCTGGGCGGGCACTGCATCCCGATCGACCCGTTCTACCTCACCTGGAAAGCGCGCCAGTTCGGGCTGCACACCCGCTTCATCGAATTGGCCGGCGAAATCAACAGCGACATGCCGGCCTGGGTGATCGCCAAAGTGGCCGACGCACTGAACAGCCGCAGCCGCGCCGTCATGGGCAGCCGCATCCTGGTGCTGGGTATCGCGTACAAGAAAGACGTCGAAGACATGCGTGAATCACCCTCGGTGGCACTGATGGAACTGCTGCGCGCGCGTGGCGCCGTAGTCGATTATTCCGACCCCCATGTGCCGGTGTTCCCGCGCATGCGCGAGCACCACTTCGACCTGTCCAGCGTCGAACTTACACCAGCGTCGCTTGCCTCGTATGACGTGGTGCTGCTGGCGACCGGCCACACCGCCTTCGACTATGAACTCGTGCGCCAGAACGCCAGCCTGATCGTGGATACGCGCGGTGTGTTCCCGAACCGCTCGCCCAACGTCGTGCAGGCCTGAGGCCAGGGACAGCGCATGCAATCCATCGACCCGCGATCGCAGGACGAGACGTCGCGCAGCCTGATCAACAGCCGCATCCAGGCCGTTCTCGACCACGGCCAGCGCACCATGGGGCCTGAAGTCGCCGAACTCGAGCAACGTCTGGCCGACTACACGGGCGCGCGCCATTGCATCACCGCGTCCTCTGGCACCACGGCACTGGCAATCGCCCTGATGGCCATTGGCGTCGGGCCAGGTGACGACGTCATCACCACACCGTTTGCCGCCAGTGCAGCAGCCAAGGCGATCGTGCTGGTCGGCGCCAGGCCCGTGTTCGCCGACATCGAGCGCGCCACGTGCACGCTCGATCCGCAGCTGATCGAAGGAGCGATCACACCGGCCACGCGCGCGATCATCCCGGTCTCGCTGTACGGCCAGTCACCCGACATGGACGCCATCAATGGCGTCGCGGCCCGCCACGGGCTGGCCGTGATCGAAGACGGCGCACAGAGTTTTGGCGCCACCTACCGTGGGCGCCAGAGCGGCAATCTGTCAACAATCGGCTGCACCAGTTTTTTTCCGACCAACCCTCTCGGTTGCTATGGCGATGGCGGCGCTCTCTTCACGAACGACGATGCGCTCGCCGGCGCGATGCGCGACATTCGCGTGCACCGTCAGGGGCGGCGCCATGCGCCTCACCGTTGTGGCCACGACGCGTGCATGGAGACGCTCCAATGCGCGATCGTGCTGGCCAGGCTGGAACGGTTCGATTGGGACATCAGGCAGCGCCGCCGCATCGCGGCTGCGTACGACGAGATGCTGCAGCCGCACTTGCCCGTTATTGGCTGCCGGTCCGACCGCACCAGCGCCTGTGCGGGATATGCCGTGCTGGTCGAGCAGCGCGAGCAGGTGCGCGCCATCCTGGAGCATGCCGGCGTCCCGACTGCCGTGCACTGCCCGGTGCCGGTTCACCGGCAACCTGCCTACGCCCAGTTGGCGACCGGTGCGTCGTGCCCCGTCGCTGACGTGATGGCATCGTCCCTGCTGAGCTTGCCGATCGGACCACACCTGGCGTCGGCAAATGTCCGTCATGTCGTCCAGTGTCTGCTGCACGCGACGGGGCCGCTGCAAGCGCAGGGGTTGAAATCGGTCGAGCTGCAGGAGTGACACCACGGCGATCGACCAGATGGCGTCAGCGCATCTCTTCGACGAGCTTGAGTCCCTCGGCAAAGCGCCAGATACGGCGGATCTCGATCACATCGAAGTTCGCGGCGACATTCGGCGGAAACGCAGCGTAGCGGGCGTTCAGGCGCACGAAGCGGCGCACGGCATCGTCCATGTCGGCGCGGCCGCTCGAACGCACGATCGTGATCTCGTCGATGCTGCCGTCGCTGCGCAGCGAGACGCTCACCAGTGGATCGATGCGCACATCGCGCAGTGACAGGCGCGCGCCGCCGAGCACCGCGTTGCGCTCGAGTTTCTGGCGCACGCTGTCAACGTACAAGCGCAGCGGTGCATCGCGCTCGCCGCCGTCGGCCACCACGCGGCGGTTGCCGGCCGGCCGGTCGCGCGGCAAGCCGGAGGCATCCACATTCGGGATCGTCACCCCACGCAGCAACTCGCGTGCGCGATTGCCGGGCAGGCCAGCCATGGCGCCCGGCCCCGGTTGCATGCCCGCCCCGCTGCCCACGCCGACGCCAGCGCCAATGCCGTCCGTGCGCGCGGCGGCAGCGCCGCCAGCGGCTGGTCCTGCGCCTGCCCCCGCAGCCGGTCCGGGAGCTTGCGCCTGCAAGCGCTGCGCCGCCTGACGGGCCGCTTCTTGGGCAGCGCCCCGTGCCAGCCGCTCGGCGTCCACGCGAGCCTGCTCGGCCGCTTGCTGGCGTGCGCGCTCCTCGGCCAGCCTGCGCTGCGCCAGGTCCTCGACGCGCTGACGCTCGTCCGCTTGTTGGCGCGCCTGTTCCTCGGCCAACCTGCGCTGTGCCAGTTCCTCGGTGCGCTGGCGCTCGGCTGTCTCCTGCACCACGCGCCGCGCGGCATCCTCGGCGCGCTGGCGTGCTTGTAACTGCGCCTGCGCCAGGGCTTCCTGCGTTGCCGCTTCCTGCGCCGCGCGCTGTGCAGCCAGATCGCGCGCCACGACGGCCTGTCGTTCACGCTCCAGCAGCGCCTCCCGATCGCGCAGCGCTTGCTGCTGCTGCGCTTGTTGCTGCTGCTCGGCGAGCCTGCTTGCCTCGGCGGCGTTGCGTTGCGCCTCCACCTGTGCCTGTGCCAGCCGCGCCTGCTCCTGCTCTCGCTGCAAGTCAAGCTCCTGCTGCAGCGCTTGCTCACGCTCTGCGCGCTCCGCCTCGGCATCCACGACAGGTTCCGGGGTGACTGGTATCTCGCTGATCGCCACTTCATCGGGCGAGTCGACCGGTTCGACAACCGTTGGCGGCGAACCGGCGTCAACCTCGGGTAATGGCACCGCGACAGCAAACTCGGACTCCGGATTCGCTTCGATGGCAATCACGGGCGTTGTCACGTCGCGCAGAACACGCTTGGGCGCAATTGGCGCCGGCCGACGCGGACGTGGCTTCGGCTCCGCTGCAATCTGCGCAACCGGGGGTGGCGGCGGTGGGGGTGGCAGATCGACCAGCTGCAAGCCGCGCGCAGGCGCAGGCACTGGTGTTGGCGGGACAGCGGCGACGGGCAGCGCCGGCGGCGGCTGGACAGGCGTTGGGACTGTTGGCGTGGGCACAGCAGCGACGGTTGGTGCCGGCTCAGGTACAAGAGCTGGCAGAGGAAGAGACGCAGGGGCTAGCACAATGCTGAGCGGTCCCCCACCGCCGGCATCGCTGCCCGGCACCCCAAACTGCAGCGACAACAGCAAGGCATGCAGCAGCACCGAAATGGCAATACCACCGACCAGGCGCCGGTTGCTGCGGGCGTGGCCGGCGCGGCGCGTGCTGGCGGTCGCAGGATGCATGGCGTCGTTGGGAGGTATTGTCAGGCTTGCATCTTAGCGTTAACGCGGCCGTATGGCGATCACGCCGCCTTGCCGGGCGTTCGAATATTGGACGTGCCCGGCATGCCGCCAACCAATGCTGCCAGGCTGATGCGTGCCTGCCACCATGGCGTGCCTTCCAGCGTCTGCATGCAGCTCGGGCATTCTTCAAGTGGATTGCAATCGTGGTCAAGCGCCACGTAATTCACGCCAACCACCGTCTTCCCTTGATAGCTGTCCACCCGCCCGGAACCCGCCTTGGCGCCAGGCCTGGCTGCACCGCCGGCTGAGGCAGATGCCGAGGTGGATGCAGACGCAGAAGCAGCATCAATCCACTTGGCAAACGGCTCAGTGGCGACACCATCGGCCACATACCAGCGGCGACGGGTGGGATTCCAGCGGGCGCCGAGCGCCTTGGCGGCGTCCTTTTCGGCGTAGGGGACGGTGAGAAAAACCATGTGCGAACTGCTCCGGATCGATATGCTTGCGGATTGCTATTCTACCGCGCCGGGCTGGTCACCGGACCAAGCGAGGCACGCCAACCAGCACGACATCAAGGTTCCTTTTGGCGCCTTGCCCATGCCGCATCGCTGTCGCGCTGCTCGCGGCGATCCTTGCGCCATGTATATAGCAAATTGCCGATGGTGCTCAGCAAGGCGCTGAACATGCCGATCAGCGCGCCGATATCTGTCAGCGTCAAGTCGGTGGCCAGTCCGGCCAGGTTGGCGTCCATCAAACGCTGCAATGTTTCAATGATCATCGTGTCTCCCCTGTGCTTGCGGCGGTACCTGCCCCGGCAAGCCCACGCCTACCCTGCGCCACATCAATGCGATGGATGAAAGTATAGGAAAACTATACCACAGCAGTAAAGAAAAGCTATACTTCAATGTATAGATTTCCTTTACCATACGCATATGGACCTACAAACAATGATTGCTAACTGGGTGAAAGAAGCGCGCACCGCCGCCGGCTTGTCGGGCACGGCGCTGGGCGCCCGTCTTGCGCTCGAACTCGGTACCGACCGCGGCCATACCAAGGCCAACATCTCGCACTGGGAAAATGAAAAGCACAGCCCCAACCTGAAACAGTTGCTGGCGATCTCCAGGGTGACCGGCTGCCGCCTTCCGGCCGAGATCCTGGCGCCGCTGGGTGGTGGCCCGGCAAATAACAGCGGCGCCCTGCACGGCCTGCCTGGACTGACCGGGTTACCCAACGCATTGCGCGTAGTGGCCGAAGGCGATGACGATGCCTTCGTGCCCATTCCAATGGTTAAGCTGCGCCTGTCAGCCGGCATCACCGGGTACCGGGCCGAACCGGAAGCACGCGATGGCGGCACGCTCGGCATGCGCCGCACCTGGCTGGAGCGCAACCAGTACAGTCCATCGCATCTGATTGCGATCTACGTCAAGGGTGAAAGCATGGAGCCATCGCTGTACGCTGGCGACATCGTCGTCATCAACACGCTCGACACCAAGCCAGTTGCCGGCGCCGTGTTCGCGTTCAATGTTGAGGGCGAAGCCGTCGTCAAGCGACTGGCGCGCGAGGCAGCCCAGTGGTGGCTCACATCCGACAACCCGGACCAGCGCACCTACCACCGCAAGCTATGTCAGGGCGATGAGTGCATCGTGATCGGCCGCGTCGTGCGCAAGGAAAGCGACCGCATCTGACACGCGCCGCCGGCTGTCACGCGAACACCTGCGGCGCCCGTTCCAGTATCCGCCGCAGCGCCGGATGATGTACCCGGCGCTCGACGGTCACGGCATAGACCTGCTCGACAATGGCGTCGATCACCCCCACCGGCGCTAGCCCGTATTGCGCGCACAATGCGTCCGCAAGCACGGTCGGGGCCGCCATGAAGCCCGCACCGGCGCCGGCAAAGGCGCCCAGGAGCGCCCCGTCATCGAATTCGCCGACAACAATCGGGCGCAAGCCCTGCGCCTCGAGCCAGGCCATCAACTGGCTGTGCAGGGCCGCACCCTGGCCCGGCATCAGGAACGGCGCGCCTTTCAGGCGCTGCGGAAATTCGCCGGCCCAGTGCTGGCACACGTCGGGGTGCGCCACGACCGTCACGGTGCTCGATCCGAGCAGATGACTGTGGCCGCGCACGGCGCCGCCGGGCGGCAAACCCTGGTCCGAGATCAGCAGGTCGAGCCGGTGCGCGCTGAGGTCTTCCATCAGGTCGCCAAAACGCCCTTCGCGACAGACCAGGTGCATGGCGAGCCCTGCATCGCGCGCAGGTTGCAGTAGCCGGAAGGCCATCGTCTTGGCGATCACATCGCACAGGCCTACCCGCAGTGTCTCGGTCTCGGTGAACAGGCCACGCCGCACCGCCTGCTCCAGTTCATTGCCGAGGCTGAAGATCTGGTCCGTATAGCGCAGGACGGTCTTGCCAGCTTCGGTCAGCACCAGCCCACGCCCCTTCTTGCGCAGGAGTTCCTCACCAAACTGGTCTTCCAGCAACTGCAACTGCGTGCTGATCGCTTGCGCCGAGACGTGCAACTGCTCGGCCGCGCGCACGACGCTGCCAGCCGTGGCGACTGCATGAAAGTACTGCAGGTGCTTGTAGTTCATTCGCCGTTACCACCAAAAATATTGAGAATTGCTAAAGATTATTCGATTTTACTTTAGCATTGCGCAACCGTATATTGGTGACTCAGTTCACATGAAGCGAGGAAGCAATGAGAAATTACCCAACCGACAGTCCCAAGGCCATGAGCCGCCTGCTGGCCCTGGCGATGATCGCCGACGGCCGCCTGGCGCCCCAGGAGCTCAAGACGCTGCACCGCAGCGGCGTACTCGAGGTATTGGGCGTGAGCGAAGACACGTTCGACGATGCCGCCGGCGAGCTGACCCAGGATCTGCTGGCCCACAGCACGAACCACGCTGCCGGCATGGTCGAAATCGAACCGGCGACGATCGACGCGCTGCTGGACGAAGTGCAGGATCCGGCGCTGCGCGCGCTGGTGCTCAAGGGCATGCTCGAGATCGTCAGGGCCGACCAGATGATCGATCACCGCGAGCGTCGCCTGCTACGCCGCGCGCTGGCGGCCTGGGGTGACGGCACCGAGCCGTTCCCGGCCGCCGCGTGACGACCGCACCGCAGCGCGCTTACAAAGCGTAACCATGTCGGCGGATTGGCGGATATGGCCCAGCCTATAATCGGACATCCCAATGCCCGAGGCCTGCCATGTCCGCCTACCCCACGCTGGATTTTCTGGATGACCTGACCCGGTCGGAAATGAACTGGGCCTGGCGCCTCGACCTCGACCCCGTGCGGGACCCCGAACTCGGCCAGTTCTACGGCCGCACCGCCCGCTACAGCACGACCGATCCATATGCGGGCGAGGACGATATCTTCGTGTTCCACGCCACCGCCGGCATGGGTTACACGGTGCAAAGCGGCAGCTACCACGATCCCTTCCAGCTGCGCATCTACGACGACGCCGGCAATGCGATTGCTGCAGACGACGGCAGTGGTGCCTACGGCTACGATTACGCAGCGTTCACCGCGGCCTATACCGGCTGGTACTACATCAATGCCTCATGGGATCAGGATTATTACGACACCTATGCCAGCGTGAACGTGTACGAGAGCCGCTTGCCCGCAACCACCCGGATCATCGGCACGGACGCGCACGACACCTTGTACGGCACGCGCACGAATGACATCGTCGATGGCGGCGCCGGCATCGATACCTTCGTGCTGGAAGGCCGACGCAACGAATACACCGTCAGCCTGCGCGATGGCGCGATTACCGTGACCGACCTGGTCGGCTACGACGGCACCGATATCCTGCGCAGCGTCGAGCGCCTGTCGTTCGACGATGGCGCCTTCATCTCGTATGAAACGCAGGGCTTTCCTGCCGAGGCTTACCGCCTGTACCAGGCTGCATTTGATCGCACGCCCGACGCGGGCGGCCTGGGGTACTGGATCGGGCAAATGGGCCAGGGCCAGTCGTTGAGGTCAGTGGCGCAGGCATTCGTCGACTCGCCCGAATTCAAGAGCCAATACGGCGCCGCGCCGACGGACGCAGCGCTCGTCACGGCGCTCTACGCAAACGTGCTGGACCGCGCGCCGGATGCCGCCGGCTTCGCGCACTGGCTCGGCGCTCTGGAGCGTAATGCGATTACCAAGGCCGACCTGGTCGTGCAATTTAGCGAAAGCGCGGAAAACCAGGCGCAGGTCGTCGGCTCGCTGCAGGCTGGGTATGAGTTCATTGTGACGTGATGGGGAACGAGGATCACACAAGTGGTTTGCCACGCGATCAGTGAACCGCTGACCCGCATCTTTGGCCTCAGTTGCTCGCAATCCGTTAGCAACACTGGTCAGGAAGTGAGTAGCGCACTGCTGAAACAATCAACAATGGCGACTGATTAACGCTTTGAAATAATGAGGAAAATCTGGCCCGCCCTGAGGGAATCGAACCCCCGACCCACAGCTTAGAAGGCTGTTGCTCTATCCGACTGAGCTAAGGGCGGTGCAAAACGATGAGACCGGAAAACAAAACAGGCCGTCGATGACGGCCTGTTCTGATGAATCTTGCTGGTCGGAGTACAAGGATTCGAACCTTGGACCCCCTGGTCCCAAACCAGGTGCGCTACCGGGCTGCGCTACACTCCGCCGTGGGCAACATTATATGCCAATCATTCGCGAAGCGCCAGCCCTTGTGGGGCTCAATTCCAGCGCATCGCTCGCACTATTTATGCGGACAACTTGGCAGCAATCCGGCGCGCCAGGCTATCCGCAAGTTCCGCCTCCTTCGCCTCGACCATCACGCGGATCAATGGCTCGGTGCCCGATGCACGGATCAGCACGCGGCCGTTGTCGCCCAGCTCGCGCTCGACTGCTTCCTTCTCGGCGACCATCGCCGCATCGGCGGTCCAGTCGAAGCCCGGCGCGACTTTCTTGTTGATCAGGGTTTGCGGGAACAACGTCAGCTCGTTGCAGCATTCGGCCAGCGACTTGTTGCCGCGTACCAGCGCCGACAGCACTTGCAGGGCCGAGACGATGCCGTCGCCAGTGGTGTGCTTGTCCAGTGCCAGCAGGTGGCCCGAACCTTCTCCGCCGAACAGCCAGCCACGCTCCCTCATGACTTCGAGCACGTAGCGGTCGCCCACCTTGGCGCGCGCAAAGCCGATGCCCATTTCCTTGAACGCCACTTCGAGCGCCATATTGGTCATCAGGGTGCCCACGGCGCCGGCCACGGGGCCGGTGCTCATGCGGTCGCGCACCATCACGTACAAGAGCTCGTCGCCGTTGTAGACGCGGCCGGTGGCGTCGACCATGATCAGGCGGTCGGCGTCGCCGTCGAGCGCGATGCCCAGGTCGGCCTTGTTGGCGACGACAGCTTCGGACAGCGCTTGCGGCGCGGTGGCGCCAAAGCCGGCATTGATGTTGAAGCCGTCTGGCTGTGCGCCAATGGAAATAACTTCGGCGCCCAGTTCATGGAACACGTGCGGGGCGATGTTGTAGGCCGCGCCATGGGCGCTGTCGACGACGATCTTCAGGCCTCGCAGATCGAGCTCGTTCGGGAACGTGCTCTTGCAGAATTCGATGTAGCGGCCTTGAGCGTCGCGCAGGCGCGATACGCGGCCCAGCTTGTCGGACGACACGCAGCCCATCGGCTGGTCGATTGCATCTTCGATTTCCAGTTCGACCGAGTCTGGCAGCTTGGTGCCATGGCCGGAGAAGAACTTGATGCCATTGTCCTGGAACGGGTTGTGCGATGCGGAGATCACGACGCCGGCCTGCAGGCGCAGCGCGCGCGTCAGGTAAGCGATGGCCGGGGTCGGCATCGGGCCGGCCAGCATGACGTCGACGCCGGCAGCCGAGAAGCCAGACTCCAGCGCTGCTTCGAGCATATAGCCCGAGATACGCGTGTCCTTGCCGATCAGGACGACGGGCCGGCCGCTGCTCGATTTTTTGCCCTTTGCCAGCACGGTGCCGGCAGCGTAGCCAAGACGCATGACGAAATCAGGGGTGATTGGTGCTGCGCCCACGAGGCCGCGAATGCCATCGGTGCCGAAATATTTCCGTGCCATCTAGTTCTCTTTTCTCTTATTGAAACGAATTTTATGAATGCATGGCCGCGTGCCATACCTTCAGCGCATCGACCGTCTCCGCAACATCATGCACACGCACGATTCTAGCGCCCTGCGCTACCGCAGCCAATGCCGCGCCGACACTACCGGCGGTGCGCTGCTCGACCGGACGGCCGGTGACGGCACCGATCATCGATTTGCGTGACATGCCGGCCAGCACCGGCAAGCCAAGTTCATCCCGGATGCGGCCCAGGCCGCGCAGCAACGCGTAGTTGTGCTCGACCGTCTTGCCGAAGCCAAAGCCCGGGTCGACGCAGATGCGGCTGCGCTCGATGCCGGCCGCCGTCATCGCGTCAATCCGTGCTTTAAGGAACGCAATCACGTCACCCACGACGTCATCATACTGGGGCGCCTGCTGCATCGTGGCTGGCGTGGCTTGCATGTGCATCACGCACAGGCCGCAGTCGCTGTCCTGCACCGCTTCCAGTGCGCCCGGTGTGCGAAAGCCGTTGACGTCGTTGATCATGTCGGCGCCGGCGATCAGCGCTTCGCGCATCACGTCAGGCTTGGTCGTATCGACCGACAGCGCGACGTCCAGCGTGCGCAGGGCGTACAGCGTCGGCATCACCCGGCGCAGTTCTTCATCGAGGGGCACGCCAGGCGAGCCAGGGCGGGTTGACTCACCGCCGATGTCGATCATCGTGGCGCCATCGCGGATCATGGCTTCGGCGTGCGTCAGCGCGAATTCCAGGCCCTGATAGCGACCGCCGTCGGAAAACGAATCCGGCGTGATGTTCAGAATGCCCATCACGACGGGCTCGAGGGACGCGGCGCCATCGAGCGCGAAGCTGAACTGCCCGCATTGGAGTGTCTTGTTCATGGTGTCAGTAGTGCGGGCGCTGCAGGCTGCTCAGTAAGTCAAAGCAGCAAGCGGGCGCCATCATGAAAAAAGGCACCCTTGCGGGTGCCTTCGTGGGGTAGCGCGAGCGTCAGGCTGGTGCGGTGGCGTTTGGTGCCACACCACCAGGGCCGCTGTCGCCTGGCGGCGTGCGCTTGGTCAGCACCGTCGTCGGCTTGCGTGGCTCCTGGCCAGCCATGATGTCGTTGATCTGGTCTGCATCGATGGTTTCCCAGTCGAGCAGCGCCTTCGTCATCATCTCGACCTTGTCGCGGTTTTCTTCCAGCAGGCGACGCGCCAGGGCGTACTGCGTGTCGAGGATCGCGCGGATCTCGGCGTCCACCTTTTGCTGGGTCGCTTCCGAAATGGTCTTGGTGGCGCCGCCGAAGAAGCCTTCGTTCTCGCTGTCTTCGTAGACCATCACGCCCATGCTGTCGGACATGCCGAAGCGGGTCACCATCGAACGCGCCAGCTTGGTAGCACGCGAGAAGTCATTCGATGCGCCGGTGGACATCTGGCCCACAAAAATCTCTTCGGCAATCCGGCCACCGAACAGGATCGAGATTTCTTCGAGCATCTTGTCTTTGTAGCCAGACAGTGCGTCGTGCTCAGGCAGCTGCCAGGTCAGGCCAAGCGCATAACCGCGTGGCATGATCGTGACCTTGTGCACTGGATCAGCCTTTGGCAACAGCTTGGCGATCACCGCGTGGCCCGACTCATGGTAGGCCGTGTTGCGGCGCTCTTCCTCGCGGATGACCATCGACTTGCGTTCCGGACCCATGAAGATCTTGTCTTTCGCATCTTCGAAATCGATCATTTCGACCAGACGCTTGCTGCGGCGGGCTGCAAACAGCGCCGCTTCATTGACCAGGTTCGCCAGATCAGCGCCCGAGAAACCAGGCGTACCGCGGGCCAGGATGTCGGACTTGACGTCGGTGCCGATTGGCACTTTGCGCATGTGCACGTTCAGGATCTGTTCACGGCCACGGATGTCCGGCAGGCCCACCATCACCTGGCGGTCGAAACGGCCCGGACGCAGCAGCGCTTTATCGAGCACGTCGGCGCGGTTGGTCGCAGCGATGACGATCACGCCCGATTGTGCTTCGAAGCCATCCATCTCGACCAGCAGCTGGTTCAGCGTCTGTTCGCGCTCGTCGTTGCCGCCACCCATGCCAGCGCCGCGGTGACGACCGACAGCGTCGATCTCGTCAATGAAGATGATGCAAGGCGAATGCTTTTTAGCATTTTCGAACATGTCACGGACACGGCTGGCACCGACGCCGACGAACATCTCGACAAAGTCGGAACCCGAAATCGAGAAGAACGGCACTTTGGCTTCGCCGGCAATGGCGCGGGCCAGCAGCGTCTTACCGGTACCCGGAGGACCGACCATCAGCACGCCGCGCGGGATACGGCCGCCCAGTTTCTGGAACTTGGTTGGATCGCGCAGGAAGTCGACGATCTCGGAAACTTCTTCTTTGGCTTCATCGCAACCGGCGACGTCCGAGAACGTCACGGTGTTGTTGGTTTCGTCAAGCATGCGTGCCTTCGACTTGCCGAAGGAGAACGCGCCGCCCTTGCCGCCACCCTGCATCTGACGCATGAAGAATACCCACACGCCGATCAGCAAAAGCATCGGGAACCACGAGATGAAGACCTGTTGCAGGAACGAAGGCTCTTCTGGTGGCTTGACATCGAAGCGCACGCCGTATTCGCGCAGGTCGCCGATCAGGCCACGGTCGAGACCGGTGGCGGTCGCGCGCACCTTGGTGTCATCAGCGCGCGTGGCGGTGATGTTGGTGCCCTCGATCAGGACTTCCTTGATGCGGCGCGACTTCACTTCATCGAGCAACTCGGAATAAGCGATGGTCTTGCTGCCGCCAGCGACGCTGTGGGTGTCAAACTGCTTGAACAGCATGAACAACAGCAGCGCGACGACCACCCAGATGGCGGATTTGGAAAACATATTATTCACGAGCACTCCTCCGATGCGTACGCATCTCTACCGATTTCAGTATTCTGATTTTACCCGCAATAGGCCAACGCTGCCACGCAACTCCAGCCGTAGTGTCGAAATACCATCGAATGACTGTCTTATTCATTCCCGACATCGCCGACTGCCCGAAACGCAGTCGCAATACAAGGGATCACGCGGCAGATGTGGTGGCCGCGCGGCTGAATTTCAAGGGGCGATCTGTCACCACACGCCAATTACACGCTCGGATTTTTCAGACCTCTGCCCAGCAGGAAAATCTCGGACGATTTATCGCGGCTGGCCTTCGGCTTGATTTGCTTCACGGTCGTAAACTCGAGGCGGAATTTCTCCAGAATCTGGGTAAAACCCATGTCCTTGAAACACTTCACCAGCAGCGCGCCGCCCGGCTTCAGATGCGCCTGCGAGAATTCGATTGCCAGATCGATCAGATGTTCCATGCGCGCGGCGTCGGCGTGGCCGATACCCGACAGGTTCGGCGCCATGTCCGACAGCACCACGTCGACCTTGCGATCGGCCAGCACGACGTCGAGCTGCGTCAGCACGTCTTCTTCGCGGAAGTCGCCCTGGATATATTGAACATCGGCGACCGGTTCCATTGGCAAAATATCCAGACCGATGATGGTGCCGTGGATGCCGCCGCCGTCCTTGCCGGCCAGCTTGCGCCGCGTGTACTGGGCCCAGCTACCTGGCGTGCAGCCAAGGTCAACCACAACATTGCCCGACTTGATGAGTTTCTCGGCCT
>Ga0308164_10001357_pt1 | contig 29256 bp, 28 predicted proteins | sample PhyTR2_FD_201031 | JGI IMG/M metagenome (GOLD analysis project Ga0308164, IMG submission 201031) | Phyllosphere microbial communities from UC Gill Tract Community Farm, Albany, California, United States - DLSLT.R2 | ecosystem: Host-associated > Plants > Phyllosphere > Unclassified | place: USA... | reverse complement strand
AACGTGATCGAAACCCTCAAGGCCGCCGAAGTGCTGGTCAAGGACGGCTTCGACGTGATGGTGTACACCAGCGACGACCCGATCATCGCCCGCCAGCTGGCGGAAATCGGCTGCATCGCGGTCATGCCGCTGGCCGGCCTGATCGGCACCGGGCTGGGCATCTGCAACCCCTACAACCTGCAGATCATCCTCGAAGAAGCCAAGGTCCCGGTACTGGTCGACGCCGGCGTGGGCACCGCCTCCGACGCCACCATCGCCATGGAACTGGGCTGCGAAGCGGTGCTGATGAACTCCGCTATCGCCCACGCCCAGGACCCGATCCTGATGGGCGAAGCCATGAAGCATGCCATCATCGCCGGCCGCATGGCCTACCTCGCTGGCCGTATGCCGAAAAAACTCTATGCCAGCGCATCCTCGCCGCTGGATGGCCTGATCAAGTAGGCGCTTACTTTCCAAACTGGACGTTACATGACTGACTCGCAAGACACGCCGAACCCGAACGGCGAAGAGCGCCAACACCGCGCCATCAAAAGTTTCGTGATGCGCGCCGGGCGCATGACCGAAGGCCAGCAGCGCGGGCTTGACCAGGGCACGCCGCTGTTCGTGCTGCCCTTGGCCGACGCGCCGGTGGATTTCGACGGCGTGTTCGACCGCTCGGCACCGCGCACCCTGGAAATCGGCTTCGGCATGGGCCACTCGCTGCTGGAAATGGCCGCAGCGGCCCCCGAGCAGGATTTTATCGGCGTGGAAGTGCACCGTCCCGGTGTCGGCGCGCTGCTCAACGGGGTGCTGACCCAGGGCCTGAAAAACCTGCGGGTGTATGACTGCGACGCCATTGAAGTGCTCAAGCGCTGCGTGGCCGACAACAGCCTCGACCGCCTGCTGCTGTTCTTCCCGGACCCATGGCACAAGAGCCGCCACCACAAGCGCCGCATCGTGCAGGCGTCGTTCGCCGAGCTGGTACGCAGCAAGCTGAAAGTGGGTGGGGTGCTGCACATGGCCACCGACTGGGAGCCCTATGCCGAGTACATGCTGGAAGTGATGAGCGTCGCGCCGGGCTACCGCAACCTGGCCGAAGACGGCCGCTGCGTGCCCCGCCCGGCCGAGCGCCCGGTGACCAAGTTCGAACGCCGGGGCGAGCGGCTCGGGCATGGGGTGTGGGATTTGAAGTTCGAGAAAGTTGACTAGGGGTCAAAAGCTCGCAGGCTTGCGCCAGCTCCTACACGGACCGTGCTCACAACCCGCCTGGTGGTATCGAATACGGTCGTGGTAGGAGCTGGCGCAAGCCTGCGAGTTCTTGATCTAGGCGGCTACTTGCGGTCCGCCACCACGCCAATCAACACCAGCACCACCAACAACACCGGCGCCAGGCTGTAGTTGTTGAACTGGCTCAACCCGCGCACCACCCACGGCGTCACGTAGATCAGTGCCGCGCCGCTGCCCACCGCACACACCAGTGCCATCACCGGCACCCGCAAGGCCCCTGCCAGCGCGCCCAGGCGCCCTTCGATCCAGCCTTTGAAATCCGCCCCGAACAGCACCAGCAGGCAGCCCACCAGCGCCAGGGCGATGTCGGAAATATGGCCACGGCTCCAGCGCGACATGGTCGCGAGCAGATCCAGTACAAAATCCATTCGAAATCCTTAGGTCAAGAAATACTGCAGCAGGTCGTTGAGGAACAGCTGGCCCTGTGGCGTGGCCGCCAATCGCGACGGTTCGACCTGCAAAAGGCCTTTTTGTTCGGCCAGCCGCCGCCCTTCGGCCAAGCTGGCCAGGGGCAGGCCGGTGCGCGCCGGATATAGCCTAGCCTCCACGCCTGCGGTGAGGCGCAAGGTGTTCATCAGGAACTCGAACGGCAGCTCTTCGATGTCCAGGGTCTTGTTGCCGGCCTCGAACGGTTTGGCCGGGTTCAGGTAGTCCTTGGGCAGTCGGGTTTTCCAGGTGCGCACGATGCGGCCGTCGGGGTGGCTGAGCTTGCCATGAGCCCCGGCGCCGATGCCGATGAAATCGCCAAAGCTCCAGTAGTTCAGATTATGCCGCGCCGCCCGCCCTGGCTGCGCGTAGGCCGAGACTTCGTACTGGTTGTAACCGTGGCTGGCCATCAGCGCCTGGCCGGCCTCCTGGATGTCCCACAGGATGTCGTCTTCAGGCAGCAGCGGCGGCTGGTTCCAGAACACCGTGTTCGGCTCAAGCGTCAGCTGGTACCAGGACAGGTGGGTCGGGTTCATGGCAATGGCCTGGCGCAGGTCGCCGAGGGCATCGTCCAGCGACTGGTCGGGCAGGCCGTGCATCAGGTCGAGGTTGAAATTGTCGAACCCGGCCTGGCGCGCCATGTCGGCGGCGCGGATAGCCTCGTCGCCGTTGTGGATGCGGCCCAGGGCCACCAGCTTGGCTTCCTGGAAGCTCTGGATGCCGATCGACAGCCGATTGATGCCTAGCCCCCGGTAGGCGACGAACTTTGCCTGCTCGAAGGTGCCTGGGTTGGCTTCCAGGGTGATTTCAATGTCGCTCGCGAACGGAATCCGCTGCTCCACGCCTTCCAGCAGCCGCCCCAGCGCCTTGGCGCTGAACAGGCTTGGAGTGCCGCCGCCGAAGAAGATCGAACTCAGCGGCCGGCCATAGGCCGCGGGCAGGTCTTGATCAAGATCGGCCAGCAGCGCGTCAACGTATTCCTCTTCCGGCAATACGGCGCTGGCGGCATGGGAGTTGAAATCGCAGTACGGGCATTTGCGCACGCACCAGGGAATATGGATGTACAGCGACAGCGGCGGCAGCTCGGGCAGGCCGGCGCGCGGGGCGAGCGAGGAAAAACCGCCGGCCGCCGGGTGCAACGTCTGGGTGCTAACGGTCATGCCAGGCCCAGGCGTTGGCGCAGGATGGCCATGGCGCGGGCGCGGTGGCTCAGCTGGTTTTTCTCGAGCGGGCTCAGTTCGGCGCTGGAGCAGTCGCGCTCGGGCACCCAGAACAGCGGGTCGTAACCAAAGCCGTGTTCACCGCTGGCGGCGTGCAGGATGCGCCCGTGCCACAGGCCTTCGCAGAGGATCGGCAGCGGGTCGTCGGCGTGGCGCACCAGGGCCAGCACGCACACGAACTGCGCGCCGCGTTCGGCCTCGGGCACCTCTTTGAGGGCGTCCAGCAGCTTGGCGTTGTTGGCCGCATCACCCTTGCCGTCGGCATAGCGCGCGGAATAGATGCCCGGCGCGCCGCCGAGAAAGTCCACCGCCAGGCCCGAATCGTCGGCCAGCGCCGGCAGGCCGGACAGGCGCGCGGCATTGCGGGCCTTGAGGATGGCGTTTTCGACGAACGACAGGCCGGTTTCTTCCGGTTCCACCTGGCTGAACTCGCCCACCGAGCGCAGCTGTACGCTGGCGCCGAGCATGGCCTGGAGTTCCTTGAGTTTGCCGGCGTTGTGGCTGGCCAGTACGAGTTGCTTGAGATTCATGGGCTTGCCTGAAAAATGAGGGGGCTCAGATCGCGACCTGATGGGCCGCCAGGCCTGGGCTCTGGACTCGGTAGATGCCGATTTCACCCAGCAGGTTGGGCCACAGCTTGCTGCCGAGGTTGTGGCGATGCAAGTGGTCCACCGCCAGGCGGTCAAGCACTTGCGCCTCGCGCTCCAGGCACAGCGCTTCGAAGTCCTTGAAGGTGCAGAAGTGGATGTTCGGCGTGTTGTACCATGTGTACGGAAGGAATTCCGAGACCGGCATCCTGCCATTGCGCGCCAGGTACCAGCGGCAGCGCCAGTGGCCGAAGTTGGGGAAAGTGATGATGCACTGGCGGCCCACGCGCAGCATTTCGTCGAGGATGCGGTCCGGGTACTCCACGGCCTGCAGGGCCTGGGTCATGACCACCACGTCGAAGCTGTTGCTGGCGAAGTTGCCCAGGCCCTTGTCGAGGTCCTGCTCGATCACGTTCACGCCTTTGCGCACGCACTCGGTGATGTTGTCGGCGTCGATTTCCAGGCCGTAGCCGCTGACCTGCTTGTGGTCGCGCAGCCAGGCCAGCAAATCGCCGTTGCCGCAGCCGAGGTCGAGCACGCGGCTGCCGGCGGGAATCCAGTCCTGGATGATTTCGAGATCAGCTCGCATGGAAGCCTCAGAGTTCGATTCGGTTCATGTAGCTGCTGAACGCCTGCAGGTAGCGCGGGATCGGGATCAGGAAGGCGTCGTGGCCTTGCGGAGCGTCGATCTCGAGGTAGCAGACGTTCTTTTTCGCCGCCATCAGCGCGTCCACCAGTTCCCGCGAGCGGGCCGGCGAGAAGCGCCAGTCGGTGGTGAACGACATCACGCAGAAATTCGCCGTGACGTCGGCGAAGGTCGCCGCGAGGTTATCGCCATGGGCGGCGGCCGGGTCGAAGTAGTCCAGGGCCTTGGTCATCAGCAGGTAGGTATTGGCGTCGAAACGCCCGGAAAACTCCTCGCCCTGGTAGCGCAGGTAGCTTTCCACCTGGAATTCCACGCTGTGGAAGTCGTAGTTGAGCTTTTCGCTCTTGAGCCCGCGGCCGAATTTCTCGCCCATGGAGTCATCCGACAGGTAGGTGATGTGCCCGACCATGCGCGCGAGCATCAGGCCGCGCTTGGGAATCACGCCCTGTTCCTGGAACGAGCCGCCATGAAATTCAGGATCGGTGAGGATGGCCTGGCGGGCGACTTCGTTGAAGGCGATGTTCTGCGCCGAGAGCTTGGGTGCCGAGGCGATGGCCAGGCAATGGCGTACGCGCTCGGGGTAGCTGATGGTCCACTGCAGCGCCTGCATGCCGCCCAGGCTGCCACCCACCACGGCGGCCCACTGGCGCACGCCCAGCAGGTCGGCCAGACGTGCCTGGCTGTGCACCCAGTCTTCCACGGTAAGCACCGGGAAGTCGGCGCCGAACGGCTTGCCGGTGTCCGGGTTGAGGCTGCTGGGGCCGGTGGAGCCGTTGCAGCCGCCGAGGTTGTTGAGCGACACCACGAAGAACTGGCGCGTGTCGATCGGCTTGCCCGGGCCGATGCAGCTGTCCCACCAGCCCGGCTTGCGGTCTTCGGTGGAGTTGAAACCGGCGGCATGGTGGTGCCCCGACAACGCGTGGCAGATGAGCACGGCGTTGCTGGCACTGGCGTTCAGCGTGCCATAGGTTTCGTAGATGAGGTCGTAGGCAGGCAACGAACGGCCGCAGGCCAAGGCCAGGGGTTCGCTGAAATGGGCCATCTGAGGTGTGACTAAACCGACGGAATCTTCGGGGAAGACAGTGGGCATCGACCCTGCTCTCGCATAAATGAGGCGTAAGTCTAAAGACCGCTGCCGTTAGCGGCAAGCAATGGAATCGGGTTGCCGGCGAAGATCAAGAGCTCGCAGCCGAGCAGCCCCTGCCCGGACCGTATTCGCAACTGAAGTATCAGCGTGGAATACGGTCTGGGTAGGAGCGGGCCCGGCGGCGATCCGCTTGGCTGCGAGCTTTCGACGCATACCGCCGTGATACCGCCGGTACCGCGTCGTGAACGCGGTCTGGGTAGGAGCTGCCTTGGCTGCGAGCTTTTGACGTTAAACCAGCATCCGCAGGATTTCCGGCATGCCGGTCATCACGGCGAGGTTGTTGATCACCAGCATGTCCAGCAGCTTGAGCACCATGAACGCCAGGATCGGCGAGATGTCCAGGCCACCCAGGTTCGGCACGATGCGGCGGAACGGCGCCAGGGCCGGTTCGCAGATCTGGTTAACGAGTTCGGCGCCCGGGTTGTGGCTGCCCTGGGCGACCCAGGAAAGGATCACGCTGATGATCATGGCGAAGAAGAAGATCTTCAGGAATAGCGCGGTCACCCCGATGATCGACCACACCAGCAGTTGCAGCGGGTTGCCAGTCATGCCGTAGGCCAGCAGCAGGGTCAGGCCCATCAGCAGGAACTGGATGACGAGCGCCAGCAGCAGCGACGACATGTCCAGCCCGAACAGGCTGGGGATGATCTTGCGCAGTGGCCGCAGCAGCGGCTGGGTGGCCCGCACGATGAACTGGCTCAGCGGGTTGTAGAAGTCGGCCCGTACCAGTTGCAGCACGAAGCGCAGCAGCACCACCAGCAGGTAGAGGCTGCCAAGGGTCTGAATCACGTAGATTGCAGCGGTGTTCAATCCAAACATCGTTAGCTCCTTAGTTGCCCAACTGCTCGGCCATCTCTGCCGATCGGTGCGCGGCGGCGCCCAGTGCTTTTTCCACCAGGGCTTCGAAGCCGCCGGCCTGGAAGCTCTTGATCGCCGCTTCGGTGGTGCCGGATGGCGAGGTGACGCGGCGGCGCAGTTCGGCGGCGTCGACGTCGCTGTTGATGGCCATGTGCGCAGCGCCGAGGGCGGTCTGCAGGGTCAGCTTGGCGGCGGTTTCCTGGGGCAGGCCGAGTTTCACGCCGGCGGCGGTCATGGCCTCGATCAGCAGGAAGAAATACGCCGGGCCGCTGCCGGAGACTGCGGTCACGGCGTCCAGCTGCTGTTCCTCCTCCAGCCACAGGGCCACGCCCACGGCGCTCAGCAGCTGTTCGGCCTGCTGGCGTTGCTCGGCGCTCACCTGCGGGGTGGCGAACAGGCCGCTGACGCCCTGACGCACCAGCGCCGGGGTGTTGGGCATGCAGCGCACGATCGGCCGCTCGCCCAGCCACTTGGCCATGCTGACGCTGGTGATGCCGGCGGCCACGGAAACGATCAGCTGGCCCGGCTGCAGGTGCGGGCGCAGGCTTTCGCACACCGCCTTCATGACCTGCGGCTTGACCGCGATCAGCACCACGTCGGCGCCATCGATGGCCTGGGCGTTGTCGGCGAAGGTCTTGATGCCGTGTTCGGCGGCGACGCGCTGGCGAGTCTCGGCGCCTGGGTCGCAAGCGGTGATGCGCGAAGCGTCGACGCCCTGGGCGCGCATACCGCCGATAAGGCTGGCGGCCATGTTGCCGGCACCAATAAACGCAATACGAGTGTTGCTCATGTCGGGTCCTTAGGAAGAGGGAGGTGGCGCATCATCAGGGCTGGCCATAGTCGCGGGCACCGAACAGCGCGGTGCCGATGCGAACCCAGGTGGCGCCTTGGGCAATGGCGGCCTCCAGGTCGTGGCTCATGCCCATGGAGAGTGTGTCGAGGGGCAGGTTCAGGTCTTGCTGCAACTGGCGCACAGTGGCGAACGCCGCGTCTTGTGCGGCGCGGTCGTCGGTGGGTTCGGGAATTGCCATCAGGCCGCGCAGGCGCAGGTTCGGCAGCGCACTGATGGCCCGGGCCAGCGCAGGCAGGTCGGCGGCCGCGCAGCCGCTCTTGCTGGCCTCGCCGCTGACATTCACCTGAATGCAGATATTCAACGGCGGCAGCCCGGCGGGGCGTTGTTCGGACAGGCGTTGGGCAATTTTCAGGCGATCCACGGAATGTACCCAGGCGAAATGTTCGGCGATGGCACGGGTCTTGTTCGACTGAATGGGGCCGATGAAATGCCAACTCAAGGGCAGGTCGGTCAAATCCGCCTGTTTTTCCAGGGCTTCCTGCAGGTAATTCTCGCCGAACTCGGCGATTCCCGCGGCGTACGCCTCGCGCACGGCAGCGGCGGGCTTGGTCTTGCTCACGGCCAGCAAGCCGATAGTGGCCGTATCGCGGCCCGCGGCCTGGGCGGCTGCAGCAATTCGGGCGCTTACCGATAAAACGTTGTCTGCTATCGTGGACATTGATTTGTGCCGGCGGCTTCAAGGGTCTGCGGCATTCTACCTGCTTGTCCGTATTTGGGGAGTCTCATGGACATTACCGAGCTGTTGGCTTTCAGTGCGAAACAAGGTGCTTCCGACCTGCACCTGTCGGCGGGCCTGCCGCCGATGATCCGCGTCGACGGCGACGTGCGTCGTATCAACCTGCCAGCCCTGGACAACAAGGCGGTCACGGACCTGATCTACGACATCATGAACGATCGCCAGCGCAAAGACTTCGAAGAGTTCATGGAAACCGATTTTTCCTTCGAAGTGCCCGGCGTGGCGCGCTTCCGGGTCAACGCCTTCAACCAGAACCGCGGCCCGGGCGCTGTGTTCCGGACCATTCCTTCCAAGGTGCTGACCATGGAAGATCTCGGCATGGGTGATGTGTTTCGGCGTATTACCGACGTGCCCCGCGGCCTGGTATTGGTCACCGGCCCCACCGGTTCGGGCAAGTCCACCACCCAGGCGGCGATGATCGACTACCTCAACGCCAACAAGCACCACCACATCCTCACCATCGAAGACCCGATCGAATTCGTGCACGAATCGAAGAAGTGCCTGGTCAACCAGCGTGAAGTGCACCGCGATACCCTGGGCTTCTCCCACGCCCTGCGCTCGGCGCTGCGGGAAGACCCGGACGTGATCCTGGTGGGCGAGATGCGCGACCTGGAAACCATCCGCCTGGCCCTGACCGCCGCGGAAACCGGCCACCTGGTGTTCGGCACCCTGCACACCACTTCGGCGGCCAAGACCATCGACCGGGTGGTGGACGTGTTCCCGGCCGAGGAGAAATCCATGGTCCGCTCGATGTTGTCGGAATCCCTGCAGGCGGTGATTTCCCAGACCCTGCTGAAGAAGATCGGCGGCGGGCGCGTGGCGGCGCACGAGATCATGCTCGGCACGCCGGCCATCCGTAACCTGATTCGCGAAGACAAGGTGGCGCAGATGTACTCGTCGATCCAGACCGGCGGCGCGCTCGGCATGCAGACCTTGGATGCCTGCCTGAAGGATTTGCTGAGCAAGGGCATCATCGCGCGTGAGAGTGCGCGGGAGAAGGCGAAGACGCCGGATAACTTCTAATTGGGGTAGGGCGGGAGAGGTGCGGTTGGCTTTGCCGGCCTCATCGCGGGCATCGCCCGCTCCAACAGGGGTAGCGCAATTCCTGGTGAGGCGGGCGGGCGCGGTTGGCTTTGCCGGCCTCATCGCGGGCGATGCCCGCGATGGGGCCCGTGAGCTGATAGGAGAGCTAGCGGATCAGCGCTGGCTGAGGCGCAGTACCGGCTGTTGCTTCTGCTTGGGCAGCACGCGCTTGGCAACCACGTAGTGCTCGTCCCAGTACGGCTTGTCCAGCGTGTCGATGGACACCGACTTGCCAGTCCGTGGCGCGTGGATGAAGCGATCGTTGCCCAGGTAGATGGCGACGTGGTTCACTCGGCGGCCTTCGATGTTGAAGAACAGCAAGTCACCCGGCTTCAGGTCCTTGCGATCGACTTTCTGCCCGTGGCCTTGAGCCATGGCGTTGGAAGTGCGCGGCAGGTCAACGGCGTGTACGTCCTTGAAGGCGTATTTCACCAGCCCGCTGCAATCGAAACCATTCTTCGGATTGCTGCCGCCGTATACGTAGGGCGTGCCCAAGGCGTTGACGGCGCGGCTGAGCACTTCGCTGCTCTGCTTGTTGGACATCTGCGCGGCAGTGCGCTGGGCAGACGTCATGGCCACGGTAGCACGCTTGCCACGCTTGCCATGGCTGGAGGCCGGTGCCACTTCGGCTTCGGCGATGTCCACTTCAGGAGTGGCCTCAGGCTTGTTGGCCTTGGCGTTCTCCTTCACCGAAGCCTTGCCGACATGGGCAACCTTGGGTGCGATATGTTTGGTGTTGCGGGCTTCAGCGGGTGCTGCGTGTTTCTTGCTCGCCGGTGCCGATGACTTGGCGGTGGTGTTGGCGGCGTGCTTGTCGTTCTTGGCGGTCTTGACCTGCTTCTCGTTCTTGGCGACCTTCTGGGTAGCCGGTTTGTCGGTTTTGGCGACGTGTGGGGTTTTTGGGGCGACTTCTTCGCTTTTCGGGGCGGGAAGTCGTTGCTCACGAGTGGTGGCGTGAGCGGCCAGCGGCAATAATAGGCAGATGGTTAGCCATGTCTTGAAAAATGGACGCATTCGGCAAGGCTCATATGGGTAGGCGCGCAACTTTATAACAGGTTTTTTTACTGATTTGACCCCTCTCTTCAGCTTCATGCGTGGGTAGAAACCGTGCCATCACGGTGGAAATGCCAAGCCCGTGACCGTAGAGTCAGGTAAAACGCGGGTTTGCCGGGGTGTTCGGTAAATTGACCACACGTCGGGACGGGACAAAAAAGTCACAGTAACGTTTAAAAAATTTAACTATCGGTAAGCACGAGGCCTTAATGAACAGCTATCGCTCCCCCGCAGGCAGTCAGGATACCCACAGCAAGATACTGGGCTACCTGCTGTGGATTTTCGGTTTTACCGGTGCCCACCGCTTCTATTACGGCAAGCCGGTGACGGGCACTATCTGGTTCTTTACCTTCGGGTTTTTCTTCATCGGCTGGATCATCGACTTCTTCCTGATCCCGGCCATGGACCGCGAGGCAGACCTGCGCTTCACCCAGGGGCCGACCGACTACAACGTGGCCTGGTTGCTGCTGACCTTCCTGGGACTGTTTGGCGTGCACCGCATGTACCAGGGCAAATGGATCAGCGGGATCATCTACCTGTTCACGGGCGGGTTGTTTCTGGTGGGCGTGCTGTATGACTTCTGGACGTTGAACGACCAGGTCTCGCTCAAGAATGCGCGTAGCTAGCTAAAAGCTCGCAGCCCAGGCAGCTCCTACCCAGTACGTATTCACACCCCAGGCAACGGAGTTGAATACCGAGGGTACCGTATTAGCACGTCCGATAATGGCATGGCATACGGTCCGTGTAGGAGCTGGCGCAGCCTGCGAGCTTGGCGCCGGTCAAGGCGCCGCAGGAGGCTGGATTTCAGCCACCAAAGCTGAAATGCCCATCCATCAAAGTATGCCGCACCTCCCCTGGCAGGCAGTGGCCCAGGAACGGGCTGTTCTGCCCCTTGGACAGCCAGTTCTCCCCAGCCACTGTCGAGGCATTGCGGTCGAACAGCACGATATCCGCCGCCGCTCCCACTTTCAACTCGCCGGCGGCGATGCGCATGGCTTGCGCCGGCCCGCTGCTCAGACGTGCCAGCAAGGTCGGCAGGTCCAGCAGACCGTCTTCCACCAGGGTCAACGCCAGCGGCAGCAACAGCTCGACGCTGCTGATACCCGGCTCGGTGGCCGCGAACGGCGCCAGCTTGGCGTCCCGCTCGTGGGGCTGGTGATGGCTGGAGATCGCTTGCACCACCCCGGCCTTGACCGCCTCGCGCAGGCCGTCGCGATCCTTGCGGGTACGCAGTGGCGGTTGCACGTGGTAAAGGCTGGAGAAGTCGATCAGCGCTTCGTCGGTGAGAATCAGTTGGTACAGCGCCACATCGGCGGTCACCGGCAGGCCGCGGGCCTGGGCGTCGGCGATCAACTGCACACCGCGGGCGGTGGTCAGCTGGCTGAAATGCGCGCGCACGCCGCTCTGTTCCACCAGCAGCAGGTCGCGGGCCAGGGCCACGGTCTCGGCGGTTTCAGGAATGCCTACCAGGCCCAGAAAGCTGGCGGTCGGCCCTTCGTGGGCGAGGCCGCCCTTGGCCAGGTCGTGGTCCTGGGAGTTGAAGATCACCGTCAGGTCGAAGGTGGCCGCGTACTCCAGCGCCCGGCACAAGGTGCGGTTGTTGGGGAAGCTCCTGAGGCCGTTGCCGAAGGCGATGCAGCCGGCATCACGCAGCGCCACCAGCTCGGCCAGCTGTTCGCCTTCCAGGCCCTTGCTCAGCGCGCCGATCGGGTACACCTTGCAGTGGCCGGCCTCGCGGGCGCGGTCGAGAATCAGTTCAGTGACGGCCGACGTGTCGAGAATCGGCTTGGTCTGTGGTGGGCAGCACAGGCTGGTCACGCCACCGGCCGCAGCGGCACGGGTTTCGCTGGCGATGGTGCCCTTGCGGCTGTAGCCCGGCTCGCGCAGGGCGACGTTGAGGTCGACCAGGCCAGGGGCGGCGATCAGGCCGGTGGCGTCGATGCTTTGGCTGGCGCTGAAGCCGGCGGGCGCGGCGCCCAGGCCGACGAGCTTGCCTTCGCTGACGTGCAGGTCGGTGACGCTGTCCAGGCCGCTGGTGGGGTCGATGACACGGGCCCCGAGAATGCTGAGACTCACTGAACGTTCTCCTGCTCGAATTGACGCTGGGCGGTCTGCCCGCTCATGGCCATCGACAGCACGGCCATGCGTACCGCGATGCCGTAGGTCACCTGGTTGAGAATCACCGACTGGGCGCCGTCGGCCACCGCCGACTCGATTTCCACGCCGCGGTTGATCGGCCCCGGGTGCATGACGATGGCATCCGGCTTGGCGCCGGCCAGGCGCGCGGTAGTCAGGCCGAACAGGCGGTAGAACTCGCCCTCGCTCGGCAGCAGGCCACCCTGCATGCGTTCGCGCTGCAGGCGCAGCATGATCACCACGTCGACGTCCTTGAGGCCTTGCGCCAGGTCGGTGTAGACCTTTACGCCGTATTGCTCAACACCCACCGGCAGCAGGGTCTTGGGCCCGACCACGCGAATGTCGGGGCAGCCCAGCGCCTTGAGCGCCAGCATGTTCGAGCGCGCCACCCGCGAGTGCAGGATATCGCCAACGATCGCCACCGACAGGTTCTCGAAGCCACCCTTGTGGCGACGAATGGTGAGCATGTCGAGCATGCCCTGGGTCGGGTGCGAGTGGCGGCCGTCGCCACCGTTGATGATGGCCACGTCCGGGCACACATGCTCGGCAATGAAGTGTGCGGCGCCGGAGTCGGAATGGCGCACCACGAACATGTCGGCGGCCATGGCCTCGAGGTTGCGCAGGGTGTCGAACAGCGTCTCGCCCTTGCTGGTCGATGAGGTCGACACGTTCAGGGTGATGACGTCGGCCGACAGCCGCTGGGCCGCCAGCTCGAAGGTGGTGCGGGTACGGGTGGAGTTCTCGAAGAACACGTTGCACACGGTTTTGCCGCGCAGCAACGGGACCTTCTTGACCGCCCGCGCGCCGACTTCGAGGAACGAGTCGGCGGTGTCGAGGATTTCGGTCAGCAGCGCTCGCGGCAAGCCGTCGAGCGAGAGAAAATGGCGCAGCTGGCCTTGGGCATTGAGCTGCAGCGGGCGCTTGGCGTCGTGGGGCGTCATCGCGGGGGGACCCTTAAAGGCTGGAAGCGGAGGCGAGGTCCTGGCGCTCGAGTGCGAGCGGCGAGGGGCCGGACAATTTTACCCGTTCATCGGCGGCCAGCGACAGTGTCGCGCCTACCACATTGGGGCGAATCGGCAGTTCGCCAGCGTCCAGGTCGAGCAGCGACACCAGGGTCACGCTGGCCGGGCGGCCGTAGTCGAACAGTTCGTTGAGGGCGGCGCGAATGGTGCGCCCGCTCATCAGTACGTCGTCGATCAACACCAGGTGCTGGCCTTCGATCTCGAACGGCAGCTCGGAAGGGCGCACCTGTGGGTGCAGGCCGTTCTGGCTGAAGTCGTCGCGGTAGAAGGAGACGTCCAGGGTACCCAGTGGCGAATCGCTGTGCAGCTCGTCCAGCAGTGCCTGGGCGACCCATACGCCGCCGGTGCGGATACCGATATAACGCGGCTCGCTGATGGCACGCTTGGCCAGGTGGGCCTTGAGGTCGACGGCCATCTGACGGATCAGGTCGGCGGGGTTGGGAAGGCTCATGGGTACTCCTGAAAAGCGCCGGGCGTGCGGCCACGCCGGGCTGGGGACCTGAAAGCGGTGCTCAGGCGTCGAGTGTGTCGGCGTTGGCCTCCAGCCAGCCCTGCAGCAGCAGGGCGGCGGCGATGGCGTCCACCGGGTTGTCGCGGTAACTGCCGCGCTGGCCACCCCGGGCCATCCGCTCGCCCTTGGCCTCGAAGGTGGTCAGGCGTTCGTCGTGGGTGTGCACCGGCAGGTTGTAGCGGCCGTTGAGGCGGCGCCCGAACTTCTCCGCGCGCTCGCTCATCGCGCTGGGCGTGCCGTCCATGTTCAGCGGCAGGCCGACGACGATGGCGTCGGGTTTCCATTCCTTGATCAGCGCCTCGACCTGGTTCCAGTCGGGCACGCCGTTCTGTGCCTTGAGGGTGCACAGCTCACGGGCCTGGCCGGTTATCACCTGGCCCACGGCCACGCCGATCTGCTTGGTGCCGTAGTCGAAGCCCAGCAATAGGCGAATAGCCATCAGGCGTGCCCCGCCTGGCTGGTCAGCAGCTTGAGGTTGATGCCCAGGCTATGGGCGGCGGCCTCGAGGCGCAGCTCGCTGGCGGTGCCGAACAGGATGTCGGCGTCGAAAGGGCAGGTCAGCCAGGCGTTGTCGGCCACTTCGGCCTCCAGCTGGCCCGCTTCCCAGCCGGCATAGCCCAGGGTGATCAGGCTTTGCTCGGGCCCCACACCGTCGGCGATGGCGAACAGCACGTCTTGGGAGGTCGACAGGGAAATGTCGCCCAGGTCTACCGTGGCCTGGTACTTGGGGCCGCGGGTGTGGAGGACGAAGCCGCGGTCGGTTTGTACCGGGCCGCCGATATAGATAGGCACGTACTGGCAGTTCACCGGCGGGACGATTTCCGGGCGTAGCTGCTCAAGGATATCGGCCAGGTTCAGCGCCTGCGGGCGGTTGATCACCAAGCCCATGGCGCCATTGGCGCTGTGCTCGACGATGTAGGTCAAGGTATGGGCAAAGTTCGAGTCCGCCATGTGCGGCATGGCGATCAGGAACTGATGCTTGAGGTAGCAGGAGTCGAGGTTCTTCATGGTGAGTAGTGTGGCGGTGCTCGGCCCACCTGACAAGTTGAGAGATGTATCAGTTGCTGGACAGTCGGTCGCCCTTGGCGAAGCGCCAGGTGCGGATGATTTCCAGGCGGTCGACGTCGGAAAGGTCGCCGCTGAACGGCTGGAACGGCGCGGCCAGGCGCACGATACGCTGGGCGGCCTGGTCCAGCAGCGGCTGGCCTGAAGACTCGAGCACCAGCACGTCGTACAGCGAGCCGTCGCTGTTGATCGAGACCATCATCCGCAGGCTGCCGTAGACCTGCTGGCGGCGCGCTTCTTCGGGGTAGTTGAGGTTGCCGATGCGCTCGACTTTCTTGCGCCATTCGTCCTTATACCAGGCACCCTTGTCGTGCATGGTCGAGGCGGCGCTCAGGCGGTGGATGCGCGGGCGCTTGGCGTAGGCCTGCTGTTCCTGGGCCAGTTCGGCCTCCAGGCTGGCAATCTCGCTGGATTGCGCGGCGCTGTCGAAGTCGGGAGCCTTGGGGGCATCCTTGGGCTTGACCGGGTCGGGGCGCGCTTCGGTCTTCTGCTGTTGCGGGGAACGGGTAGCCACGGCCTTGCGGCTTTGCGGGGCGTCCGGGTTGACCTGCGGCTTGGGCGCGGGCGGCGGCGTGACCTTGTTGATGGTCTCGTCCTGGAAGGGCGCGATCTCGGTGGTCTTGGGCAGGGCTTTCTTGTCGAGGGTGCCGCTGCCGATCTGGTTGTCCTGGGCGAGGAAATCGGCCTGGTCGGGGGGCTTCTGGCTTTTGAACGGCGCCAGGGTGATTTCCAGGGTGCGGGAAATCTCCGTGGGCGGGGTCGCGGCGAAGCCGACGCCGAGAATCACCGCCACGTGCAGCAACGCCGCGACTACCAGGGTGAAACCCAGGCGGTCGGCCGGGCGCACGCGGCGGCGCAGGGCTTTGGCGGGCGGCACGGGGGTGGTCTCGGCAGGCGGTGTTGCGGCGCGTTTCATCAAGTATCCAGCAGTCAGGCAGGCCGGGGATCAACCGGCGCTGCACGCCCATCGGTGCGAAAAAGGGCGTGCATCATAACGCATTGCGCGGCGTTCCCCGGCGAGCCGGTTCAGCGTGCCTGCAGCAGGCGATCAATGGCATCCATCAGTTTCGCGCCGATATCGGTGCCGAAGGCGGCGTCGATCTCGCGGATGCAGGTCGGGCTGGTGACGTTGATTTCGGTCAGGTGCTCGCCGATCACGTCCAGGCCTACGAACAGCAGGCCTTTCTCGCGCAGGGTCGGGCCGACCTGGGCGGCGATCCAGCGGTCGCGCTCGGTCAGCGGGCGCGCTTCGCCACGGCCGCCAGCGGCCAGGTTGCCGCGGGTCTCGCCAGCGGCGGGAATGCGCGCCAAGCAGTAGTCCACCGGCTCGCCGTCGATCATCAGAATGCGCTTGTCGCCGTCCTTGATCGCCGGCAGGTAGGCCTGGCCCATGATCTGCTGGGCGCCGTTGAGGGTCAGGGTCTCGAGAATCACCGAGAGGTTCGGATCGCCCGGGCGGTGGCGGAAGATCGAGGTGCCGCCCATGCCGTCCAGCGGCTTGAGGATCACATCGCCGTGCTTGGCCACGAACTCGCGCAGGATGTCCGGGCGGCGGCTGACCACCGTCGGCGGCGTGCACTGCGGGAACAGCGTGGCGAACAGTTTTTCGTTGCAGTCACGCAGGCTCTGGGGTTTGTTGACCACCAGTACGCCGGCGCGCTCGGCCTGTTCCAGCAGGTAGGTGCTGTAGACGAATTCGAGGTCGAAGGGCGGGTCCTTGCGCATCAGGATCACGTCGAGGTCGGCCAGCGGCGCGTCGAATTCGGATTCGAACTCGAACCACTTCTCCGGGTTGGCGAACACTTTCAGGGGGCGCATGCGCGCGCGGGCCTGGCCCTCGCCCTGGTACAGGTCCTGGATCTCCATGTGGAACAGTTCCCAGCCGCGTGCCTGGGCGGCCAGCAGCATGGCCAGCGAGCTGTCCTTCTTGTAGGAGATCTCGGCGATCGGGTCCATGACAATTCCGAGGCGAACGCTCATGGGTAGTTCCTCTAGTCGGCAAAGCCCGAAGGGGGCATGAAAAGGGGCTCAGGGTGGCGCCGACGGGCGCCGCGGTCAAGGGAAAACCGCCAGGCCCCGTGGTTGATGGAATGCACTGCCCGAGTGTGTTAAAAATGCTCGCTACAAGCACAGGCTACACAGGCCCAGGCACCCGTTGGAGCGGGCGATGCCCGCGATTGGCCCAGCAGGGCGGCTCGCACCTCCCACAGATCAGCGGTGAGCACTCATGGAACAGCATCAGGGCGCCCTCACGGGTGGGGTGAAGGTGATGGTCATCGACGACTCGAAAACCATCCGCCGTTCTGCCCAGGCACTGCTCAAGGACACCGGCTGCGAGGTCATCACCGCGGTCGATGGTTTCGACGCCTTGGCCAAGATCATCGATAATGCCGTGCAGATCATCTTCGTCGACGTCATGATGCCGCGCCTCGATGGCTACCAGACCTGCGCCTTGATCAAGCACCACGGGGCCCTGGCGGCGACGCCGGTGGTCATGCTGTCATCGCGTGACGGGCTGTTCGACAAGGCGCGGGGGCGCAGCGTGGGGTCCGAACAGTTCCTCACCAAGCCCTTCAGCAAGGAAACCCTGCTCGCCGCGATCGAGGCCCATGTGCCTGGCTTCGTGGCCCGGGCACACAACGTACCCTGAGGCATCTGGGGGCGCCACGACGTCTTGATAACTATGGGGAACAGCATGGCTCGTATTCTGATCGTCGATGACTCGCCGACCGAAATGTACAAACTCACCAGCATCCTGGAAAAGCACGGGCACACCGTGCTCAAGGCCGAGAACGGCGCCGACGGCGTGGCCCTGGCCCGCCAGGAAAAGCCCGACGCAGTGCTGATGGACATCGTGATGCCGGGCCTGAACGGCTTCCAGGCCACCCGCCAGCTGACCAAGGACCCGGAAACCGCGCACGTGCCGGTGATCATCATCACCACCAAAGACCAGGAAACCGACAAGGTCTGGGGCACACGCCAGGGTGCCCGCGACTACCTGACCAAACCGGTCGAGGAAGACAACCTGATCGCCACCCTGAACGCCGTACTGGCGGGCTGACAGGCCTTGAGGCAACAAGCGCGCACGGCGTTCGACCTGCTGCTGGCCATCGACCAGCGCTGCCGCGTGCACGCCGCCGGGCTGCCCTCCCAGGACACCCGCCAGCGCACCTGGAGCGGCATCGGTTTTCGCTTGGCCGGGCAGTGGCTGGTCACGCCCATGCAGGAGATTGCCGAGGTGCTGCGCGAGCCGGCCTTCACCCGGCTGCCCGGGGTCAAGCCCTGGGTGCTGGGCATGGCCAACCTGCGCGGGCGGCTGTTGCCGGTGATGGACATCTGCGGCCTGCTGGACGTCGAGCCCTCGGCTTCGCACCAGCGCCGGGTGCTGGTGGTCGACCAGCCCGAAGTGTTCGCCGGCCTGGTGGTCGACGAAGTGCTCGGGCTGCAACATTTTTCCCAGGAAACCCTGGAACCCTCGGCGCCGCTGCAGATTCGCGCAGCCATGGCGCCGTTCGTCCAGGGCCATTTCCAGCGCGAGCAGGTGTGGAGCGTGTTCAGCCTCCAGGCCCTGGTGCAGTCTGCGGAGTTTCGTGATGTGGCGCTTTGAACCAGTGGCCAGCGATGTAAGGGGAGTGGCGCAATGACCACCACAGCGGTCACCGCCCAGGCGGCCAAAGGCACCCGCAGCACTACGCAGATCGCCGGGCTGTTCGTGGCCCTGATCATCTTCATCATGTTGCTGTTCGCCAACTTCGCCTACCTCAACACCCAGTCCAACTACGACAAGCAGTACATCGGCCACGCCGGCGAGCTGCGGGTGCTGTCCCAGCGCATCGCCAAGAACGCTTCCGAGGCGGCGGCTGGCAAGGTCGACGCGTTCAAGCAGCTGGGCGACGCGCGCAACGAATTCGACCGCCGCTGGGGCTACCTTAAGGAAGGCGACAAACGCACCGGCCTGCCGCCTGCACCGGCCGATGTGCACGACGAAATGAAAACCGTGCAGCGCGACTGGGACAACCTGCGCAAAAACACCGACGCCATCCTCGCCAGCGAGCAGACCGTGCTGTCCCTGCATCAGGTGGCGGCGACCCTGGCCGAGACCGTGCCACAGTTGCAGCGCGAGTCCGAGCGGGTGGTGGAAATTCTCCTGCAGCGCGGCGCCCCGGCCAGCCAGGTGGCCCTGGCCCAGCGCCAGTCGCTGCTGGCCGAGCGCATTCTCGGCTCGGTGAACACCGTGCTCGGCGGCGACGAAAACGCCGCCCAGGCCGCCGAAGCCTTCGGCCGCGATGCCGCGCGCTTCGGCGTGGTGCTCAACGGCATGCTCAACGGCAATATCGGCCAGCGCATCGCCCAGGTGCAGGACAGCGACGCGCGGGCGCGGCTGCAGGAAATCTCCAACCTGTTCGAATTCATTTCCGGCTCGGTGGACGAAATTCTCGCCACCTCGCCCGAACTGTTCAAGGTCCGGGTGGCGGCAAGCAATATCTTCAATCTGTCGCAAACCCTGCTGGACGAGGCCTCGCGCTTGGCCACCGGGTTCGAGCACCTGGCCGGCGGCCGGTCGCTGGACACCATCGGCGGCTACATTCTCGGCCTGCTGGCGCTACTGTCGATCATCTTCATCGGCCTGGTGATGGTACGCGAGACCAACCGCCGCCTGCGCGAAACCGCCGAGAAGAACGAGCGCAACCAGGCGGCGATCATGCGCCTGCTCAATGAAATCTCCGACTTGGCCGACGGCGACCTGACCGTTACCGCCTCGGTCACCGAAGACTTCACCGGCACCATCGCCGACTCCATCAACTATTCCATCGACCAGCTGCGCGACCTGGTGGCCACCATCAACCTCTCGGCCGAAGCCGTGGCCGGTGCCGTGCAGGAAACCCAGGCCACCGCCAAGCAGCTGGCCAAAGCCTCCGAGCACCAGGCGGCGCAGATCACCGATGCCTCCATGGCCATCAGCGACATGGCCCAGTCCATCGACCACGTGTCGAGCAACGCCTACGAATCGGCCAAGGTCGCCGAGCGCTCGGTGGCCATCGCCAACAAGGGCAACGAGGTGGTGCACAACACCATCGATGGCATGGACAACATTCGCGAGCAGATCCAGGACACCTCCAAGCGCATCAAGCGCCTGGGCGAGTCTTCCCAGGAAATCGGCGATATCGTCAGCTTGATCGACGACATTGCCGACCAGACCAACATCCTCGCCCTCAACGCCGCGATCCAGGCCTCCCTGGCCGGCGAGGCGGGCCGCGGCTTCGCCGTGGTGGCCGACGAAGTGCAGCGCCTGGCCGAGCGCTCGTCGTCGGCCACCCGGCAGATCGAAACCCTGGTGCGGGCGATCCAGGCGGACACCAACGAAGCGGTGATTTCCATGGAGCAGACCACCGCCGAGGTGGTGCGCGGCGCGCGGCTGGCGCAAGATGCCGGAGTGGCCCTGGCGGAGATCGAAGGCGTCTCCCAGGACCTCGCTTCGCTGATTCACGGCATCTCCAATGCCGCCCAGCAGCAGACGTCGTCGGCAGGGCAGATATCCCATACCATGGCAGTGATCCAGCAGATCACCAGCCAGACCTCGGCGGATTCCACCACCACCGCCGAAAGCATCGGCAACCTGGCGCGCATGGCCAGCGAGATGCGCCGCTCGGTCTCCGGCTTCACCTTGCCGCCCGCGCCCGATGCGCGTTGAGCGCCTGAACCTTTCTCGGAGTGGTTATGGTTGACCGGCATGATGACGACACGTTGCCCCTGATCAAGGGCACCATGGCCGCCTCGCTGCAGCAGGCCGGCCGCGCGCTGCTGGGCCAGCCGCTGCCACCCCTGGCCGGGCCTGACCGCGATGCCTTGCGCTCGGTGGTCAACGCCGTACGCGACGAACTGCGCCACGGCAAGCAGCGCCTCGACCACTTCGTACAAAGCGACCGCCAGAACCTCCACGAGCTCGACAGCCTGCTGCCGGCCCTGCGCCAGGTCGCCGACACCTTGGCGGTGCTGGGCTTTCACCAGCCGCGCAAGGTGATCATCGACCAGGTCAGCGTGATCCACGGCCTGATCCAGGGCCAGCGCGCGCCCGACGATGCGGTGCTGATGGACGTCGCCGGGGCACTGTTGTACGTGGAGGCCACCCTGGCCGGCATGCTCGGCGCCAGCGAGGCCGGCGAGCGCGATGAAGGCGGCGCTGACGCCAATGCCTCGAGCGCGCCGGACATGGCGCAGATCCACCGTGTGGTGCTGATCGAGTCCCGCGCCTGCCTGCAGGAAGCCCTGGACCTGATCGACGACTGCCTCGACGGCGTGATCAGCGCCGAGGCCTCGGCCCCCGGCGAGGCTGTGCCGGAGCTGCTCAACCAGGTGCGCGGGGCGCTGGAGATGATCGGCCTGCAGCGCGCCGCCGAATTGCTGCGCACCTGCCGCGCCCATGTGCAGGAGCATTGGCAGACGGCGGCCGGGCTGGCCGCGGACCCGCAGGTCGAGGCGCTGGCGTCGGCGCTCACGGCCATCGACTTCTACCTCGGCCGCCGCGTCGACGACCCCAGCCGTGTCGGCGATACCGCCCTCGCCGTGGCGGAGGAAAACCTCGCGCGGCTGCGCCAGCCGCTGGCAACGATGCCCGCTACCCCAGCCCAGGCCGAAGCGCACCTGCCGGTAGAGCTGCGCGAGCCGGGCAGCGCTGGCGATTTTGACGCCGACGGTTTCGACCGGCAGTTGCTGGAAATCTTCCGCAACGAAGCCCTGACCCATCTGGCGACCTTGGAAAGCTTCCTGCGCCTGGCCGCCGAGCAGGGGCCGCTGCTGGCCAGCGATGCCTTGCAGCGCGCGGTGCACACCCTCAAGGGCAGCGCCTGGATGGCCGGCGTGTTGCCCGTCGCCGCCCTGGCCACCGCCCTCGACCGCATGGTGCGCGAGTTCAAGAGCCACCGCTGGCCCTTCGGCCCCGCGCAAACGGCGCTGTTGCGCAAGGCGCTGGACGTCTTCAAGGCCAGCGTCCAGCGCCTGCCCGCCGCCCCACTCAAGGATATCGACGGCGCCGAGGTGCTGATTGGCGAGTTCGTCCAGCAGGTCGCCGAGCGCCTGGAAAACGCCGAGGCCGAGGCCCACGCCCTGGCCGCGCCCAAGCGCGAGCCGCAGCTGATCACGCGCTTCCTCGAGCAGGGCATGGACATCCTGCTGGATGCCGAAAACCTGCTCGACCATTGGCACCAACACCCCGCCCAGCGCCAGGACCTGACCGCCCTGCTGGACGAGTTGACCACCCTGGGCCAGAGCGCCCACCTGGCCGACCTCGATGCGGTGGACGAACTCTGTGAAGCCTTGCTGGACCTCTACGGCGCGGTCGAAGAGAGCAGCCTGGCCGTCAGCGAGGTGTTTTTCGCCGAAGCCCACCAAGCTCACGACGCATTGATCAACATGCTCGACCAACTGGCGGCGGGCCAGGACATCGACCCGCAGCCCGAACGCCTGAAGGCCCTGCGCGACCTGCTCGACAGCGCCCTCGATCCGGCCGCGACAGGCTTGGTGCAGCAGGGCGGCACCCAGGTGACCGAACTGTCCAGCGCGATCCAGGCCGCCGAGCCCGACAGCCTGGCGCAGCTGTTCATCGACGAGGCGTGGGACATCCTCCACAGCGCCGACGAGGCGCTGCAACGCTGGCTCGGCGCGCCCGCCAACCTGCAACCGCTGACGGCCTTGCGCCATGATCTCGAAAGCCTAGACGGCGGCGCGCAGATGGCCGAGGTCGGCCCCATCAGCACCGTGGTCGAAGCCTTGCTGCCGCTGTACCTCGGCCTCGAAGACAAGCGCCTGCAGAGCGACCAGAGCCTCGGTGCGCTGCTGGCGCAGGCCCATGGCGCGCTGGCGACCTTGTTGCGCCAGTATCAGGCCGGTGTGGCGCTGGCCGTGCCTGAAGCGCTGCTGCTCGCCCTGCTGGAATGGCGCCGGGCCGCCGTTGCCGCCGAGGCCAGCCGAACACCGGCGCCACCGCCGGCGCCCGAGGCCAGCCAAGATAAGGAGCTGTTGGATATTTTCCTCGAAGAGGCCGGCGATATCGTCGAAAGCACCAGCGTGGCCCTGACCCGTTGGCGCGGCGAACCGCACAATAGCCTGGAAGTGGAAAACCTGCTGCGCGACCTGCACACCCTCAAGGGCGGCGCGCGCATGGTCGAGATCGCCGCCATCGGCGACCTGGCCCACGAGCTGGAGTTTCTTTACGAAAGTGTCTCGGCTGCCGTGCTGCCGCCGGGCAGCGCACTGTTCGCCTTGCTGCAGAAGGGCCACGACCAACTGGCGCAGATGCTCGACACCGTGCGCGCCGGCCAGGCCCCGGCCCAGGCCAGCGCGCTGATCGCGGCCATCCGCAGCTTCACCAGCCCGGGCCCCGAGCACCAGGCGCCAAGTGCTCCGGCCGCCGCCACCGAGGCTGCGGCGGCGGGTGCCGAGCGTGGCCAGGCCGACATGGTCAAGGTGCCCGCCGAAGTGCTGGACACCCTGGGCAACCTGGCCGGTGAAACGTCAATCATCCGCAGCCGCATCGAGCAGCAGGTCAACGACACCCAGGCCGCGCTGCAGGAAATGGAGATCACCCTGGAGCGCATGCGCGACCAGCTGCGCCGCCTCGATATCGAAACCCAGGCGCGCCTGCTCAGCCGCCAGGCCACCGAGCCCGACGGCCTGGGCTACGAAGAATTCGACCCGCTGGAAATGGACCGTCATTCCCAGCTGCAACAGCTGTCCCGGGGCCTGTTCGAGTCCGCTTCCGACCTGCTTGAACTCAAGGAAACCCTGGCCATTCGCGCCCACGACGCCCAGGCGCTGTTGGTCCACCAGGCGCGGGTCAACACCGACCTGCAGGAAGGCCTTATGCGCACGCGCATGGTGCCGTTCGGGCGCCTGCTGCCGCGTTTGCAGCGGATCATCCGGCAGGTGGCCAGCGAGTTGGGCAAGGACGTCGCCTTCGAGATTGGCAATGCCGACGGCGAAATGGACCGCAGCGTGCTGGAGCGCATGATCGCGCCGCTGGAACACATGCTGCGCAACGCCGTCGACCATGGCCTGGAACCCACCGAGGTACGCTTGGCGGCAGGCAAGCCGGCCCAGGGCCGCATCAGTTTGAACCTGGTGCATGAAGGCAGCGAAGTGGTGCTGGAGATCAGCGACGACGGCGCCGGCGTGCCCTTGGCCGCGGTTCGCCACAAGGCGATCAAGCGTGGCCTGCTCGATCCGGCGAGCGACGTCAGCGACCACGACGTGCTGCAGTTCATCCTGCAGCCGGGCTTCTCCACCGCGGCCAAGGTCACGCAGATTTCCGGGCGCGGCCTGGGCATGGACGTGGTGCACGAAGAGGTGAAGCAGCTGGGCGGGTCGATGACCATCGATTCCAGCACCGGCAGCGGCACGGCCTTCCGCATTCGCCTGCCGTTCAGCGTGTCGGTAAACCGCGCGCTGATGGTGCAGTGCGGTGAAGAACTCTACGCCGTGCCACTCAACACCGTCGAAGGCATCGTGCGCGTGCCGCCGGCCGAGCTCGACGCGCGCTATCAGGCGCCGGGCGCACGCTATTTGTATGGCGGCCAGCAGTACGAGCTGCGTTATCTGGGCGACCTGCTGCACTGCGGCAAGCGCCCGTCGCTGCTCAGCCAGACTTTACCGGTGCCGCTGCTGCTGGTGCGCTCCCACGACCAGCAGGTGGCGGTGCACGTGGACGCCCTGGCCGGCTCGCGGGAAATCGTGGTCAAGAGCCTGGGGCCGCAGCTGCTGGCGGTGCAGGGGCTGTCCGGGGCGACCATCCAGGGCGACGGCCGGGTGGTGCTGATTCTCGACCTGTTGGCGCAGATCCGTGCCCACCAGGCGCGCCAGGCCCATGGTGCCTTGCTGAGCCTGGAGCGCGGCGCGCTGGCGGCGGAAGCCGAGCCGCAACGGCGCCTGCTGGTCATGGTGGTGGACGACTCGGTGACCGTGCGCAAGGTCACCAGCCGCCTGCTGGAGCGCCACGGCATGAGCGTGGTCACCGCCCGCGACGGCGTCGAGGCCCTGGCGCAGCTGCGCGAGCAGCGCCCCGACGTGCTGCTGCTGGACATTGAAATGCCGCGCATGGACGGCTTCGAAGTGGCCACGCAAATCCGCCGCGACCCGGCCCTCAAGGACTTGCCCATCATCATGATCACCTCGCGCACCGGCGCCAAGCACCGCGACCGGGCCATGGCCATCGGCGTCAACGACTACTTCGGCAAGCCCTACCAGGAAACCCGCCTGCTCGACAGCATCGCCCACTGGAGCGCCCAGCATGCCTGAGTACACCAGCGCGCCACGCACTACCCTTACCACCTTGATGCTGCCCCTCAGCGACCGCAGCCTGATCCTGCCCAACGTCGCCGTGGCCGAACTCATCGACTACCAACTGCGCCAGCCGGTGATGGGCGCGCCGGACTGGCACATGGGCATGATCGTGTGGCGCGAGCTGCAGATTCCCCTGGTCAGCTTCGAAGCCGCCTGCGGCGCGCTGCCGATGGTGGGCGAGCGCGCGCGCATCGTGGTGCTCAACTGCCTCAGCGACGGGCCGCTGCAATTCATGGCCATCCTCATCCAGGGCGTGCCGCGCTCGTGCAAGGTCGACAGCCAGCTCAGCTACGTCGACGTGCCCTTGGCACCCTTGGAATTGGCGGCGGTGCAGATCAGCGACCGCATCGCCCGCATCCCCGACCTCGATGGTCTCGAACGCCTGCTGCTGACCTGGTAAGGGCATCAAACCGTTAGATTTTTTTCACATCGGCTGTGTAGCATGAGCGGTCAAATACTGGCCATGGAGGTGTACACCGCATGTATCACGGCGAAAAGCTCAACGCCTGGACCCATCTGGTCGGCGCAGTGGCAGCGAGCGTGGGGGCGATCTGGTTGCTGGTCATGGCCAGCCTGGATGGCAACCCCTGGAAGATCGTCAGCGTCGCCATCTACGGCGTCACCCTGATGATGCTCTACAGCGTTTCCACCCTGTACCACAGCGTACGCGGGCGGGCGAAAGTGGTGATGCGCAAGCTCGACCACCTGTCCATCTACCTGTTGATTGCCGGCAGCTACACGCCCTTCTGCCTGGTCAGCCTGCGCGGGCCCTGGGGCTGGAGCCTGTTCGGCATCGTTTGGGGGCTGGCGGTGATCGGCATGCTGCAGGAGATCAAACCGCGCAGCGAGGCACGGGTGCTTTCGGTGGTGATCTACGCCGTAATGGGCTGGATCGTGCTGGTGGCTGTCAAGCCGCTACTCGCCACCCTGGGCGCCGCCGGCTTCGCCTGGCTGGCGGGCGGCGGCGTGCTCTACACCCTCGGGATCATCTTCTTTGCGCTGGATCATCGGCTGCGGCATGCGCACGGGATCTGGCATCTGTTCGTGATTGCGGGGAGTTTGATGCACTTTATTGCGGTGTTTTTTTATGTGATCTAGGGAAAGGAAACAATACGTTTGGTCCAGGGGCTGGGAGAGCGCCAGCCCGCTAGTCCTGCTCGTCGTATGGTTCGCGGGTCCTAGAAATCGCCCCACAATTGCTGCGCAACCGCCAACGCCACCACCGGTGCTGTCTCCGTGCGCAGCACCCGTGGCCCCAGCCGTGCCGAGTGAAAGCCCTTGCCTTGCGCCTGCACCACTTCAGCGTCCGTCAGCCCACCCTCGGGGCCGATCAGGAAAGCCAAGGAGGCCGGTTTGGCGTGGCTGATCATCGGTTCGGCGATTGGGTGCAGTACCAATTTCAATTCCGCTTCAGTCCCGGCCAGCCACTCTTCCAGCGTCTGCGGCGGATGAATCACCGGTACGCTCGAACGCCCACACTGTTCGCAGGCGCTGATCGCGATCTGCTTCCAGTGCTGCAGGCGTTTGTCCGCACGTTCATCTTTCAACCGCACTTCGCAGCGTTCGCTGACGATGGGGGTGATTTGCGTGACGCCCAGTTCGGTGGCTTTCTGGATCGCCCAGTCCATGCGCTCGCCACGGGACAGGCCCTGGCCGAGGTGCACGGGCAGGGTGGAATCCGGCTGGCCGGCGAAGGCTTCATCCAAGCGCACGCTCACGCGCTTCTTGCCCACTTCCAGCAGCGCGCCCAGGAATTCCTGGCCTGAGCCGTCGAACAGTTGCACCGCGTCGCCTTCGGCCATGCGCAGCACGCGGCCGATATAGTGGGCCTGGGCCTCGGGGAGTTCGTGGTCGCCAACGCTCAATGGGGTGTCGATGAAGAAGCGGGAGAGTCGCATAAGCCATGTCTCGGTGAAAAAGAGGGAGATCGACGAGCCCCGCTGCCGAGGCTCGCTCCAGAGCGAACGATGGCCTAGCCCGGGTCGCGGAAGTCCGGGTGGAAGTTGGCCGGCACGGCCACGCTGATATCGCTGCGGGTGGCAATATCGATGCCTTCGCTGGCGACTTCGGCAAGGAAGTCGATCTGTTCCGGGGTGATGATGTACGGCGGCAGGAAATACACCACGCTGCCCAGCGGGCGCAGCAGGGCGCCACGTTCGAGGGCGTGCTGGAACACTTTGAGGCCGCGGCGCTCCTGCCAGGCGTAAGGGGTTTTGCTGGCCTTGTCCTGGACCATCTCGATGGCCAGTACCATGCCGGTCTGGCGCACTTCTGCCACGTGAGGGTGGTCGGCCAGGTGCGCGGTGGCGCTGGCCATGCGGGTGGCCAGGGCCTTGTTGTTCTCCACTACCTGGTCTTCCTGGAAGATATCCAGGGTCGCCAGCGCCGCCGCACAGGCCAGCGGGTTGCCGGTGTAGCTGTGGGAGTGGAGGAAGGCGCGCAGGGTGGGGTAGTCGTCGTAGAAAGCGCTGTAGACATCCTCGGTGGTGACGCAGGCCGCCAGGGGCAGGTAGCCGCCGGTGAGGGCTTTGGACAGGCAGAGGAAATCCGGGCGTATGCCGGCCTGCTCGCAGGCGAACATCGTGCCGGTGCGGCCGAAGCCCACGGCGATTTCGTCGTGGATCAGGTGCACGTTGTAGCGGTCGCAGGCCTTGCGCAGCAGCTTGAGGTACACCGGGTGGTACATGCGCATGCCGCCGGCGCCTTGGATCAGCGGCTCGACGATCACGGCGGCGACGCTGTCGTGATGTTCGGCGAGGGTCTGCTCCATCGCGTTGAACATGTTGCGCGAGTGCTCTTCCCAGCTCATGCCTTCAGGGCGCAGGTAGCAGTCCGGGCTGGGTACCTTGAGGGTGTCGAGCAGCAGCGCCTTGTAGGTTTCGGTGAACAGCGGCACATCGCCCACGGCCATGGCGGCGATGGTTTCGCCGTGGTAGCTGTTGGTGAGGGTGACGAAGCGCTTCTTGTTCGGCTGGCCGCGGTTGACCCAGTAGTGGAAGCTCATCTTCAGTGCCACTTCGATGCACGACGAACCGTTGTCGGCGTAGAAGCAGCGGGTCAGGCCTTCGGGGGTTATGGCCACCAGGCGCTCGGACAGCTCGATCACCGGCTGGTGGCTGAAGCCGGCGAGAATCACGTGCTCCAACTGGTCGACCTGGTCCTTGATGCGCTGGTTGATGCGCGGGTTGGCGTGGCCGAACACGTTCACCCACCACGAGCTGACGGCATCGAGGTAACGCTTGCCTTCGAAGTCTTCCAGCCAGATGCCCTCGCCGCGCTTGATGGGGATCAGGGGCAGGCGTTCGTGGTCTTTCATCTGGGTGCAGGGGTGCCACAGGACCTTGAGGTCACGTTGCATCCACTGGTCGTTAAGGCCCATTTTTTCTCTCCTGGCAGCGCCCGCGAAGGGCGGCTCGGCAAACAATCGCGCAAGCCTATGCAATGCCCGCCGCCGGGACAACCCATAGCCGCTATTGATTTGCCCTTTGGCGCCAAAAGGCAACGCTGGCGGGGCTATCGGCGCTCGCGTATCCTTCGCGGCACTTTGCCAGTGTTCGGCAATTTTCCCTTCGTAGTTCCTGGCTTTATAAACATAAGTATTTTCCGGAGTTCGCTGAATGTCTGTTGCGTGGCTGCGCGCCTGTGCGCTGGTAATAATTGGGCTGTTCAGCGCGCAAGCGTTGGGGCAGGGCAAGCAACCCACGGCCATTGTGGTGGGCGCTGGGCTGTCCGGGCTGACCGCGGCCTACGAGCTGCAGAACAAGGGCTGGCAGGTCACGGTGCTGGAGAGCAAGCCGACTGTGGGTGGCCGTTCCGGGCTGGCGTCCAGCGAATGGATTGGCGACAGCAAGGCGCAGCCGGTGCTCAACCATTACCTGGACGCCTTCAAGCTGGCGACCCTGCCGGCCCCCGAGTACGTGCGTACGCCCAGCTACCTGATCGACGGCGATTATTTCACCGCCGCCGACCTGGCCACCAAGCAGCCGGACACCGCCGCCGCCCTGGCCCGTTACGAGAAAACCCGTGACGACCTGGCGCGCTCCATCAGCGACCCGCTGAACCCGGCGGCCAACAGCACGCTGTTCGCCCTGGACCAGATGAACGTGTCGGCCTGGCTCGACAAGCTCAACCTGCCGCCGGTGGCGCGCCAACTGGTGAACCAGCAGATTCGCACCCGCTACGACGAGCCTTCGCGCCTGTCGCTGCTGTACTTCGCTCAGCAAAATCGCGTTTACCGTGGCGTCTCCGACCGTGATCTGCGCGCTTCGCGTCTGGTCGGTGGCAGCCCGGTGCTGGCCCAGGCCTTCGTCAA
>Ga0308164_10001356_pt1 | contig 29264 bp, 27 predicted proteins | sample PhyTR2_FD_201031 | JGI IMG/M metagenome (GOLD analysis project Ga0308164, IMG submission 201031) | Phyllosphere microbial communities from UC Gill Tract Community Farm, Albany, California, United States - DLSLT.R2 | ecosystem: Host-associated > Plants > Phyllosphere > Unclassified | place: USA... | reverse complement strand
AGCATCAACGGGTTCTCATGCTTGTGGATATCGACCGAGAGCAACTGCCGGAAACGCCGCGCCCCCGGAAAGCCCTGAGCGAGCCCGAGCACATGCCGGGTGATGTGGTGCATGTTGCCCCCACTGGCCAGATGCGCCTCGATATAAGGCCGTAATGCCTCCAGCGCTTCGGCGCGACTGATAACCGGCGCGGTGCTGCCGAACAGTCGCTGATCCACTTCCGCCAGCAGGTAGGGATTGTGATACGCCTCACGGCCCAGCATCACGCCGTCGAAGGTCTGCAGATGCTCTTGGCATTGCTCCAGCGTCTTGATACCGCCGTTGAGGACGATCTCGAGCTGCGGGAAATCCTTCTTCAATTGCGCAACCACGTCATAACGCAGCGGCGGAATATCCCGATTTTCCTTCGGCGACAAACCTTCCAGAATCGCGATTCGCGCATGCACCGTAAAACTCTGGCAACCCGCTTCATGCACCTTGCCGACGAAATCACACAGCTGCTCGTAGCTGTCACGACCATTGATCCCGATACGGTGCTTGACCGTGACCGGAATGCTCACCGCATCGCGCATCGCTTTAACACAATCCGCCACCAACTCCGGATGCCCCATCAGGCACGCGCCGATCATGTTGTTCTGCACCCGATCACTCGGGCAGCCGACATTCAGATTGACCTCGTCATACCCCACCCCTTCCGCCATCCGCGCACACGCCGCCAGATCCGCCGCCGTACTGCCGCCCAACTGCAGCGCCAACGGATGCTCGGTCTCGTCATGCTTCAAGAACCGCGCGCTGTCGCCGTGCAGCAACGCGCCGGTGGTGACCATCTCGGTGTAGAGCAACGCGTGTTTGGAGAGCAGACGCAGGAAGAAGCGGCAGTGGTGGTCGGTCCAATCCATCATCGGGGCGACGGAGAAGCGGCGGGAGAAATCGGTCTTGTCTTGAGGCGTTATAGCTGACATTTTTAATCGGTGACTCGGCGAAGTATCGCGGGATTCTATCATCGCCTGCTAGGGTGTAGCCAAACTACGCCATACGTGGCCAAGGTATGGCGGGGACGATGCAGTGGGCCGACAGTTCGCCGCAAAGAGCATCATCCTACAGCCTTGACAACCCGTGATCAGCCCAACTTTCTTACACGCCCCGTACAGCCGCGTCTTGGCAGGAAAGGCGCTCACGCTAGCATTTAAACCGGCCGGGAAATAATGGATCGCCAGTTTGAGCTATTACTCCTAATCCCATACGCCTGCCCCAATAACGACTCGGGCTCTGCTCTGCCAGCCTGTCTTCGCTCCTGTGCAATTTTGAGCTGCAAACGCTCAAATCTTGACAAAGAGGTACTACGCTCTTTGGCACCAGATTTTGAGAAGTCCTGGACTGGATTTCGCTCGACAGCTTCCCGCCTTAATGCCTTACGTTTTTCACTTAGCATCTGCTTGGTAGATTTTGCATAGCGGCGATGGTGGGTAAGCAATTCCTTTGTAGAGCCTTCGAGAACGTGTCGCTCACGCGGTGTAGTGGCCAGACGATCCTCAGGAAGCGCCTTGAGCGGCGGCGATTCGTCAACATGGGCAATGAGTCGTTCAGGGTTTCTTCCTGCTTTGACAAACGCGGGAGCTTTTAGCGTCAATCTTGGAGCCAGAGCAGCAGAGCGCGGCGTGCGACCAATCAAGCGTAAAAACCTGGACGCAGCCTTGAATAGGACTGCGACATGTCCGTCAGGGTCTACGTGATTAACCGGATCACCCCCACAGTACGCGTAGGCATTAAGGCCCCCTTTATCAAAAGGGCTGAGGTTATCTGGAGTATTGAATCGCATCAAAGCGGGGTTAAATGCTCGGTAGCCATTCCCCAGTAAATAGTGGCCGGTCACGCCCTCAGGACGCTCACCAACAAATCGCAGCAGACCAACTTGACTGATCGATGAATCATGGTGTCCATAAGGGGTGTAGTTAAAAACGTCTGAGCGAAGCGCGAATTGAGTATGCAATACAGAGCTTTGCCCGTCAGTTGTCTTTAAAAGATGAGCGATTTGACTGCTTCTCTGATCAAGGACGCTCTCTGCCAGCAAGATGTCTTCATAACGAAAAACCGTTCGAAACCACTCTGAATCGATTTCGTTTACCAAACGATTTTCAAGGTAAAACCTCTGACAAATACTGCCAGAGTCGCTGCTGATCAGCCTGTCGAGTGCGTCATAACGGTAAGCACATGAGAGTATTTCTGCACCACCATTTTTGAGTTTCATATGCCCCTGCCCGCCTGAACGCCAACGAGGAACCATCATTGCCTAGCCAACAGTCTTTGGGTACTGGCACATCTGATAGTGGCACTCACGACGCCAAGAGCGACAACATCGCGCGAATCGCTGAACTCAACGTCAGCAAGCCGACCATAGGTCGCAAAGTCCGTGCGGCTTACTATGATTTCAATACTGCCGCCCAGATACGACAGGCATCCAGGCACTCAAAAGCTTTTAACACTCTGCGTCACCACCCCCAAAATAATAAGATCATCATTATCCGTCACAGGCTGCGACGGGTAATCCTTGTGGCTGGATTCCAGCATCACGACATTCCCGCGCATGTGCAACCGCCTGCATACCTGCGCCTCGTTGAGCGAGGCGATGACGATGTCGCCGTGCTCGGCGTAGCGTCCGCGGTCGACAATCAGCATGTCTTCCTTGCTGATGTGCTCCCCTTGCATGCTGTCGTCCTGGATGGCAGCAATGAAAAAGTCCGGTTCTCGCACTTCGCAGAGCTCCGCGATGGAGACGTGCTTTTCGATGACGGGCGATTGAGAGCCGACGGACGACATGGAGATGAACGGGAGCTTGATGCCCCCTGCGGACAAGGGGCCGAGGAAGGTGACACTCATGATGCGAGCCTTTTTATGATTAACTGTATGCATATACAGTTAATCGCGCATCGGGGCTGAGGTCAACCTTGGACGTAAGATATGTCGACCGATGGCGTCAGGGTTTGGCCTCCGAAAGCTGCTTGATCAACGCCACGGTCAGGTAAAGCCTGGGGGCGATGCTAGACAGTTCGATGTACTCATCATCGGCATGCAAGCCGGCACCGACGACGCCCATGGTTTCGAGCACGGCCGGTTTTTCGCTACCCGGAACGTAGGCATAGCCTGCGTCAGTGCCGAAGCGCATGGCGATGGGCTCGATGTTGCGCCCGATTTTTCCGTAAAGCGTCTGTGCGGTTTTGGCCAGTTGTTCGGAGCCTGGATTCTTCGCCAATGGTGGGCGTCCTTTCTCCAGACGTACCGACACCTCGGTGCCGTCGATGAGTTTCTTCTGCACGATGCGCTGGGCGTCGGCGATGACACGATCACTCTCAGACAGATCGGAATAGCGCATGTCCGCTTCCGCCGAAGCACTGGACGGGATGATGTTGCGCTTCTCGCCGCCCTTGATCAGGGTCCAGTTGACGGTGGTGCCTTTGGCTTGATCGCCCAGATCCTTGAGTTGCAGCATCTGATGCGCCAGTTCAATCGCCGCGTTGCGTCCGGCTTCAGGCGCGGAGCCCGCATGTGAAGACTTGCCTTTGACGTCAAGAATCACGCCGTTGATGCCGTTGGTGGCAACGGTGACGGCGTCCTTGTCAGGTGGCTCGTAGGAAAAGACGTAATCGTGCTGGCGAGCCAGTTCGGCGATGATTTTCTTCGAGCCGCTGGACCCGGTTTCCTCATCGGGGTTGAACAGCACGGTGAGTGTGCCGAAGTCCTTGAAGCCTTGATCCTGCAGCAACTTCAGGGAATGCAGAATCATTGCGACGCCACCCTTGGCATCAGCAACGCCTGGGCCGTAGGCGCGTTCGCCGTCCTGCTTGAAGGGGCGTTTCGCTGCCGTGCCCGGTCCGAATACCGTGTCGTAGTGGACCATCAGTAGAAAGGATCGGGTACCGCTGCCCTTGATCGTGCCGACGATGTTGTCACCGGCGGAGGGCGTCGCGGGCGTGGTGGTGACTTCTGCGCCCAGTGCTTTCAGGCGCTCAACCAACAGCGCGCTGATGGTTTTCAGGCCGGGAGCCTGGCCTGTGCCGGTATCGACATCGACCAATTGCTTGACGGTCTCGAGATAGGCTGTCTGTTCGGTTTCGGCTTTTTTCAGTAGTTGCTCGGGCGAGATGTCCGCCGCGAAAGCCCCGGTGGACAGGATGGAAAAGGCGATGACACTCGCAACCGATGTACGTCGAAATTGCATGCTGGTTCCCTCAGATCATTGCGGCTTGAAACCCCATCTTTACCCAACCTGCCTCACAACACCACTTCCAGACGCCTGAGCGACGTCGAGCCATTCAAATGCAAATTTGTATACAAATGTAACTGAGAGTAATTAGCATTTATCCAATTGTGAAAAAATTGTTAGGATCCTGCGACCAGCCTGCTGGCTGACCAAACGTCCGGCGCCCCGTTGTTCAAGTAGTTCGCCACTTTTCAAACGCTCAGGTCCATCGTAGGAACCCCACAATGTTTCGTCCGCTCACTTCGCTGATCGCTCTTGCGATTATCGGTGCATCAACTGCTGCGCTGGCTGCTCCCGATCAAACCAATCCGCCTGCCCAGACTCAGTCGAGCGCGTTGACGCTGGACAATGTCGACATCAATGCGCGAGCAGGCGTGGCGGGAACGGCGACCACCGAAGGCAGCGGTTCCTACACCACCGGCTCCATGAGCACTGCCACCAAGTTGCCGTTGTCGATTCGCGAAACGCCACAGTCGGTCAGCGTGATTTCACGTCAGCGCATCGAAGATCAAGGCATGAACGATCTGAACGATGTCGTTAAATACGCGCCGGGCATCATCCTGCGCAAGTTCGGTACGGATCGTCAGCAGTTTCTGGCACGCGGTTTCAGCATCGACAATCTGATGTACGACGGTCTGCCGACCATCGTGAGCACCTTCACACTGGACACCATTTCCGGGGCCGATCTGGCGATGTACGACCGTGTCGAAGTGGTCCGCGGCGCCACCGGTCTGATGACGGGCGCAGGCAGCCCATCGGCAACACTGAATCTGATCCGCAAGCGCCCCACTGCCATACCGCAGGTCAGCGTGACGACCAGCGCGGGCAGCTGGGATCGCTACCGAACGGAAGTGGATGCCTCCAACAAGCTTAACGACTCGGGCACATTGCGCGGTCGGGTAGTGACAGCGTATGAAAAGGGCAACAGCTTTCTCGACGAGCGCGACGAGGAGCGCCAGACGTTCTACGGAATCCTGGAAGCAGACCTGAACGAATCGACCACCTGGACCATTGGTGCGTCCAAGCAGCGTGACGATGCAACATCGGACTGGGGCAGCCTGCCTTCGGGTCCAAATGGCCAATACCTCGGCCTGCCCCGCTCCACATTCCTTAGCAACGACTGGGCTTACTGGGATCGGGACAACGTCAGCGTATTCACCGACGTGACTCACCGGTTCGACAATGGCTGGAGCGGCAAGATCGCAGCGGCGAAGATATGGGCCGAGTCAGACATGTATTCCAACTACCTGACGGCTAACGGCAACGGTTATGGCCAGGCGGCAGGTCAGTACGACACCACCGATGTACAGACCAATATCGATGGCTCGCTGTCCGGTCCTTTCAAGCTGTTTGGCCGCGAGCATGACCTGATGCTGGGTGTCAGTCGCCGTGAAGAGAAATTCGACCAGAAAGGCGGTTTCTACGGCTCGACGCCCATCGATATCTACAACTTCAACCCGAACGTGATTCCCAAGCCGGACATCAACACCCGCACGGCGTATGTCAGCCAGAACACCGCAACCGAAGACGGCATCTACGCAGCCGCACGCTTCAACCCGATCGATCCACTGCACATCATCGTCGGCAGCCGGGTGAGCTGGTACGACTATCAGAATCGCTCGGCCAACACGGGCGATTACAAGGTCACACGCGAGGTCACACCTTATGCCGGCATCGTCTACGACCTGAACGACACCTACTCGGTCTACGCCAGTTACACCGAGATCTTCAAACCACAGAACCAGCAGGACGTGAGCGGTGCCATTCTTGACCCGATGACCGGCGAGAGCTATGAAATCGGTTTGAAGGGCGAATACTTCAACGGCGGCCTGAACGCCTCGCTCGCGCTGTTCGACATGACTCAGGAAAACCGCGCTTACGCCATCGTCAATCCGCCCGCCAGTTGCCAGCAACAGAACCGCACCTGCTACGAAGCGGCGGGCGAAGTACGCAGCCGCGGCATCGACGCAGAAGTGACCGGTGAGCTCACACCGAACTGGCAGGCCTCGGCGTCCTACACGCTGGTGCTGAGCCAGTACGTCAAGGACCGGAACTTCGACAAGGGTGATCGATTCGCAGCCGAGCAGCCCAAGCACCTGTTCAAGGCCGCAACCACGTATCACCTGTCAGGCGACTTCAGCAAACTGCGCATCGGGGCCGACGTACTGGCTCAGAGCGACACCTACAACCGTGTTGGCACCGGTCGCTCGGAGCAGGATTCGTATGCGGTGGTGGGCCTGATGGCGGGCTACCGCTTCGACGAACACTGGGACGCCCGAGTGAACCTTAACAACGTGCTGGACGAAAAATACTGGCAGGGCATTCCCACCGCAACCGGCAGCGGCGTATACGGAGATCCACGCAACGTGATGTTCTCGTTGAAGTGGTCGCTTTGATTGCTCGATAAACACACTCACAGGCGTTCAGGGAAAACCCGGCGTCTGTGAGACGTTATGAGAACGCTCTAATACGTCACTATGACCAGCCCCTCATGCTCATCTGGCACCGTGAAGTAGCTGGTGATGAGATCGAACTCTTTGTCCGTCGCAGCAAAATCGTGCTCACCTCGAGCATTGCGCGCATGCAGTCGCGCGCGACACGTCTCATCATCGACATTCAGAAAATGCAGACAATGCTGCACTTGGGCACCATCGGCGAGCGCACGAAGCCAGGCTCGATCCGGGACTGTATTGGCAGGAAAATCCAGGACGACGCTTACACCTGTCGCCAGTACGCTGACCACTAGAGGCTCCAGCACCCCACGAATACGCCGCGCGCGATTTACATAGTCGGAAACAGAGCGGATTTCGTCAGGATAGAGGGCCGCAAGCCAGCGGTCTTCGCTGATGACGATTGTCTTGGCGTCGCTGCCCAATGTGCGAGCCAGGGTTGATTTGCCGGATGCGATTTTGCCGCACAGAAGATGCAATATCGGGGTCGTCATGGGAATCCTTTCAATTCGTCCAGTCCAGGTACGTTAAGTGAAACGGCACCATACGACTATGGAAAACGCTTAAATCAATGTTCAGGGAACAAGCAGCCCGCCATGGGCTCAAAACCATTCTCGACAAGGTTTGCGCGACAATGCCGACCCTCGACGCCACCGATGCGCAAAGCTTATGCGCCACGGCCTTGAGTGGGCGGCAGCGCTCGGGTAATGTCATCCAACCGCACAGGACAGAGCACGCTCATGACTTCCAAGCTGGATCAACTCAAGCAATTCACCACCGTTGTCGCTGACACCGGTGACTTCGGCGCGATCAAAAGCCTCAAGCCGCAAGACGCTACCACCAACCCTTCCCTGCTGCTCAAAGCCGCTTCGAGCGAGAGCAACTCGCAACTGCTGGCCGACGCGTTCAGCGGCAGCAAGGGCGACATTGGCCTGGCGTGCGACCGCTTCGCCGTCGCCATCGGCCAGGAGATTCTCAAGGTCGTTCCAGGCCGCGTTTCCACCGAAGTGGATGCCCGCCTCTCGTTCGACACCAACGCCCTGATCGAACGCAGCCATCGCATCATCGACCTGTACGACAAAGCGGATGTCAGCCGTGATCGCGTACTGGTCAAGCTGGCGTCCACCTGGGAAGGTATTCGCGCTGCCGAGAAGCTGGAGAAGGAAGGTATTCAAACCAACCTGACCCTGCTGTTCTCCTTCGCTCAGGCCACTGCCTGCGCCGAAGCTGGCGTGTTTCTGATTTCGCCGTTCGTGGGCCGCATCTACGACTGGTACAAGAAGTCATCCGGCCAGGACTACACCGGTGCCGAAGATCCGGGCGTGCAGTCCGTAACCCGCATCTACAACTACTACAAGGCCAACGACTACAAGACGGTCGTGATGGGCGCAAGCTTCCGCAACCTGAACCAGATCGAACAACTGGCAGGCTGCGACCGTCTGACCATCAGCCCGGACCTGCTCAAGCAACTGGCTGAAGACACCGGCACACTGGAGCGCAAACTGGCTCCGGGCAATCCCGGCAAAGATGGCAAGGCTGGCCAGAAACTGACTGAAAGCCAGTTCCGCTGGGCATCGAACGAAGATGCCATGGCCACCGAGAAGCTGGCTGAAGGTATTCGTCAGTTCGCTCGCGATCAGGAAAAGCTCGAGGCTCTGCTCTCCGCCAAGGCCTGAAAACATTAAAGGGCGACCTCCTTGCGGAGGTCGCCCTTTTTGCTGCCCGCCATTCAGCGTGACAGACAGGAAATGCTGTTAGCGCTGACCTTCGAGGGCGTTGACCAGATCATGGAAGGCTTCACGATTGGAGTCGTTGAGCCCCATGAGGATCTTGTGCGCTTCAAGCACCTTGGCCTTGACCACTTCCTCGCATTGATCCTGCGAAGGCAGATCGGTCAGACACTCAGGACGCGGAATAGGACGGTCGACGATGTTGAACACCTGATCGAAACCCATCGACTGCAACAACCGCGTGATGTCTTCGTGAGTGGTTACCAGCGTTGGCAACAGACCCACTTTCTGACGGGACAGGATCGAGAGCTTGGCGAGCAAACCAAGCGTCGTGCTGTCGATGCTGCGAGTTTCGGTCAAATCAATCACCACCGCCGAAAAATTCAAGGCAGTGAAGATCCGCTCGATAGTCGCGTCCAAGGCCGAACACAGCGTCAACCGCACTTCACCCACGAACTTGAGAACGAAGGTGCCTTCCTGCTCGGCGAACTGGATTCTACCGGTACTCATTAAAGATTCCTGCTTAACACTAACAAGGCGATATCATCCGGCATCTCCCCTAGCGTTGCCAATTCAAAAACCTGACGCAAGCCATCCAGGCTGCCGCCGGCCGTCTTCACCAATTCGGGTAAAACGGCTTCTTTCTCTTTGAGTGTATCACCGGGCAACAGATCGAGTATGCCGTCAGACAGCATGGTCAGACTGAACGACGCTGGCAGGTCCATTTCATGGTCCTGATAGGTCGCTTCGTTGAACAACCCGACCGGCAATCCACGCCCTTCCAGATAACGCGTCTGACCCTCAGTGTACAGCACCGGGAGCGGCAGATGGCCGCCAACGGCATAGGTCAGCTTGCCCGATTCTTCATCGATAACGCCGCCAACCATGGTCACGTGCTTGCCCAGCTTGCAACTGATCAGCCCGCGGTTGATGTGTCCTAATACATCGGAGGGTTTGAACTCCGGCAAGGTTCCGCCACGCTTGGATTCAAACAGCAACCGCGTGGTCATGAACTTCAGCAGTACGGTGATGAATGCCGAAGAGGCGCCATGCCCGGATACGTCGGCCAGATAAAACGCTACGCGTCGCTCATCCACCCGGAAATAGTCGACAAAATCGCCAGAGAGGTACAACGAAGGAATGATCTGATGCGCGAACTGAAACTCGTCGATCGCCCACGGCGTGATCGGCAACATGTTCATCTGCACCTGACGGCCCGCATCCTGATCTTCCTGAAGCAGGTGAAGGCTGGCTTCAAGCTCGCGATTGGCTGTTTCCAGTTTTTCGCGGTAGACCTGGTTTTCCTTGAGCAGGCGCGCACGGTCCAGCGCTCGACGCACTGAGTGTTCGAGCACGGCCAGGTCTTCAAGTGGCTTGATCAGGTAATCGGCGGCGCCCAGACGCAGGGCTTCGACCGCATCGCTCATGACGCCAGCGCCGGAAACGACGATGACCGGCGTTTGCGGAGCGATGGACGTCACCTGACGAATCAGCTCAAGACCGCCCATCTGAGGCATGCGCAGGTCGCAGACCACAAGATCAGGGGTTTTCTGCTCGAATATCTGAATACCCTGCAAGCCGTTACTTGCCTGCAGGACGCTGAAGCCACTGTCTTCCAGATAGGCGGCAAGGCTTGCGCGCACGACTTCATCGTCGTCGATTATCAGCAGCGTGGCACTGGTTTTTGGCATGTGGGCAAACGGCGCCAGATCAGGTTTGCGTAGGCGGCCCGATTAACCGGAACCTGCTTACTGGATTCGCTTCTAGCCTCTCTTAAACCATCCGTGCACAACAATGTTGCGCATCGTGTTTCAGAGGTGCCCTTCAAGGCGCAGACGGTACTCCCATCCGACGGGCGTTTCAAGCGTACTCCGGCGCGGACTTTGCGCTCTTTACATCGCAAATCGCCGGGAGTTATAAGAACGGTCACATCAGCAACTAAAACGAAGGACTGGACATGAGTCGAACCGATCGCGACTACGAGGAGAAAAGGGATTACATCCGCATGCGCGTCGACGCAGACGTCAACCTGATCCATGCGGGACAGGTTATTCCCGCCGTGTGCATTGACCTTTCAAGCTCCGGCATGCAGGTCCAGGCGCCCCGCTCGTTCAGCGTCGGAGACAAGCTGAACGTCAGCATTGATTCCGATCATCCGGCGCTCAAGGGCCTGGAAGCTGATACTGAAGTGGTCTGGGTAACGGACGAAGAAGGCGGCGGACAGAAACTGGGCCTGTCTATCGTGTCCATGAAGTGAGTCACGGTTCACGTTTCGGAAAAACAATAAAGGCGACCCTTGGTCGCCTTTATTCATTATCACGCTACGCGAAAACGATCAAAAATCGTCTTCGACCTGCCCGTCCTTGACCTTGAATTCGCGGTTCTGCAGATACGCATTGCGAATGAAGGTGTAACGGTCGCCACTGATCATGCGCTCGGCTGACAACAGGCTGGCGCGGGTATCGACCAGATTCACGCCCAGCGCGGTGTTACGGGTCGGCACGTGGTCGATGTAGCGATATGGCGTGGTGTAGGTGTCTGGAATCTTGGCGAAGGCATCACGCACAGTGCTCGGACCCAGCAGAGGGATCACAACGAAAGGACCGCTGCCGACACCCCAGTGACCGAGGGTCTGGCCGAAGTCTTCGTCATTGCGCTGCAGGCCCATGTGGGTCCCAACGTCGATGAAGCCCAGCAGACCAAAGGTGGTGTTGAAAATCAGGCGGGCGGTGTCGACACCGGCGGCCGCTGGTTTGGCTTGCAGTACATCGTTGGCAAGGTTGCCTACGTCACCAATGTTGTTGAAGAAATTGTGCACACCGTCCTCGACGAATTGAGGCGCGACGTACTGATAACCCTTCGCCAGTGGCTTGAGTGTGTAGGTATCAACGACATCGTTGAAGCGGAAGATGGCACGGTTGAAGCCTTCCCACGGATCGTCTTCTGCCGCCTGCGCGACAACTGGAACCAGCACCATACCGGCACAGACAGACAGCTGAGCCAGACGTTTGATAAAGCCTGCACCGGTCACGGGCATAGCTGACACTCCTGATCGAAATAATGACGCGGGTGCTACGCCCCCACACGCAAGGACCGGCAGTATAAAGCGTTCTGTGACAAATAAGGCAGTTCTGTCGGCAAGGCAATGCAGGTAAACGCGGTCATCACTCGTTCATCGCAGTGTCACAAAATGCCTGTAGCGTGCTTTGGTATTTCAGAGAGATCACCATGCTCGCGCCGGTCCTCAACCCGCAACCCTCATTCTCCGCCTTGCTGTTCGGCCTCAGCGGTTGCCTTGTGGACTTTGGTGCGCAGGCCGCCAGCCCTGCTGCCGACCGGGAATGCAATCATGCAGAGGCGACACCGGGTGCATTGGATGCCCTGCGAAGACTGCGTCAGCAAGGCCTGCCCTGTGCATGGCTGGACGAGTTGCCGGACACACTCAGTAATAAACTTGCTGAAGCTTTGAATGACTGGATCATGGCCGCGCCCCGTCCCGCCGCACATTGGCCAGCGCCAGATGCCTGCTGGACCGCCTTGATGGCTCTGGGTGTGCGCCAACTGGATGGCTGTGTATTGATCAGTGGTGATCCACGCCTGCTGCAATCGGGACTGAACGCCGGGCTGTGGACGATTGGATTGGCGTCGTGCGGACCGTTGTGCGGGTTGTCTCCTCTGCAATGGAAAGCCCTGAGTGATGCCGAACGCGAACAGCGACGCGCTCACGCCACACTGAAGCTCTATGCGTTGGGCGTGCATTCGGTGATCGATCATCTGGGCGAGCTGGAGTCGTGCCTTGCAGACATCAGCCTGCGCCGCAGCAAGGGCGAAAAGCCCTGACACACATGCAGCCTGCTCTGGAGTGGATTAGTCTTAAGGCGTCACGAACCTTTAGCCCAGCGGCGTAGTCCATGGGACAGACTTATCATTGAAGGAGCACGTCATGCCTGCCCGCGAACTGCAAGAACAACTCGATACCCTGCGCGAGCAACTGGAGCAGAATCCCCCGCTGTCCGAGGCCGAACGCGACAATCTGCACGAACTGATGGCACAGATCCAGACCCGAATCGAACTGGAAAACGCCACCCACGAAGACCCGAGTCTGGCCGATGGCGTGAACCTGGCAGTCGAGCGCTTCGAACTGGAACACCCAGCCATCGCCGGCACCCTGCGCAATGTCCTGCAGACGTTGGGCAACATCGGGATCTGATGATCGCTGACAGGCCGCTTTGATCGTGCCTGCCCATCGCTCTGCATGGGCATGCATCCCGTGGCGCTCTGCGTCACATTCAAGAGCGGACGCGGAGCGTTGTGGGCGGTGTTACTACGCAGGAGCGTGGAAACAATCAGACGATCAGTAAGCGGCCCGAACGCCTTACTGCCGCGCCAGCCTGCCGTTTTCCACATCAAGCACTTCGGTACTGCGATACGGGTTGATGTCCAGACCGCCGCGTCGTACGTAACGCGCATACACCGTCAGTTTTTCCGGCTTCAGCAGTCGCTGCAGGTCGAGAAAGATCCGCTCCACGCATTGCTCGTGAAAGTCAGAATGCTGGCGGAAGCTGACGATGTAGGCCAACAGACTCGCATGATCCAGTGCCGCGCCGCGGTATTCGACCACGACGCTGCCCCAGTCCGGCTGACTGGTGACCGGACAGTTGGACTTGAGCAGATGGCTGTACACGCTTTCCTCGGCGACGCGCGACTCGTCACAACGCAGCAGTTCAGGTTGCGGCCGATCGTAACTGCTGACCCTGATGTCCAGATCATCGATGCACACGCCCGGCGACGCCGCGACCCCTTCACGCTCGATCTCGTCAAGACGGCGGATGCGCACGCCGACCGGTTTTCCGGCAGCCGCTGAAAGGTCCTTCTCCAGCGTGACCTGTAATTGCTCACGCGTCTCGAACGCAGTCTGGTTGAGCGAGTTCAGGTACAACTTGAACGACTTGGACTCGATGATATTCGGCGAGTCGGCCGGAATGCTGAACTCGGCAATCGCCACCACCGGCTTGCCCGACGGCAGCAGCCAGGACAGCTCATAGCAGTTCCAGAAGTCGACTCCCCGATACGGCAGCGTCTCGGCTGTCAGCCCCAACTCGGCCCATTTCGCAGCGCGCGGAATCGGGAACAGCAAAGAAGGCGTATAGGTGGCGATGTACTCACTGGACTTGCCCAGCGGCGAGTGTTCGGCTGCGGGATGCATGGCGATACCTGGATCATGAATTAACGCGGCGAGTTTATAGGGTTTGCGACAGGCTTTCAGCGACAATCTCTCGCCCGACGCGACGCAGCCGGATCATTACAGTCGTGTCAGCTTCGCCCCGAATCGTGCCGCCTGCGCTATAAAGCCTGCATTGCACAGCACATGACCGCGCCCAATGAAATTACTGATCGTCGAAGACCAATCCAGAACCGGCCAGTTTCTGCGCCAGGGCCTGAACGAAGCCGGGTTCGACACCGAGTGGGTGGCTGACGGCAGAACCGGTCAGCAGCGGGCCTTGAGTGGCGACCATGCACTGCTGATTCTTGATGTGATGCTGCCGGACTGTGACGGCTGGGAAATCCTTGAATCGGTACGCGCTGCAGGGCTGGATACCCCGGTGCTGTTCCTGACCGCGCGTGATGCCATCGAGGACCGCGTTCACGGCCTGGAACTGGGCGCTGACGATTATCTGGTCAAACCCTTCGCCTTCTCCGAATTGCTCGCCAGGGTCCGTACCCTGCTGCGCCGCGGTGGCAGTGCCGCTGTCGAGACTTACCTGCAGATCGCAGACTTGCGTCTGGATCTGATGCGACGCGAAGTTGAACGCAACGGCCAGCGAATCGTTCTGACGGCCAAGGAGTTCACCTTGCTGGAGTTGCTGCTGCGTCGTCACGGGGAGGTGCTGCCCAAATCTCTGCTGGCAGCGCAGGTCTGGGGCATGAATTTCGACAGTGACACCAACATCATCGAAGTTGCCATCCGCCGTCTGCGGGCCAAGATCGACGACGACTTTCCCGACAAGCTGATTCATACCGTGCGCGGCATGGGCTATGTCATCGAAGAACGTCCACTGTGAATCTGCGGCGCCGGTTTGATCGGCTTTCATTACGCAATCGCCTCGCGCTGCTTTTTTCCGTCTGCACGGCTGCGGTCTCGCTCACCGCAGGCATCCTGTTCAACCATGCCAGCGAAGCGCATTTCGTCGAACTGGACCGGCAACTGCTCGACGCCCGACTCGCCAGCCTGCGCAGCACGTTGCAAGGTGTCGGGACAGCCCAGGATTTCGACCAGCGTCGGCAAATGGCGCTGTCCAGTACAGGACACCAGCCGGACCTGACATTGCGCATCACAGGACCTGACGGCCAGATCTGGTTCGATAACCTCTCAGCCGCTGCGCCGCTCGATGACCGCCTTCAGACGATCAGCACTGATCAGACGGCTTATCGCAGTCTTACGCAATCACTAGCGCAGCACACAAGGCCCTCACCCAAGGTCACGCTATTGCTGGACATCACCCATCACCAGCACTTTCTGGAGCGAATGCAACACCTCATCTGGCTTACCGTCGGCCTGTCTGCCCTCGCTACCGCGCTACTCGGTGCCTGGGCCACCCGCAGCGGGCTGAAGCCGTTGCGCAGGATGAGCACTGTCGCGGCCAGCGTGTCGGCCAGTTCGCTGACCACCCGCCTTCCCGAACAGGACATGCCTACAGAGCTGGCGGAACTGACCCGCGCGTTCAACGCCATGCTCGGCCGTCTGGACGACAGCTTCCAGCGCCTGTCGGCGTTTTCTGCCGATATCGCCCATGAGCTGCGCACGCCGCTGTCCAACCTGCTGACCCAGACCCAGGTCACCCTCACCCGCCCGCGAGCGCTAGAAGACTACCGTGAGGCGCTGACTGGCAACCTGGAGGAGTTGCAAGGTATGGCGCAGATGGTCAATGACATGCTGTTTCTGGCCAAGGCTGAGCATGGTCTCTTGCGCCCGGCACGTGAAGCGCTACAACTGGAAAATGAGGTGGATGCGGTCCTGGAGTTCTTCGCGCCACTGGCCGAAGACACAAAAGTGAGTCTGTCGCGAAAGGGACAGGCCACCGTGCACGGCGACGCTGCGCTGCTACGCCGCGTGCTGTCCAATCTGCTGGACAACGCCTTGCGCTTTACCCACCCGGGGGGCTACGTGAAGATCGAGTTGAAGACGTCACCGTCAAGCGTTGCTCTGAATGTTGAAAACAGCGGCACCGATATCGCTGCTGATGCCTTGCCACGCCTGTTCGACCGCTTTTACCGCGAAGACCCCGCCAGACTGGAAAGCAGTGAACATGCCGGGCTGGGTCTGGCGATTACTCGCTCGATCATTCATGCCCATGGCGGCACGATTCGTTGCGAATCGGCCAACGGTGTCACCCGCTTCCTGATCGAACTGCCCGCCTGAGAACAAAAAAGCCGTTGCGGGTCGGCAACGGCTTGAAGTCACAACCTGAAGATCACTCGTAACGCAGGGCGTGCGCCGGCTCGATCTGCGCGGCGCGCCAGGCCGGATAGACCGTGGCCAGGAAGCTCAGAATGAAACCGGCGCTGCAGATCAGCAACACGTCACCGCCCTGCAGTTCGGACGGCAGGTTGCTGATGAAATACACATCGGAACTGAAGATGTGCTGACCGCTGACCCGCTCGATCCAACCCACTAGACTGCTGACATTCAGCGCGGCGATGATGCCGAGCACGCCACCGATCAGCGTGCCGACAATACCGATCACCGTGCCCTGCACCATGAAGATCGCCATGATCTGCTTGGGTGTGGCGCCGATGGTGCGCAGGATGGCGATATCCGCGCCCTTGTCGTTCACCACCATGATCAGCGTGGCGATGATGTTGAACGCGGCCACTGCGACGATCATCAGCAGCAACAGGCCGATCATGGTCTTTTCCATTTTCATGGCGCTGAACAGGCTGCCCTGCGTGTGCGTCCAGTCGTCGGCGCGATACCCATCGCCCAAGCTGCTGGCGATGGCGGTCGACACTTGTGGGGCCATGTACAGGTCTTTCAACGCAAGACGTACGCCTTGAACCTGGTTCGGCTGCCAGCGCTGCATCTGGGCGGCATCTGCGATGTTGATCAGCGCCATGGAACCGTCAAGCTCGGCACCGACCTTGAACACACCCACGACGGTAAGACGCTGCAGACGCGGGGTAATGCCGCCCGGTGCGCTGCTGACTTCGGGCACGATCAGGGTCAGCTTGTCACCGACGCTCAGGCGAAAGCGACGGGCCGTGAGATCGCCCAGCACGACGCCAAACTCGCCGGGTTTCAGATCTTCAAGGCTGCCACGCGTGATGTGCTTCGTGACGATCGACACTTCGTGCTCGAGTGCCGGATCAACACCACTGATCTGGATCGGCTGCATCGACCCCTTGTAGGACAGCATGCCTTCCATGTCGGTGAACGGCACGGCTGCCGTCACTTCTGGATTCTTCAGGGCAGCGGCGGCCAGCGGCTTCCAGTCATCCACCGGCGTTGTGCCGGCGATCACTGCGTGCGGCACCATGCCAAGGATTCGCGAACTCATTTCACGCTGGAAACCGTTCATCACCGACAGCACCACGATCATTGCCAGCACACCCAGTGCCAGACCGATCATCGAGGTCATCGAAATGAACGAAATAAAGCTTTTGCGGCGCTTGGCGCGGGTATAGCGCATGCCGATGAAGATGGGTAACGGTCTGAACATTCGCGGAGCACCGTAGAAAAAGTGTAGAACCCGGCGCGATGACTTGCGCCGGGCCGGGTGAATCAAGCCTCGACGAGGCGACCGTCTTCCAGACGCAACACGCGGTCCATCTGTCTGGCCAGGCTCATGTCGTGGGTCACGACCAGAAACGCGGTGCGCGACGAGGTGCTCAGTTCACGCATCAGGTCTTGAATCCCCTGAGCCGTGTGATGGTCGAGGTTGCCGGTCGGCTCGTCGAGCATCACCAGACCCGGCTGATTGACCAGCGCACGGGCAATCGCCACGCGCTGACGCTCGCCGCCGGACAGCTCGGACGGCTTGTGCGCCAGACGATGTCCCAGCCCCACGCGTTCCAGCAGTGCAGTGGCGCGCTTGCGAGCCTCGGGAATTGCGGTGCGGCCGATCAACAGCGGCATGCAGACGTTTTCCAGCGCCGTGAACTCGGGCAACAGATGGTGGAACTGGTAGACGAAACCCAGTGCCCGGTTGCGCAGCAGACCACGGGCCTTCTCGCCCAGTGCCGACAGCTCTTCGCCCGCCAGCCAGACGCTGCCTTGCGACGGTGTGTCCAGACCGCCCAGCAGATTGAGCAAGGTACTTTTGCCCGACCCCGAGCTGCCGACGATGGCCACCCGCTCACCGGGATGCAGTTCCAGTTGCAGGCCGGACAATACAACCACCGATTCCGGGCCTTCCTCGTAGGATTTACCCAGATTGCGGCAACTCAATACAGCTTTATCAGACATGCCCGACTCACTCATAACGTAACGCCTCCGCCGGCTGGGTGCGCGCAGCACGCCAGGCGGGATACAGGGTGGCGAGGAAACTCAGGACCAACGCCGCACCGCAGACCTGGAACACGTCCTGGGCCATCAGTTGCGAAGGCAGGTAATCGATGAAATAGACGTCGGCGTTGAGAAACTTGTGGCCGATCAGCCCTTCAAGCGCCGATATCGCCGCGCTTACATTGAGCGCAGCGAGAATCCCCAGCGCCGCGCCGATCAGGGTGCCAACGACGCCGATCACCGTGCCCTGCACCATGAAGATCGCCATGATTTGGCGTGGCGTGGAACCCAGCGTGCGCAGGATGGCGATATCGCCCTTCTTGTCGTTGACCACCATGACCAGCGTGGAAATGATGTTGAATGCCGCCACGGCCACGATCAGCAGCAGCAGCAGCCCGATCATGGCCTTTTCCATACGGATCGCCTGATACAGGTTGCCGTGGGTGCGGGTCCAGTCACGGGAGTAGAAATTGTTTTCGCCCAGCTTCTGAGCAATTTCCCACGAGGTGCGCGGTGCCGCGAACAGGTCGTTGAACTTGAGGCGCAAGCCCTGAACCTGATTGGGCTTCCAGCGATGCAGGCGCGCCAGATCATCAAGATTGGTCAGGCCCAGATAGCCGTCGATCTCGCCAGCGCCGACGTGGAAAATGCCGGTCACTTCGAAACGCTTCATGCGCGGAAACATGCCGGCAGGTGTCAGTGAAACTTCAGGCGCCACGAATGTCAGTTTGTCACCGACCGCGACACCCAGCTTGGCCGCTGCCTTGTCACCGATCATGATGCCGAAGCTGCCGGGCTCGAGGCTGTCGAGCTTACCCTGCTGGATGAAGTTGTCGATGATCGACACCTTGCGTTCCTGGGCCGGGTCGATGCCGTTGAGCAGCACCTTCTGCACCTTGCCTTCGTGGGTCAATAAACCCTGCATCTGGGTGAATGGCGCAACCGCGAGCACCTCAGAGTTCTCCTGAACCCTGGCGGCGAGCGCCTTCCAGTCCGTGATCGGGTCACCGGACTCGATGGTCGCGTGGGGCACCATGCCCAACACGCGGGTGCGCATTTCATGATCGAAGCCATTCATGACCGATAACACGACTATCATCACCACAACGCCAAGCGCCAGGCCAATCATGGAAGTCAGGGAAATGAAGGAAACAAAATGGTTACGTCGTTTTGCACGTGTGTAGCGCGTGCCGATGAATACAAAAAGAGGTCTGAACATTAGGGACTTTGTTCGCAGGAATGAGGACGTCCGTGTGGCGGGCCTTGACGTGCAGCTTTACACTCGAGACTCTCTGACCACCGCCGCTACCATGGGTTCGCCATGTCGACATTAGATGAAGCAGAACGCCGCGAATACTACCGTATCGATGCCAGCGTCGCACTGGAAATTAACCCGCTGTCCGCAGCCGAGGCCGCCAGCCACGAGGCGATGAAGGAGACCTCGGCACTGTTCGACCTGCTGAGTGAGCTGCATGTCAGCGAATTCGAATCCCAGCACCTGCTGCGCCAGCTCGACGAGCGGGACCGCGTGCTCAACAGCTTTCTCAAGTCGCTGAACAAGCGCATCGACCTGCTCGGTCAGGTCGTCGCCCACACCGCGCTGGGCAAGCTCGGCACACCGCAGCCGGTCAAACTGTCCGAAGGCGGCATGCAGTTCAATTCGTTGCAAAATTATACGGTGGGCGAAGAACTCTCGATCAAGATGGTGCTGATGCCACAGGCCGCCGGCCTGATGCTGCACGCCAGGGTGACGCAGAGCGACGCACTGGCCGACGGCGGTTTCGACACCTGGGTCGAGTTCGTCCAATTGCCTGATGCGCAGCGCCAGCTGATTGCCCGTCACGTTCTGCAACGCCAGGCGCAGCAACGTCGTCAGGCGCTGGAGCGAGGCCAGCCCTCAGGCTCATGATTCACCCCATATCCGATCACACCAGTAGTTGGCGCCTTTCAGGCCAGGAGTAAACGTGACCCTTATCTACGGCCACCGCGGCGCCAAGGGCGAAGCACCGGAAAACACCCTGACCAGCTTTCAGGAATGCCTCAAGCATGGCGTTCGCCGCTGCGAACTGGACCTGCACCTGTCGCGCGACGGGGAACTGATGGTCATCCATGACCCGACCCTCAAACGCACCACCGACCGGCGCGGCAAGGTCCACGAACACGACGCAGCCGATCTGGTGACCTACGACGCACGCAAGGGCGGACCGGGCTGGGTGAACCCCTGCCCGATTCCGCGTCTGGAGGAGTTGTTCGAACACTGCGACTTCGAGCACTGGCAGCTGGAAGTCAAAAGTGCCTCACGCACCCGTGCGGCAAATACCGTGCTGGCCATTCGTGAAATGGTTCAGCGGCACGGATTGCTGGACAAGGTCACCATCACCTCAAGCTCCCGTGAAGTGCTGCGCGCCGCTGTCGAGCTGACGCCGGACATCTCGCGGGGACTGGTAGCCGAATACGCCTGGCTCGACCCGCTGAAGGTCGCGCAGAATTATGGTTGCGAAATTCTGGCGCTGAACTGGACGCTATGCACCCCTGAGCGCCTGCAAAAGGCACAGCGTCAGGGGCTGCATGTGTCGGTATGGACGGTCAACGAACCGGCGCTGATGCGCAGGCTCGCTGACTTCGGCGTAGACAGCCTGATTACAGACTTTCCCGGTTTGGCCACCGCCACGCTCGGGAATCGCTGAAATCGGTCGCCCCGGCCGGCTCAGGCCACCGGCCGGAGTCGCTCAAAAAAGCCGGTTGAGGCCATCGTAAGCGGCTACCCGATAGGCTTCGGCCATGGTCGGGTAGTTGAACGTGGTGTTCACGAAGTACTTGATCGAGTTGGCTTCGCCCGACTGACTCATGATCGCCTGACCAATGTGCACGATCTCCGACGCCTGGTCGCCGAAGCAGTGCACACCCAGCACTTCCAGCGTCTCGCGGTGGAACAGAATCTTCAGCATCCCCACGCGTTCGCCGGAGATCTGCGCACGCGCCATGCCCTTGAAGAACGCCTTGCCCACTTCGTATGGCACCTTGGCCTGGGTCAACTCATGCTCGTTCTTGCCGATCGAGCTGATCTCGGGAATGGTGTAGATACCGGTTGGCACATCATTCACATAACGCCAGCTGCCATTGTCGACCACACTGCCCGCCGCCGAGCGACCCTGGTCGTACGCTGCACTGGCCAGGCTTGGCCAGCCGATCACATCGCCCGCACCGTAAACACTGGCCACGCTGGTGCGATACGTCTCATCGACTTCGATCTGGCCACGGCCATTGGCCTTGAGGCCGATATTTTCCAGCCCCAGCTTATCGGTGTTGCCGGTACGACCGTTACACCACAGCAAGGCATCGGCCTTGATCTTCTTGCCGGACTTGAGGTGCAGAATCACCCCGTTATCCAGGCCTTCGACCTTTTCGTATTCTTCGTTATGGCGAACCATTACGTTGTTATTGCTGAAGTGATAGCTCAGCGCCTGCGAAATCTCGGTATCGAGGAAGCTCAGCAACTGGTCGCGGTTGTCCACCAGTTCGACCAGAACGCCAAGACCGCTGAAGATCGACGCGTATTCACAGCCGATTACGCCAGCACCGTAGATGATCAGCTTGCGCGGGGTGTGCCCCAGGCTGAGGATGGTGTCGCTGTCGTAGATACGCTTGTGGCTGAAGTCGATGTCCGCCGGGCGGTAAGGACGCGAGCCGGTGGCGATGATGATCTGGTTGGCGACCAGTTTTTCCATGACGCCATTGGCGCAGACCACGTTGATGCTGTTCTCGTCGGCGAAACTGCCTGTCCCAAAGAACACATCGACCCGGTTGCGGGCGTAGTAGGCAGTGCGCGAGGCCACCTGCTTGGAGATGACCATCTCCGCGTTTTTCAACACATCCGGAAACGAAAACCAGCGCGGCTCGCCAATGGCCCGGAACATGGGGTTGGTGTTGAACTGAATGATCTGTTTGACCGAGTGACGCAGTGCCTTGGACGGGATGGTGCCCAAATGAGTGCAGTTGCCGCCCACTTGCCGACGGCTGTCGACCATGGCGACCTTGCGTCCCGCCTTCGCGGCGTTCATTGCCGCGCCTTCTCCGGCTGGGCCGGAACCCAGTACCACTACGTCGTAGTTGTAGACAGCCATGCGTACTCCTTTAGAACAGTCCGAGGCGCCACTCTGGCATCTCTGGCTAAATCACGCGGCGCAGTCTAGCGCTGCGCCGAGGCGGCGAACATTAACCCTTGGTCGCGTCGAAGGCCACTTTTGTCTGTGCCGCACTTACAGTGGCTGCTCCGTCACGAGCCGGTCGAACGACGCGTTGCTGTGAATGATAAAGCGCTTATCGGCACGAATCACAAAAAAAGCAGCAATTTGATGCTCTTGCGCGTAATTCCATCCCCGCTCCGGCCCGAGAATCAACAACATCGACGACAGCCCGTCAGCCATCATGGCCGAGGGATGTAGCACAGTGACCGAAGCAAGGGCATGACTGACCGGCAGACCGGTCAGCGCATCGAAGGTACGCGAACGCGCGTGACGACCATGCTCGAAATGATCACGGTAATCACCGGATGTGGAGACACTATAGTCGTCCAGCTGAAAGATTTTCTGCGCCGTCTCTCGATCATCTCGAGGTGCTTCCAGCTTGACCCTCCAAGAGGCACCGTCCGGTTTTCGACCCTTGACGCGCATTTCACCCATGGCCTGCACCATATAATCATGCACGCCGGCCGCGTCCAGAAAACGGGCAATACGATCAACGGTATGACCCGCCGCCAGGCTGTTGAGGTCCACCTGCACGGCGGCGTCCTTGCACAGTCGCTGACCGTCGATGCGCAGGTTGCGATAACCGATCTGGCCTCGCGCACGCTCCAGCTGCGGAGCGGACGGCACCTGCTGTGCCTTCGACGCATGGGCACCAAAACCCCATAGCTCCATCAACGGCTCGACCGTGAGGTCGAACGCCCCGCCGCTTTCCTGCGACAACTGCCTGCCGACGTCGATCAGTTCAAGCACGGCAGGCGGCATGTTCTGACAGCTGTAGGCAGGCAGGAGATTGAAGCGGCTTATGTCCGAATCGAGCCGCCAGGTCGACATTTGCTGATCCACTTCGGCCAGCACGGCCTCGACTTCGGACTGCAGATGGGCGCGATCAGGCGTTGTGACGTCATGCGCATAAACCACTGAATAGTGATTGCCCATGGTCGGCCCGCCAAAGCTCTCCAGTGCCCGCTGTTGCTCGCAGCCACTGCAGATGACCAGCAACACGCATACCGCAAACCTGCCCAGCCCTCTTGAACCTATTCCCTGCAAATCAGCTTCCCGCACGTCAGTGTCTTGAATACCCGCTCTGAAGCACTCGCGTTCACGACGAAACACCACGAGGTCAAAAGCCTGCAAGAGTGCCTTGCCAGGCAGCGTCGGGCAAGGCCGAAACAGCCATTCACTTCTATCACGCCCTCCATCCTCAGTGCTGTTACCGCCCAATGTTCAGGTAACGCCCGACGAGTGCCACGGAAATTTCGGACGAGCGGTGACGTCGCTCATAACCCGTCCGGCATAACCAGTCGAGCCATTCAATTAATACGCGTAGTTCTGCATGTTCTCAGTGCTGTCAAGTCCCTGCCAATTAACCGTTAATTCCCGAAACGGTTGTCTTTGAGCCACGTAACACATACTGTTACAAATGTGCATGATGAGCGGGATATGTCGCTGTTGTGACGCATGCGGGATAAAAACGACAACGGCCTACAAGCCGATGAGCCTGAGCGAGTAACTAAATGGCCTCTACAACCAGTAAGGGCAAGGCGATCTTTCGCGTTGTCAGCGGTAACTTCCTCGAAATGTTCGACTTCATGGTCTATGGCTTTTACGCCACGGCCATTGCCAAAGCCTTCTTTCCCTCCGACAGCGCCTTCGCATCCCTGATGCTGTCGCTGGCGACATTCGGCGCCGGCTTCCTGATGCGGCCGCTGGGCGCAATCTTTCTGGGTGCCTACATCGACCGCCACGGCCGCCGGAAAGGATTGATCGTGACCCTCGCCATGATGGCCATGGGCACACTACTGATTGCCTGCGTTCCGGGCTATGCAACGCTGGGCGTTGCTGCGCCGTTACTGGTATTGCTGGGGCGCCTGCTGCAGGGCTTTTCGGCAGGTGTGGAACTGGGTGGCGTTTCGGTCTATCTGGCTGAAATCTCGACACCGGGTCGCAAGGGCTTCTTCGTCAGCTGGCAGTCCGCCAGCCAACAGGCCGCAGTGGTATTCGCAGGCCTCTTGGGTGTTGGCTTGAACCACTGGCTCAGCGCCGAGCAGATGACTGACTGGGGCTGGCGTGTACCGTTCCTGGTCGGCTGCATGATCGTACCGGCCATCTTCATCATTCGCCGCTCGCTGGAAGAGTCCCCTGAGTTCGAAGCACGTACGCATCGTCCAACCCTACGTGAAGTGGTTCGCTCGATCAGCCAGAACTTCGGTCTGGTGCTGGGCGGCATGGCGCTGGTGGTCATGACCACGGTGTCGTTCTACCTGATCACGGCCTATACGCCGACATTCGGCAAGAACGAGCTGAACCTGACAGACCTTGAAAGCCTGCTGGTTACCGTGTGTGTGGGTGTGTCGAACTTCATCTGGCTGCCGATCATGGGTTCGTTCTCGGACCGCATCGGACGCAAGCCGCTGCTGATAGCTGCCACGGTGCTGGCCATTGCCACCGCCTACCCTGCCCTGTCGTGGCTGGTAGACCACCCAAGCTTCAGCCATCTGCTGATGGTCGAGCTGTGGTTCTCGTTCCTGTACGGCTCCTATAACGGCGCGATGGTCGTTGCCCTGACCGAGATCATGCCGGTCGAAGTCCGCACCACCGGCTTCTCGCTGGCCTACAGCCTGGCAACCGCGACCTTCGGTGGCTTTACCCCGGCAGCCTGTACGTACCTGATTCATGCGCTGGGCAACAAGGCTGCACCGGGCATCTGGCTCACCGGCGCTGCCGTGCTGGGCCTGGTCGCAACGCTGGTCCTGTTCCGCAAGGGCGGCCAGAAGCTCGAAGCACCTGGCGCTGCAGCGACCGCCTGATTAAAGGTCACCGCGCGCAATAAAAAACCCCGGTCTGACATCATTCAGACCGGGGTTTTCTACATCTGTACCTTGCATTTATTCACTCCGGAACAGATCAAGCGTCGGTTGTTCAGCGCGCCCCATACCTCGCATGATAAGACGGAGCACCGGTGGCAACCTGCGGATTCCAGTCCGCTGCCTGCCCGCACGCCTTGTCCAGCTCAGCCCAGGGGTCTGATTTCTCGTACTCGCACGAACAGCCTTTGGAATGCAGGAACACGGCTCCACGATCAGCCTCCTCCTGCCCCGCCAGACACACTCTGCAGGAAACCACACGCCTGTTCAGCCGCCAGCGGCTGTTCCACTTGATGAGATCGTCAATCATCGTCCCATCCCTCCAATAACCCAGTCTTAAGACTGTGAGTGAACGCATGCTCGCAAGTTTCTGTATATCTGACCGACGGCCTTTTTTATCACTGCATGGCGGGAAGCGATACCGAGGACAGGATCGGTGATAACGGAATTCTGACTGTGAACGTAGTCCCCATACCAGCAACGGAATCTACATCGATACTGCCCTCATGGGCACTGACAATGGCGGATGCGATATAAAGCCCGAGCCCCAACCCCGCACCAGCACCGTATTCGACACCGCCTTCAGCAAGATGCCGAACCATCGGGCTGAAAAGACCGGCCCTGGCACCTTCGTCAATCGGAGCGCCTTCATTGTGCACGGACAGGCAGGCAACGCCCTGTTCGTCGGTCAATGTCACGGTAACGGCCCTGCCGGCGTCGCCATGCTTGATCGCGTTGCCGATCAGGTTGGAAATGACCTGTTCCATCCGGGAACGGTCGAAACTTGCCGCAAGGCGGGGCTCGGACAGAAGGACGATACTGCGGTCAGGATGGTAGGCGCGCGCCTCCTCGACCATGGCTTCACAGGCCTGCGCCAGATCGTCCACCCTCCTGCGCACTGGAATACCCGAGCCCAACTGAGTGCGAGTGAAATCCAGCAGGTCGCCGACGATACTGACTGATCGTTTCACACTGGTGAAAATACGCGACACGTTTTTAATGGCTTTCGGAGGCAGATCACCCGCTCCCAGCAGCACCTCGGCGCTCAGCGAGATCGCGCCCAACGGGCTTCTCAGGTCATGCCCGAGAATACCGAGAAAGACGTTTCGCGCGGCATCGACGGCCTGCGTGTAAGTCACTACCGATTCGGCAAGCGCCTGATCAATCGCCTCGTTGAATCGAATGATGTCCGAAATCTCCTGATCTCGGGTCACGTCCTTTGGCGGCATCCAGAGTACGAGCACGCTCGTACGCAAGGCCCGGTACTCGGCAATCATCTGACCGATCGTGAAGCCCGAGACCTGCCGGGTATCGGCGTGAGTTTCCGCAGCGGTGCGGCTGAGCGAGTCCGGCGCCTCGCCATGAGACTTCGAGATTCTCGCTGCGTGAGTCTACGTGGTGCGCAGATCGGCGGCTATCGTGAGCAGCATTTGCTCGGCATGGTCCCGCAAGGCCGCCGTGTCCATACCTTCTGCTGCCGGGGTCATGGTTTTCGCGAAGTCTTCCCATTGCTGCAGGATGGGCTCGATATTCTGAACGATGAAATCAGCCAACCGCATGCTGTGTACTCCATTACCTGGGGAATATTGCTTCGCAAGACAGTGTGCGATGCAGGTTGCGATTCAACGCAACTGAACGCGAAGCTACAGGTATTGGGCGTGCACCGGCGATTTATCTCGGTCATCACCTCACCCTTTGAGCTGCCACGGCCTGAAACTCATCCATAGCAACAGCCCCGGCACCTGCAGCGCGATCATCAGTCCTAGCGACCACTGATAGGCCTCGACCGGATGTGCAACGTCGTCAAGGGTCGGCCACAGGTTCAGCACCGCCCCCGCCAGCCACTGCAGAACGAACGCCAGCACGAACACCACCAGGTTGAACGAAGAACTCACCCTTCCGGCCAGTTCCGGCGGAACCGATTGCGCCACGATGGCGTAGTTCATGGTGGTCGAGGTGCCAAAGAAGCTGAAGCCCATGGCAATCAGATAAGGCGACACCGGCAAACCGCTGATCATGAGCACCTGAACACCAATGAAGATGGCCATGCCAGCGCCGCAGACCATGATCGGCTGCACGCCGAAGCGGCGCAGATAATCCGTGATGGTGCCGAAAGCCAGGGAGCCTGCGACCATCGCCACCGCTCCGAACAGCAGCACGCGGGCCATGGCAGATTCGCTCAGGCCGGCCACGTCATGCAGCCACGGCCCCATCCACAACGACAGCACCGACATGTAGATGGCATGAGCGAACACCGAATACAGCGCCAGTCGCCAGAACGTCCACGAGGCGTACAGCCTGCCGACGGCGGCAAACATGTCGGCAAATCTCGCAGGCCGGGCTTCGTAGGTCCTGGGCACACTGAAATGAATGATGCCCGCAACGCAGAATGTCAGCAGCGCCAGGATCAGAAACGCCTCACGCCAGGTGAACCAGTCGAGCAGCAGATGCAGTGGCGTGGTGGATGCCATCGCACCGAGGCCGCCAATCGACAGCAGGCAGGCGGTACTCAACGGCAGGCGTTCGACCGGGAGCCAGATGGCGCAGGCCTTGATGGCGCTCATCAACGAGCCCGCTACGCCCAGGCCGATCAATCCGCGCCCGATCAGCAGGCCGGTCTCGGTGCTGGACAGGCTGAAGATGATCGAACCCAGCACTGAAAACAGCAGCATCGGCGCCTGCACACTGCGTGGCCCATAACGATCCAGCATAACGCCCAGAGGAATCTGCGCAGCGGCAAAGGTCAGGAAGTAAACGCCGGTTAGCAACCCGAGGCTGCTGGCAGGCAGGCTCAGATCGGCCTGCAGATCCACATAGATCACGGCATTGACGGTACGGAACAGGTAGGAAACGAAATGCCCCAGACCGAAAGGAATGAAGATGGTCAGGAACAGAAAGAAGAAACTGGTTTTGAGGCGTTTTTGCGAGCCATCCATGACCGAACCATCGTTCATCCGAAATACCCTTCCATGAGCCATTGTCTGCGCGGCTGTCAGCCCAGCGCCGCGGGCGTCGATCTTCCCATGATCTGTCGTCGCAACCAACACGCAAAAAAAGGCCGGACCCTGTTTGCACAGGATCCGGCCCTTTCGTCACACACTACCCGGACTGACCGGGCCGCGCATGCTTACTGCGGGAAGGCTGGCGGATTGACGTCGGCCATGTCTTCCATCACGCGAACCACCTGATGACTGTAACCGAATTCATTGTCGTACCAGACGTACAGGACAACGCGGTTATCGTTGACGATGGTTGCTTCGGCATCCACGACACCGGCGTGACGCGAACCCACGAAGTCAGTGGATACCACTTCCTGCGAGTTCACGAAGTCGATCTGCTTGTGCAGGTCCGAATGCAGCGCCATGTAGCGCAGGTACTCGTTCATTTCTTCGCGAGTGGTCTGCTTGTCGAGATTCAGGTTGAGAATGGCCATGGACACGTTCGGCGTCGGAACGCGAATCGCGTTGCCGGTCAGCTTGCCAGCCAGCTCAGGCAGAGCCTTGGCAGCCGCCGTGGCAGCACCGGTTTCGGTGATGACCATGTTCAGCGCGGCGCTGCGACCACGACGGTCGCCCTTGTGGAAGTTGTCGATCAGGTTCTGGTCGTTGGTGTACGAGTGAACCGTTTCGACGTGACCGTTGACGATGCCGAACTTGTCGTTGACGGCCTTGAGCACCGGCACAATGGCGTTGGTGGTGCAGGAAGCTGCGGAAACGATCTTGTCGTCAGCAGTGATTTCGCCGTGGTTGATACCGTGCACGATGTTCTTCAGCTTGCCTTTGCCCGGCGCGGTCAGTACGACGCGGTCGATGCCCGGGCAGGAGAGGTGCTGGCCCAGACCGTCGGCATCACGCCATACACCGGTGTTGTCCACCAGCAGAGCATCCTTGATCCCGTACTGGGTGTAATCCACCTCGGTCGGGTTCTTGGCGTAGATCACCTGGATCAGGTTACCGTTGGCAGTAATGGTGCTGTTGGCTTCGTCGATGGTGATGGTGCCGTCGAACGGACCGTGCACCGAATCGCGACGCAGCAGGCTGGCACGCTTGACCAGATCGTTTTCCGCGCCTTTGCGGACCACGATGGCACGCAGGCGCAGGCCGTCGCCACCACCGGTTTTTTCGATCAGGATGCGCGCCAGCAGGCGGCCGATGCGACCAAAACCGTACAGCACAACATCAGTACCCTTGCGCGGGCTGGTGTTCTGCTGACC
>Ga0308164_10001355_pt1 | contig 29274 bp, 42 predicted proteins | sample PhyTR2_FD_201031 | JGI IMG/M metagenome (GOLD analysis project Ga0308164, IMG submission 201031) | Phyllosphere microbial communities from UC Gill Tract Community Farm, Albany, California, United States - DLSLT.R2 | ecosystem: Host-associated > Plants > Phyllosphere > Unclassified | place: USA... | reverse complement strand
GAAGCCAGCGGTGGCCGCGACAGTCTGGAATCGACCCAAAGCAATGGGATGGACTCCTCCTCCCCCTGAGGGCACGTTAGTGCCAAACTGGAGTTTCCACAAAACCGGTTTGGAAAGAAGGAGTCCACCATGAAGCTTATCCGCGTTGGAGTCGATTTGGCAAAGAATGTCTTTCAACTGCACGGCGTAGACCGCTCGGAAAAGACGGTCTGGCGGCGCAAGCTGGTCCGTGGTGATTGGATCAAGGAACTGCTCGAAAGGATTGAGCCGGGTTGCGAGATCGGGATGGAAGCATGTAGCGGCGCACATCATTGGGCGAGGATGCTGCAAGCACAGGGATATACGGTGAAGTTAATCGCTCCGCAGTTCGTTAAACCCTACGTCAAGAGCAACAAGAACGACGCAAACGATGCAGAAGCGATCTGTGAGGCGATGAGTCGGCCGAGCATGCGTTTCGTGGCCATCAAAACCGTCGAGCAGCAAGATATCCAGGCCGTACACCGGGTGCGCTCAGGCTTGATGGATCAGCGCAAGGCCAAGGCAAACCAGCTGCGCGGCTTAGCGTCTGAATATGGGTTGGTGGCGCCGAAAGAACTGCTTCACCTGAGGTCAGCGATCCCGCGCTGGCTTGAGGATCAGGAAAATGGTTTGACCGAGCGTTTTCGCCGGCTTTTGCATGGTCTGTGGCGAGATCTGAAGGCACTCGATGAACGAGTTGAAGAACTCGACCGGGAGATTGGACAGATTGCTCGGCAAGACCCGGTCGCTATACGCCTGCAGCAAGTACGTGGTATCGGGCCGCTGACCGCAACGGCTCTGCTGGCTACAGTAGGTGACGCCACCCAATTTGCTAGCGGGCGCGAGATGGCTGCTTCGTTTGGGCTCACGCCCAAACAAAACAGCTCAGGAGGAAAAGAGCGATTGCTCGGCATTAGCAAGCGCGGCGACGCATACCTGCGCAGTTTGCTCGTGCATGGAGCCCGAGCGGTCATCCGAACCGCACAAGCGAAGACGGATCGATTGAGCATATGGGTAATCCGCATTGCCACGACACGGCACCCGAATATCGCCGCAGTGGCGTTAGCGAATAAGACCGCGCGCATCGCCTGGGCAATGCTGACCAAAGGGACCGATTACCGATCTCAAGCCGCGTAAGCATAGCTTTAGAACTACTGAAGTAGTATCCGAACCACGATTGCATGACAAGCCGCATGATGGCCAACAGGTCGAACCGGCGCTGATGAAACCCGATAATGTCTGAGGCCTTCGAGCCCGTCAAAGCGATAGGGAGTCAGCGCGCGAATAGCCCATCAGGGTCCAGCGCCTGAAGCAGGTGCAGCAGTACGAGACCGGATATACGTGAGCAGTCGTACCTCACGGCCTGAAAACGGATTGCTTGCAAACGAGGAGGAGTCCATATACAGACAATGGTAATGAAGACCGCTTCAAACCCTCTATTGTCTTGGGCACGACGTTTTTGCTACTTGGTTCGCTCCAGTGCCTTGCTTTGTGGCGACAGGCTAAGACAACTTATGAATTGAGAGATAACAAACCAGACCAGCGTGGCACATCACACCTTTACAGTGCTGCGTAAGGAAGTATTTGGGATTTTCGATAACGCTCCGCAGCGCGCGGACGAGCAAGAAAGCCTCGGAAACCGCCGGGCATCTAGCTCTGATTTACCTCGTGCAGCCTGCTGCCTAGCGGATCGATGGACACGGTGTCCATCACCATTGTCTTATAAGTCACTGATAATTAAACGAATTTTTATTTCCTGCGGGCAAAGCGAAACCGTTTTTGGCCGAAGAATCGACTTTCGGAAGCTTGCCAATCACCGACGCAACTGTAAGCTACTCACATCTTGTTTAGCGCGGCGAAGCTGGATGGGTAGCCTCCCGCCCCTCCCCCGCCCAAGTAGCGCACAAACCGGCTCAGCGCTTCTGCGCTCCCACCCTCAATCGGTACCAGCGTCTGTGCTTAGAAGTGTAGGCTGTTGCGCTTTCCGCATTCATCGGCACTCGTGCGAAGGTTCCTGTAACCGCTGTTGATGATCAATGGCTTGGCGACGCCGTTAGTACGCAGCCACCCATAGGCGCCTCGGGAAATGTCGAGCATCACTAGGTCGAACCGGACAGCTTGTTCTGCCTGCACATCACGCAGAATGCGGCAGATCTCGATATATCCCTCCGGAATGATCCTGCCATCTGCCGCGCACCTGCTCGTCAAGAGGCTGACCTTTTGCGGCAGGCCGAGAGAGCCATAGTTCACGCGGTAGGAGCCAGAAGTCGGGCGTCTAGCCGAACGCAGACGCTGTGATGCATGCGGCGGCGCCAACGAGCTTTTGAAGGAAACGACGGGGCGCAGGCAATAAGATGTCGGACTCGTCCGCTACGGCAAAAAATTTTAGCCGTTCCGCATTTCTTCAATACTTCGCAGCAGCATCCTTCTCGGCCAGCTTGCGGTTCGTACCCTTGCCCGTGGCAATGTTGAGCTGGAAACGCAGCACTGCACTTCGAAGGTGCTAGCGCTGGGCCTTCCCTGGCTCACGATCGAATACGTTGGTACTCGAATCTGTGTGTTTGAACGTGCTTCTGGAACGGAGTCTTTGCATCCTTGCGGAGATGCGCTTCGCCGCGCTCAAGCAGGGAAAGCATTTGGTGAACGATGGCCCTTTTTGTACAGGAGCCTGTAACTTAACGAGCACGCCACGTGCCCCCGGATATAGATCAATACCACGTCGATCGGAAAGCGCATCTCGTTAAAGTTGATCATTCCGATTTGTCTTGGATTCGGCACTATAGTTATTAGACCAGCCTCGATTTGCTTGCTAATTTAACAGAGTGACTTTTTTTAATGTTTGCACTGGCTTGTCGGCGTTGCAACTATCTGCAGCTTGCTAGCAATAGGAAGCGTTATAGTGTCAATCCGCTGTTGACTTGCGCGATGAGAATCGCGGATTAATATAGGTCTTGCAGTTGAACTTTCTTAAACCTATGGAGCAAAAAATGGATTTTCTTTACGCAATTTTGGATTTAACTTTTGCGCAACTGTTCGTAGCGGGAGCAATCATTCTTTTAATGTTTAGTGGCCCTACAGTCATCACTAAAGAAGAAGACAACAATAGCGATTACGAAAATGCGAGCTGGAACCCTGCCAGCGTTAACTATAACGAATAATTTTTAGATGCCGTAGCACTGGGTAGGTAAGTCCGTTAAAAGCTGGCTTGCAGAGCCTACCCATACTGCACGACCCTCTCTGAACGTACCAATGTAGGTTTGGGAGCGACTAAAAATTTATACTTAAATCAAGGACCACCGACTTGAATTCGTGGCTCCTCGATCACATGCACTGGAGGCAAAATTGACCCTAGCTACACGAATAAAACGCATTGGACGTTTATCCATCGCGCCGATTAAAGGATTTTTTAAGGCTCCGTGGAAGTCGCTAGTCGATCCCACGCCACGCTTTGATCCCAAGCAAACTAACCTTTGGGCTCATCTGAAGGAAGTGGCCCGCAAAGACACTATTCTTTTCTTTGAACCCTTTATCTCTGCAATCAGAGAGTTCAGGGAGGAGCTTGCAAAGCCGTACAATCCAAAACCTAAGAAAGGTGGCAATGAAACCGACTAGTTATACCTGATTTATTGAAATCTCAGGCAGCCATAAAATCAGGCAATAACAATGCGAGGTCATACCTGCACCATCTCAGGTATGGCCTGCTTGAAATTTTCGCGTGCTACCTTTTACCTGATTCTTTAGATTTTCGAAAAGTGCGCGAACCTTATTCAATTGCTTCAGACACGGCAGGCTGAGTAGCGATTCTAGCTCCTAAAGCTTGCCTCTTTACCTCTTGCTGAATCAATAATTCCCGCGTGAAACTCCTAGCGAGATCTAAGCCCGAAGATAGTTCATATCTGTAAATTTTAGCTTAGTTGTAAAATTCTGATGACAATTCCAAGAGAAGCGACCCTGCGGATCTGTCAATATTTTTTCGAATTAAGACGTTTAGTTTTCCTGAAAATTTAATTTCCATGAGTTTTTTTCTAAGCACTCAATGGCTGTCGAAAATACTGCTTTTCGTGTTCGATCAGCGACAGGTTATTGCTACAGATGTGCTGGCACTCTGGATTGTCGAACGTTCCGATATAATCAAAAATACCCTGCTTGTTTCTCTACCACGCAATACGTTTTTCTTGGAAGTCGTTCGCGCTTGAACAGTTGGAAGATCTCTTGGCAATGTTAGCATTGCGGAAATCTCCACGCCAGAAAATGCTCTGCTAAAGGTATTGCACTCCTTTGAAAATTGCGCCGATTATAACTTTTTGAACGGACCATTCCAACTAGCATAGAAAATTGGTCGGCAAACGACATGGCATCGGCGCCGTCGATTGCGAACTGGCCCTTGCGGATCATGTGGATCAGTTCGATGCCAACGAGCACAAATCCGGCGGTGCGAAATGACTTGAAATTGAGCATCGGCCTAGTTACCCGCTTGACGGCGCGATGGTCGTTTTCGACAATGTTTTGATGTATTTAACTTGGCGCATAAGGATCAGCACGTCGCGGACCGCGTTGATTGCATCCATAGCAGCCTTGTTGACACCGCTCTTGTCCATCGCGACTTTGTTTGGATCGCCGTTCGCTCCCGTAGCCTTGTCGAAGAAGTGCATCTCCACTGCCATGTCACGCTTCGCCGTCAACAGGAAGTCGACGGTCTCGCCATGTTTGTCGACGGCGCGGTAGAGGTATTTCCGTACGCCCTTGACCCCGATGTAGGTCTTATCCATCCGCCAGCTGCCGCCGACCGGCCGCTTGTATTTTCGGACCATTTTCTCGATGAGCGGCAGGAAACGAATCGCTCACCGGTTGATCGACAGATGGTCGACCGACACGCCGCGCTCTTGTATGATCTCTTCGAGGTGCCGGTAGCTAAGCGAATAGGACGCATACCAGCGGATGCAGACTAGGATCACATCGATCGGAGAGCGTGTCCCCTTGAAGTTGAGCATGTCGAGTCATCCTGGATTGGGCAACGTAGTTTACCCGACCGGCTCGCTAGGATTCGCTAATGCGACGGAACCCGGCGCATGCTCCTAAACTTGCAAGCTAAAGTTGATCGCCTGGAGGACATCGCCCGCCCATATGAGATGCCTAGCAGTGCCCCAGCTGCCACCTGCTCGATGCGGATCATCTCCGATGAGGAACAGTTACTTTTTGATGCGTTGATTTCAGCTGATCATTCACTGCACAAGCTAATGCACAGCCCACTTGCGGAGGTGGCAGAGGACAACATGGGGCCGTTTCTGCGCACTTTCACGGTGCTGCGTAAGGAAGTATTTGGATTCTTCGATAACGCTCCCCAGCGCGCGGACGCGCAAGAAACCCTCGGGAATTAACGGGCATCTAGCTCAGATTGACCCCGCGCAGCCTCCCGCCTAGCCGATCAATGGACACGGTGTCCATCACCATGGTCTTGTAAGTCACTGATAATTAAACGAATGTCGATTTGCTGCGGCTAAAGCGATGCCGTATTTCGCCGATGAATGGACTTTCGGAAGCTTGCCAATCGCCGACGCAACTGTAAGCTACTCACATATTTAACTCGGAGCATCACTTCATGAACAACCTAGAACAGCTAGAAGCGACTTTCGACGCGAAGATCAGCCCCGGCGTCCTTAAGGAAGCCATGAAGGAGGCTGGCGCGTCCAAAGGTGATCTCTGGAAACTCCCCTTCGATCAATTGTGCATCATTGATGGTTTAAATCTTCGCGGGTTCTGTCGCGTTGTTAATCAACAGCGAATTTCCCCCGACCCGACCTGCACCGCTCAAACTGAACGGACTATTCCTGCCAGTGTAGAAAATTGATCGGCGAACGACATGGCCTCGGCGCCGTCGATTGCGAACTGGCCCTTGCGGATCATGTGCATCAGCTCGATGCCGGCGAGCACAGAGCCGGCGGCGTGGAACGATTTGAAGTTGAGCATCGGCTTGGTCAACCGCTTGATGGCGCGATGGTCCTGCTCGACAATGTTGTTGAGGTATTTAACTTGGGGCACGAGGATCGGCACGTCGCGGCCGGCGTTGATCGCATCCATGGCCGCCTTGTTGGCGCCGCTCTTGTCCGTCGCGACTTTGTCTGGATCTCCGTTCGCTCCCATGGCCTTGTCGAAGAAGCGCTTCGCCGCAGTCATGTCCCGCTTCGCCGTCAGCAGGAGGCGACGATCTTGCCCTGCTTATCGACGGCGCGGTAGAGATATTTCCAGACACCCTTGACCTTGATGTAGGTCTCATCCATGCGCCAGCTGCGCCCGGATCGGGCGCTTGTGTTTTCGGGCCATCTTCTCGATGAGCGGCAGAAAACGAATCGCCCACCGGTTGATCGACGAATGGTCGACCGACACGCCGCGCTCTTCCATGATCTCCTCGAGGTGCCGGTAGCTCAACGGGTAGGCTGCATACCAGCGGATGCAGACCAGGATCACATCGATCGGAAAGCGCATTCCTTTGAAGTTGAGCATGTTGATTCATCCTGGATTCGGCACCGCAGTTACTCGACCGGTCCGCCAGCGTTCCCTAATGCGACAGAACCGCGCGCAATGCTCAAGCGGATCGAGGGTGACGAGTTTGGATGGTGCGCCGAAACAGGCGAGATGATCGGCGTTGGCGGCTACTCATCTGTCCAACGACGACACTCTGCGTCGAAGCGCAAGAGCGCCGTGAGAACAAGACGACTCGCTATAGGAGCTGATATGTACAAGTTCACTTACGAGGCAGTGTGACCAGGCAATCCGCACTATAATCCCACACTACTTCTCGATACCCTCATGCAACTGCTGGGTGCCCGTAACGATCGGCAGCTCGCGACGAGGCTTGATGTCAATCCTTCGCAAATTTGCAAGGTGCGGAAGCGTCGGCTTTCCGTAGCGCCGGCCTTGCTTATCAGTATGCACGAGGAAACTGGCCTGACCCTGCGCCAGTTGCGAGCTCTGATGGGTGACTATCGCGAGCATACCGGCGCCAGTGCCAAGCACCCTGCCGTGCCGCAGCTTCAATATCTCAATGGTGTCCGCGCGCTTCAAGCGCTACAGTCACAAACAAACGGGACTAGTAGCCTTGCAGAATGAAGGCCCTAATTAGCCCGGCAAACGAATGCTGGCCAACGCGCAAATCAGACTCGAGGATGCGCGGAGCGCCACGATCGACCGGCTAGCATCTCGTACCGAGTGACTGTAGCTGAATCAAACAAGAAGAAAAATGCCTGGTCAACACCAGGCATTTTTTCTGAGGCCTTAACGAGCAGTAGCGAAATGATTGGCAGCCGCTTCGAGAGCCGCGATGTTATGCACTCCCGGCACCAGCCAATCCGTGCAATGCCGGCTGCTATGATGCTCCCACAGTGCTTGCGTCACACTCGGCTCGACAAATGCGCTCGCCGTCATTAGTTCCGCGGTAAGACGAATGCAATCATTCATCCGATCCTGCGGAACGCTTTTCAGCTTTTCCGCAGGAATCAATGGGATGGCAGCTGCGATCGCATCCTTAGTACGGTCTGGAGCGTCAGGACCATTATCTCGACCGAAAGTTCCGTAATAAGCACCGGTTACGCTCTTTCGGGAGTGGCCGAGCAATTCGCTCACCTGGACTCGTTTGACGTCTAAAGCCTCTCTGGGCATCTGTCCGCCCGACCCGCCCAGCGTAGGCGGAATCATGTCGGCAATAAGGGCAGCGTTCTCAGCATACTGTGCGCGCAGCCCATGACCGGTGCAATTGCTTGCCTGCTTCGTTATTCCGATTTTGGCCAGCATCTTATTCCATTTCGACAGCGAATATTTCAGACTGGCTTTACTACCATCGCATTGCGTGAGCCAACCCATTCGTTCATGCGGCTTTAGCAAAGCCTTAACATGGTCGAGCACTTTTCGCTGTTCGTTAGTATCGATATAAATATCACGTGGGCGACCACCCTTAGTTTTATAAGCCGCAAACTTGTTCACGCGATCTACCTTCCATGGAACGCATTGAATGACTTCCATACGGCGCAGACCAAATGCGACTACCATCCTAAGCATCACCCCGAATCGCCAATCTATGGCATCGGCCTCGCGCACCTTCTCGGCTACGTCAATTCCATTGGCAGTCCAGCTTTTGCTTTTCTCCGCGATGGTCTTCACACGCAATTCCTCCCGAGGGACATCAGGCAGGTAATGCGCTGCATCCTTCACCATTTCGCCTTTTCCGATCCAGCGGCAGAAGATGCGCAGCTGAGACAGGTTCCCTTGGATCGTCTTTGGCTTGTATTCGTTCCCGTGCCAAAAATCGCACAGCGCCTGAATGTGCTTCTCTCCCAGGTTTTCCGGGTTTTGGAGGCGAAACCCAAGTTTGACCAGGCGTGCGAAACTCGAATGCAATGAATCACGCGCAGCTTCGCTTGTCCGATCGCTGGCGACCGAGCCATTTACGCGCGTGCGAGCATGCTTCGCCAGAATAGCGTCCAGTTGTCTTTTGAGCGAGTCCATTGATATCTCCAGTCTAAGAAAAAGATGCGTTTAGGAAGCCGCATCCCATTGCACATTTCGCTACGCCCAAGGGGATACGGCCTCTTAATAAAATACTAACCATTACTCATTGCCGGGGAGAGGGACCCGAACGTAAGAACCTTGATTTCGCCTTGTCTCCCCTCTTGGCAAAGAGACAATTCGCCGGCACCTTTCGGTTACCGATCGCCTGACTTGCTGCTGCCAGGCCCTGAACTCTCACGTGGTTTCTCACGTAGCGCTTCCCGCCCGTAGGCAGGTCTGTGGTGGCGCTCGCACCCGATGGTCTTACTCACACCCGTAGGTGTCGCGGAGGCTGCATTAGCACCGGCCACAGGGCCAGCGATTCATGCGTCGGGGAGCATTCCCGATATCCGCCTTTCTTCGTCTCTTGGTATTGATGCGGTCCAGACCCGGACCATGGGCGCAGCTGCTGTCGAGCTGCTGTTGCTAAGACACCGACAACCCTTGAAACGTGCCTCCCAGATGGGTGGCAGTTCCAATCTGTGGGAAATCTGTGTTCCTAAATGTCTCGAAACGCTGATGTAGCCTAGCTTTCGTCGACACTCTGTGTTCCACCGTATTTCCTGCACTGTGCCAAAAAAAGTGGCAAGATAGCCACGGGCGTACAAGGATATGGAGGATTGCTTTATTAGTGCCAGGCCAAACTTCCCTGGTCAGGAGGTGTACCGCTAAGGCGGCGTACTAATTGGTGCTTTTCGATTCGACAGAACGGAAAAGGGGAGGTTTACAACAATGCCGCATAGCGACGAAAGGAATTCTATAGGCAGCGGCGACGAAAGTGCAAGCTAATCCTTGCGAAAAACATGGCGCTTTCATTAGCTGGGGGATACGGTTGACTGTGTAATGTAGCGGTGTCCCGCGAATGTATCATGGGTTCATCACCGCTATATCATCTGCATATCGTCCATATATCAGGAGTATATCATCATGGATCAAAGCCGCTTTACGCCCTTTTCCTGTACGGGCCACCTCAACCTTAATGGCGAGGTTGAGAAATGACAACAAGCTTACTTGCTGGGGTGTCTCCACCGCCCAAATCGAAAGCGGCGCAGCTCGCTGATCTATTGCCGGCCATCGAGGCGGCGCTTGCAGCTGGCCATCCACACACTGCTATTTTCGATCATCTCGAAAATAAGCTAGGACTCGCTCTGACCTATCGATATTACCAGATCACACTTCATCGTCTAAGAAAGCGACGCGACGAGTCCAGTTCTAAGAAAGGTAGCAACGGTACTTCACCGGTGCCGGTCAGAGCGCCTCGATCGACGCCAAGGCCGATTGTTAGCGAGGAGCCGAATACGGGTTTTTCATACGACCTCAAAGCACCAGTAGACGATTTTTTTTCATAAAGGACTTTTGGAATGAACACTATTCACCTTGTAATGATGGGCAAAGGCGGCGTTGGAAAATCGCTTGTTGCGGTAATCTTGGCACAGTATTTCCAAGACGAAGGCCGCGAAATAAAATGTGTTGATCTTGATCCGACAAACGCGACTTTCAATGCATACCCTGCGCTGAATGCAGAGCATGTCAACATCGCGGACAAAGACCTCAATATTGATCCGGCAAAGTTTGACGTTCTTATAGAGAAATTTTTGACCGAAGAAAATGACTGGGTTATCGACACCGGCGCAGCGACCTTCCTCCCCCTGATGAGTTACTTAATTCAGAACGAGGTGCTTCCCTTCCTCGAAGAAAATGGTCGAAAAGTTATTGTGCACACGCCGCTGGTCGGTGGGCCCGCGATGGATGAAACTGTACGAGGGCTTCGTTTCATTCTGGAAATGGGCACGGCGCCGGTCGTGGTCTGGGAAAATGAATTCTTCGGGCCTGTTTCGAAGAACGGAAAAACTTTCGCACAAACGTCCGGATACGAGCAATTTAAGTCGCGCGTGTTGGGGTTCGTGAAGCTGGAAAAAGGTGATCCGAAGCAATCCGAGAAAGACATGCTTGCCATGAACTCGCGCCGCCTTACCTGGAATGAAGCACTGGCTGATCCTAGTTTCATGATTATGCAGCGCCAGCGTCTGACCCTAATGCGCCGTGATATTAAAAAAGAACTCGATAAGGTCGAGATGTAATTATGGCTTGCCCAGAAAACAGGAAAGCGCTTGCTGTCGAGCTTTTTATAGTTACAGGGGACGCTGTTCCGGAAAACGATCCGATCGTTACCGGTGCTCTTTTCTTCTCTTATAAGTTGGGGGAATCTGGGCGCCTGGCAGAAGCAGCCATCCGTGAGGCTGCATCGCTTGCCGTGACGGAAATCCGGGAAGCTGGCCGGCAGGCCGCGAAAGATATCCGCGAGGCCGGCCGCCAGATCGTCTTGGATAATGGCGAGGCAACGACCGCATCCGAGAAGGTCATGCGTTCAACTGCCGGTGCCCTCGAAAAAATGTCGGCAGATCGATCCCAGCTGCTGAAGGCCGTTGAGGCGCAAATCGTGAAGGGCATGAAGCAGGTCAATAAAGGTGCGGCCGTCTCCCAGGACGTCAGCCATATCCCAGTCCGGTATGCTATTTTCAGCGCCCTCGCTGCAGCGGTTGTCCTTACCGCGGCCGTGACGGTCGGCATAGAGAGGGGATCTGCTCAGGCTGAGGAAGCAGCGATCGGGCGTGCCTTTTCGCGCATCGTGCCCGAGCTGGATCCAAAGGTACGGGAGCACATCATGGTTCATCTGGAGAAAAAGGCCAAGTGATCGCTGGTGGCGCGACCTGGACTTGCATCGCTGACTCCATTGCTACTCTTGGCTTACATCACTACAGGAGCACAGCATGTTCAACCCGAAGTCCAACAACGCCGACATCCACCAGCACGACTGGGCCCAGCGAGATCGCGCCACCATGCTCCGTTCCCTACACGCTGGCCGTGCGCTGCAGGCGCCGGTCACCGCCTCGAGCGGCTGGAGCGCCGACGCCGCTATGCAAGACCCGCGTTCGGTTCACGCATACCTTGCTGGCAAAGGCGATCTCCGGGCTACCTGGTGGAACCTGTACAGCGCGGTCTACATGGCTGCAGTGCTAAGCGCTACGCTCGAGCACGCAATGATTTCGTTCCATCGCCTTCACCACGCGCTGACCCTGTTCAGGCTCGGCTTTGTGCAGTCGGTAGCCAAAGCAGCTGCCGATATCGAAGAAGAAGGCGTGCTTGTAGCGGCCTTTAACTCTGTCCGGCGTGAGATGAAACGCTAAAGCGCATATTGGAATGCAAAAGGGAAGACACACTGTCTTCCCTTTTTTTCGTCCTAAAATTTGCCTACCGCGGCATGATGCCCCGCTCAATCCAGAAGTTGATAATGTGCTGGATCTTCGCAGCGTAAGCATCACGTTTGCTCGGGGTCTTGCTGTGATAGGTTCCAATCCCCTGCCAGTTATTACCCCGCTCATTGATCCTGTTTCGTAAGTGCCACGCCCCCAAGAATACAGACTTGCATCCATCGCGCATGTCTCCAGTGCTAACGCCGTACCGAGCAAGGTCTGGCGCGTGCACGCTGTCAATTCCCATCATGCCTTCGTCTACCGACCCGTCTATATTGCGCGAGTGCTTGGCGGCTGGATTGAAGTTGGATTCGACTGCAGCAATCGCGCGAAGAATCCATGGGTTGACATTGTGGAATCGGGCTGCGTCGTCGAAGCAGTCGGCCGCGGCAGGGATCGGGGCAAGAAACTCCAGCACCAGGGCGGCGCCGGCGGCGAACGTGGGATGTATGTTGCGGTTGGAGACCATTGCTTCTTCGGGCGGGAGCTTAATGCGTTATTTCTTGAACTTGGCCTCGATGACGTCGGCCGTGACATAGCCAGGCGTCTTGCTGTTGTCCGGGAAGAGCACGGCCGGTGTGCCAGTAATGCGCAGCTTCTCTTGCAGCGCGGTGTTTCGCTCGAATGGGGTTTCGCAACGCCCTGCCGGCGCTGCCGGTAGCGGGGCCTTACCGGTCATGAAACCAGTCCAGGCAGCAGACTGGTCCTTCGCGCACCAGATCGCGGTGGCCTTAACCACCAAATCGGGCCCAGGATCGGGATCAGGAAAGTGTAGATCGTCACGTTGTCCAGCTTTTCCACCTCGGTCATCTGCTTGCGGCAGAAGCCGCAGTTGGGATCTTCGAACGTGGCGATTACACGCGACCCATCACCCTTGACCATCTTGATGGCGTCTTTGAAAGGCAGGTCCTTAAAAACGAACTTGCTGAATTCCTGCAAGCGCTTTTCGGTTAGGTTGACTTCTGTGGCAGTGTCCACGATTGGACCGAAGCTCACGAACGAAGCTGTTTTGTCGGTGCAATGCCTCGGGGCGTAAGCACTTCGTATAATCCTGCGTAAGCAGAAGGCATGACCTTCTCGACCATCTTGGGTCCAAGAATTGGTTCCAGCTTAGCAGCGAGCTGCTGGGTTAGCGTACCAGGCGCTGCGTGCGCGGGGAAGACCGTAGCTACGCTGCCGATCAACATGGCCACTGCCGACACGCTATAAAAAAGGGGCATACGCATACTCGGAATCCTCAATAAGAAAACGCCTGCGCGTTTCGGCGCAGGCCTTAGTACAGCTGGATTAACGTACTTCGACGAGGATGTTCACGGAAGTACCGTTCGCATCACTGTTGCTGACGAATTTTTGTGCGCCACCGCCGATGCTGAATTCCGCAATCGTTCCGAGCGTTACCGTCACCGCGGAACCCGCGTCCGTGAACACGGCGACGCCAGGTTTTTCGTTGACTGTGTTACCGCTGCCACCACCACGCGCGGAGACTGCCAAAGCGGTTGTAACAGCTGCTGCAATGGCAGCTCATCGGGTTGCGGTTGAAATGATGGTACGGCTCATCAGGACACTCCAATCGGAAGGATATGTTGCACTGTCCCAATATCGAAGGTTTCTCAGTTCATGAAAGCGGCTCAGAATCGATAGGATTTCCGGCTCAATTGTCGGCTTGCATGTATCAGTAGCTGCCATATCATGGTTATAAGTTTCATCAAAGAAACGTACTCAACTTCTCACTAAAGGCAAGACCATGATGAAATTCAAAACTTCCGTTACCGCTGTCGCTATAGCTCTGACCCTCGTTGCGTGCGGTGGCGGCGGTGGAAGCGACGCTCCTGTGACTCCTCCGGTTGCGGTGATCCCTCCTGTGTGGACGCCTGCGCCAGCGCCGGTTCCGACGGTTACGCCTTCGGACATTCAAACCAGTGTCCCGGCTTTTTCCTATGCAGTTGCAAGCGAGAAGTACGTTTTCGTCACCGCGCTCAACAAATTCCGTTCTGATATCGGCCTAGGCTTGTTGGCGCAAAACACGTTGCTGGATACCGCAGCGGCGAAGCACTTGGACTACGTTCTTAAGAATGACATTCTTAACGGCGGCACTGTCAACATGCGTACCAATGACGCAGCAACTGGTCGGTCAATGTTCCACATCGAGCAGGGAGACAAACTGCTGTTCACTGGTATTCAGGAACTCGATCGTGCAAAGTTCGCTGGTTACGCCGGCTCCTATGTTGGCGAGGAACTTGCCTTCGCCGGCGGTAAGGGAGCCCAAGTAGCTTTTGATGGACTCGCTTCGACCGTGTATCACCGCGCAGGACTCATGATGCAAAGCGTCAATGATATCGGCGTCGCTGTTGGTAAAGACCGTTCGCAAACGGTAGTGATGGAAATGGGCACCACTAAGGCGCAGAGGCAAGCGGGCGATTTCGTCGGCTTGTACCCTGCAGCAAACCAAACTGCCGTCGGACTGCATGCGGGCGTCGAAACTCCGAACCCATTCCCAGAGCTGTCGACGGCCACTGCCGACTTTTCGACCAAAACAGGTTATCCAGTTAGCGTCCTTGGCAAAGAAGGGGCGACTGTTGAAGTCGTCACCTTCACGCTCACGGAGGCTGGCGCGGCCGGGCCAATGGATGCTCGTATCGTGACCAAGGACAACGATCCTAACCGCTATCTGTCGTCAAACATCGCGTTTTTGATCGCTAAATCGCCGCTGAAAGCAGGCACGGTTTATACCGCCAAATTCTCAGGCCGCGTCAACAACGTGGTAGTGCACAAAGAGTGGAAATTCACGACTCGTTCATGAGTGAATCTTTGCACGACGCGCAAATAGTCAGGTAGAGCAGCAGCAACAAAAGAAAACGCCCGGAGTTATCCGGGCGTTTTTCATTACGAAGGTGTACCTTGCGCCAGTGGCGACGATAGTCGGCCCCATGCTTTTTGGTCTTCCACTCGCCTTCCCCCAGCATCTTGATGCCCGGCTGTCGATCAGGAGGTGCAATCCCGTTGTCGTCGGCTGCACTCCGACCGTCACCGAAAGATACTTCTGGCGCCGGCTAACGGTACTGAAGTCGAGTACCCGCCGGTCCAGGCCAGCAAGCTTGAACAGGCTTTGCGCCATGCCCATCGCCTGGCGCAGGGCCAAGTTGAACAAGCCCTTGATTGTCAAGCAGAACTAGGATCGCCGCCTCACTATACTTCGGGCGCCGGCCCCGCTTGCCACTGGCACTGCCGCGCCAGCACATGCCCTTGTCCAACCAGATAAGCAGGGAGCCGCGCGCCTTCAGCGCCGTGTTGCAGTCTTTCCATAAGCAGCGCGACGAGCGCTGCTCCGCCAACGATGTTCTTGAAATACTTCGTGATAGCGCAGAAGTATTCCGTTCCGTCGGCGGCAAATGCCAGTTGCGGCGACATCAAGACCGCGCCGAGTGCGGCTCCACGCACGACGGATTTCACCTATGACAGCTGGCCGCTTCGTCCTCTATGACGTCGCCAGCTTTGGGGTAAAGGTCGTCGATTGTGCTGATGAAGTCATTGGCTTCATGGTCCTGAATGTAGATGTCTTCCTGACCTTCGGTCGAGATCGTCACTGCGCTCACGTCACGGTCGAGGTAAGCGGCAACGTATTTCATGCGCTGGGCAGCATCTTTGATAACCGTGGACAGGTCAGTGCTGCAGCTCGTCGGGCTGGTGCCGCCTGATGGATTGAAGATGCTGGCGAAAGTGCTGGTTAGACCAGGTGCCTGCGCAAACAGGGGTGCGAATGTGCTGCTCATGAATTGCTTTCAGGGTGATGGTTTGCGGGTTGGAGGGCCGGGAGCAGGATGCTCAGCTCAGTTGATTTTCCAGTTGGACATGTCGAAGTAGTCGGAGATTTTTTCTTCGCATAACTGTGCGTGATGCTCACCTAACATGGTGGACAGGAGATGCATCACGCGCTTAAGTTCCTTGCGGAGATTACGGCCTACAATTCGGCGCACGCCGTGAGGGTCGAAGCCGAGCAGATTGCAAACCCATTCAATACTGACGAGGCTTCCGTCCGGATTGAGGCTGTAGAACCAGATCAGCGCGTCAAGACGATACAGGTCCGTTTGGCTTGTTTTATGACTTGCCAACGAGCTCTGCCCGAACAGGTCAGGCTCGACGTCTTCGGACTTCCCCTCGATGTCCCACATCATTCGCAGGAACATGCGCTTGGCAAGGATGGTTTCGGGCGTGTCGCTCGATTCGATGGCTTCCAGATCGACTGAGATTGGCTCATCTGGATCGACAAGCAGTTCCACGGCGCCCTGTGGTGCTTGCGCAGGTGCTGATGGGCGGGCTTGGTCTGGCTGGCCGGGCCACGTTTGACAGGCTCGACAGCTTTCAGTGGTGTGCTTGGGTCGTCGTTGAGAGGCGCTGGACGGACGGTGTCGCTTTGGCTAGCTTTGGCGGTTTGACGGGGATTTCATCGACGTCGCCGAAAATGTTCAGCCGCAGGATCACAGCCGGCATTTGCGAGGCGACTGGATTTGTTGGGTACATAGAACCTCCAGTAGATGCCGCAGGGCGGCAATAGAAAGAGGTGTCCTGTGAGGGATCTGCGCTTCGTCAGGGCAGATACGTGAGATGGGAAAAGACGACATGCGCGTAGCGCACCGGCACATACAATGGGACCATTATTACTTGAGGGAATTTTATGGCAACTGACTTGAACAGCATTCCAGATGACATGGGCTTTGTTGAGCAAATCGGGCGAAGGCCGAGCTAACGCTATTTGTAGCTAGTTTTACAACACTGGAACCGTAACCGGCCTGCCCAGTCGAGTAAAGCGGTTGAGCACAGCGGCTCGCCCTTGCAGTTCGGCGACTTGACGGTCGAAGTCACGTGCCATGACGCGTTCACCCAGCAGCTTGAAGCAACGCATCTTGGTTTCTACAAGGCTGCGTCGATGATATCCACTCCACTTTTTCCAGATCGCTCGGCCCAGCCTGCGCGTTGCCTGCAGGATATCGTTACGCGCATCCGCACCGCGGCGATTCGTCTTCCACGGCTTGGCGTTCTTGCGTGTCGGGATGATGGCAACCGCGGCGCGAGAAGCGATGGCCTCATGGCAGTCTTTCGTGTCGTATGCACCATCGCCACTGACACTAGCAATGCGCTCGCCGACAGGAATCTGATCCAGCAGCCCTGGCAGGATGGGGGCGTCACCGATACTGTTGTCGGTCACTTCCATGGCCCGAATCTCGAGCGTGAAGGCGTCGATCCCAAGGTGCACCTTGCGCCATTGGCGGCGATAGTCGGCGCCATGCTTTTTCGTCTTCCACTCGCCTTCGCCAAGCATCTTGATGCCCGTACTGTCCACCAGCAGATGCAAACCCGTCTTGGTCGGTACGGCGCCGATGGTAACCTGCAGCGTTTTCTGGCGCCGGCTTATGGTACTGTAATCCGGCACCGGCCAATCGAGGCCGGCAAGCTTCAGGAGGCTTTGCGTCATGCCTACAGCCTGGCGCAGCGGCAGACTGAAGAGGCACTTGATGCTCAGGCAGAACTGGATTGCCTCGTCGCTGAATTTCTCGCTGCGTCCTCGCTTACCGCTCGGCTGGCCATGCCAGTTCATGTTCGGATCAAGCCAGATGAGCAGCGAGCCGCGTGACTTCAGCGCTTCGTTGTATGACTTCCAGTTCGTAGTACGGTACTTCTGAGGAGCCGGTTTCATCCGCTCAGGCTACCTGATCAGCGTGATCCATGCTGATCAGGGCTGATTTGCGCAACAAAGCCGATGACATGTACGAACGCTGGCTGCGTGAAGCGGGAGGAACGACTGATCCCGACGATCCGTCGGAAGAAAATCTCGCAAAGCTGTTTACGATCACAGCAATGGAAACTTCCCCAGAGGGCAAGGCCAAAGGCCTTATCGATATCGTCAACATGGCGTTAGCATTGGCCGACAAGACCCTGAGTTCCCAGGTTCCTGTCGCCAGATGCTTAGTGCTCGAGCTGCACTGATCAGTTCAACAAAGCGAGCTTTGCCATCTTCCGCGCTTGCTGCACATTACGGAAGACGCGATCGTTTTCGATGCACGGCTCGTTTTAAGGGTCACGATTTCGTTCAGCACTTGCTGGGCGGTAACGGAGCTTTTTACGAAGGTGAAAAGATGCTGCCAAAACTCCAGTTCGTGAACTGGCTAATCGGAGTAGCGCTGGCCTTCTTGATGTTGATCCAGGATTGCCTGGTGAGCTGCGATTGCCGATTGGTTCAAGCTCGTTTTCATGCACTACTCCTAATAAGTTCCGCGAACCGGGTTAAAAAGGAGTCAGTGACTGGAGCGTCACTTGACTATGCGTACATAGAGAAGCGGTAGCGCGTACAAAAATGTCGGAGGCCGACAGCGTTAATTTAGAGCAACTTTCCTAGCCTGTCCATCATGTCGTTGTGGAATATCACGAGCAGCTAAAACTCGACCCCGTTTTTGCTCCACGTGTCCCCATGATCCTTGCGTTAACAACGACTTAGCCGGTGGCAGCGATGGACACTGTGTCCATCGTGTGAGATCAGAGCGATGGGACTTTCACCCATTGGCCTGTTCAGTCCGGCTTACAAAGCTAGTTGTAGTGTCGTTGATATATCGGACAGGAAGCCGGCGGAAAAAATAGCCAGGACGGAGAAGCCAATTTCCTGGACCTTCCGAGTTTCGAGCAACGTGACGCTGCCATGGTTGATTACTAGAGCACAGAAGAGCAAGTAGCTCACTATGACGCTGTCGGTAATGCCCCTGATAAGGCCCTCGACGTCGCCGAAAGCGATCCCTGTTAGCAGGGTCGCATGCGCCCGGGAGCACAATGAGTGTACCGACGCCGAAGTAGAAATTGGGATGGACAGGCTTGAGAAACAACTTCATTTCAGATTTCCTGATTCTAGAAGGGATCATGCCCGCGGTGAGGTTGGGAGAGACGCCTCGCAAGGTGCATACCGTGCCGGTTGTTCTGGCCGTTGCACAAAACGAGACTTGCTAACATCTAACGATTATCTATTTCGGAGTAGCAATGCTTAACTCGAATCCGGTCGAGTGTTGGCCTGCTTTCAACCAGCGCGTGTGGAGAAAATCGGTGCAAAATTCGACTGCCATCACCGCACACAGGTGAAAAGGCAGCATGAAAGGTAATAAACCCACTGATAGAGACCGTATTTATTCCCTCCAGACACACATCGGGCTACTCTACGTTTAAACGTCCCTGGCCGCTCGACCGACCCCAGTGCTAAAAGAGCTAAGAGAGAGAAAAGAGCAAAAAGAGAACAAAGAGAGCCACCCGACTCGACCGGAGTCAGCAGCAGAAGAACCCCCTGGGGTATCGGCGGTTAAACGTGGGTTAATTACCTTTCGTGATATACTTGGCGACAACCCTACTTCGATTCTCGCCATGAAAAACCTGACTTCGTGGGACAGCGACCCTGTCCAGGCGTTCAAGGAATTCGTCGGCACCGACGCCTTCGCAAAAACCGCCCAGCGTCTCCCAGCCGACGGCATGCTCCGTTCGGTCTCTGGCGAATCCGCCAGAATCTATATTTCTATGTTCTCCAACGTCTCCGCGTGGATAGCGGAAGAGGGTAGAACGTTTTCGACGGTGACCCACGGCGACCTGGTCCGCTTCGTCAACCGCGTCGACGGCGGGAAGGTAGTCCTCAACAGCAAGATCGGTTACCGGTACCTGCGCCTCCTGGAACGCTGCTATCAACACTTGGGCGTCATACCCAATCCAGCGAAGCAGGCGATACTTTCCACCGACCGCACCGACCTGCCTAAAGACGACGCCGGCCGGACACTCTCGCCCGAGCAGCTCCACCGATTCTTCGATGCGCTGCCGGCGGATCCACCGCGGCGCCGCCGCGTGACTGCGTTCGACGGCTGGAAGCGCCGGCGCGATCGCGCCATGCAGGTCGTCATGGCACTGGCCGGCCTGCGCGTGGCCGAAGCGATCGGGCTTCTCGTGCACGAAGTCGGTCACCAAGTGGCGCTGGACGGTTCGGTCGATCTGACCATCACGCCGGAGGAAAAGCATGACACCAGCTACGAACACATCACTCCCCTGCCCCGCGAAGGCGTGGCCGAGTTGCGACCGTGGCTGGACGAACGGGAAAGAATGGTCAAGGAGTTGGCGCTGCCCGGGCTCTTCGTGTTCCCGGCCAATGTCCTGGGCGGCAAGATGACGAACAAGACCGTCTACAAGCAGATCCGCGCGACGTTTGAGCGAGCCGGCCTGGACATGTCTCGAGCTGGCGGCCGGACATTGCGCAACACGTTCGCAAAAGGACAGTTGGACAACGGCGCTAGTCCGGACCAGTTGAAGGACGTGCTCGGCCTAGCGCTCGAGCGCTCCGCTGCTGATTACAAATTCACGCGCATCAAAGACGATCCGAAAAAATGAAGCTCTCCACAATCCTCGAGACGCTGGCCAGCGCCCGGCTGCCATCAGTCACAAGCGAGCAGCTGCACCAGCTCGTCGGCACCGCTGACGGAAAGGCCTTTGCAGATGACCTTAGATGGTTCGCTGTCGGCGAGACCAAGCGCCGCCAGCAGCTGGCCGCGGTCGTGCACGCGCTCGCACCAGGTGTGCGCCGCACGGTCGAGCAGCTGGGCTTCCAGTTCGACCTAGCCGCCATCATCGCCGCGGCAAAACTCGACGGCTGTGCAGTTATTGAAGCGATCAAGGCTGCGAACGCGAATCCCGGCAACCGGGCGCGAGCTGTCGCCTGCCTTCAGGTCGCTGGACTGCAGGTGGTAACGCGCACCGCTGCGGCGGCGCCGACGCCGGCCGCACCGATTGAAGCGCCCTACTACTCTTTCAAAATTTTCGGCAGCGGCGCCGCGCTGTGCGTGAGCGAAGCGCGCACGCGCTTGAGTAACCAGCACACGATCCAGATCGAAGGTGCTCTGGCGCTGGGCGCCGGCCGCCGTGAGTTCGACTGGCAGAACAAGATCATCGTTCAGCTGACCGTGCAGGAAGCCTATACGGCGCTGGCGCTGTTCGAGAACCTGATCCCAAGCGTGAAGTTCGATGGCCACGGCCCCGCACACGACAAGTCGTTACTCGTCGATTTCCAGCACTCGCATTACTTCGTCCGTGTGATCCAGCGGGGACGTGCAGCTATCGCGCTGCCCGTGCGCCCCGTGGACACGATCCAGATCATCGCCCTACTCTACCGCCAACTGCTAGCCAATGAACCTCATTTGCAGATCGGTGATGTTCGGGCGCTCGTGGCAAGAATGGCTTCGATGGGCGCCAGCCACTGAGCGCAACAGGTGTGGCGTCAGCGCGACACGCGCAGGCCGTCGCGCTAGTTTTATCCCCGTCGGCGAATAATCAGCTTTTTTCAATACTATTTGAACCGTACGCTCATTCGTACAGTGCTACCTTCCTTTTTTCGTTATGAGGTCGCGTCACTTCTGTGCCCGAGGAGCGGAACCATACCTCTCGCGTAGACATTCACCGGTAATGACATTGATAGCCGTAAGGTACATTTAATGTGATTTCCGTTTGCAATGTTACCGCGCCGGCTGTATGATCAGTTGACACAATATTCAGGAGGTTCCATGTCCGCTCGCCCATTCGGCGTGAAGGCTCGTCTGGCACAAGAGTTGTGCGGCTTCACTGGCTCGCCTAAAGCGTTCAGGGAAAAGTACAATGTCGCCGATAAGGGTCAGTACCACCGCATATACACCGCGGAGGACATTCGCCGTATTCGGATGAGTATGCTGTCGCTCTCGGAAGATTCGTCTCGGGAAAAGACTGTTCCGCCAATCCTGAACTTTCGGATGGCCAAGGGTGGTACTGGCAAGACGACCATTTGCGGAAATGTCGCCTCTGCCCTGGCAATGATGGGACACAAGGTCTTGATGATCGATGGCGATCCGCAGGCATCCTTGACCGGTTTGTTTGGCATCGACTGGGTTTCGGAAAACATCACCCACATCGGTGATTTGATGAATCGGAACGAGAAGAAGGAGAAAGACTTCGTCGACGTACAGGCCGCGATCTGGCCAATCTACGCTGGCGGCATGTTGGATATGATCCCGGCAGACATCACGCTAGCAGACAGCGACTCCTGGTTGATGGGAGCCACGAATCGCGAGTTCGTTTTCTCACGGCTGCTCAAGCGCTACGTCGACGTTTTCGCACATTACGACGTCATCCTAATTGACTCAGCACCTTCGACATCACTGCTCACGAACACCTTGATGACTGCCTGTAAGACACTGCTCGCGGTCGTTGTGCCGGAGGGGCCGAGTACGAAGGCCCTTGAGATCCTCGATTCAAACGTGCACGAGTTGAACTCGGCTTTTGCCGATGCCGGGCTTAATCTCGACTATCACGTGATCGTTAATCGCTATAACCAAACCAAGAAGCCGCACAACGACGCATTGTCCAAGCTGGTTAGCACCTATCCAGACCAGATCAACGACACCATCGTGCGCGACTTCATCGGATTTGTCCGTCAAAACGACGCCTTCGATGAAAAGAATAACGGCCCTGTTCTCGAGAAGGAGCCCAATTCGGTCGGCGCCCGCGACGTACTGGACCTTACCAAGTCGCTGATCCGTATGTTTGACATCAAGCTGGCCGACGTCAACAGTCTGGCTCCACTTGCAAGCGTAGGGAGGGCGGCATGAGTCGTGCACCCATTAAGGTCAGCGGCCTGGTCGCGTCGGGGAGAATTGCAGCGCGCGAAGGCGAGGACCAGCGAAAGCCGTTGGTCGGTGCTCGCACTGTCTCAGCTCCATCAGTGGTCGAACTGCCGAATCGTGCCGAACCTCTACAAACCGGCGAAACCGCGCCGGCTGCCGGCAAAAATGACCATCCCGATAGTCGTAAAGACGCGCGCAAAATTTCGGTTGCGGAAATTATCGACTCTCCGTACCAACCGCGCCTCAAGTATGACCCCGAAGAAATCGATCGCCTGGCTGAAACCATGGATACGGCTGCGCACGCAGACCCTATCAAAGTTCGCATGGTTAACGGCAAGTACGAGCTGATCAGCGGGCACCGCCGCATTCGTGCTGCACGTTCGCTCGGCTGGGCCGAGATCGACGCGTACGTGGAAGAGCTGACCGATGGGGAAGCACAGGCCAAAACTTTGCTGCTTGCTGTTGGGAGTGTTGGGCTTACTGACTACGAGTATGCCTTGATGTTTGCTACGGCACTGAGGGAAGGTCTGTGCAAGACCCAACGCGAAGTCGCTAGTTACTTCGGCCAGAGCACCGTAAAAGTAAGTGGATGCTTGGACATGCTGAAACTGCCAGCAAAGATTGTCCGGATGCTGGATTCGAAGCCTGACCTGTTCGGGTATCAGACCGGAGCGGTTATTAAGAAACTGTGTGCCGATTACCCCGACAATCTGTTGGACATCGAGCGTGGCGTGCAACGTTTGATGGAAGGCGCCGCTCAAAACTCTTTGAAGTCGTGGGTGCTTCAAGCGATCAAGGGACAAGCTGAACGTGGCGGGTCCGAACCGAACTTGATTACAAACGGGCGTCGCCTCATCTTCACGACGAAGATCAGCGCGGACCAGCGCTCGGTTGTCGTGAACTGCAAAGTACCGGATCTGGATATCGCGGCTTTTGAAAAGCATTTGCAAGCATGGCTTGAGCTCCAGGCCAAAGAGGTTATCAGCTCAGCACCGGACGAAGCCGGCGACTAGACCCCATGACACCAAAGCACCCCTACGCTGACTGCCCTACCCTGCTACTCGCAACAGTTGGTGGGTATTTTGGTTTTCGTTTAGTCAATCGTTGCCTGGGTCTAAGGACACTGTCGGCCGTGGTATCCAGGCAGTTGCTAAAAAAATTCATAATATGAACGCGTTTAACTTATCAAAGGAAGTGCGCGTTCATATTATGAATTTTCTTACCGCCGATCAGAAGCAATCTCGCGCAATTCATATTATGAATTTTATCAACTCGCAAGTTGAGCCACCTTCTGTTCGACGGAAACTAAATGGCGCCGGTGTGACCGGAGCGCCTTCAACATGCAAAGGAGCTCGGAATGTAATGAGCTAAATAAAAAACCCCAGCTGAGCTGGGGTTTTCGTTTTCAGTCCCGCGCTAGCGGTGGACTCAGGTGACGACTAGAGAACTTCATCTTAGCCCCCTCCAGCACGGTAGTCAAACACTTTTGCGGTGCCAAGCACCACAGGGGCGGCTGTGCGCTTAAATTTCTATTATCCGGTCCTTTCGGAGGACATTGTATTGCCTGGAGTACTGGTATGTGACCACCTCAGTGGAGGTTTACGTGCTTAACCTCACCTATAACGACATGCTGAGTGCCTACGAGGACTACCCATCCCCGATACGCCCTTACCTACTTCGAGCTGAGACTCATCCCGATATCCGAGCTAAGTTGACGAAGTCCTTCATGAGAGTCTTTATCGACCTGGTGGCTAGAACCCGCATCCGAAAGCCGGCGAAGGAAATCAGCGTCAGCGTCCACAAGGTTGCGTCTCAACTGAGCGTGAGCACAAAAACGGTGACGCGCACGATCTCGCTGTGCTTGGAATGCGGCTGGCTCGATCCAGACCCGCTACATGACGGCCGTAATCGATGGGGCAAGTTTTCGGCCAGGCGCTATCTTGTGGCAGACCCGCTTCGCAAGCTTATTGGCCTGCCAACGATCGATGAGCAAGTTTCGTCATCCGGTCCAGGAGATCCGCCAGCACCAATCGCTGCAACGGCCAACTCCGCTTCTCAATCAAAGACCGAAATGTCTCACGGCATAGGGGTTAACAACTGCCTTTATAAAAAAGAAGCTTCTTTTAACAACGAGGCTGAAAAACCAAACGGCCTACCAGCCGATCTTCGGCCATTGCAGCGTGAGCTTGGCATAGACCTCTTCGGCATCTTTTCCCTAATGGGCTTGGCAAAACAAGTTGGCCAACGTCTCCAAGACGTGTGGATCGTTAAGCGCCACCTCTTGCTCAACTCTGGCATCACTGGTGGACGAGCTGTGAAGTACCTTCGGTCATTGTTGAATTCCGGTGATGACTTTGCGTATGTTGCTCGCAAACTAGCAAACGCTCCTGGACGCTCTGAAACACCTCCTACGCTGTCAAAGCCACGCAGCCCGAGCGAGCGCCAGCATTCATCGTCGGAAGCGTCTGGCGACCGCCTAGAGGCCATTGCCGAGGCGTGCCGTTACAAGACGTTCCGTCATGTCAGCCGCGAAATGGTAGTGCGGTTTTTCGATGGGTTCGCAGAAGTGACTCGAGGCGCAGTGCGTGAAACTTATCCAGCGTGTCACATGGAAGGTCTGTACAAGGGCGTAGCTGCAGGCAATTTGGTGGAGGTTTGAACACGATATATTCCTGATCACTTAGATTTCGAACCGGTCTCGCGAAGAGGCAGGGGGGACGCGAGCCAATTTCGTTTTAACCGGCTGCCGCTGTGGATCGTGGTGGGCAGCGTTGCGACCTCGCATTAGGTCTAACCCGATCTGGGAGCGTGCCGAAAATTCATAATATGAACGTAGGCAGCCACGACAGCTGCTCGCATGGGGATGCTCCCCATCAGTCGTCAAAAGTTCATATTATGAATTTTCTACTGACGCCGGAGGATCCCCTACCTGGCAGAGCAGGTCCGCATGACCAAGAATTCATAATATGAATTTCTGGCCGCGGCGATAGGCTAAAAGTTAGTCCCGGCACAAAAACAAAGCGGCCCGTAGGCCGCTTTCGTTGTAAAGGTAAGAGTCAAGGATTCGAGAGTTTTCGCAAATTAGCGCGTAGACCGGTACGAGCGCCGCCTTTCGCATCGGTCAGGGTGGTGGCTTCGCACGCAACGGGCGCGTCAGCTTTGATTGCTGATTCGACCGCGGAATCCGATCCATCGTTGGACGACGTCGAACTCGGCGTTGTTGTAATCTCGGCCTTCGATGCTTTAATTTGCTCTTGGCCGCGTTCGCTGGCAAGGACAGGTTGAACATCCCATACCCGCCCACCGTTTCTCAGAATAGTCCCGTCGAGGATAAAGCCGGCTTGCTCAGCCGCGTAGCCCAGTTCGATCAACCTTCGCAGTTCAGCACTCTTGTCCAGGGCAGGCCTTTGCAGCCGCTTCATAACAAGCAGTCCAACATCCGGGTTCTGTCGCATTAGCGAACGGGGCGCGCCGGTCGGGTAAACTGCGGTGCCGAATCCAGGACGAATCGACATGCTCAAATTCAAAGGGATGCGCTTTCCGATAGATGTGATCCTGGTCTGCATCCGCTGGTATGCAGCCTACCCGCTGAGCTACCGGCACCTCGAGGAAATCATGGAAGAGCGCGGCGTGTCGGTCGACCATTCCTCGATCAATCGGTGGACGATTCGTTTCCTGCCGCTCATCGAGAAGATGGCCAGAAAACACAAGCGCCCGATCGGCGGTAGCTGGCGCATGGATGAAACCTACATCAAAGTCAAGGGCGTCTGGAAATACCTCTACCGCGCCGTCGACAAGCATGGCAAGACCGTCGACTTCCTGCTGACGGCCAAGCGCGACATGGCCGCAGCGAAGCGATTTTTCGACAAGGCCATTGGAGCGAATGGCGATCCGGACAAAGTCGCGATGGACAAGAGCGGCGCCAACAAGGCGGCAATCGATGCGATCAACGCCGGTCGCGCCGTGCCCATCCTTGTGCACCAAGTTAAATACCTCAACAACATTGTCGAGCAGGACCACCGCGCCATCAAGCGGGTGACTAGGCCGATGCTCAACTTCAAGTCATTCCGCGCTGCAGGCTCTGTGCTCGCCGGCATCGAACTGATCCACATGATCCGCAAGGGCCAGTTCGCAATCAACGGCGCTGAGGCCATGTCGTTAGCCGACCAGTTTTATGCGATGGCAGGAGTGGTCCGTCCAGTGTGAGGCGCGCAGCTACGTTTTCGGCCAATTTCCGCCTTTGATCAACAGCGCGACAGAACCCATCAGGATCCGTAAGTCGCCCACCAAGACGTGTAAGCTAACCCTACTCTTTAGAGAGATGTTGATAGATAAACATGATTACTTCGAGACAGGACCGTGAGAAGGCGGTAAAGCGGACGCTTGCTAATTCCGCTTTGGAAGGCTTGAAACCCAATCCGCAATTCATTGCTCTACTTGATCGGTATATTGCCGGTGAGATTTCACTGGAAAGTGCTCTTGAGATCACCAGGGCGCAATATCAACGCGCACTTGATCCAGGCCAAAAAATGTCCGAATAAGCGCTGGATGTAGGCGGCTTGGTGTTGCCTGCTCTGCCAGAAGCTTTGTCCCGCCCCTCCTTAATCGGGCTGTGCCGGCCCAGACAAATCGACCTTGTGCGCCATACGTCGGCCGGCTCGACCGCCTGTAAACATGCCGCGTCTTTGGCACGCCGTATGACCCGATGACCGTTCTTGACCGCATGGCCATTGACAAGGCGCCGCGTGGATATGACTTAGGCTAGGGCACCAATGCCTAAAATGCAGGCACGCAGATATAACCCGCACGCCTGCTGCTTTTCATGTCTGGATTGAGGCAGTTCTCCACACGGATTGTGGATATCCTGACGATGCGTGCATGTTCAACGCCGGCTATCCCGATCAACCCGTTGAAGCTTTTCTTCTTACGCCGGCCTTTAATCCAGGATCGGGTCGTCGGAGAGCCACATTAGCGCACCGTCTCGCTCACTGCCGCCAACAGCCGTCCACGTCCTGCCGCTCTCATCAACGGCGATGCAACCCGGTTGCCAATGGTTCGGGTTGCGCAGCTTGTCTACCCAGGCATCGGCGGTACCTTTGAAAATAACTACTACGCCCCCGCGGCCGGCATAGCCCTTTTCCTCCCGCCAGCGTCGTGCCTCTTCGGCAGGTGGCTTGAAGGAGTCAGCAACGAAGGTCACACCGCCGTCCCATTCAAGAAAGACTTTGGCTCCGCACGCACTGCACTCATGCGGGGCACCGTCTTGCGCATCATCGGGCAGGTTCACTTCCCCCTCATGCCGGCATTGAGCACATTTGTACAGGTACAGCACGTGGGCCTCATCCATGGGTGTCTTCGATCAGGTGCCACTGAATGGGGCACGTACTCGTTTGCAAAAAAGGTATGGGCGGTGGCCGTGCTCGTCGATCCTGCGACTCACCACGGCCACCTGCAATGCGATGTACCCGGCGTACTGTCCCTCAGCTTCGACAGCAGGCGCGTAAGGACCGGTGAAGCATATATCAGGCATCAAGGAACGCGCTACATGTATCGTTTCGCCCGCTAGGGGTACTGAACACATCTGCAATGTGAAACGCGACGCTGAAGGCTCGCCTGACTTAACTCCAGCGAACCCGCCAAACTCGTAACTGTCGATGTCAATATCGATCATTGTTTTCCATTTGTTTAAGGCTTCTTAGAAAATGCGCGGCGGCATTTCTGCAACATCGACTTTTCGACCGCCTTGCTACTGATGCGTTCCTCGTAAACCCATGCGACGGTGTTCGCAGCCCAATCGGCAGTATCACCCGTCGTCTCTATACGACCTTCATCAACCATTTTTAAGTAGGTTTGCTCGATTGTCTTTCCCGATTCCCGCTCGCGTGCAGCGTAGACCGCGAGCTTTCCTAGGGGTTTGCAGATTGCATCCTCTGCATGCGCTGGGGCAATCAAGTTCGCCAGCAGCAGAACCGCGAAATTGCAAATCTTCATGTTTTCTGTAATCCCTAGAGTTTCGGTTTGACGATTGAATGGGTGTTCCGGGGTCAGTGTGCAGCGCGCACCGGATCAACGGCTTCGGTATCTGCAAGCGCACGCTTGGCCTTCGAGAAGAACTCGGCGTGCGTCGCAGCCGCGCCGGTGTGGGCGAACAATAAAGATTGACACAAGCCCTCCTATGAGCCTGGCCGATTCCAACGAGCTGGTGTGCGAACAAAGTTTGACACAAACGGTCGTCGATGCCCTTCGTGTCCTCAGTTCGCAACAATAAAGTTTGACACAACTACCTGCCCCTTTAACCAACGCGACCGGCTGCTTTCGACCCAAAGCGGTCTTCGCACTAACAACCTGCTGGGCGAATTGCCCGGCTCTCCCGGGTGGGATCGTGCGACCGGCAATAGCCAGCGTGATTCACGATACCCGCAGCTCTACCTTCTGCGTTAATGGTCACGGTCACGGTGAACTGATCACCCCATTGCGGCTTGTAGTAGATGATCCTAGGCCAAGGTGGAGGTGCGAAGTCGAGTGTGATGTGTGCTGACGTGATCTCCTCAAATGGAACATGCGAGAGGTCTGTCAATTTTGCAAGGAGGCCGCGATAGTGAGCCAATACAGGCGCGAGCTCAGACGACGACGGCTGAGTGGATGATGCCAACAAGTCGAGTAATACCGTGGTCTGACTGAGGTACCCTGACTTTTTCGGACACTCCTGTTTGGTAAACTTCACCGACGGGAGAATTTATGAAACGAACGAGAACATACACGCCGGAGCTTCGTGAGGAAGCGGTCAAACTGGTCTTGGTCCA
>Ga0308164_10001352_pt1 | contig 29322 bp, 24 predicted proteins | sample PhyTR2_FD_201031 | JGI IMG/M metagenome (GOLD analysis project Ga0308164, IMG submission 201031) | Phyllosphere microbial communities from UC Gill Tract Community Farm, Albany, California, United States - DLSLT.R2 | ecosystem: Host-associated > Plants > Phyllosphere > Unclassified | place: USA... | reverse complement strand
TCGCCACTCGCCGCCAGGTTGCCCCGCGCTGCCGTTCGACTTGCATGTGTAAGGCATGCCGCCAGCGTTCAATCTGAGCCAGGATCAAACTCTTCAGTTTAATCTCTGTTTATTTGACACTTTCGTGTCACCGTCATCGCTGACGGGTCGCTCACTCAAAATACTGACAGGCCACTATTTTCATAGCGCCTATTTCATTACTTCTTGTGAACATTTGATATTTTAAGTATCGCAACGACTAGCGTTGCGTGCACTTTCATCAAACGTCCACACTTATCGACTGTTAATTTTTAAAGAACTTATTCGGTGTTGCATTCGCTAGCTGATCGTTTTGTCTGCCGCGAAGAAGAAAGAGTATGAAGCGTTTAGCTTGTTTCGTCAACCTTCTTTTCCGTACTTTTTTAACCTTCGCTTTACTCCACATTTGCATGCGTTGTTCCGCGAGGGGGCGAATCATAGCAAAGGCCGGAAGGCCTGACAAGGGTAAAATAACGGTTTATCCGATTTCGCCGCGCTCATGTCCATCCTGCTCACCACCCTCAACGCCCGCTACACCCACGCCTCCCTCGGTTTGCGCTATCTGTTGGCGAATATGGGCGAGTTGCAGGAGCAAACGCGCTTGCAGGAGTTCGTCATCGGCGCCAAGACTACCGAGATCGTCGAACGCATCCTGGCGTACTCGCCCAAGATCGTCGGCTTCGGCATCTATATATGGAATGTCGAAGAAAGCACCAAGGTCATCGCCATGCTCAAGCGCGTGGCACCGCACGTGATCGTGGTGCTTGGAGGCCCCGAGGTATCGTACGAATCGAATGAACAGGAAATCGTCAAGATCGCTGACTACCTGATCACCGGCTGGGGCGACGTCACCTTCCCCAAGCTGTGCGGCGAGATCCTCAACGGCCCCAAGCCTTTGATGAAGACCCATGCGGGCGTGCAGCCGCCGATGGCCGAGATCAAACTGCCCTACTCTTTATATACGGACGACGACATCAAGAATCGCACCTTATATGTAGAGGCATCGCGCGGCTGCCCGTTCAAGTGCGAGTTTTGCCTGTCCGCGCTCGACAAGACCGCGTGGCCGTTCGCGCTGGACGCTTTCCTGGCCGAGATGGAGTCGCTCCATGCGCGCGGTGCGCGGTTGTTCAAATTCGTCGACCGCACCTTCAACCTGAACATCAAGACCAGCCTGAAGATCATGCAGTTCTTCCTCGATAAGCTTGAGGCCAACCCCGACGACCCTGTGTACGCCCACTTCGAGCTGGTGCCCGACCACCTGCCCGACGCCCTCAAGGAAGGCATCAGCAAGTTCCCGCACGGCGCGCTGCAGTTCGAGATCGGCATCCAGAGCTTCAATCCGGCGGTGCAGACGCTGGTGAGCCGCAAGCAGGACAACCAGAAAGCTGCCGATAATATCCGCTGGCTTACCGAACAATCGCACGCGCACATGCACGTGGACCTGATCGCGGGCCTGCCCGGCGAAACGGTGGAGAGCTTTGCCGAAGGCTTTAATAAACTGTGGGCGCTCAATCCGCACGAAATCCAGTTCGGCATTTTAAAACGCCTGCGCGGCACGCCGATCATCCGCCACACCCAGGAATACGGCCTGGTATTCGATCCGTATGCGCCGTACACCATCCTGGCCAACCGCGATATCGACTTTGCGACCATGCAGCGGCTGGTGCGCTTTGCCCGTTACTGGGACCTGGTGGCCAACTCGGGCCGCTTCACCCATACCTTGCCGGTGCTGCTCGGCGACTCGGCGTTCGAGCACTTCATGGCGTTTTCGGACTGGCTGTACGCGAATACCGATGCCACGCATCGGATTGCACTGGAGCGGCTGGTGGCGATGATGGGGCGTTATTTGCAGGTGCGGGGAATGGACAAGCTGGAAGCGGAGGCGCTGCTGGCCAGCGATTATGCGGGGCCGAAGGCCAAGGTCGTCGAGACGCCGGCGCCGAAGCGGCAGGCGCGCCGCCTGGCGGCCTGACTTTTTACCCCGCAGCCCAAACGCTGGAGTCGAACCCCGTGCGGGGTCAGACCCCGGTGACGCGCACCGCCACAATCGGGCTTCCGCTATGTCGTTTGGGTTAGCTGGCGCGCGCTTTCTCCTGCGAACACAAGTGGCGGCCCGGGCGAAAGTCCCTTAAACTGGCGTATATGCCTACTGCCCAAGAGCCTACCCTCACCCTCACCCCCGGTACTGCCAACGGTCCGTCCATCACGGCGGGCGGCACCTGGCAAGTCCATGCGCTGGCGCAGGGCAAGGCCATGGCCACCATCACCACCGTTCTCAAGTCGATCAAGGCCGATCATCTGCGCTGGGACCTGAGCGCGGTCGACAGCATGGACCATATTGGTGCGCAGCTGTTCTGGAACGCCTGGGGTAAAACCCGCCCGGCCAACCTGGAACTGGCGCCGGGCCAGGAAGAATTCTTCAAGCGTCTGGAAAGCACGGGCAAGCTCGAACTGCCCAACACCCGCCAGCACCGCCTCACCTTGGTGATGAAGCTCGGCTTCGCGATCCTGCTGTTCTTCGAACACATGACGGCGTTCATCCGCTTGATCGGCCAGCTCACGCTCGACATCGGCCGCTTTATCCGCGCGCCGCAGCGCGGGCCGTGGAAGGAAATCTCGGCGAATATCTTCCATGCCGGCTTCCAGGCGCTCGGCATCACCGCGCTGGTAGGCTTTCTGATCGGCGTGGTGTTCTCGTTTTTATCGGCGCAGCAGCTGCGTAATTTTGGCGGCGACATCTACCTGGTCAACCTGCTGGGCATGAGCATCATCCGCGAACTGGGCCCGCTGCTGGCCGCGATCCTGGTCGCCGGCCGCTCCGGTTCGTCCATCACCGCGCAACTGGGCGTGATGCGCGTGACCGAGGAACTCGATGCCATGCTGGTGATGGGTATTTCGCACGGCTTCCGCCTGATCATGCCCAAGGTGCTGGCTCTGGCTGTCGCCATGCCGCTGCTGGTGATCTGGACCGACACCGTGGCGCTGATCGGCGGCATGATCTCGGCCAAGGTGGAACTGAACCTGTCGCCGCAGTACTTCCTGCTCAAACTGCCCGAAGCCGTGCCGCTGGCGAACTACATGATCGGCATCGGCAAAGGCGTGGTGTTTGGCATCCTGATCGCGCTGGTGTCGTGCCACTTCGGCCTGCGCATCAAGCCGAATACCGAAAGCCTCGGGCGCGGCACCACCACGTCGGTGGTCACGGCGATTACGGCCGTGATCCTGGCCGACGCGGTGTTTGCGATCGTGTTTTCCGGCGTGGGGTTCTGATGACTGAAGCAGACAACAGCTGCGGCCCCGGCACCGGCGAACTGACGCTCGACGGCAGCGTGCCGATCGTCGACATCAATGGCCTGTGGACCAAGTATGGCCGCACCGTGGTGCACCAGGACCTGAATCTCGAAATCGAACAAGGTGAAATCCTGTCCATCGTCGGCGGCTCGGGCACCGGCAAGACCACGCTGCTGCGGCAGATGCTGGGCCTGGAACGTCCCGCGCGCGGCTGCGTCAAGGTGTTCGGCGAAGACATCAGCGAAATCAACGCCGAGCAGTTGCAGCAACTGCGCAACCACTGGGGCATGCTGTTCCAGCAAGGCGCTTTATACTCGGCGCTGACGGTGTTCGAGAATATCGCCCAGCCGATGCGCGAATTGAAGGTGCTGCCCGAAGACCTGGTACGCGACGCCGTGCTGCTGAAAATGAATATGGTGGGCATGGGCCCGGAGCAGGCAAATAAAATGCCGTCCGACCTGTCGGGCGGCATGGTCAAGCGGGTGGCGCTGGCGCGCGCACTGGCACTGGAACCGAAGCTGCTGTTCCTCGACGAACCCACCGCCGGCCTCGACCCCGACCTGTCCGAGGCGTTCGTGGCGCTGATCAAATCGCTGCACCGGGAGCTGGGACTGACAGTGGTGATGGTCACCCACGACCTGGACACGCTGTTTGCACTGTCCACCCGCATCGCCGTACTGGCGGAAAAACACGTGATCGCCCTGGGCCCGTTGCAGGACCTGCTCAAGGTCGATCACCCCTTCATCAAGGAGTTCTTCCTGGGCGACCGCGGACGCCGCGCGCTGGAAGCCCTCGATGAAAAGACCAACAAGGAGCACTGATGGAAAATCGATCGCATGCACTGACCACCGGCTTTTTCACGATCACGCTGCTGATCGCGGCCATCCTGTTCGGGATCTGGTTCAACCAGGATCGCGTGGAACGCGTGCCCTACGTGATCGCCACCACGCAGGCGGTACCGGGCCTGAACCCGCAGGCGCCGGTACGCTATCGCGGCCTGGAAGTCGGTAAAGTGGGCAGCATCGCGTTCGACCCGCAGATGGCCGGCCAGATCCTGGTCACGCTCAACATCAACACCGATGCGCCGATCACCCGCACCACGTTTGCCACCCTCGGTTACCAGGGCGTGACCGGCATCGCCTTCATTTCGCTTGACGACGAAAAAACCGGCTCACCGCTGCTGGCCACCAATACCGACCATCCGGCCCGCATTCCGCTGCGCCAGGGTTTCCTCGACCAGGTGGAAAAGCGCGGCCGCGAAATCCTCACCCAGACCGAGGAAGTCACCAAGCGCTTGAACACCTTGCTCAGCCCCGAGAACCAGAAAACCATGCTGGCCGCGTTTGCCGACGTGAGCGCCACCGCCAACAAGTACCGCGACCTGCCCGAGAAACTGGAGCCGACCATCGCCAAGCTGCCGGCGCTGGCCAACCACGCGCAAAGCACGCTCGATTCGTTCAACGCACTGGCCACCGACCTCAATCGCCTGAGCACCAGCCTGCAGGCCGAGGACGGCCCGATCAACCGCGTGAGCAGCTCGGTGGAGCGCATCACGACGTCGGTGGAGTCGGTGGCCGGCGGCCTGGAACTCGATACGCTGCCGCAAGTGAACTCGCTGTCGGACGACACCCGCGCCTCGATGCGCGCCCTGCGCCGCACCATGAACAAGATTAACGATCGTCCGCAAAGCCTGATCTTCGGCGCGCCCGGCATTCCGCCCGGCCCCGGCGAAGAAGGTTTTGCCGCCCCGGCCAAATAAGGATTTCCCAACATGACCAACCTGCGCAACCGTTTTGCTTTTGCCGCCCTGGCCGTTTTGCTGGGCGCCTGCGCCAGCAAGGGCCCTACGCCGGCCCACTTCGATTTCGGCCCGCTGCGACAGCAGGTCACCACCGCTACATCGCCTGTGGGGCCACTGATTGTGGCCGATGTGAGCGGGCCGGCCTCGCTCGACACCGAGCGCATGCAATACCGGCTGCTGTACGCCGACGCGCGCCAGTCGCGCCCTTACGCCTACAACCAGTGGACCGCCACGCCGTTGCAGCTGATGACCCAGCGCCTGAAAGCGCGCATCGCGCAGGCTGGTGTGAAAGTGCTGTCCACCACCGACGCCGCCACCGGCGCCATGCTGCTGCGCACGGAGCTCGACGACTTTGCCCAGAATTTCGACACTGCCACCGCCAGCCACGGCACCATCAGCCTGCGCGCGTCCGTGTTCCGCGCCCATAAACTGGTGGACCAGAAAACCTTCAGCCGCAGCGCGCCGGCCCCCAGCGCGGATGCCGCCGGCGGCGCGCAGGCGCTGGCCGATGCTGCCGACGCACTGTCGGCCGACGTGCTGGCATGGCTGGCCACCCTGCCGGCGCAGCCGTAATGTCGGAGACCACGCCAGCGCCTGAATTGCCGCCAGTGCCGGCGCAGGAACTGGCGCCGGCTGAAGTTCCTGCGGCCGATGGGTCGTCCAATGCAGCGGCCGATGCATCGACCGTCAAACCTGGCTGGCGCGCCCGCCGCGCCAAGCGCCCCAAGCCGCTGAAACCATTGCCCACGCCGGCCAGCAAATCGTCGCCGCTGGCGCGCGCCGCCTTCCTGGCTTACCTGCTGCTGATTATTTACGCCAGCTGGTTCCCGTTTTCGAACTGGCAGAACCAGGGCCTGTCGCCATGGATCTTCCTCGAAACCTACAGCATGCCGCGCTACTGGACCAAGTTCGACGCCATCACCAACGTCGTCGGCTACATCCCGCTCGGCACCCTGATGGTGTATGCGCTGTACCCGCACGTGCGCAAGTTCTTCGCGTTTTTTATCGGTGCGCTCACTGGCGTGCTGGTATCGGGCACCATGGAAGCGGTGCAAACCTTCCTGCCCACGCGGGTGTCGTCCAACCTCGATTTCTGGACCAATTCCGCCGGCTGCACGTTCGGTGCGCTGATCGGCGTGCTCACCGTGCGCCGTCTGCTCGACCGCAGCCAGTTGCAGCGGCTGCGCCAGGCGTGGTTTGCGCCGCATGCGAGCCAGGGCCTGGTGCTGCTGGCGCTGTGGCCGCTGGCGCAGATCTATCCGCAAAACTTTTTGTTCGGCCTTGGGCAGATCCTGCCGATTTTGTCGGACTGGCTGTCATGGGCGGCCGATGCCGAGATCGACCTGGCCAGCTATATCCGGCCCGACGTGGTGCTCACCGTCGAGCAGTACTGGCTGTCGGAAACCATCATCACCGCGTGCGGCATGGTGGGGGCGTCGCTCACCTTGCTGTGCCTGCTGCGCAAGCCGTCGCCGCGCGCGCTGCTGGTGGCAGCCATGCTGGCGTCGGCCATTCTGGTGAAAGCGCTGGCTTCGGCGCTGCTGTTTGCGCCGGAAAACGCGTTCGTGTGGCTCACACCCGGCGCCGAAGGCGGCTTTTTGATCGGCGCCATCATGCTGGCCGGCCTCGGCTTCGCACCGCATGCGGCGCAGCGGCGGGTGGCCGTGATTGCGCTGCTGCTGGCACTGGTCATCATCAACACCACGCCAGCCAATCCATACTTCGTGGCCACTTTGCAAACATGGGTGCAGGGCAAGTTCCTGAACTTTAATGGCGCCGCGCAATTTCTCAGCCTGCTGTGGCCATTCTTTGCGATCTGGTTCCTGTGGCTGCCGTCCCATAAGCTGAACGCCGCCGGCCAAGGGCGGGTATCATAGTGGATTAAGCCCAGCGCTTCCCTACACGAGATACAGCCATGAGCGACACGCCATATTTCAAGCACCACGTGTTTTTCTGCATGAACAAGCGCGAGGACGGCCGCAACAGCTGCGGCGACCACGGCGCCGAGACCGCGCAAAAGCACGCCAAAAAGCGCTGCAAGGAACTCGGCATCAATGGCCACGGCCAGGTCCGCATCAACCAGGCCGGATGCCTCGACCGTTGCGAAGAAGGCCCGGTGCTGGTCGTGTACCCGGAAGGCACGTGGTACACGTACGTGGACAAGGAAGACATCGATGAAATCATCGACAGCCACCTGGTTGGCGGCAAGGTCGTCGACCGCCTGAAAATCTGACTAACCGAGATACCATGACCGTAGAAAAATTCACCCTGGCCGGCGCCGCCGGCGTCATCGAAGGCGTACTCGACCATCCTGAAGGCGCGCCGCGCGGCATCGCCCTGGTGGCCCATCCGCATCCGCTGTTCGGCGGCACCATGGACAACAAGGTGGCCGTCACCTTGATGCGTACCTTCGTCAAGCTCGGCTACGTGGTCGCGCGCATCAATTTCCGTGGCGTGGGCGCTTCCGAAGGCGTGCACGACCATGGTCAGGGCGAAACCGACGACATGGCGCAAGTGCACGGCTGGATGACCGAAAAATTCCCGGGCCTGCCCGTGGCGCTGTCGGGCTTTTCGTTCGGCACCTATGTGCAGTCGCAACTGGGCCAACGGCTGGCCGCTGCCGGCACGCCGGCCGAGCGCCTGGTGCTGGTGGGCGCTGCCGCCAAAAAATGGCAGATGGCCGACATTCCCGCTGACACCATCCTGATCCATGGCGAGAAAGACGACACCATCCCCCTGGTGGACGTGCTCGAATGGGTACAGCCACAAGACATTCCGGTGCTGGTCATCCCCGGCGCCGACCACTTTTTCCACCGCAAGCTGCACCACATTAGGAGCTGGGTCACGCAGCTGTGGCGCCGTCCCGGCGATGTTGCCGACCTGGAAACGGACGCTGCACCAGCGGACTAACGCTCTATAATTTCCGCTGCTTTTTTTAACTTCTCACCGAACACCGCCCATGAAAAAATTTATCGCGGCACTGGCCACCAGTGTGTTGATGATGTCCGCCGCTGTGGCGCAATCCCTGCCGCCACCGACCATCGCCGCCAAATCGTGGCTGCTGCTGGATGCCACCAGCGGCCAGATCATCGCCTCGCAAGACCCCAACCTGCGCATCGAACCGGCTTCGCTCACCAAGATCATGACCGCGTACGTCACGTTCGGCGCGCTGCGCGACAAGAAGGTCGCGCTGAACCAGATGGTCAACGTGTCCACCCGTGCCTGGAAAGTCGATTCGAGCAGCTCCAAGATGTTCATCGACCCGGCCACCCCGGTCAGCATCAGCGACCTGCTGCACGGCTTGATGATTCAATCCGGTAACGACGCCGCCGTGGCGCTGGCCGAAGCCGTTGCCGGCGACGAGTCCGCCTTCGTGGTGATGATGAACAAGGAAGCCGAGCGCATGGGCCTGAAGTCCACTCGCTTCGCCAATCCGCACGGCCTGCCCAGCCCGGACAATTACTCGACCGCGCAAGACCTGTCGGTGCTGGCCAAGCGCGTAATCCTCGACTTCCCCGAGTTCTACAAGATCGACTCGGTCAAGAGCTTTACCTACAACAAGATCACCCAGCAAAACCGCAATCGCCTGCTGTGGCTCGACCCGACCGTCGACGGCATGAAGACCGGCCACACCGAAGCGGCCGGCTACTGCATGATCGCCTCGGCCCGCCGTCCGAACGGCACCGGCGAGCGTCGCCTGATCACCGTGGTGCTGGGCACCAACTCGGACTCCACCCGCACCCAGGAAAGCCAGAAGCTGCTGAACTGGGGCTTCCAGAACTTCGATACGGTCAAGCTGTACTCGAAAGGCCAGGCAATTGCCACGCCGGAAATCTGGAAAGGCTCGAAGAACGAAGTCAAGATCGGCTTTACCAACGACGTGCTGGTGACAGTGCCAAAGGGTGTGGCTGCCAAACTGAAGCCCGTGCTCGAGCGTAAAGACCCGCTGGTGGCGCCGCTGCCGCAAAATACCCGCGTCGGCTCGCTGAAAATGATGGTCGATGGCAAACCGCTGCTGGATCTGCCGGTGGTGGCGCTGGAAAACGTGGAAGAAGCGTCGATCTTTGGCCGCGCCTGGGATTCGATTCGGCTTTGGATGAAGTAATGTAGTTCTGCTCTACCGTTCTATGGATCCCCGCCTGCGCGGGGATGACGGCTTTTAGGTTGGCGATAGCTTTGCCGTCATCGCTAGCGTTCGATTCGTCATCCTCGCGAACGCGGGGATCCATGGACACTTTGCAAATCTAACAGTTCCCCTCCCGAAAGTACCTCATGTCCCAAGCCACCTGCCCCGCCATCACCACCAGCTCCAACGGCCTGTCCCTGTCGCGCATCGTGGCCGGCATGTGGCGCATGAATGAATGGGGCATGTCCCCGCAGCAGCGCCTGGCGCTGATCGAGCAATGCCTGGAACTGGGCGTCACCAGCTTCGACCACGCCGACATCTACGGCGGCTACGCAGTGGAAGCCACCTTTGGCGAAGCACTGGCCATCAAACCGTCGCTGCGCGACCAGATGCAGCTGGTGAGCAAGTGCGGCATCAAGCTGATCAGCGATGCGCGGCCCGCGCACACCATCCAGCACTACGACACCAGCGCCAGCCACATCATCGCTTCGGCGGAACACTCGCTGCGCCAGCTGGGCACCGATCACCTCGACCTGCTGCTGATCCACCGTCCCGATCCGCTGATGGACTTCGACGAAATTGCCGGCGCGTTTGCGCGGCTGCGCCAGGATTGCAAGGTCAAGCATTTCGGCGTGTCCAACTTCAGCCGCCACCAGTTCGAATCGCTGAACCGCCGCATCGCGCTGGCCACCAACCAGGTGGAATTCTCGCCATTGTGCATGGCGCCGATGTTCGATGAAACCTTCGATGGCCTGCAAGACCTGGGCGTGGCGCCCATGATCTGGTCGCCGCTGGCAGGCGGGCGCCTGTTCAGCAGCGACGAACCGGGGGCGCAGCGCGTGCGCGCCAAGATCGCCGAGCTGGCCGACGAGCTGCAACAGCCGTTTTCCAGCGTGGTATTCGCGTGGATCATGCAATTGCCGAGCCGTCCGATCGTGCTGACCGGCTCGGGCCGTATTGCAGCGATTGCGGAAGCGGTGCAAGCCACCCAGTTCAGTCTGAGCCGCAGCCAGTGGTTCGAGATCCTGCGCGCCGCACGCGGGCACGAGGTAGCATAACCACTGGATTAAGCGTTACAGCTGGTCCTCATCCTGGTACACGACCGGCGGCGCCACGCCGGTCCAGCCGGTGCGCCACGCCAGGTTGAGCGCCAGCGTGCCCACGATGTACACCAGGAAGAACAGCACGAAGTAGCTGGCCTTCAACCACACCAGCAAGCCCACGTTAATCAACAGCACCACCACCAGGCCCACGCTCATTTTTTGCTTGGAACTGGGGAAGCGCACGGTGGACACCATCAAGCTGCCCACCACGAACAACAGCGCGACGATGCCCGCCGCATGCAAGGTGGTGGTGGGCCGATCTGGCCAGGCCACCACGACTGCCGCCACGCATGCGGCGCCGGCCGTAATCGGCATGCCCACGAAATAGCGCGGGTCGGTGCGACCCACGCTCACGTTGAAGCGCGCCAGCCGCAGCGCGCCGCACGCGACAAAGAAGAAACTGGCAATGCCGCCAGCGCGCAGCAGCGTCTGCGAGTCCAGCCCCACGTGCACGAAGCCATAGCAGTACAGCAGCAGCCCCGGCGCGCAGCCGAAGTTCATCACGTCGGCAATCGAATCGAGCTGCATGCCGAACTCGGACTGGGTATTGGTGGCGCGCGCGACAAAACCGTCGAGCGCATCGAACACACCGGCCAGCACCAGCAGCACGGCGGCCAGGCGGTAATCGGACGGCTCCCCCACCAGGGCGTTGTCGACGGAAATGACGATGCTGGCGAAACCGCAGGCGATCGACATCAGGGTCACCATGCTGGGCAAGGCAAATTTGGCGCGCTGCATGCGCGCTTGGTTAGTAGGTTTCAACTGGTAATCCGGAAATGCCGGCAAGCGGCGGGTCAGGCGCAAGCTTACCATTGACCACGCCCGGGCTGGCATCCGGGACGCTGGTCGATGGCGGGACAGCATGAATCGCGTGCTTCGTGCAGGAAATCTGGCATAGAATCGGCGGGCACGGTCCACCAGGCCTTTCAGGAGTATTGCCATGCGCACCATCCACCGCCCGCCATCGTCGTTGTCCTCGTTGTTGCTTGGGTCGTTGCTGGCGGCCCTGCTGGCCGGCTGCGGCGGCGGCGGTAGCGGTGGCGACAGCAGCAGCCCGGGATCGGTGGTGGTCAACCCGCCCACCTCGCCCACCACGCCCACCTCGCCAGTGATACCGGCCGACGCCCCCACCCTGACCGGCAACACCGCCACCGATGGCGTTAACTGGTTCAACTACCGGCGTGGCATGCTGGGCCTGGCCCCACTCACGCGCAATGCCGCCATCGATATGGCGGCACTGGGCCATTCGCAATACCAGCGCCTGAATAACACCGTCTCGCACGACCAGGTGCAGGGCCAGCCCGGCTTTACCGGCGTCCAGCTCACCAACCGCCTTGCTGCGGCCGGTTATACACTGGGCGGTAGCTGGGCCGTAGGCGAGGTGATCTCGGCCGCCAGCAACACTTCGGGCTTCTATCATGCCGAGGAACTGATCGCCGCCATCTACCACCGCTTCGTGATCTTCGAACCGCGGTTCCGGGAAATCGGTAGCGGCGCAGTGACCGCCAGCGGCACTTACACCTATTTCACGGCCGACCTGGCCGCCAACGGCAGCCTGGGTGCGGGCCTCGGTGCCGGCAAGATCGCGGTGTACCCGGTGGATGGCCAGACCGCCATCCCCACCAACTTCCTCAGCGATAACGAAGCGCCCGATCCGGTACCCAACCAGAACGAAGTAGGCTATCCGATCAGCGTCCATGCCGACCTGGGCCGTACTGGCGACCTGACCGTGCAAAGCTTTACAGTGGCGCCGCGCGGCGGCGCGGCCCTGACCACCCGCCTGCTGAGCCACGCCACTGATGCGGCCACCGGCGACAAGGTGGCGGCCATCATCCCGCTCACCGTGCTGCGGGCCAACACCGTCTACGACGTGAGCTTCCGCGGCACGGTGCATGGCGCAGCGGTCTCGCACGATTGGTCATTTACCACCCGTTAATGCATAGTCTGCTATCGTAGAGTTTCCACAGAGCATTACTTTTACAATGATATCCACCAGTCTCGCAGAGAGCCCCGTGCTGCACCTTGAAACCGGCCTGCTGCAGCTGATGGGCGATCACGCCCTGTACCGGCAAATTCTGCGGCGCTTCCGCCAGCGCTACCAGGACAGCGCCGAACAGGCGCGCACCGAACTGCTCGCCGGCGACACCGCCACCGCGCAGCGCATCATTCACACGCTCAAGGGTGCGGCCGGCATGATCGGCGCGCAGCAAATCTACCTGATGACCGTGGCACTGGAGCCGCTGTTCGACGGCCCGCCGACGCAATGCATCGGCCCGCTGGCGCAGCTGGAACAGGCGCTGCGCAGCCTGATGACTGCCATCGATGCCGAACTCGATGCGGCGCACACACCAACTGCTCCATCGGCCCCGGCTGCACCGATACCGCTGGTGCGCAGCAGCGCCGGCAACGCAGCCACCAGCGATGCACCCGCAACCCGCATGCTGGTGCAACACCTGGCGCGGCTGCTGGAGGAAGGCGATGGCGCGGCCATCGACGTGCTGGAGCGCTCGGCCACCGTGCTGGCGGCCGGTTTGGGCGTGGCGGTATTTCAGGAAGTGTCGGCAGCAGCGCACCAGTTCGATTTTGAAGCTGCACTGGCGGTGCTGGAAGCGGCGCAGCGCCAAGGCAGGCGGTGAGCCCGGCGCATCAGCGCGTATATTCCTTTTCTTCGTCGAAGGCGTCGGCGCATTCCTTGTCGCAAAAGCGGCGCACATTATCGAGCGGCTTATCGCAGTACCAGCATGCCCCCTTGGGCGGTAGCGACTGGCGCGTGCGCAACGCCGTCGCCACGACGGGCAGGGGCGCAGTTGCGCCGACGCTGGCGCCGTCGTCCGGTACGCTATCTGGTGTCGGTTCCACGATCCCTCCCAATCAGGCAGTGCTCAGGCTTGCAAGATTACTGTAGTGGAATATCCCACCCATGATATTTCTCAAGATGATGCAAATTCAGGCAGTGTGCGACCGTCAAATCATAGCAGGATCAGCGAGGCGATCCCATCGGTCAAAACCGCAAAAGATGGCGTGGCCGCGACACTTTTTCCTGTCCTCATAGGGAAGAAATATTTTTTAATTAAAACGTTGAAAATGATAGTCACTAGCGCAGTTCGTCTTGACAGCCACGCTGGCGGACGACACGCCCGAACAGGCGGCACACGCGGTTTTCAGCAAGCAACCACGCAACTGCCTGGCCGCCAGATTCATCGTCGGGCAACGTGGGCGCAGGCGCTGAAAAGCTGCCTTGACGATGAGCGTTTGCTCAGCATCGCGGCGCGCGCGCACCCACAGCGCTTGCGGCACCTGGGCCGGGCCGGCGCCCTGATCGACCAGGCGATTGCCGAGCACGCGATGCTCGACCACCTGGACCCGACACAAGTGGCGTGGTTCCACGCCAGCGACAGTCGCGGTTATGATGACGCAGCAATCAAAGCAATTCGCGCCACCGCGCCATTCCCGCCAGATGTACCGAGGGAGTTCACCGTGTCACTACGCCAAGGCCCACACCATGACATTACGCCAATTCGCACTTGCCGTTGCCACTGTACTTGCCAGCACTGCCGCCACCGCCGCGCCGGCCTGTCACGGCACGGCGCCCGCCGGCGAACTGACTGCCAGCCGTATCGCTGCCGCTACCGTGAACGGCGACGACCAGGGCTTGTACGAAGGACCGGTGTGGATACGCGATGCGCTGTATTTCTCGCACTTCACGTTTGGTCCCGGCTTCCCGTCACGCATCCTCAAGCTCGACGCCAGCGGCAAGCTTAGTACCGCGATTGCCGACAGCGGCAGCAATGGCCTGGCCGTCGATGCGCAGGGCAATCTCGTGGCGGGTACGCACAAATACAAAAGCGTGTCGCGCTTCACGCTCGATGGCCGGCGCAGCGATGTGGCCGCCAAGTACCGCGGCAAGGTATTCAATTCCCCCAACGATGTGGCGATTGCTGCCGATGGCACGCTGTACTTCAGCGACCCCGACTTCCAGCGCGCCGCCGCCCCGGGCGGCCAGGACAAAACCCGCGTGTACCGCGTGGCGCCCGACGGCGTGGTGACGGTGGTGGAAGAAACGCTGGTCAATCCGAACGGCGTGTCGCTCTCCCCTGGCGGCGATGTTTTATATATCAACGGCATGGTGGGCAAACAGGGTGTGTTGCGCGCGTACGCCATCGTGGACGGCAAGCCGCAACAGGGACGCGACCTGGTCAAGGGACTGGGCATCCCTGATGGCATGGCCGTGGACTGCCTGGGCAATATCTACGTGACCGAACATGCCGATAAACGCTTGCGCGTGTTCACCCCGGCCGGCCTGCACATCGCCACCATCCACGTCGATGCGAACGTGACCAATGCCGCCTTTGGCGGCGCTGACGGCAAGACCTTGTTCATTACCGGGGCGGGGGCGGTGTGGCAGCTGCCGCTCGCTATCAGCGGCGCGCCTTATTGAATGTAGTCCTGGTTTGCTCTGGGTCGATTCGAATATTCTATGGATCCCCGCGTGCGCGAGGATGACGGATCAACGGCTAGTGAATGCTGTCGCGTCACTATTTTCCGATACAGAACCGGCTGAAAATCACGCCCAGCAAATCATCGGACGAGAACGCGCCGGTAATGCTCGACAGTTGCACCTGCGCCAGGCGCAGTTCTTCGGCAAACAGGTCGAGCGACTGGTCGTTTTGCGCCGCGTGGTCGCCGGCGCGGGCCAGGTGGGCGCCGGCGTTTTTCAGGGCGATCAGGTGACGCTCGCGCGCCAGATATAACGACTCACCGGTTTGCTGCCAGCCGGCGATGCGCAGCAGTTCCGTACGCAGCAGTTCGATACCCACTTTTTCGTGCGCCGACAGATACACGTGGGTGGCGTCCGGCATCACGTCCGCGCTGGGCTTATGACCCGACAAATCGATCTTGTTCCAGATGCGCAGCACCGGCACGCCGCCCGGGAATGCGGCGACGATGTCTTCGTCGGCGCGGGTGGGGCCGTGCGCGGCGTCGAGCAAATGCAGGATCACGTCGGCCTTGCCCACTTCGCCCCAGGTGCGTTCGATGCCGATGCGCTCAACCACGTCCACCGTTTCGTCATCGTTGCGGATGCCGGCGGTGTCGATGATGTTGAGCGGGATGCCTTCGATCTGGATGGTTTCCGTGACCTTGTCGCGAGTGGTGCCGGCAATCGGCGTGACGATGGCCACGTCATTACCCGCCAGCGCGTTCAGCAGTGACGATTTACCGACGTTCGGTTGGCCGACCAGCACCACGTTCAACCCCTCGCGCAGCAGCGCGCCCTGGGCGGCCTGGCGGAACACGGTGTCCAGCGCGGTGACAATGCCGGCCAGCTGGCCGCGCGCGTCCGATTTTTCGAGAAAATCGATTTCTTCTTCGGGGAAATCGAGCGTGGCTTCCACCAGCATGCGCAGGTTGGTCACGCCGCCCACCAGGTCGTTGACGGTGCGCGAGAACGCGCCCGACAGCGACTGCGATGCCGACTTGGCCGCCGCTTCGGTGGACGCGTCGATCAGGTCGGCCACGGCCTCGGCTTGCGCCAGATCGAGCTTGTCATTGAGGTAGGCGCGGCGCGTGAATTCGCCGGGTTCGGCCAGGCGCAAGCCCAGCTCGGCACCAGCTTCCAGCACGCGCGCCAGCAGCAGTTGCAGCACGATGGGGCCGCCGTGGCCTTGCAGTTCCAGCACGTCTTCCCCGGTGTACGAGTGCGGGTCACGGAACCAGATGGCAATGCCCTGGTCGATGATGGCGCCGTCCGCCTGCTTGAACGGGATGTAGGTGGCGTGGCGCGGTTGCAAGACAGTGCTGCCGAACAGCGCGGCAATCAACGGTTGCAGGTTTTTGCCGGATGCGCGCACCACGCCGATGCCGCCGCGTCCCGGTGCGGTGGCGATGGCGGCGATGGGGGAAGAGTCGATATTCATGAGTTCGATTGTAGAGGATTAAAAAAAAGCCCGCGAATCCACGCGGGCTTTTTACAACACGCCAGGCAACGGCACTGAGGCCGTTGCGCGGCGTTACGCCTTGGCCGGTACCGGCGCAGCGAACTTCTTGGTAATCACCCACTGCTGGGCAATCGACAGCACGTTGTTGACTACCCAGTACAGCACCAGGCCGGACGGGAACACGAAGAACATCACCGAGAACACCAGCGGCATGAACAGCATGATCTTCGCTTGCATCGGATCGGCAGGCGCCGGGTTCAGCTTGGTGGTGATGAACATCGAAATCGCGTACAGCACCGGCAGGATGGCAAACGGGTCATGTTGCGACAGATCGGTGATCCAGCCGATCCACGGCGCGCCGCGCACTTCCACGGCAGCCTGCAGCACGTAGTACAGCGAAATGAACACCGGCATCTGCACCAGGATTGGCAGGCAGCCGCCCAGCGGGTTGATCTTCTCGGCCTTGTACAGTTCCATGGTGGCCTGGTTCATCTTGGCCGGGTCGCCCTTGTAGCGCTCGCGGATCGCCTGCATTTTTGGCGTGACCAGTTTCACCTTGGCCATGCTCTTGTAACCGGCAGCCGACAGCGGGAAGAACAGCAGCTTGATCAGCACCGTGAAGGCAATGATGGTCCAGCCCCAGTTACCGAGCACCGAGTGGATGTGTTCCATTACCCAGAACATCGGTTTGGCGATGATGGCCAGCAGGCCGTAGTCCTTGACCAGTTCCAGGCCAGGCGATACCGGTTCCAGCAGTTTCGATACCTGCGGGCCCGAGAACAGGCGCGCATTGTTGCTCACGGTGGCGCCCGGTGCGATGGTGCCCAGCGGCTGCTTGACGCCGATGCCGTACAGGTTGGTGTCGATCTTCTCGGTAACGATTTCGTGCATCTGCTTTTCTTGCGGAATGAAGGCAGAGACGAAGAAGTGCTGCGAAATGGCGATCCAGCCGTTGTCGGCGTGGGTCACGTGGTCTTGTACCATCGGCTTGCCGGTCTTCTGGGCTTCCTTGGCTTCTTTTTCCAGCGTGTCGAACTTCAGCTTCTCGTACTTGTTCTCGGCCGTGTACATGGTTGGACCGGTGTAGCTGCTGCTGAAGAACGAGTCGGTGGCCGGCTTGTTACCATCGTGCACCAGACGCATGTACAGGGTGGGCGTGACTGGCGCGGTACCGGTGTTGGTGACGTCGTGACGCACATCGACTACGTAATCGCCGCGCTTGAAGGTAAAGGTCTTGGTCAGCTTGACGCCGCCCGATTCCGATTCCAGCACCAGTTGCACTTGCTTGTCGTTGTTGAGCATGCGCGCGCCAGGCTTGGCAACGAACGGACTGGTGTGGTTAGGCGCACCGGCGGCATTAATCAAACCGGTCTGGCCCAGGTAAGTCTTGTTGGTGTTGGCATCGATGTCGAACAGCACGACGTTCTTGCCGTTGTCACCAGGCTGGCACCACTGGAACAGGCCGAAGCAGCCGTTGAACCAGCCCGGATGGCTGTTTTCCTTGTAGTTCAGCAATTCCAGGCGACGGATCACACCGCCCTGGGTGTCGATGTCGGCACGGATGACGTCGGTGGTGATGGTGATGCGCTCACTCTTGAATGGCGCAGCGGCGCCTTCGACCGCTTCAGCAGCAGCGCCGGGCACGGCACCAGCGGTGGCGGCGGCAGCAGTGGCAGACTCGGATTTCTTCGCGTTGGCAACAGGCGCGGTCTTGGCCGGCGGTTGCGGGGCGAACATGGACGGCTGGCCGGTCGAGACCATCCAGTTGTTCCACAGAACGACCAGTGACACGGCGAAGACGATCCACAAAATGGTACGTTTATTGATATCCATTAGGTACTTATCAGGAGTGGTTGCAACCGCAAGCGGTCGATGAAGAAGATTTCGGGGCGGCCGGCGGCGGAACGGGATCAAAGCCACCGTCATTCCACGGATGACAACGGCACACGCGCTTGGCTGCCAGCAGGCTGCCCTTGGCGGCGCCATGCAACTGCAGCGCTTCCATCGCGTAACTCGAGCAACTCGGGTAAAAGCGGCAACGCGGCCCCAGCAGTGGACTGATGGTCAACTGATAAGCGCGCAGCAGGAAGCGAAGCAGACGGGTCATGGTGGGCTAAGGTGGGGGCGGCGGCGCCGAAGGCAAGACCGGCGCTGCCACTACCGGTGCCACCACTGCTTCCGGAGGCGCCGCTGGTGTGGCGGACGCTGGCGGTCGGCCCAGCCGGGCTTGCGCCGAGAACAGGCGCGTCAGCTCCACGCGCAGCTCGGCCTTGAGCTTGGCGGTAGTGGCTGGCCCATCCTTGCTATTGACCGGACGCGACAAGCGCACCACGCAATCGATGGCAGGCAGGCCGGTAGTGCGGAACAGCTCGCGTGTGATGCGCTTGATGGTGTTGCGGGTGGCAGCGCGCGGTGCAAAGCGCTTGGCCGCCACGACGCCCAGCCGCGCATGCGGCAGATTGTTCGGACAGGTGTAGAGCACGAAGTGCGCGCTTTTTTGTGTAGGGCGCAAACGAAAAACGGATGAAAATTCATCCGTTTTAACGATACGCCGAACGCGCGCGAAGTCGTGTGAACCTTCGCCTGTCGAGCCGCTTGAAATACAGCTTTCCACGCGATCAGCTAACAAGCTAATGGCTTATACAGCCAGACGCTTGCGGCCTTTGGCGCGACGCGCGTTCAGCACTTGGCGGCCACCACGGGTAGCCATGCGTGCGCGGAAGCCGTGGGTGCGCTTACGGCGCACAACGGATGGTTGGTAAGTACGTTTCATGTTGGTCTCGCTTAAAGCAGAAAAAAATGCAAAATCGGGTATGACAGCCCGTCAGTTTTTGGTGCCAATGACACTTCGCGCACCCATGCCAACGCTACGGCACAAGCTGGGTCCATCTCATCGCCCGCAATAATCCACGCTTACTCCATATTGACGTTCAAGTGAATAAACACGGAATACGGGCGGGGAACCCTGAATTATCAGCATTTTGGTCCCCCTTGTCAACAACTGATGGCCTCCGGCGATCGGCCCGGCGGCGCCAAAATCGCGAAAAAAACGCGTCGCGCCTGTGGATAACTTGTGCGGACGAGAGTAGAATAGCGCGTTACGTGTGAAAAACTTCGAAGTTGCCCACACCTTTATCCCAGAATACGCAGTAAGAAATCACCGTTGTTTTTGTCGCGGTTCTTGCTGCATACAGTAAGAAACGACAGTCGATTTCATGGAAAATTTTTGGCAGACCTGCTCCGCCCAGCTGGAGCTGGAGCTGACGCCGCAACAATTCAGCGCCTGGATCAAGCCGCTCATCCCCATCGATTACGAGGCGGGAAAGCTGCGCGTGGCCGCCCCCAACCGGTTCAAGCTCGACTGGGTTAAAACCCAGTTCGCCAGCCGCATCACGGCGCTCGCCTGCCAGTATTGGGAGCAACCGATCGAGGTGCAGTTCATGCTTGATCCGCGCCTGTCCGCGCCGAAAAAGGCGGCGACCTCGGTCGCGCCGGTGCCCGACCACAACGGTGGCGTGCCCACCGGCGGTTCGCGCATGGCCCAGTCCTCCGCCCTGAACGATCCGGTACCGTCGGTACCGGAACTGCCGGCCAGCGCGCCGCCGCGTCGCGAGCAAAGCCGCATCAACACTGACCTGACCTTTGACAGCTTTGTCACCGGTAAGGCCAACCAGCTGGCGCGCGCTGCGGCCATCCAGGTCGCCAACAACCCGGGCGTGTCGTACAACCCGCTGTTCTTCTACGGCGGCGTTGGCCTCGGTAAAACCCACTTGATCCACGCCATCGGCAACCAGGTAATGGCTGACCAGCCCGGCGCGAAGATCCGCTACATCCACGCAGAACAGTATGTTCGCGACGTAGTGACCGCTTACCAACGCAAAGGTTTCGACGACTTCAAGCATTACTACCACTCGCTGGACATGCTCTTGATCGATGATATTCAATTCTTCGGCGGCAAAAGCCGCACGCAGGAAGAATTCTTCTATGCGTTCGAAGCGCTGATCGCGGCCAAGAAGCAGATCATCATCACGTCGGATACCTATCCGAAAGAAATCACGGGCATGGACGACCGCCTGATTTCGCGTTTCGATTCCGGTCTGACGGTGGCAATCGAACCGCCCGAGCTGGAAATGCGGGTGGCGATTTTGCTGAAAAAAGCCAAGCAGGAAGGCGTCACGTTCTCGGACGACGTTGCCTTCTTCGTGGCCAAGCACTTGCGCTCGAACGTGCGCGAGCTGGAAGGCGCGCTGCGTAAAATTCTGGCGTACTCGCGTTTCCACGGCAAGGACATCACCATCGACGTGGTGAAAGAGGCGCTGAAAGATTTGCTGTCGGTACAAAACCGCCAGATTTCGGTGGAAAACATCCAGAAAACCGTGGCTGACTTCTTCAACATCAAGGTTGCGGACATGTATTCCAAGCGCCGCCCGGCAAATATCGCCCGGCCGCGCCAGATTGCCATGTATCTGGCGAAAGAACTGACGCAAAAAAGCTTGCCCGAGATCGGCGAACTGTTCGGCGGCCGCGATCACACCACCGTGCTGCACGCGGTACGGAAAATCGCGCTCGACCGCACCAAGAACCCGGAATGCAACCACGAGTTGCATGTGCTCGAGCAGACCTTGAAAGGCTGATGCAACCCGGTACGAAGGGGTCGTACCCCGCACGGGGTACGACCCCGGACTGAACGCAGTACGGGGTGGCTAGCGCGCCATTTTCGCATTATGATTCAGTCAATCGGTGCATCACCAACATTGGTTAAAAATACATCTTTACAACTGAGCTTTAACACTGAGGATAATCTATGCAATTGGTCAAAACCACCCGAGACACGCTTCTCCGGCCACTGCAGATCGTGAGTGGTATTGTCGAGCGTCGGCACACTATGCCGATTCTGGCCAATATCCTCATCCGCAAAGACGGCGAGAGCGTTTCCTTCCTGTCCACCGACACGGAAGTGCAAATCACCACCAACGCCGAAATCGGCTCCGGCGCTGAAGTAGCCGGCACCACCGTGGCTGCCCGCAAGCTGCTGGACATTCTGCGCGCGCTGCCAGAGTCCGGCGACGTCACCATGACATTGCTGAACAAGCGTCTGACGGTACAAAGCGGCAAATCGCGCTTTGCGCTGCAAACCCTGGCCGCCGAAGAGTTCCCGACCGTGCAACAGGCCGAGACCTACAGCGCCAATGTCACGCTGCCGCAAAAAACCCTGAAGCACCTGTTCAACATGGTGCACTTCTCGATGGCCCAGCAAGACATCCGTTACTACCTGAACGGCCTGCTGCTGGTCCTCGATGGTAACAACGTCATTGCTGTCGCTACCGACGGTCACCGTCTGGCCTTCTGCCAGGTGGCTACCGAGCAGACTTTCGCGCGCCAGGAAGTGATTATTCCGCGCAAGACCATCATCGAACTGCAACGCCTGCTGGAAGAGAACGACGAAACCGTCCAGCTCGACATCGCCGGCAACCAGGTCAAGCTGACCTTTGCCGACATCGAGCTGATCTCGAAACTGGTGGAAGGCAAGTTCCCCGATTACACGCGCGTGATTCCCAAGGGTTACACCAACGAATTCACGATCGGCCGCGATGAACTGCTGCGCTCGCTGCAACGCGCCGCCATCATGACCAGCGATAAGTTCAAGGGCGTGCGCTGCATCATCAGCCCGGGCGTGATGAAAATCAGCTCCACCAATGCCGACCAGGAAGAAGCAGTGGAAGAGCTGGAAATCGACTACGGCGGCGACAGCGTGGACATCGGTTTCAACGTCACCTACCTGCTCGACGTCCTGAACAACCTGAAGTGCGACCAGATTAACGTCGCCCTCGGTGATTCGAACTCGTCGGCGCTGATCTCGATTCCCGACAATACCGACTTCAAGTACGTCGTCATGCCGATGCGTATTTGAGCAGCGGCACGAAGTACCAGCAGCAGTAGCTCCCGTCATTCCCGCGCAGGCGGGAATCCAATTTTCCCGGATTCCCGCCCCAGCCAGAACGACATCGCAGCCCCCAGCAACACGTCACACATAGAGAAAGCAGTCCATGTCCGCTATTCCAGAAGAGATCCCAGCACCAGTACCGGCCAAAGTCGAAGAATACGGCGCCGCCTCCATCCAGATCCTTGAAGGTCTGGAAGCGGTCCGCAAACGTCCCGGCATGTACATCGGCGACACCTCGGACGGCACTGGCCTGCACCACCTGGTATTCGAAGTGCTGGACAACTCGATCGACGAATCGCTGGCCGGCTACTGCACCGAAATCCACGTCACCATTCACGCCGACAACTCGATCTCGATCACCGACAACGGCCGCGGCGTACCGACCGGCCTGAAGATGGACGACAAGCACGATCCAAAACGCTCGGCCGCTGAAATCGTCATGACCGAACTGCACGCCGGCGGCAAGTTCGACCAGAACTCGTACAAGGTGTCGGGCGGCCTGCACGGCGTGGGTGTGTCGTGCGTAAATGCACTGTCGAAAACCCTGAAGCTCACCATCCGCCGCGACGGTAAAGTCCACTTCATGGAATTTGCCCGCGGCGTGCCGGTGGACCGCGAACTGGAAATGCGCGACGGCTTTGCCGTCTCGCCCATCAAGGTCATCGGTGAAACCGACAAGCGCGGCACCGACGTCCACTTCTGGGCCGACGAAACCATTTTCGGCAACGTGGAATTCCACTACGAAATCCTGGCCAAGCGTATCCGCGAACTGTCGTTCCTGAATAACGGCGTCAATATCCGCCTGACCGACCAGCGCACCGGCAAGGAAGACATCTTTGCGTTCGAAGGCGGCACCCGCGGCTTCGTGGAATACATCAACAAGGCCAAGACCGTGCTGCACCCGACCGTGTTCCAGGCCACCGGCGAACGCATGTCCGACCAGAACACCAATATCTCGGTGGATGTGTCGATGCAATGGAACGATGCCTACAATGAACAGGTACTGTGCTTCACCAATAACATTCCGCAGCGCGACGGTGGCACCCACCTGACTGGCCTGCGCGCGGCAATGACCCGCGTCATCAACAAGTACATCGAAGAACACGAGTTCGCCAAAAAGGCGAAAGTGGAAATCTCGGGCGACGACATGCGCGAAGGTCTGACCTGCGTGCTGTCCGTGAAAGTGCCGGAACCAAAGTTCTCGTCGCAGACCAAGGACAAGCTGGTGTCGTCCGAAGTGCGCGGCCCGGTGGAAGAAATCGTCGCCAAGACCCTGGCCGACTACCTGCAGGAAAAACCGAACGACGCCAAAATCATCTGCGGCAAGATCGTCGAAGCCGCGCGTGCCCGCGAAGCGGCCCGCAAGGCCCGCGACCTCACCCGCCGCAAAGGCGTGATGGACGGCCTGGGCCTGTCATCGAAGCTGGCCGACTGCCAGGAAAAAGACCCGGCCCTGTCCGAACTGTACATCGTCGAGGGTGACTCCGCAGGCGGCTCGGCCAAGCAAGGCCGCGACCGCAAGTTCCAGGCGATCTTGCCGCTGCGCGGTAAAGTGCTGAACGTGGAAAAAGCGCGTTTCGAAAAAATGCTGTCGTCGGAACAGATCACCACGCTGATCGCCACGCTGGGCACGTCGATCGGCCCGGACGAATTCAACGTGGACAAGCTGCGCTACCACCGCATCATCATCATGACCGATGCGGACGTCGACGGCGCCCACATCCGCACCCTGCTGCTCACGTTGTTCTACCGCCAGATGCCGCAACTAGTGGAACGCGGCCACATCTACATCGCCCAACCGCCGCTGTACAAAGTGAAGGCCGGCCGCGACGAACGCTATCTGAAAGATGACGCCGAAGAAGCCACCTACATGATGAATGTGGCGCTGAACACCGCCGCCCTCACCCCACGCGAAGGCGCCAACCCGATCGTGGGCGAGCCGCTGGCCGAACTGGTCCGCCAGTTCAACCTGGCCAACGTCATCATGACGCGCCTGACGCGCATGATCGACCGCGCCGCACTGACCGCCATCATGACCGGCGTTACGCTGAACCTGGACACGCTGGAACTGGCCGAAATCTCGGCGCGCTCGCTGATGGACAACATCAACGACATCGCAGTGAAGGTCTCGGTGCGCTCGGACGAACTCTCCGAAAAACACATGCTGTGGATCGAGCGCATGCACCACGGTAACGTCAAAGTCAGCGCCATCGACGCCGACTTCGTCCAGAGCGCCGACTACCGCGTACTGGCCGACGCCGCCGCCACCTTCACCGGCCTGCTGGGCGAAGGCGCGTACGTGCGCCGCGGCGAAGGCGAGCGCACCAAGGAATCGGCCGTGGTGGACTTCCACCAGGCCATGGGCTGGCTGCGCGATGAGGCGGAGCGCGTGGTATCCAAGCAGCGCTACAAAGGTCTGGGTGAGATGAATCCGGATCAGCTGTGGGAAACCACGATGGACCCGACCGTGCGCCGTTTGCTGAAAGTGCAGATCGAGGATGCGATTGCTGCGGACCAGATCTTCACGACACTGATGGGAGATGATGTGGAGCCGCGCCGGGCGTTTATTGAGATGAATGCGTTGCGGGCGGATAATATCGACGTGTAAGCAATACGAAGACTGCGGGATCGAAGGCGCTCTGTTGAGCGCCTTTTTTTATGGGTGAAATGTTTAGCACAGTGAAGAAATCTTCCCGACTATTTATTGTTTAGTTCGCTTAAAAATTAAGCGAACTCGACCATAGATGATAGAGTGATGCCTAAAATCAATTGATTACTAGACATCACATCGGGAGCTACATGGAATTCTATTGGGTCAACATCGGAACTACGCACAAATCGGTGATTGACCAACATTTCCTGTGGGCGCCCAAGAGTTTGGTCAACAAGGTGGGCAATGAGGTAACCCGCCTTTACTGGGACAACGTCGGCAAGGTGCGACAGGGTGACATCATATTTTGTTGCTATGACCAACGGATCAGTTTCCTGGCCATTGCCGATGGGGATTCGTACACCGAGGAACGTCCGATGACTCGTTCATTTCGCGAATGGGATGCTGTAGGCAACCGAGTCGATGTTCAGATTGTCGAGCTTGACCGCAAAGTGCATCGCGATGAAATCTCTGCCGAATTCATCGCGAGGTTTAACAATCGCTCTGCACCGTCTTTGTTCAGCAATCAGGCAACGTTGAACCAAATCTACATGGCGCACCTCCCTGCCGATGCGGGGATGTATCTTCTTGAAGCGGTTAACCAGACGGCAAGGGGTGAGGAAGCATTCATCAGCTCAGGCACTACTGAAGCTGCGAAGATTTCGTCAACCACGCGCGAAGCACTGGTAATGGCTCGCGTTGGGCAGGGAAAGTTTCGGACTGATGTTATCAAACGGTGGTGTGGGCGATGTGCTCTGACTGGGCTGCAAAACGTCAATTTGATGGTGGCGTCGCATATCAATGCATGGGCGCTATCAGACAATACTGAGAGACTGGATGTCGAAAATGGGCTTCTCCTCGCACCGCACATCGACAGGTTATTTGACCAAGGGTTGATATCATTTTCTGATGGTGGAGGTCTTCAAATTAGTCCAAAGCTCACTGCTGAGGACCGCATTATTTTTGGACTAGATAGATTTACCAAAATAGACTCACTTAGCAGAGAAAATTTATCCTATCTACTACGCCACCGTGTTCGATTCAATTTTCTTTAAAAATCCGAATCAGCCTCGGGATGAGCGGTGATATTTGCAGTGCTGTAAACTTACTGCTTTTCTCCTACAGGTGGACGATCTACCCATTGCTTGGCATTTTTCCTAGGGTCTGCTAAACCGCTCCACCCCACCGCTTCGCAACTTGGAAATCTGGGATACCGGCCCTCACGCCGGGCACGCACAGCTTCAACCCAGCCAACCGGTGTCTCACCTTGGGGCTGATCGTATATATCGGCGGGGTCTACATAGCTATCTTCCAATACGCTTTTCGTCCATATTGGCTGTCGACACGTCCAGAGCGATATAAATCGATGGAAGGTTATTAAAATAGCAAAAGGAGAAATTATTGTGCGTAAAATTTGTGGAAGACTAAAACCCATTTCATATAAACAATAAAGAAATGAATCACTCAGTTTCTCCCGCTCACTTAAATATAACAAAGGCTTCGGAAGGGCCGCCGGCCCCTGGTTCATAAATAAACACCAATAGTTCCATTGTGCTAAAAGCTCACGCATTCCATCAACCCCTTGCCACTCTCGACCAATTGAGAAAGCATTTGTAACATTTCCCTTTGCATCGGTTTGATAGCAGCGAATATGATAGCAGTTTTGAAGACCAAATTTTTCGGGACCTTGGTGCACACAAAAAATAGAATTTTCGTCCCACGGAGCTTCACAAAAAATATCTCCACTAAAACTTCGGAAAATTTTGTCACGCTTCCTTACTGCATACAATTTTTTTGTACAACGATTAAATCTGATAGGACGCCGAGACAAAGAAAAAAACTCATCTCGCCCAAGATAATAAGCCATCACCGCGAAAATCATAGGGGATAGAGTAAGTATAACAACCATAAATATATCGGCAAAGTCTCCGTGCGTAGGCGGGTGGAAATAAAAAACATTCAACCCAACACCTAAAAATAATATAGCTGTTAGAAAAGACAGTAAGGCTCCTCCTGCCAACCAATGTCTCATCATATGTGGCTGATCAGAAACCTCCATGTACGTAGAGTTAATCCTGAAAATCGTTGCACTATCACTTACTTCAGGACCAACACATCCACTGATAGGCAATCGATGCGAGGCATCCCAAGCTGGTATCGGGTAACCAATTTTTGCCCGAAATATACGCTCATCCATCACCCGCCTCCTATCACAGCCCTAAACGCGATCAATTCTTCGTCAATGGGCACCTATTAATATTTGGGCGATCTTGAGTTTCTGGAATTTGCAAAGAAGCACCGCCACGTCCATTTTTTAGCATTATTTCTTTACAACTTGCGAGAATTCCTGCCATCGCCATGGCAATCGCGAACGCAGGCTAAAAATACTTCACCTACCGTCCGCGCAGCGTATGCCAGAATCAACTTATATTTCCAGAAGTCGAATCTACCAATTCCAGTATACAATTGCACAAAGTCCATAGATGCAACTGCTAATTAGATAAATATATTCGCGTAGTCTGCCTCCCCAAGTCCGTTAATAGGTCGGAATCGTTATGATTTACTCTGCTGGTAAGTCCTAATAAGCGGGAGGCGCCGTGGACTCCGGCTCTACCGCCCCCATTACACCTTCCCAGCGTGGCAATTTAGCAGGCGGCAGCGGCACAACGAAGTCCAGCCTGCTCAGCTTCAAGTCTGGATTGATTTTCAACGCGTCGGAGATGGCCTCGTAACGCTGGCTGCGCTCTAAATCCAAATGTACTCCCAGCGCGGTTAACGCAGCTTTTGCATCTTTTTTTGTGCTTGCTGCCCAAGTACCTTCATCAAAGAGCAGCCAGAGCGAACTTGCGCATCTTTGACTTCCAAATTTCACTCCTTCTTGACGTAGCATCAATGCCTCGGCATGTCGCCCTCTGACTTCCGCCCTCATCGCTAGGTCGTACGCTGCAGGACCGTGGCCTTGCTTGAAAGCGCAAAGCTGCATTTTTTCCTCGTCTTCGAGACGTCGCGCTTTGGCGTAAGCACTGGCGAGTGCCATCTGTGCCTCTGGGCTACCGAGCTCTGCTGCTCGAAGGTAATAGGCCCACGCAAGATCGTTATCTTGTGGCAATCCTCCATACCCATGCTCATATGCGACGCCCAAATCGTAAAATCCCCACGGTTGGCCTGCCTTGACGGCCAAGCGTTCGATCTCGATTGCTTTCTCCGGTATCGGTTCGAGAACATTGTTAGTATCGAGACCGCCTAGCCCGTTCAGGTAGAAGTGGGCCATCAATGCTCTGGCACCCCAGTCCCCCATGTCGGCAGCGGTACTTACATCTTTCAATACCCTCGCGTTTTCCTCGCGTGTGAGCTCCCAGGCCTGTTTGCTGCGCCATAGCTTGCGCGCCTCAATATACAGACGGTAAGCGGTGGGCTCGCGGTAAGACGGCATATGCTCCTTCCACCGTCCGCATGTTGGCAGCGGATCGGATAGGGTGAATTTCTTGAATCCGTACGGTATGTCATGCAAGGCTTTCTCCTGCAAATGTTCGCGAAGGTAAAATAAGCCCGCTGCCAGCATGACAATGGCTGCAAGTATCCAGATTCTGCGGGGCGATAAGGCCTTCATGCTTAGATGACCGGGAAGCCAGGCTCGCGGTCAACATAAAATGATACAAGCTGACATTCCAGCATTTCACCAACCGCCATCAAATCCATGTTTCTTGACGCGATTTCCTTCCACTTGTCGAACGTGTTTTTCATGTTTCCAAATGCGTCTGGTCCCGGCATTTTCGTAGATTGGCTGAACAAATCCACACGCAACCTGTAAGCGACGTCGTGGGCATCACTCAGCACGTTGAGTTCGCTGTCCAATGCCATACTTCGCAAATTCAAATTAGCAGAGCCAATTGTGAAAGCTGCATCATCAACGATTGCGACCTTTGTATGGATGTAAATTTCTTCGTAATCTGAAGGCTCTAATTTTCGTTCGATTTCAGCACACGTCCAGAGGGAACCCATGAAGACCTGGAGACCGTGGGCACTCAATTCCTTCGGCGTAATCTTCCTGCTAGCTTTCAGCTTGCGCGCCTTTTCAACAGATTCTTGATGCTCAACGCGCATGGATTCGCTCAGTCCAAGGGTGCTGGCCACGTCATATGTCGGCAGGTCCATGCCTTTCTTTTCCGGCGTGGAAGTAAGCATGAAGACATATACGGGCTCTACATAACCGGCCTTTCGCAACTTTCCTGCACAGTCAACAAGGTGCTTTGCCCAAGGTTCGTACTGCACGTACTGGTTTTGGATAAACATGTAGTGAAGCATCTGCCGCGTGAGGTTGGCATATGTCAGCAGCGGTTGTAAACTGATACAAGCAGCGATTGAAAACTGATACACCGTTTTGAGATGATGGCTGCTTTGCGGAGCGGCCTTGAAACCCAACGAGGTATACGTGGAAATTCAGTTATTGAGT
>Ga0308164_10001351_pt1 | contig 29323 bp, 31 predicted proteins | sample PhyTR2_FD_201031 | JGI IMG/M metagenome (GOLD analysis project Ga0308164, IMG submission 201031) | Phyllosphere microbial communities from UC Gill Tract Community Farm, Albany, California, United States - DLSLT.R2 | ecosystem: Host-associated > Plants > Phyllosphere > Unclassified | place: USA... | reverse complement strand
CGGCCCGCTCGTGACTACCGGCCGAGCGGAATCGTGCTTGCCCAGATGGCGGAACCGGTAGACGCGATGGTCTCAAACACCATTACCGCAAGGTGTGCCGGTTCGACTCCGGCTCTGGGTACTAGGAAGCGTTAATTGCTCCCACAAAAACTAGCCTCAAAAGCTGTAAATCTGTTCGCAGATGCAGTTTTTGAGGCTTTTTTGCGTTTGGGCCAGTCGGGGTTTACCAATGGGTTTACCCAGACTTACGGGAGCAGTTACGCCACCTCTCACGCCACCTCTTTTTTCAACTTTTATGAAAATACAGTTTGAGCTGCGGCATGATAAACAGGACAAGGCGGGCACGGTGCCGGTCTACGTACTCTCCTATTTCGACGGGCTGCGACTACGCTGCTCCACCAAGGAACGGTGCGAGCCGCGCCAATGGAATGAGGACGGCCAGGAATTTCGGCGCTCCTTCCCCGGCTGGCAGTTGGCGAACGAGGGGCTGAAGGCCCTGGTGCGCCGACTGGAAGACCGGTACCGGGAGCTGCGGGCGGCCAACATTGCGCCGACGGTGACCTTGCTGAAAGAGGCGGTGAACCCGGCCTCCAAAGTGAAGTCGGAGGAACCTACCCTGCTAGTGCGCTTCGCGGAGTTTGTAGAGGTGTTGCGCGGGCGCGGCTACGCCTTCCACACCTTGCGCCACTACGGCACGGCTCGTAACCACCTAGCAGCTTTTTTGGGAAAGACGCGGCGCAAGGGCTTGGTGCTGGCCAACTACGACGCGGCCGTACACGACGCTTTTGTGGGCTACCTGCGCCAAGTGGGGCTGAGCACCAATGGGGCTTTCTCGGTGCTGAAAGACTTGAAGACCTTTCTGCGCCACGCGCAGGATGAGCGCCAGCAACAGCTAGGACTAGATTTGAAGCGGCTGGAGGTGCGCTACACGGAGCAGGCCAAAACCTACCTGACGGGGGCCGACCTCGCGGCGCTGGTGGCCGTGCAGCTGCCCAAGACATTGGAGCCAGCGCGGGACGTGTTTTTGTTTTGCTGCTACACGGGGCTGCGCTACTCGGATGTAGCGGCGCTGCACGCCGGCAACCTGCAAGGGCTTGGGGCTAACGGCGACGGTGACCGGGTGCTTCGATTAGTACAAACCAAGACGCGGGCCACGGTGAGCGTGTACCTGAGCCGACTAGCAGCGGAAATCCTGGACCGCTACGCCACACCCGAACGGCAGCATGAAGGGGCCCGGCTGCTGCCGGTGCTGGCCAACCAGCCTATGAACCGCTACTTGAAGAAAATAACGCAGCTGGCGGGCCTGAATCGGCCGGTAGAGGTGGTGAGCACTGAGGGAGGGCAGGTAGTGAAGACGGCCGTACCGCTTAGCGAGCTGGTGACCATGCACACGGCCCGGCACACGTTCGCGGTGCAGAGCCTGCTGCGCGGGATGCCGGTGACGGTATTGCAGCGCGTGATGGGGCACGCCAAGATTCAGAATACCATGCGCTACGCGCAGGTGGTGGAGGAATTGCAGCACCAAGCCATGCGGGCGGCCTGGGACGGGCCAGCGGCCCCGGTCGCTGCGGTGCTGGACAATGCTGTGTGCGCGGTGATGGCTGCGGCTTAGCTAGGCCTCCCTACCCTCTTTAAATGAAACGCCCGGCCGGAATATTTTTCGGGTCGGGCGTTTTGCTGCGCGGCACTGCGTCCGTGCTTGGTCCATGCTTCATCTATGCTCCGAGGTGCCTGGGAGGGCAGCGGAAGCTAGCTGGGCTACTTGTTGAGGGCGGCGGAAACTTCGGCGGGGTCGAGGCCGGTGAGGCGACAGAAATCCTGCACCGTGACCAGGGCCCCGGCGGGCTTGCCGGCGGCCAGGCGAGCGCGGCGCACGAGGCGCTTGGCGGCGTCGTAGCTGCGGCCAGTGAGGATGGCCACGTCTTTGGGGTAGAGACAGATGCGGGGCACTGGCAGGGGGCGCGGGGTTGGTGAGGGTGGGCGGGGTTAAACGGGGCAGCTTACTAGGATTGTCAAATTTAGTTGAAGTATTTCGCTGCCACAAACAGCGCCTGGCTTTAAGCGTCGGCTGGATAGCTGGCCAATAGTGGTATAACGAAGACGTTTGGTCAAATTATTTTATACTATGGCACAACAAACAGGTATCCTCGGCCTGCAAGGCACGGTCGGGGGGCTGGTGTTCCGCAAGGATGGCTCGGTAGCGCAGAAGCCGGCCAGCAACAAAGCTGCTTTTACGAGCTCGGCTAGCCTGGCCCGCACGCGGGAAAACGCTAGCGAGTTTGGCACAGCGGCCTCGGCGGCTAAGTTGCTGCGCGACTCGCTGCGAGTGGCGATTCAGGCGGCCAGCGACAGCAAAATGGTATCGCGCCTGACAAAGGCCATGCGCGCCATCCTGGCGCTGGATACCACCAATGACCGGGGCCAGCGCCAAGTGCTCAAAGCCAACCTGGCTTCGCTGCTGGGCTTCAACTTCAACCTGGGCGCGGGCATCGGGCAGAACTTGTTCTTCCAGTACACGATTACGGGCAGCGGCTCGGACGTGACGCTGACCATCCCGCACCTCGACCCTAACACCGATATCTCGGCACCGGTGGGGGCCACGCACTACGAGCTGGTGCTGGGGGCTTCGTCGGTAGATTTTCAGGGCAAAACCTACAAGCAGGCCGCTATTGCGCAACCGCTGGGTATTCGGCCCTTGAGCGCGGCGGCTCTATCGAGCACTACGGTCGTGGCAACGCTGCCAGTTGCCCCGGTTGCCACTGACCTGGTGGTAGCCGTGCTGGGCGTGAACTACTACCAGCAGCTCAACGGCAAGTACTATCCGCTCAACAATAACGCCAGCAACCCGCTGGCAGTGGAGTATGTGAACGTGACGGCTTCGGCCGGAGGTGGCTCGGGCAACATCAGCTACGACACGAACCTGACGGGCCCGAACGACAACGCCCAAGGCGTGACCCTGGCCGCCTCGGCCGGCGACCTATTCAAGTTCGACGCGCTGACTACGGGCGGCTCGGCCCCGGCCAACATGGACATCTCGGTGGGTGGCGCGCAGGTGGCCAGCGTGGCGTACCTCGACCGCTACAACGGCAAGGCGTTCAGCTTCACGCACGCCGGCGTGGCCCACACGGGCGCGTTTGCGGCCACGGTGAATTTCTAGGCCTCGCGGCCTAGGGACTGATGGGCTGGCCCTGGTAGCGATGCCAGGGCCGGCCTTTTTTCTACCCCATCCTCATTTTCTAGGTGCCATGACGATGCTACTCAAAGCTTTCGCTAGCAGTCCAGCTAGCTCAGCTGAACCGGCTGATACTGACCTAGGCCAGCTGCGCATTGCGGCCGTGGAACCGGCAGTGGGGCTAGGGGCCGTGCGGGCGCAAGTGGCTCTTTCGCACTGGCTGGTGGCCGTGGTGCAGGCCCCGGCGGGCCAGAGCTACGCAGACCTACGGGCGGCTTTTCCGGTCGGGGCTGGGTGGCCGCTGGCCGCCTTTCCCACGGGCTATGTGCTGCTGGGCTACCTCGACCCGCGTGACCTAGCAGTCACTTAATCTCAATCTCAACTCTTTATTTCTTCTTACCAATGAGTACGATAAGCAAAAAACTACTGGGTTTCCTGTACAGCGGGGCCTCCCAAACCCTAGCCTCGGCGGCCTGGAAAGGCAATGTGAATGCTGTGTATGGTTTCAACAGCGGGGGCACGGGCTACCAGGTGTTCAAGCCGGGCAACACCTTCAACTCACTCACACAGCTCGTGCCCGATGGCGTGTACATTCTGGATGCAAATAAGCTGGGTTTCGACTTGCCGGGGGCCGTGCTCACGGCGAGTATCGCCGCGGGGCCGGCAGCTGGGGCGCTGACGCTGACGAGCTTCCTGCACAGCTTTTCAAGTGGCTACGATAATATCACGCTGCAAGTAGGCTCGCCAGTGGCGACGGATACGGAGTATCTGCTCGTGTTTGACTCGCCGGGGGCCTACTCCTACAAGCTGGCGATGAACGACACGATTAGCTTGTCGGTGCCGAACGTGGCAATTGGGCAGGTTGTCACGATGACAGCGGTGGCTCCCTCAGGGGCGCGGCTGACGCACACCTTTACGGTGGGTGGGCAGGCCGCCACTGATGCGCCGCTGTAATCTGCATTATAGTATTTGTAAAAAGCCGTCTCCCAAGTAGGGAGACGGCTTTTTTGTTGTTCGGTGTTTGGCTTGCGGAAGCTGCTGGCCGGGATATTCGCAATTCTTGCGACACTGTCGCAAGAATTGTAGCGTCTGAGTTACTCAGGAGCAGAATGAGGAAGCCAATCTTCTTCCATGCCCGTGCGCAGGGCTTGAAGGGCGGCTAGGCAGGTGGCTATTTCGGGGCCCTGGCGGCTCATCGTTCTGGCTAGCGGGCTTGCCTCGCCTAGCGCCAGCTGGTCGGCCAGGAGGGTGAGCAGGCGGGCCTGCACGGGGCGGTCGGCCAGCAGCAGCTGCACTTGGCGGCCTAGTACTCGGGCACCTACTAGCAGCGTTAGGTTATTGGTATCAGGGGTTTCCTCCTCGGTGAGCAGGTCGAGGTGCGTGGCGTACACGTCATTCGTTACCAGGTCGAAATAAACGGCCAGTAAGTTCCAGACGTCAACGGCGTCTTTGCCGCGCTCAGGTCGGTCTTGCCAGGCCACTAGCTTGAGCACTACGATGCCAGGCAACGTAACCACGCGCCACTGCTCGCCGGTAGGGATAGTGACGGTGGCGGACTCAGCCAGCACTTCGGTGAAACCGATAGTGGAAATTCGCTCCATGCCGCGGCCCGAGAAGTACACGTCGCCCGCTTCGTCGGCGATGGCCCCGAAGGGCATCAGGTCGACCGCCACGTTGCTGGAGCCGGGGGCTGAAGGGTAGAGTAGGCAGAAGGCGCTGCTATGCGCCAGCACGAACCCCTCCTGCTCGACCAGCCACGCCTGCAAGGCCTCGTACTCGGCCGTGTTGTGGATGAAAACGGCTAGGTCCAGGTCCTTTGTGGTGCGGCGGTCGGGCTCGTCGTATATCTGGGTCAGCCAGATGTCGCGGGCGACAGCGCCGACGATGTAGAAGTCGATACCGAAATGAGCAAACCCGCGCTGCAAGGCCGCCATCGCCGGGCCTATGCCCGCGGGCTGTAGGCGCTCAGGCGAGATGGGATAGATAGTGCTCATGCAGAAGGTGAGCCACCTCGCGGTTGCGCGGGTCGGCGGTTAGCAGTAGGTCGGCGTAGGCCAGCAGTGGGTGAACGGCTTGCAGTTGGGGCCGGCCTGGGCCTAGGGTGGTGTCCATCGGGCGCAGTACTTCCACCTTGCCCGCGGCATCCGGCACCAGCTTGAGCCGGCGCATTACTTCGCCCCGCGTCGCCATAGTATACAGCGTGAAGTATTCGGGCAGCAAGTAGCCATCGAGCAGCAAATGCGCGGCTGGCTCGCTTCCCCACGCCATGTCGGGCCCTAGGTCCAGATTTTGCCAGCCCTGGCGGGCCACGGCGGGGTCGAGCCAGCGGTAGCGCTGCGCCGGTAGCTTGGGGCGCACGACCTCGCCGTAGGCGTCTACCCAGCGGCGTAGTACCTGGGTCGGGTCCGTCCAGCGGCGTTTGCCCGACTCCTCGCGCAACAACTCCAGTTGCTGCAGACCCTTCAGTAAGATGCTCACCGAGCCTAGAGCTACCTGGGCCTGCTCGGCCATTGCCCGGTAGCTGGCTTGCAGCAGTGCGGGCTCGCTTAGCAGGTGGTAGAGCAACTGCACCCCGGCGGGCTGAAAGGCGCGGTGCTGCAGTTGCGCGCTGGCCTTGGGCTGCCGGTTGCCCCTGATGAGAACGAAAAAATCTGGAGTGGCAGTTTGCAGATAGGCGTTGCCCGCCGTGTCGAGGTAGCATATCCCGCGGCGCTGTAGCTCCTGCCCCAGCTTATCCGATATATAGGGTACTACCAGGGCTACCGGCTCCTGGTTAGGGGTCGCGGCGTGCAGCTGGTCAACTAGCGCTTGGGTAAGGTTCCTTCTGGTTTCCAGTACAAAGCTGTGTTTCTGCTCCCCAATGAAAAGCCGCCCGTCTTGATGAGTAGGATATTCGTCAGTCAGTCTTTTTTCCCGCTCGCTAACCCGTACCGGATAGCCTAACTGCTCTTGTAGTGCAGTGGCAGCTAAGTCTAGCAAGCTGTTTTCGGTGAGCGTGTTCATCATTACTCAAGTGTTCACTAACGATGAACACTCAAAAATAATGAACAATGGGCAATAAACAAGCTAATGGAGTGCCCAAATTAACTAGGTAGTAGAGGGTAAATTCCGATACCCATTCCGTATTACAAGCTTCTTGTTTACAATGCCTTATTAAGCAATTCTGTCATTCGATTCCGATAACTACTCCCACTACCTAAGTCTATCGTCGTTTGTAAGGAAACCAGATAAAATAAAGCGGCCCGCTCTTTGGGAGCGGGCCGAATGGTTAGGCTGCCAGCATCATTGCCGGGGCGGCTAATTCCTGCGCGGAAGCAGGTAAGAGCTGGCGGGCGTGGTGTCGCAACAGGGCGGCGTATTTCTTGCGCCCCTGCTCAATGAGGCCGGGCATGGCGGTCAACTCGACGCGCCAAACCTGGTAGGGCGCTTTCTTTTGCACGCCGATGATGAGGAAGCGCGTGGCGCCTAGCACGTCGAGGTAGAGCGCGGCCTGGCGGTCGTAGTCGTACTTCTCGATGGTGGCCAGGAAGTGCGCGAGGTCGGGCGCGCTGCTGGTTTTGAAGTCGATGAGGGTGAGCTGGCGGCCGGCGCGGCTGCGCACGAGAAGGTCTGGGCGCAGCTTCACCCCTACCCCGCTGGCAGTGTGGATAGCGGTGTAGGACTGCTCGGCCTGGCCGCGGTAGAGCAGGTCGCGGCAGTAGCGTTGGCGGCGTAGCTGGCGGGCCAGCATTTCGAGGTCGGGCCATTTGATGCCGCGCTCGTCGGTGCGCTGGTACTGGCCGGGCTCTAGTACGGCGGTGTGGAAATGGGAGCCGAAAGCCAGGGCCACGGGATTGGGCCGGCGCAGCTGGCCGAGGATGCTGGCCTTGAGGTCGGACAGGTCGGTATTAGAGACGTGCGGCAGGGCGCGGTGCTGGGCCTGGGTCAGGGCGGGGTGATGAGTGAGGGCGTGAAACATCTTTACAATGAGCAATTAACAGGTAGCAAGTATCAATCAGCGGATGAGGGCTAGGCGCTGCGGGTCGGCGGCGCGGTGCAACCAGATGTGGGCACTGCCGCAACCCACGAGGTAGGCGGGTTCGGAGAAGAGCTGGCGAACGGTGGGCGCGAAGTCGCGTAGGTCGGGCAGCGGGTCGGTGTTGGCCAGTAGCTCGCGGAGTTGGGCTAGCTGCGCGGCCTCGGCTTCGTCGTGGGGCGGCTGCTCGATGAGCAAGCGAGGCGTTTCCATTTAAGGTGGGGTAGTGAGGGCCCCACGGCGGGCGCCGTGGGGCCGGTTGGCACTAGGCAGCGGCGGGCAACTCGGCGGGGGTGTGGGGGTCGCCGTCCTCGGGCACGGTGTAGCCGTGCTGGATGCGGATGTCGGCCGCACCAGTGTGGGTTTCGGCGCGCCAGATGGGCAGGTCGCGGGCGTAGTCGCGGCGGGCGGCTACCTCCTCGGCGGGGGCCGGCTCGTAGCTGAATTGGGCAATGTAGTAGGTCGCCGTTTTGCCTTCCTTGGTGGTCTGCTTCTTTTCGGCAGTCACTTTCACCACCACATCGGCTAGGGTTAGGTCGTCGTAGAAAAGCGGCTCGATGAGGCGATAGAGGTTTTCCACACTGTAGCCGTGGAAAAGCACCGCACAGACGGCGCCCTTCTCGTCGGCATAGAATAGCTCGGCCCACAGCTTGCGGCCCATGTTCAGAATATCGTCCTGGAAGATGCGCCAGGCCAGCGGGATTAAGCGGAGCGAGTTGCCCAGCGGCACCGTGCCGCCGATGTTGAACTGGCCGGCCTTGGCATCAAAGCGCACCTGGCGGGGGTGGCCGGGCAGGTAGCGGAAGCGCGACACCTGCGCGACTTCGCCGCTGGCCTCGTCTACTTTGTCGATGAGGTAGGCGCGCTGGGGGGTAATGGTAGCGGGCAGAGGGGCGGCGGGCGCTTCGGCGAGGGGGCTGCGCTGGGCTTTTACTTTGGTAGACATAAAAATGAAAAAGGGAGAGGGTGAAAAACGGGGCCCGTTGGCGGCCGGCCCGTCGCCGTTTGGGGTTATTTGAATTGGGAATCGTGGCAGAGAATGGCCCGGCCCACAATGGAATCGACGCCACGGGCTTCGGGCTGATATTGGTACCAGAGGTAGGTGGCCAGCAGGTTGAGGTAGGCGGGGTGGCGGAACTTGCCTTCGTCGTCAATGATGAGAATCAGCTTGTCAGTGAGGCGCACCACGTCGACTAGCTCGCAATCGAGCAAACGGTACAACTCGGCCAGCTTGAAGCTCTTGCCGTTGGCGGGGCTGACGGGCTGCGGCTCGGCGGCGTGCGGGTCGAGCAAATGAGGCTGGTAGGTGACGGCAGTTTTGGGCATGAGTGAAAGAGAAAGCGGGGCCAACTCGGGCAGGGCTGGCCCCTAGGCGGGTGGTTAGGACTGGTGAGCGGCCAGAGCTGGGTAGGCGTGCGCGCTGTCGAGGAAAAGCTGCACGGCGGCGGCTAGCGCCTCGTAGCAGGTGGCCCCGGTGCCGTGGTAGTGGGCAGGGCAGCCCGAGCCGACCGGCGTACTGACGGTGAGCGAGTAGCGCGCACCCTGGGCGCTGAAGTAGCCGCGCACGGTGCAACCGGGCAGCGGGAAGCAGGCGGCGGCCACCTGCGAAAAGCTGGGACTGAGGCGGGCAATCATAAAGGGGGGAGCTAGGGGCCCGCGTCGACTAGGGCACGGGCCTGGTGACTAGAGAAAGCCCTGCCAGCGGCAAGGGTCAGTGGCGGGGTTGTCTAAGGGGTCGGCGGGGCGGCCCTCGCTGCGGTAGGTGCTGCGGCGGTGCAAGGGGCCGGCGGCCAGTGCTGCATCGTGGGCAGCTAGACGGGCGGCCAGCGCGGGGTACTGACGGGCAATAGCGGCCAGCTGCTCGGCCCGCGTGGGGGCCGCGCCCGGCTGGGGCGCGGCCGAAGGGGCGGTTAGCGGCGAGCTAGGCACAGAGCAGGCGGTGGCAACGGTGACGACGGGCACGGCGAGCGAAGCCAGCGACGCGGAGCGGGCGGCCGGCGAGCTGCACGCCCGCAGTGGCCAACACCCGGCGAGCGAAGCGGCGCACAGCCTGCGCAGTGGCCAACTGGCGGGCGGCCTCGGCCTCGATGCCGGCGGTGTAACGCCCCACGGCGGCGGCCACGGCGGCTAGGGGGCACCCGGCGCGGCCCATGTGGCACACGCCGCCCACGTGATAGGACGCGCTATAAGTGGTACTAGCGTGGTCGCCAGCAGCTGCAGCGTAGTGCTCGATGCTGGCGATGATAGCGGCGGCGGGGCCAGACCAGGCGGCGGCGGCCAACTGGGAAAACTGAACGGAAGTGAGCATGGCTGTATGAGTGAGCCGTGGGGTGCCCCGCGCCGTAGGCCTCCGGTGGAGCGGTAGCCGGGCCCTTCCCGACTACCTTACAAATATACAAACTTATTTTTACTATGCAAAGTATATTGACAAGTTATTTACACTTGCTTGTCAACTATTTTTGACGTAACTTAGCTACATAGCAGAGTACAAAAACAAGATAGTAGCAGTAGTGGGCAGTCGAGGCGTGAAAAGCTGCGCCGCCCTGGCCCGCCGCCTAGCCGAACTAGAGCCGGCGCAAGTGGTGAGCGGCGGCGCCACAGGGGTAGACACCCTGGCGGCCACCTGGGCACGAGCCCACGGCGTGCCGCTGCTAGAGCTATGCCCTGACTACGCCGCCCACGGAGCCGGCGCCCCCCATGTGCGCAACGCCGAAATAGTGCGCCGCGCCGGGCTGGTGCTGCTGGTGTGGGACGGCCGTAGCAAGGGCACGCTGAGCGCCTACAAGGCAGCCCGGCGACTAGGGCGGCCCTGCGAGCTGCTGCCCCTGGACTGAGCCACCAGGTGGGCCGCCAGCCGGCGCCGGCAACATGAGCGAACAGCTGAATGCCTTGCCCTGGGGGTGTGGGGGACGGGCTGAGGCCCCCACTAGACACTGCCCGAAGGGCGCCTTATGAGGGTGTAGCGGCCTTTTTCAGGCTGCGGAGCCCGAGGAAGATGACCGGGCGTTAGCCGGGGCATGATGACAGGGGGTGTGGGGGGCCGCCCCCACTGGACACTCCGCGAAGCGGGCCTTATTGTGCGGGGGGAAGAGGGGCGGGACGGCGCTGGAACGGCCGGCGCGACTGGAGCCTAGCAAGCGGAGGGAATGAGGAGCGGAGGAACGCAGCGACGAATGGACGGAGCGCCGCGTGGCGCAAGGAGTGCAGGGCGTAGAAGCGGCGGCCGGCACCGGGACGGCTGGTTTGGGTGGGGGCGACGGGTGGCTTGGCGTGGGTTGGTGGTGGGGAGGTTGGCAGGCGACGCGGCGGCCGGCGCGGGGGCTGTGCGTCTGGGGTGGTGGGGAGAGGCTGGGGCCCGCAGCAACGCGGAGGGGCTGGGCCGGGGCGGCGGATTAGGGGACGGACGCGCGGCCTGCCTTTTTAGGCAGGTGGCGCGGGAGGCGACGCGGGGGCTGGCGTCTGGGGGCGCGGAGGTGATGCTGGCCGACCAAAGGGAGGCGGGCCGGGTGCGGGGGTGGGCATCTGGGCCAGTATCGGCAGTAACGGGGGCGGGCGGCTCGTCCCAGAGGGCGAGGGGCCCGGCTGGTAGCAGCAGTATCGGCAGGTTGCGGCAAGGATAGTAGCCAAGCCGACCAAAGGGAGGCTGCCCGCAGGGCCGCAGCGAAGCGGAGTGGCGGATAGCCTGGCCCCGGCCCGCAGCAAAGCGGAGGTCCGGGGAGCCGCCCACATTCATCTACCCGCTTTAATACAATTATTGAGGGTGCTGCATCTCTTATTTGAGGGTTGACGTATGGTGCAAATAAGTTAGCTTTGTGAAAATTAATTTACACTAACAGTTATGACCATGTTCAGCAGCACCAAGACCGGACATTTGGCCCACATTGTGGCCACGGCGTTTTTGGGGCAGGTGGCCAGCCAGGAGCTAGTGCCGCCCGACCCCAGCAAGATTGAGAACTACGGGCACCTGATTATTCAGGGCCTGGTGGCGATTGTGACGATTTGGGCGACGGTGCGCAAGGCGTTGCAAAAGCCGGAATCGGTGGTGAAAGTGCCGGCCGAGGCGTTGCCCAATCTTAAAGCGGAAGAGAGCAATGGTAGCGCTAAGTAAGGCCCAGGTGGCGCGGCAGGTAGCGCGGCTAGCCTCGGTGCGGCCGGAGCTGGCGGAGGCCTACGCGGTGGCGTTGCGCCGCTGGCTCGGCGACCCGCTGCTGGTAGTGTTGGGGCGGCCCTTCGTGAGCGAGGGGTACCGGTCGGTGGAAGAGCAGGATGAGCTGTACACGCATGGGCGGTCGGCGCCGGGGCCAGTCGTGACGTACAAGCGCGGGGGCGAGTCGAAGCACAACGAGCTACCGAGCAAGGCCTTGGACGTGGCGTTTTTGCTGCCGGATGGCACGGCTAGCTGGTCGCCGGAACTGCTGGGCAAGTTTGCGCGGCTGATGAAGGCGGCGGATGTGCGGGTGCGGTGGGGCGGCGACTGGCCGGAGTTTAAGGACCGGCCGCACTTTGAGGTGTAGGTAGAAACGAAAAGAGCGAGCCAGTTGGCTCGCTCTTTTCGTTTGCTACGCACTTGCTTACTGGGCCGCCGGGTACCAGTTACGCAGCCGCACGTCGATTTTCTTGTTGGCCGCGTTCACTTGCTTCTTGAAGCTGGCCACGTCGCTCAGGCCATTCTGGCCGCGGTAATGGTAGGGGTACACGATGGCCGGCTTGAAGGCCAATACGCCTTGCGCGGCCTGGTTCACGTCCATGGTATAGGGCAGGTTCATGCACACGAACGCTACGTCGATGTTTTTGAGGGCGCGCATTTCGGCCGTGTCTTCGGTATCGCCGGACAGGTAGACGTTTTTGCCGCCCAGGTTCAGCACGTAGCCGTTGCCCCGGCCTTTGGTATGCGGCGCATCAGGGGCTTCGGGCAGGTTGTACATAGGGATGGCCGACACCTTCAGGCCCAGCGTGTCGAGTTGCTGGCCGTTACGGAGGACGCGGACCTGCGGCTTGTACTCGGCGGGCAGCTTCTCGGCCACCGCTTGGGGCACTATCATCAAGGCCTTGCCTACGGAAAGGCCCGCCAGCGTTTTGGGGTCGAGGTGGTCGCCGTGGATGTCGGTGATGAGAATGAAATCGGGCGCGGCCAGCCCGGTGTAGGCAGCAGCCCCGCCGTAGGGGTCCACGTAGATGGTCTTGCCGTTCCAGGTAAATACCACGCTGCCGTGGGTGATGGGCTGCACTGTGAGCGGGCCTTTGCTGGTCGGAATCTGGTCGGCGGTCGCGCGCGGCGTGGGGGCCGTGGTGGGGGTAGTCTGGGCCGGGGCCTGGAACGTAAGAGCCGCCAGCGCAGCCGTGAGGAGAAGCGTAAATTTCATTGTTTTGCTGCTGGTTGAGTAAAGCTTGTTGGCGGATTGTTCTAGGTGCCGGGGGCCCTAGCGCAGGAGCCGCTACCGGGATAACCTGGTCGCCCCGCGCAAGTTCAGGCAGTATGGGCGCTCCTTTTACTCAGCCAGGAGTTCCTGGTGATGGAGCCAATCGAAGATGAGCTGGTCGACGGCCGACACCTGCGGGCGGTGACGGTAGGTGAGCCAGACTACCTCCTCGATTTCGGCGGCGGGCTGGATAGTGCCGGTGTAGCGCGGGGCCCAATAGCAGGTCATGCGCACGAGTACGCCGGCGGGATGGCCGTGGCCGTGGGCTTCGAAGGTGCCGGCGTAGGCGAGAATAGCCGGGTCGAGCACGACGGTTAGCTCTTCCTCGATTTCGCGCAGCAGGGTTTGAGCGTCGGTTTCGCCGGGCTCGCGCTTGCCGCCGGGCAGGTAGTAGCGGTCTTTACCGCGGCTGCGGGTGCTGAGCAACTGGCCATCGTGCAGGTGCAGCCAAGCGATTTTATCAATCATGTGGGTGGGCTGGATGGAATTAGGTTTAGGGGTTTGTGAGGACGAGCAAATAACTTTTTCTAATACCACAAACTAGTTTGACTCATAGCAACTTAGTTGAAGTCATGCCCACAACGCCTACTAATAAATTTAACACAAAGCAAACTAACTGAGTTAGTAGACCCGTATACTTACAGTGTACAACCCGTTGCTCCTCATTACTTGCGGTGTAGAGTTTAACGGAACAAGTGCTATTGAGACGCACCAGAAGGCTTTACACTATATCAGTCCACTTACTATTCAACCAAGTATATGGCAAACGCACGGGTTCTGTTGGAAATTAATGTGGTGGGGCAAATAGGCCAGGGAAGACTCATTGAGCTAAACCGACCAGGCAAGACTCTGTGGAAGCTGGAGCTACCCGTTCGGCTTGACCAAAGGGAGATTATGCCGGCGCTGGTGGCCCACGTGACGGCGCAATATCTGGTGGAGCGGCCAGCGGAGGGCGTGCGTCTGGGCTGGGAAACGGTATATGCGCTGGTACGGATGGCTTTGCTCGACGCAAATAGCAATTTTACACAAGCATAAGTATTTCAATTATTTATCCTACAAAGGAACGTCACTTTCCTGAAAAAGTGGCGTTCCTTTGCTCGTCAGCAAGAACGGGTAAGGGGGCAGCGGTAGCGGCGCGAGCAGTTGGCCAATAGGCTGGGTAAGCGATAGACTTTATACTTTTGGATTTCCACTGGAATAAGAGCTTGCCACCGCCCCTAGCCACTCATGATGCGAAGTCCCTACCCGGTGAGCGATGTGCTAATAGTGCTGGCGAAGGAGCCGGGTGATTTCTACATTGCCCAGACGCAGCAGTGGTACCGCATTCCGACAAGTACCCGGCTACCCCCCTGCTTTCGGGAGGGCACGGTACGGCTCCTGGCGTTTTACTTCCCGCAGGCGTTTAAGGAGTTGCGGTACAGCATTCGGTATTACGCGGCGATAACGAGCGTAGAGGTAGTGACGCGGGCGGAGCTATTTCCCGCTGAAACTAACAGCAGCCGCTCGGCGCAGACGTACCACAAAATCTCGCTGGGGCCAATGCAGGAGCTGGCGCAGCCGATAGTGAGCTACCGGGGACGGCGCTTGCTGTTCGTGCCGACTACCTGGGCGAAGTTCTCGCGGGCGACGGAAATCAACGACGTGTTTCACGAGAGTCCGCTGGAAGACACGTTTTGGCAGGAGCTGAAGCGGCAGAATCTGCCGGCCGAACGCCAGGTGCTGCTGCGCACTAACGGCAAGAACTGGGTATGCGACTTCGTATTTTACTGCGCTAAGGGCACTGTGGACGTGGAATGCGACGGCGACGCCTACCACATGAGCCCGGAGGCGGTGATTTATGACAAGGCCCGCAACAACGAGATTTCGGCGGCGGCCAATTGGGACGTACTGCGCTTTACGACGCGTCACATTGAGCAGGAAATGCCGTGGGCAATGGGCCTGGTGAAGCAGAAGATAGACCGGCTGGGCGGCCTGCACTACGCCAAAGAAGACGTGGTGCGGTACGTGAGCAACCGGAGTAATCAGCTGGATTTATTTGGGTCGGGAAGCTGAACGGCCTCCCTCCTACTCTGCCACGTCGGCGCTCAGCCACTAACTCCTTATGAATTACTTACCTGCCTACCTAACTCGGTTGACCAAACTGCGGGTGGACGCTCGCACCGTGGGCGGGGTGCGGTTGGAGTCGCCGTACAAGCCGGCACTGCTGCTGGCGGTGCTGGAGGGCGTAGAAGAGCAGACTATTCGAGACAATCGCATTGAGATTACGCCGGAGCTGATTACGGCTTTCAAGGCATACTGCCAGCTGCTGAGTCCGGGGCCGGAGTATGCGGCTAGCCCGTTTCAACTGCCGTTTTTTCACCTGCAAAGCAGCGGGTTTTGGTACCTGCACGCCCGGCCGGGGCACGAGCTGGTGCTGACCTCCTCGAAGTCGGTGCGCAGCTTCGGGCACCTGCGCGACGTGATTGCCTACGCTTCGGTGGATGCGGCGCTGTGGGACTTGCTAACGCAACCCGTAGCCCGCGAGGAAATTAGGCAGGCGCTGCTGGTGCGGTACTTCCCGCTGACGCGGCACTACTTCCGGCCGCGGGCGGGGCAGGAGAAGCTGGACGACCTGGGCCGACAGATGCTGGAGGAGCCGGCCGCTGTGTACCGGCGCGCTGTGGATGTGGCGGACGAGGCCGAAGTGCTGGTGCGCAGCGCGGTATTTGGGCGCGAAGTGCTGCGGGCTTACCAGTCGACTTGCGCCGTGTCGGGCTTGCAGCTGCTGAGCACCACCGGGGCTACTCCCCTACTCGATGCCTGCCACATTGTGCCGTGGTCGGTGAGTCACGATGATACTATCGGCAATGGGTTAGCGCTGTGTCCGAACTTGCACCGGGCGTTTGACCGGCATCTATTTTGGGTGGATGCCGACTACCGGGTGCGGGTGGCGGAAGGCTTTGGGGAGCTAGGCGGGCACGACTACGGGGTGCAGCGCTTTAATGGGCAGCAGTTGCGGCTGCCGAAGGTGCGGGCGTGGTGGCCGCGGGTGGAAAACTTACAGCTGCAAAGAGGTTACAATTAGGCGATTTGCACCTGTAGACTCTTTGCCTCGCTCAATCGCAGCGTCTTATTGTCTGGTCCGTAGAACTCGCCAATGCAGTATTTCTCGTTATTCAGCGACTCGTCTATCATCGAAGTTGAGAAAATAATCTGATGCTCCACATTGAAGCGCTCAGATAGAGATACTACGCTTCGCTGGAATCTTTTACTCCGCTCGGGCTGCATTCCCTTATCCTCCATATTGTCGCACATTACCAGGCGGGGATACCGGAAGAAAGCGTTTTCAAGAGACGCGAAGAAAATCCCGAATAGCGCACAGTTTTTAGCATATACTACTGAGCTGGCGGAGAAATTATTTCGCCCGTCTATCGCAAACGTATTCCTGCTAAAATCAACTTCTACCCGAGTAGCATTTGCAAAGCCATTCTCATAATGGCCATCCTGTTTTAGCAGGCTAACAGCAAATTTGCTGATAGAATTAAGCGCAATGGAAGAATTATGTCGCTGCTTATCAGATTTCAACTTGATAATGTCGTCTAGTTTGGAAATCTGCTGCTTGGCATCGTCCATCTTACGACGGGCAGCATCCAACAAATTCATCACGCTGATTTGTTGCTCTATAAACTTCTGTTGCGCTTGTGCATTTCCTTTGCGAACTAGCAACTTATCAATCTGTTCATCTCTGGAAGATTGTTTACTATTGATAAAGGCATCGTAGTTTTTCTGTAAGAGCCGAGCGTTAGACCGAAGGTTGGGAATGCTGTTTTCCAGTAGTTCTTTTCTAGATATCTTCTCTAACAGTAATCCGCTTGACTCTTTCAGCTGCAGCTCAAGTTCTTGGCGCATACGCATGGCCTGCGTTTGCTTGGCTTCGGGGGGTAGAGGCTGGTCGCATAGTACACAGTTGGTTTCGGGCTGTTGGTCCCGTAGCAATGTTTCCAGGCAGTGGGGACACTGTGTGATAGGCAGCTGGCCGAGAATCCGGCGCGTTTCGATTGACTCATTAAGCGCGGTTACCCGATGCTGCAAACTGGCGATGAAATCACCAGAATCCTGAATGTCAAGAGTGACTTTTTCCAACTCCTGCAGCGTGTTACCAAGCGCATTTCTAGAATCCGATAGCGTCTTGTTTAGCTCCGTTATATTGGTGTCGACCCTTTTAACTTTCAGGGCGGCGGAATCGGCGGCTACCTGCGCGTTGATAAAATCTATCTCCTGCGAAAGCTCCTGGAGCTGGATTTCCAGCTCACTGATTGTAGTGGACTGCCCAGCAACTTTCACAACGGAAAGTAGCCCCCGGTGCTCGCTGGTATAATCGGCTAACTCTTTTTGCAGACGAATGCGGGCTATCTGAGCACTATACAACTCGTTGTCGTAGATGCCCAGCAGCAAGTCGCCGGTGGCCTTGCGGGTAAGCGGCGGGTCAAACTTCTCGTCTATCATTAAAGACGTGAAGCTGGTGGCCTGGTCGATGAATAGGAGGCGCAGCACCTGGTGCATCGTGATGTTGCCTTCCTCCTCGGTTTTGACCTCGGGGAAGCCCAGCGCCCGGAACATCACTTGCGAGAAGCTTTCTTTGGTAGCCGTGCGCCGATTTCCATATTCATCCCAACCAGCTGCAGAAAGAAGTGCTTCGGAAAGAGGGCCCCAAAATATGTCTACCGGCTGCGGGTGCGTGGCTATTTTGCGGCTTAGCGTTAGAACCGCACCGTGCGTTTCGAGCTCGGCGTATACAGCATCACAGGATTTAGCATCTTCGGTCCACTGGGTATACTCACCACCCAGGGCGTAGAAGAGCATATTCATCACCGTGGACTTACCGGAGCCGTTCTCTCCCCGAATGATATTGACCCCACGGTGAAAGGCGGCCTGAAATACCTGCTTACCAGCCTTATAAACCTGAAGCTCCCGAACAAACAGGCTGGGGGTAAACTTTTGCATAGCGCACCTAGAATAATTTAGAACGTTCTTTTAGTCCGGTGGACCCCTCGTAAGGCATTTTGAGCAGCACCTGACTGACAAATTCGGCTAGCACCCCGTTTTCTATGGGCTGAGCAACAAGCGCCTCGATTTCCTGGCTGATGGGGGTATCAGAAAGTTTGACCTGGCCTTTTCGGTATAGCAGCGGGTCGATGAAGGAGTAAGCAGCCAGCGACTGGAGGGCAGAATCTTGGTAGCCTTGCAGCTGGCGGAAGACGATGGTTCCGTTATATACGTCTTCGTAAGGGTTGACTTTGAAAAGCTTGCGGTAGTTCTTGTACTCCAGCGGCAGTTGCATTTTTGTTACTTCACCAGGAAAAACCACGAAATAATCAATGAGCTTGATATGGTCGGTGGTATAAACTCTTTCCTTGTCGAGATATAACAATTTGAGGAAACGGCAGACTGCATGGTATAAATCGAAGGCCGGGTGATAAACTAGCATGTCAGTGCCATTTTACATGGCAGTTACCGGTCAGGAAGAAGAGCATACCGCAAATTTCGTCCTTGTATAGGTCAAGAACGTTGTCGCCTAACTTTTCCTCAAGGTAGGCATACACGTGCTCTTCGACAATACGCATGACTTGCGGCATAGGTACCCCAGCTACGATAGACGGATAAACATGTTGCTCGAAGCAGGCGTAGGTTTCGACAAGCAGAATGGCGTACATCTTCTGAGCGGCCTCAGAGAACTGATGCTTAGTTAGATGCTTCACAAACATCTCCTTAGTTTTGACAGCAAAGCCGTAAATTGAGTTATATCCACCCAACTCCAACTTTTTCTGTAAGCCTATCACCTCCACTTCGTCCTCGGCCAGGGTAGAATAATGTTCGAGCTTGTCAATCAGCGGGCGGTAACCCCCTAAGTTCTGCTCGCGCTCTTCCAAATACTTCCGGCTTAGCTCAACCAGTTTATTGACCCAGGCGGCACTGCGACCATTATAGTTATGGATGGTCGTTTCGTGGCGGATATCGCGGCCGGCGTTGTCGCGACCAGCACTTATATCATCTTGGGACGTGCGGGTGCCTGGCGTTGCTCCGAACATGCCTACTTCGTATTCTTGTTAATGTCTCCGCCAGCTACGTCGCCGCCGGCCCGGATGCCTTTCTGCTTCACCTCTGTAATGCGACCCGAATTGTTCGTATTCCGGTTCTGGATGATTTTGAAGGTAATAACTGCACCAGCCGCAAGAAGCGCGACTACTGCTAGGATAATAGTAGTAAGGTTTTTGTCCATCGCGGGTTGGGTAACCAAGAGAAAAAGGTATTCGAAAGTGCTAAATGGTTGCAACCCAACTCATCGGCCAGCGCTAGCTAGCCGGGGCCTGAAAACCGCATGAATGAGAGGAGTTTGTTGCTACCACGTGGCTTATACTTGCGATATAATCAGCGTTGGTTGCCACAAAGTAACTATACTTTTCCTGGAATGAGTAGCCAATTGCTTTAACTGAAGCATTTTGGATGGCCCGGCGAATAGGTTAACTCCGGTAAAAGAGTGCCTGCTGCGCTGCTCACTACTGATACAAATAGCTGATATACAGATTTTAAATAAACACGAGTGGATACGCTATTATTTGACCGGGTGCCGAGGCCCCGGACGTTTGAAGAAGATTTGTGGAAGGCGGCCGACCAGCTACGGGTAAAGAGCAAGCTCAAGTCGAGCGAGTTTGCGGCTCCGCTACTCGGACTGTTTTTTCTGCGCTATGCTACTAATCGGTTTGAGAAGTTGCGGCCGGATGCAGAGGCACAATTTGAGCAGCAGACAGGGCGCAACGTACTGACGCGAGAGCAGACCTACACCCGCGTGATTGGCTACGAACTGCCTGACGCGGCGCACTTCGACAAAGCATTTGGGGACCTGAAGCGAGGCGATAACGTGCAGGAGAAGGTAGTGACGGCCATGCAAGCATTTGAGGATGCTAACAACGTGGGGCTGCCGACTGGGCAGGCCCCGCTGCGGCTGCCGCAGACAGCCTACCGCAATATTCCCGACGACGTGCTAACCGACATCCTCGGCACGGTGGCCAAGGTGAAGGCAGCGGAGGGCGACGTGTTTGGGCAGATTTACGAATACTTCCTGGGCAAATTCGCGCTGAGCGAGGGGCAAAAGGGCGGCGAATTCTATACGCCTACCTCAGTGGTACGGCTGATAGTGGAAATATTGGAACCACACACGGGGCTGATACTAGACCCGGCTTGTGGCACGGGGGGTATGTTTGTGCAGTCGGCTAAGTTTGTGCGGAGCCACGAGACGAAGGGGCACCTCTCGATATATGGGCAGGAGAAGGTGCGCGAAACGGCCGAGCTGGCGCGGCTGAACCTGTTTGTGAACGGGTTGAAGAGCGATGTTCGTAACGTGGTAACGTCGCTGGCTGATACAGCCTACGAGGGTGACTACGCCGACACGGCGGGCAAGTTTGACTTCGTGATGGCCAACCCGCCGTTTAACGTGGACGGGGTGGGCGCAGCCGACGTGAACGGGCACTCGCTGTTTACAACCTACGGGCCGAAGCTAGCCGAGAAGGGGAAGGGCAAAACTGCCGAAACCTACGGCAACGCCAACTACCTGTGGGTGTCACTGTTTGCGACGGCCCTGAAGCCGACGGGGCGGGCGGGCTTCGTGATGCCCAACTCGGCGAGCGATGCTCGGGGAGCCGAGGCTGAGGCGCGGGCCAAGCTGGTGGATGCCGGCATGGTGGACGTGATGGTAACAGTGGCCTCGAACTTCTTTTACACGGTGACCCTGCCGGTGACGTTGTGGTTTCTGGACCGGGCCAAAACCGACGTGGCCCACCCGCGCCACGACCAAGTGCTGCTGCTGGATGCGCGGCGCACCTACCACCAAGTGACGCGCAAGCTGCGCCAGTTTACAGAGGCGCAGCAGCAGAACCTAACGGCGGTGGTGTGGCTGTACCGGGGCGAAACGGACAACTTTCGAGCCTTGCGGCAGCGCTACCTAGCAGCCTTTAAGGCATGGCGCGATACGGAGATAACCGATGATGCGGGCGAAACACCCATGACTTACAAGGGTGTGGTGGCGCACCGGGCAGCTTACGCGCAAGTGCTGGTGGCCCTAGCCAGCCGGGCGGCCGACTGGCGGGCGGGCGTGGAAATACTGCTGAGCGATGAGGCGCGGCAAGCCCTACTGCAAGTCCCAATATGGGAGAAGGAGCTAGATGTGCTGCTCGGCCTGACGGCCGAGACGCTGCCCACCGATAAGGCGAGTTTGCAGGCCTTGGGGCAGCGGGCCGAAGTGCTAGTGAACTTCGCGGAAAAGAGCCTGCGGCCGGAGAAGGATAAAACATGGGCTGGGGCTGGCCTACGCGGGCTGCTGAAGCGGGCAGCCGAAGCACGGGAGCTGTTGCTGTTTGTGCTGGAGCGGGTGGCATATTTCGAGGCGCAACTGGCGTGGCTGGACGGGCACTTCCCCGACGGGGAGTACCGCGACGTGGAGGGGCTATGCTACCGGGCTAGCCGGGCCGACATTGCCAAGCAGCAATACTCGCTGAATCCCGGCCGCTATGTGGGCGTGGCGCTGGAAGACGACGGGCGCACGCCGGAGGAGTTCCGCGAGTTTGTGGAAGCGCAGGCCGCCGAGCTAGCACGGCTACACCAAGAAGCCGACCAACTGCAAGATGGTATCATGCAAGATGTGAGAGCCTTGTTTATGGACGTTTTACAGGAAGAATTAGCATAATGTGGAAGCCTGTAAAAATTAAAGACATTGTTTCGGGTTTCTATGACGGGCCACATGCTACCCCGGAAGAAACAAGCGAAGGCCCTATTTTTTTGGGGATAAAAAACATCACTCCTGAAGGTCAAATTGACTTAACGGATACGAAACATTTATCTGAAAATGACTTCGCAAAATGGACGAAGCGAGTTACTCCAAGAAAGAATGACATCGTCTTTTCATATGAAGCAACACTTCACCGATACGCTATTATTCCGAAAGGTTTAAAATGCTGCTTGGGCAGAAGATTAGCATTAATTCGAATTAATGAAGAAGTGGCGAACTATAAGTTTGTCTATTACTGGCTATTAGGTGATGTTTGGCGTAGTCAAGTTGAAAGTAAAATAATAAACGGAGCTACAGTTGACAGAATACCACTTATAGAATTTCCAGATTTTATAATCCCTCTCCCGCCCCTATCACTGCAACGGCGGATAGCGGCAGTATTAGGTCGCTACGACGCGTTGCTAGAGAATTATCAGCAGCAGGTAGTGGCGTTAGAAGCGCTGGCTCAAGAAGTATATCAGGAATGGTTCGTGCGCGGACGTGGGCCGGGAGTAGCAACTGGGATTGAGGGAGAATTACCAGCAGGATGGCGGAAGGGAAAGCTACGCGAAGTGCTGGACTTCTATATTGGTGGAGGCTGGGGCCAGGAAGAGCCCGATGATGCCCACACGGTAGGCGGCCACGTGGTGCGCGGCACTGACGTTCCGAATCTGAAAAAGGGCCAAGTTAATCTGGACGTATACCGCTACCACAAAGCCTCTAACATGGCTAGCCGGGAGCTGCGGGCGGGCGATATTGTATTCGAAGTGTCGGGCGGAAGCACCGACCAGGGCCTAGGACGCAATGTGCTGCTTACAGATGAAGCCCTGGCAAAATTCGGGGACAAGGTGATGCCGGCAAGCTTCTGCAAGCTAATCAGAGCAGACCAAGCGAAAACTAGTCCCTACTACCTGCAACAACTGCTTGACCATTTGCTCGAAACGCAAGAAATGGCACAGTTTGAAGTGCAAAGCACAGGCATCAGCAACTTTCAGTTTGAGGATTTCATCGACTACCAGCCGGTAATTATTCCCGCAATGGAAGCGATGAATAGCTTTGATAAGCTGGTCAAGCCGATGTATAAGAAAATCGGCATTCTGAGCACCCAAATGGCTACTCTTCGCGTCACCCGCGACGCGCTGCTACCTCGGCTACTCAGCGGCCAACTGGCGATTGACGAGCCGGCCCTAGCCGAGGCCTAGCCACCAACACCGCGCCGTACTCCCACCCACTTACTTTACGCCACCGCATGGCTTTTATTTCGGAAGATGACATTGAGCGGGCCTCCGTGAAGGTGTTGATGAATGAACTACACTATGACGAGCACCTGAACCTGTATGACCTGCACCTGAAAGACGAGGCTGCGGCCAATGCCAAGTTTGGGCGAGCCGACTCGCGCGATGTGGTGCGGCTGGGGCAGCTGCGGGCCAGCTTGCAAAAGCTGAACCCGCACGCTTCGGCGGGAGTGCTGGCCGAAGCCGAACGACAGCTTACGGAGATAAAACCAGGCAATTCCTTTGCCCGCAACAAGGCCGTGACCAAGCTGCTTCAAGAGGGCGTGAGCCTACCGGGCGCCAAAAACGCATCTGGTGACCCCGTGAACACGCGGGTGCGGTACGTAGACTTTGACCAACCCGCCAACAACCACTTCGCGGTGGTGCAGCAGTTGACTATCAAAGGAAAGAAGACCAGGCGGCCCGACCTGCTGGTGTTCGTGAATGGCTTGCCGCTGGTGTTTGTGGAGCTAAAAAACAGCACTGAGGAAACCCGCCAAGCCTACGACAAGAACCTGACCGACTACCGGCGCGACATTGAGCGGCTGTTTGATTTCAACCTGGTAGTGGTGTTGAGCAACGCCCTGGTAACCAAAGTAGGCAGCCATACCTCGGACTGGGAGCATTTCTTTAACTGGGAGCGCGAAGATGAGGAAGAACCGGCCGCTGTACCGAAGGGCGAAGTGGACGTGGAGCGGGTAATGCAGACCCTGTTTCAGAAAGAAACACTATTGGACTTGCTCGACAACTTCGTGCTGTTTTACGCCGGCCGGCAGAAGATAGTAGCCAAGAACCACCAATACTTAGGCGTGAACCGAGCGGTAGCCGCCCTAACGCGGCGGCAAGAGCTAGCGGGCAAGCTGGGGGTGTTTTGGCACACGCAGGGCTCGGGCAAGAGCTTTTCGATGGCCTACTTCGTGCAGAAGGTGCGGCGCACGGTGCCCCGTGGTGATGAGTTGAAGTTCGTGATGGTGACGGACCGCGACGACCTGGAGGAGCAGTTGTGGAAAACATTTGTACGGGCTGGGCTGCTGAGCGACGACCGCAAGGCTCCCGAAACTCGCGCTAAAAGCGGCGAACACCTAGGCAAGCTGGTGCGGGCGGGCGCGCCGGTGGTGTTCACGCTGATTCAGAAGTTTAAGAACCCGAGCGGGCGCGGTGGCGCGGGCTTTCCGCAGCTCACGCCGGCCGCCGATGCCCGACTAGCCGGGGGCGAAAGCAACTACGTAGTGCTGGTGGACGAAGCGCACCGGAGCCAGTATAACGACCTAGGCGAGAACCTGCGGCGGGCGTTTCCGGGGTCTAGCTATCTGGCCTTCACGGGCACGCCGCTGCTCGATGCGGTGCAGACTACGCGAGAGTGGTTTGGGGGCTACGTGAGCCAGTACAACTTTCAGCAGAGCGTGTTGGATGGCTCGACGGTGCCCTTGTTCTACCACAACCGGGTACCGAAGATGGAGCTGCAAAACGACGCGCTCAACGAGGAGTTCGCCGAAATAATGGCCGACGAAAACCTGAGCGAGGAGCAGCAGGAAACCCTGACGCGCAAGTACGCCAGCGTGATGACGGTGCTAACCGACAGCGACCGGCTCGACGCGGTGGCGCAAGACATCGTGGGCCACTTTCCGAACCGGGGCTATCTGGGCAAGGGCATGGTGGTGAGCCTCGACAAGCCCACAGCGGTACGGATGTACGACAAGGTGCAGGCCCGCTGGAAGCTGAAGCAGCGCGAGGTGCAGAAGGCGCTGAATGCGGCGGCCGACGGCAGCGACGAGCAAATCGAGCTAAAGCGGCGGCGCAAATGGATGCAGGAAACGCAAATGGCTGTCATCGTGAGCGAGGAGGCCGAAGAAGAGCAGAAGTTTGACCGGCTGGGGCTGAACATTCGGCCGCACCGCGAGCTGATGAACAAAACGTGGGGCGACGACCACCAGACGATAGAAGACCGTTTTCGGGACCCTAGCGACAAATTGCGGCTGGTTTTTGTGTGCGCCAAATGGCTGACGGGGTTTGACGCCCCCACGATTTCTACGCTATACCTAGACAAGCCGCTGCAAAATCACACTCTGATGCAGACCATCGCTCGCGCTAACCGGGTGGCGGTGGCACTGGACGCGAACGGCCACGTGGCGACGGATACGACTCTCTACCCGATAGCTAAGACTAACGGGCTGATAATGGACTACTACGGGCTGATGGACAGCAAGCGGCTGGAAAAGGCCCTAGTGCTGTATGCCAGCACGAAGCGCGTTGGGGAGGGCGGCGAAGAGCAGGAAGGGCCGAAAATGCCTGTGGAGGGCTTCGAAGTACTGCTGGGCTACCTAGACGCGGCGATTGAGGAGGCAATTAAATTCCTAGCGAAGCAGGGGCTAAGCCTGGATGAGGTTCTGCAAAGCGGGGCCACGTTTGACAAGCTGGGCCAGTTGGAAGAAATGGCAGACCGGTTGGTGAAAACGGAGGAGCTAAAGAAGGAATATGGAGTGTACCAAACGGCGGTCACGTCGTTCTACCAGGCCTGCAAACCAGATATCCTGACTGAGGAACTGCTACTAGGCGGCGGCCCCTACAAGGGCCGCTACCGGCGGCTTAAAGACGCGCTAGAATACGTGCGGCGCATTATGCAGCAGGGCCAGGGCGACGGTAGCGACCTGGACGAGGCCCACAAACGGGTGCGAGAGTTGATTGACCCATCCATCGTGGCGCAGGGCGACGGCAAAGGCTACCACATTGGAGCGCAGGGCCAAGAGTTAGACCTAAGCGGCATCGACCTAGAGAAACTGCAAGAGCGGTTTAACACCCGCCCTCACAAAAATCTGGCGATTGCCGATATGGTGGCCTTCCTGACCGATAAGGTGCAGGGGCTGCTAAGCCGCAATGTGAGCCGGGTAGACCTTGCTGAGCGGCTGCATGACATTATCCAGCGCTACAACACGGCTAGCAGCGATGTGACAGCATTTTTCCAGGACCTGAAAGCCTACGCTGAGAAGCTGCAAGCCGAAGAGAAGCGGGCAGCGGCAGCTGGCCTAAGCGAAGCTGAGCTGGAGATTTTCGACCTACTATTCGTGCCAGCGCTCAAACCAGGCGAGGAAACCAAAGTGAAGCTGGCGGCGCAGCACCTGCTGGAAAAGCTGCGCTCGCAGGAAGCCAAGCGGACTGTAATGGCCCCAGATTGGCACAAGAATACGCAGCTACAGAGCGAAGTGTTGGTGTTCATCGGTAAGGCATTGGACGACTTACCAGAGGACAGCTACCCGGTACCAGTGTTTCTGGAGAAGCGTCAGGCGGTGTATAACCATGTGCTGAACTTGGCGACGCTGGGGAATCGGTATTGGGCATAGTGTATTTAAAGAAGAGAAGAATTCATGAAACTTGCTTTTGAATCGTGGCTAGCTGGGCAGAATTTTAGCGCAAATGTTTCACCTCTATTTGGTGATGCAGTTAAGTGCTACAAATGGCGCACACCGGGCAGCACTATTATTTTCTTATCTGGAATTTCTTACAGTTGTAAAAGAAAGACTATTAGCCGCAAAAAAACCTACTCTATTTGAACAAGGCAATTGGGATGCAATCATTAAGCCGTTGAGTTATGATGAGAAATGGGAAGCAGTAGCTTTTGAGGCAACACAGAGGCCAATCGTGACTAATCCTGTTACCAGAATTAAAACACGCGATGCTGTTTTTTCCATAAGTGACCAATTACGTCGTCAAATTTCTTACTGGAGAGATAGGCGAAATGATTGTGCTCACTACAAGGATAATGAAATCAATGACTTTCATGTCGAGACTTTCTGGAGTTTTTTAAAAAGTAATCTTGCAAAAATTACTGTTGAGGGTGGGGTTGCTTCACTTTTAGCCAAATTTGCCCAGCATTATGACCCTGCTTTTACAGCAGCTGATACCGATGTAATGCCGCTTGTGTTAGAAATCACTACTGCAGTAGATACCACCAGTCTCCCAGATTTTTGGATTAAGCTAGAGCAAGTAGTCCGATATACGGGTTTTGGCATAGGCGACTTTCACGATATTATTGACAAAGTCCTTGCTTTAAATGATAATAGAATTACTTCTTCTCTTGTCAATTTTATCAAAGGAAGTGAACATCGACTAGCTCGTTATTTAACTCATAAACCAACCTTTATTGGCTCGCTAAATTTTGACGCATCTGAAATAAGAAATTTCTGGCATACTAATTTGTGGCTCAGTCAGGGTTGTTTTAATATCTATTCGGTTTTACTGTCTCTTAATCTTATACCCGAAACTCAGATTGAAGAAGCTAACACTACTGCCCTATCTCAAATTAAAGGCAAGCCTTATGTATCAGAATTGGTAATGCACCTGGTATTAAAAGAAAAGGGATTCACTTCTTTAGTAGAACAGACTATTTTTGCAGCCCATCAAATTAGACAATATATGTGGACTAATGAAAGGTATGAATTCCTATCTGGGTTCGTAGAAATGTCTACGCTTACAGACGAGATTGTCACAGAAATTTGCACAGCGTTCAGCAGAAGTGAATATTCTTACTATTTATCTAGCGCTCTTAACAGAGTTTTTGAACAAAATCTCGCAAAAAACCTCGAATTTCGCGCAATTGCGACACGGTTAGGATTAACATTACCCAGCAGAATATCCGCTTTGACTAATTAGATTTTCCTCAACGAAACAAATTTTCTTAGTCGCGATATTATTTTATTCTTTTCAAATCATGAAGGCTACCGAAATCAAACTACTCGGGCTGTTAGAAGGACGTCGTCAATTTACCATTCCCATTTACCAGCGGCCGTACAGCTGGGCGCTGAGTGACTGCCGGCGGCTGCTGGAAGACATTGAGCGCGTGGGCCGGGATGAGTACCGGCCGACCTACTTTATGGGCTCGGTAGTTTATTTCGAGGAAGAGGCACACGTTATCGGTACCGTCCCCAACTACCTGGTGATTGATGGGCAGCAGCGGCTGACCACGATGGTACTGCTGCTGAAAGCGCTGGCAAACTATCTGGCTAAGCACGAGGGGCCGCTGCTACCTGATGCCAGCAGTGAGGAACTGGTAGATGTCTACCTGACCAACCGGCTAAAACCCGGCGACCTGTTGCAGCGGCTGCTACTCACGAAGCGCGACAAAGCCACCCTGATTGCCGTGGTGAATGGGCACCCAGCCCCACCAGCGGCTTCGGAGCGCGTGGCCGCCAACTTTGCTTTTTTTGAAGAAGCCCTTACCGCCGCTAACGTAGCCACAATTTGGGCCGGCATCAAGAAGCTGATGGTAGTGAGCGTGGCGCTGCAAGGAGGTATTGACAACCCACAGCTGATTTTTGAGAGCCTGAACTCGACGGGTAAGCCGCTGGACCAGTCGGACCTTATCCGCAACTACGTGCTGATGGGCCAGGTGCCAACGGTGCAGGTAGAGCTTTACGATAAGTATTGGTACCCGATGGAGGCGGCATTTGGTGATGCTTACAGCACAATGTTTGGGGAGTTCATGCGCGACTTTCTGACTATGAAGCTAGGCGCACCCGTCAATATCTGGACGGTTTACCAGACCTTCAAAAACGACTACGCGGCCGGGCGAGTCGGCGCCGGGCAAGTAGAAGGGCTGGTGGAAGAACTGTATCACCATGCCACATACTATGTGCGCCTGCGCCAGCCGGAAAAGGAAGAACACGTGGGGCTCCGAGAGGCCCTGAAGCGTCTGAAGAATCTGGAAATTGGGGTGGCCTACCCCTACCTGCTAAGTGCATACGCGGCCTCGGCGGCGGACCAGGTTAGCAAAGAAGGGCTGGTGAAAGTGGTGCACATGATTGAGGCCTACCTAATGCGCCGGGCGGTGTGCTGGCTACCTAGCAATACGCTTAGCAGCACTTTCGCCAGCTTTGGCCGGCAGCTGACGGGGTCGGACTACCTGACTAGCGTAAAAAAACACTTTTTGGGGTTGGGCTGGGCGCGGCGCTTCCCAAAGAATGATGAATTTCGGCGGCTGTTTACGGAACGCGATGCTTACCACTTTGGTAAGCAGAAGTTCCTGCTATCTAACCTGGAAAACTTTGGGCGGAAAGAACATGTGGTCATCTCGCATTACACTATCGAGCACATCATGCCGCAGAACAAGAACGTGTCGGAGGCCTGGCAGGCGGAGTTGGGCGAAGGATGGGAAATGACCTATCAGAAATACCTGCACACGATTGGTAATCTGACGCTGACGGGCTACAACTCGGAGATGAGCGACCGGCCATTTGCGGAGAAAAAGGTAATCGAGGGCGGGTTCATTGACAGTCCGATTAAACTGAACAAGTCGGTAGCAACGGAGGTAGTGTGGAACGAGGCAGCTATTTTGAAGCGCGCTAACATTCTGGCGAGTTGGGCTATTGCTATCTGGCCGGTTCCACAAGTAGCAGAGCCAGTAGCAGTGGTAGAGGAGGAAGTAGAGGAGGAGGTCTAAGAGGAGGTAGGGAAAAGAAAGTACTATGTTTCAATTATTGCTGCCTTCGCTAGTCGCCGGAGCATCAGGTGACAGAAGCAGACTTTGATAACTGCTTCGCTGACAAGGTGATTAGTTTCATAGTCGCGGCCCGCCACGCGCCGGTACCTACTGAGCCAGCCGAAACTACGCTCCACGACCCAGCGCCGGGGCAGTACCACAAAGCCCTT